>Ga0310811_10009257_pt1 | contig 12703 bp, 11 predicted proteins | sample YCmetagenome_FD_207642 | JGI IMG/M metagenome (GOLD analysis project Ga0310811, IMG submission 207642) | Soil microbial communities from experimental microcosm in Duke University, North Carolina, United States - YC | ecosystem: Engineered > Artificial ecosystem > Soil microcosm > Unclassified ... | reverse complement strand
TGATGTCGGTGCTGCCCGTCATCACGCCACCGTTCGTCGTGGCGCTCGCGCTCGTCGTGCTGTTCGGCCGCACCGGCCTCGTCACCGGCTGGCTCGACGCGCTGTTCGGCATCCCGCGCACGCGCTGGATCTACGGCCTGCCCGGCGTGGCGATCGCGCAGTTGCTTACATTCACGCCGATATCGTTCATGCTGCTGCACGGCGCGCTCGCGGCGATCAGCCCCGCGCTGGAGGAGGCGGCGCAGACGCTGCGCGCCACGCGCGGCCGCGTGTTCCGCACGGTGACGTGGCCGCTGCTTCGCCCCGCGCTCGCCAATGCGTTCCTGCTTGCCTTCGTCGAGAGCCTCGCCGACTTCGGCAACCCGATCGTGCTTGCCGGCAACTTCGACGTGCTGTCGACGAAGATCTTCTTCGCCGTCGCGGGCGCGCAATACGACGCGGGCCGCGCGGCCGTGCTCGCCGCGGTGCTGCTCGCGCTCACGCTCGTCGCGTTTTTCCTCCAGCACCGCTGGGTCGGCCGCTCCTCGTACGTGACGGTCAGCGGCAAGGGCGACGGCGGCGCGCCGGCGTTGCTGCCGCGCAAGCTCTGGCTCGCGTGCTTCTGGATCGCCGCTGCATGGATCGTCTTCACGCTGGTCTGCTATGCGGTGATCGCCACGGGTGGCTTCGTGCGCGACATCGGACGCGGCGACATGACGCCCTCGTTCCGCCACCTCGCCGACGGCTTCGGCGCCGAATGGGGCCCGCATGGCCTGTTCTTCAGCGGCTCGGCGTGGGACAGCCTGTTCACGACGATCGAGGTAGCACTCGTGTCGGCGCCGCTCACCGCGCTGGTCGGGTTGCTGTCGGCCTACGTGATCACGCGCCATCGCTTCGCCGGGCGGCGCGCGTTCGAGTTCCTGACGCTGGTGAGCTTCGCCGTGCCGGGGACGGTGATCGGCGTGTCGTACATCGTCGCGTTCAACGTCGCGCCGCTCGAGCTGACCGGCGGCATGGCGATCCTCGTGCTGTGCTTCGTGTTCCGCAACATGCCGGTCGGCGTGCGCTCGGGCGTGGCCGCGCTCGCGCAGATCGACCGCACGCTCGACGAGGCGTCGGCGACGCTGCGCGCCTCGACGCTGCGCACGCTCACGCGCGTCGTCATGCCGCTTCTGCGCTCCGCGATCCTCGTCACGCTCGTCTTCAGCTTCACGCGCGCGATGACCGCGGTGAGCGCGGTGATCTTCCTCGCCACTGCCAAGTACAACCTGTCGACCGTCTACATCATCAACCGCGTCGAGGCGGGCGAGTATCCGCTCGCGATCGTCTATTCGACGGTGCTGATGGCGTTCATGCTCGCCGTGCTCCTCGCGATGCAGAAATTCGTCGGCGAGGCGCGGCTCGGCCGGCGCGCGCCGGCCGTCGTGATGGCGGCGCATTGAAGTGCCGCGCGCGCCGCGTCACAATCGCGGCCGGCTCTCCTCCGACGGTTCGACCATGAGCAAGGCTTCGGGTGGCGTCGTCTTCGAGCGCGTCAGCAAGCGCTACGCGGACGTCACCGCCGTCGACGACGTGTCGTTCGAAGTGCGTCCGGGGCAGCTCGTTACGCTGCTCGGCCCGTCGGGCTGTGGCAAGACGACGACGCTGCGCATGGTCGCCGGCCTCGAGGCGGTGTCGGGCGGGCGCATCCACATCGGCGGGCACGACGTGACGCACCGCGCCGCGAACGAGCGCGACGTCAGCATGGTGTTCCAGTCGTACGCGCTGTTCCCGCACATGAACGTGCTCGACAACGTCTGCTACGGACCGCTCGCGATGCGCATCGACAAGGCGAAGGCACGCGAGCTCGCGCACGCGAAGCTCGCGATGCTCGGCCTCGCGGGGCTCGAGCAACGATTGCCTTCCGAGCTCTCGGGCGGCCAGCAGCAGCGCGTCGCCGTCGCGCGCTCGCTCGTGTTGGAGCCCGCCGTGCTGCTGTTCGACGAGCCGCTCTCGAACCTCGACGCGAAGCTGCGCCGCCGCGTGCGGCAGGAGATCCGCGAGCTGCAGCAATCGCTCGACCTCACCGTCATCTACGTCACGCACGACCAGGAGGAGGCGCTCGCGGTGTCGGACGAGGTCATTGTGATGGACCGCGGCCGCATCGCGCAGCAGGGAACGCCGTCGCAGCTCTACGAGGCGCCCGCGAGCCGCTTCCTCGCCGACTTCATCGGCGATGCGAACCTCGTGTCGGGAGAGCTGGTGCGCGCGGCCGACGGCACGTTCTTCTGTGCTGAGAACCTGCGCGCGCCGGTGCGCGCCGACGGCGCCGCGGCCGGACCCGCGACGCTCGCCGTGCGGCCGCACCGGCTGCGCCTGACGCCCGCGGGGGAAGGCTTGCTGCCCGCCGAATGTTTGCGGATGGCGTACCTCGGCAGCCGCATCGAGTACGTCCTCGGCACGCCATGGGGCGAGCTGCTGGTCTTCGATGGCGGCGTGCACGCACCGCTTGGACGCGGCGCGCAGGCCGGGGTGTCGTTCGAGCCCGGCGACGCGATCGTGCTGCCGGGCACCGCCTGACGCGAAACTTTCCGACCCTCGAAGCGGCCCTCGGGCACGAAGTCGACACACGGGAGAGAGGCAGATGCGCGCCAAAGCAAGCGAATTTCCCCGCGGGGTTATGGAGCTGTTCGACGGCTACGTTCACGGCCGTCTTAGTCGCCGCGAGTTCCTCGACCGTGCCGCAGTGTTCGCGGTCGGCGGCATGACGGCCGGCGCCATGTTCGAGGCGCTGCGGCCGAATTACGCGCTCGCGCAACAAGTGCCGAAGGACGACTCGCGACTGCGCACCAGCTACGAGTCGTATCCGTCGCCGAAGGGATCGGGCACGATGCGCGGCTATCTGGCGCGACCGGCCAGCGCGACGGGCAAGCTGCCCGGCGTGGTCGTCGTGCACGAGAACCGCGGCCTCAATCCGTACATCGAGGACGTCGCGCGCCGGCTCGCCGTCGAGAATTACGTCGCGTTCGCGCCAGATGCGCTGGCGCCGGTGGGCGGTTATCCCGGCGACGACGAGAAGGCGGCGCAGCTGTTCCTGGCGCTCGATCCGGCGAAGTACACGGAGGACCTGCTCGCCGCGGTGCCCCACCTCGCGTCACGACCCGAATGCAGCGGACGCGTCGGCGCCATCGGCTTCTGCTTCGGCGGCGGCATGGTCAACACGATGGCCGTGCGCATCCCCGAGCTGGCGGCCGCGGTGCCGTTCTACGGCGCGCAGCCGAGCGCCGCGGACACCGCGAAGATCAAGGCGGCGCTCCTCATCCATTACGCGGCATACGATCCGCGCATCGACGCCGGCTGGCCCGCGTGGAAGGAAGCGCTCGACAAGCATCGCGTGCGCTACCGCGAGTACACGTACCCCGGTACGTATCACGGCTTCCACAACGACACGACGCCGCGCTACGACGAGCCGGCTGCGAAGCTCGCGTGGTCGCGCACGCTCGCGTTCTTCGCCGAGCACCTGAAGCGCATCGCGTGACCCGCATCTAAGATCTCACCGACACGTCTCCGCGATGTCTCAGAGATGGGATAGCGAGAGGTGTAGCGCGTCGCGCAGCGCGGCCGCCACCGCGCTTCGCTTGTCGACCGGCACCGCGCGCCGGTCGCGCACGTGCTTCTGGTTGATCTCGAGCTCGATGCCGACGTAGCAGCGCTCCGGAAAGCGCTGCCGAAGCCACGTCGTGAAGCCGTCGCTGCACCCGAGGTACGGGTAGTTGCGCCGCGTGATCCAGTACGGCAGCCGCGCGCGCAACGCCGCCTGCCAGCGATGACACAAGTCGCGCTCGCCGCTTCGCAGCGGGTCGTACAGCAGGCCGACGTCGGCGCGGCGCATCGCGCCTGCCAGCGCGGGAGCGAACGAATGCGACGACACGTGCACGACCCGCCGCCCCGCGTTCACCGCGCGTGCGACGATCGCCTCGACTTCGGTGCGATACGGCACGTAGTAGCGGCGGCAGACGTCGTCGCGCACGGCGGGTGCTGCATCGCGCATCACCGGCGAGAAGCGGAACTGCCGCCCCGGCGCCCGATTGAGCTCGACCAGCAGCCGGCTCACCGTGGACACGACGAGCGTCGCGCGGAGCGCCCGCGCCAGCGTGCGCGCCATCGCGAGCGCACCCGGATCGTAGCCGCGATGCGTCGCGAGCAGCCCTTCGCGGCCGCGAAACAGCGCCGCGTAACGCGGAGGGATTCGATTGCCGCCGTGCTCGCACGTGACGAGGAACGCGACCGGCGACTCGCCAGGGACGTCTCCGCCGGAACCGGTCGACGCGCTGTCGCCCGGCGCGGCTACTCGAACATGCGGCCTTCCTCTAGACATTCGCACAGCTTTTCGTAGATCGCGTGCAGCCGCCGGGGGTCGGTGCATTCGCCGCGCGCCCGCAGGATGCGCCGCGCAAGCGGGCCTTCGCGCAGGATCGTGTCGAGCGGCGGTCGCCACCAGCTCGAGCGCACGTCGACCGCGTCGACCAGTGCGTGCCATGCCTCGCGCGCGCTGCAGCGTGCATCGGGAATGCCTAGCGCGTGCAGCAGCGGGCGATGGCCGATCACCGCCTGCTCGCCGTCGTGAATCGTGTCGACCATCACCTGCTCGAGCGTCTCGGTCGCGAGCGCCTGCTGCTCGTCGAGCGGCGCGAAGCGCTCGTCGTACAGCGCCTTGACCACCGCCGCGGTGGCGCCCGCGATCGCGAGGTCTGCCTCCGGGCATTCCTGGACGTCGATGACCCGAATCTCGATCGCGTTGCGGTCGAAGCGCGCGATCGCGCCCCGCGAATTCAGCCACTCGTGGCGCAGCGCTCCCGCCGGATCGTACGGTGCGATCTCGTCGTACATCGGGGCGAGAACGCGCGCCTCGTACTCGACGCGCGTCTCGACCGTCTCGGGCACGACGCGCCCGGACACGCTCGGCGTGATCGCGCAGATCCGGCGGTACGCGTCGAGACGGTAATCGAGCAGACCGCTGGTTCTTCCCTCGACGATCGGCGAGCTTGCCGCGAGCGCCGGCAGCAGCGGCAGCACGAGCCGGATCGCCGCATGCAGCCGCGCGAACTGGGCATCGTCGGCGAAGGGCAGGTTCACGTGCATGCTCTGCAGGTTCGCCCAGCCGTGGCCGCGGCAGCCGTAGATGCGGTCGTACGTCCGATAGATCTCGTCGTCCCACAGCGACGTTTCGTGCAGCGGATCCATCCACGGATGCATCGCCGTCGGCATCAGGCGCGCGTCGTGCGCGGCGAGCACGCGATTGGCCGCGCGGATCGCCTCGTGGAAGCGCTGCGGAAGCTCGGCGAGCTCGGCGACCGGCTCGACGTTCTTAGTCTCGACCACGTGGCGCACGAGCTCGTTCGACCAGCCGAGACCGTCGTCCGTGCCGTCGCGCGCGAGCGCGTCGAGCAGCTCGGCCGCGATCGGGCGTATGGCGAGCGACGCGCGATCGACGATCATGTACTCGAGCTCGATCCCGCACGCGGCGAACGCCGGAATCGGCGTGACGAGCGGCGTAGCCGCCGGCATCACGTGCGGCAGCACCGGCGAAGCCTGCGATGCGGCGAGCGGATGTCGCGTCGCCATCATGCCGCCGCGCGCCGCCGTTCCTGGATGCGCCGCAGAAACACGCCCATTACCTCGCGGTAGAGGGCGTCCTTCAACACCCCATCCTCGTTGCCGGCATCGAGATTCGGGTTGTCGTTCACTTCCATCACGTAGCATTGATCGCCCACCTGCTTCAAGTCCACGCCGTAGAGTCCGTCGCCGATCAGGTTCGCAGCGCGCACCGCCGTGCGCACGACGATCTCGGGCGCCTCGCCCACCGACAGCGCCGCCGTCGCGCCTTCGAGCGTGCGGCCCGACTCGCGCTTGACGACTTGCCAGTGCCCCGGCGCCATGAAGTACTTGCACACGTAGAGCGGGCGCCGGTCGAAGACGCCCACGCGCCAGTCGAACGGCGTCGGCAGCCACTCCTGCGCGATCACGAGGTCTGACTTCGCGAACAGGCGCTCTACGCAATCGTGCAGCGCATCCTCCGATTCGATCTTCGCCACCCCGAGCGAGAACGCGCCGTCCGGCTGCTTCACGATGCATGGAAGGCCGAGCGTGCGCACGATCTGGTCGACGTTGTCGCGGTGAACCATGAGCGTCTTCGGCACCGGCACGCGATGCCGCGACAGGAGCTCGTTCAGGTACACCTTGTTGGTGCACTTGAGGATCGAGTCCGGGTCGTCGATCACCACCAGCCCCTCGGCGGACGCGCGGCGCGCGAATTGGTACGTATAGTGATTGACGCCGGTCGTGTCGCGGATGAACAGCCCGTCGAAGTCGCCCAACATGTCGATGTCGTCGCGGCCGACGATCGTCGCCCGCATGCCGAGCGCGCGCGCCGCCGCACAGAGCTTGCGCAATGCCGCGGCGTTCGACGGCGGCGCGGGCTCGTCGCGGTCGTAAAGGATCGCGATCGCCGGCGTTTCCAGTGGCGATTCGCGCGTGCGCGCACGGCTTGTACGCGCGACGAAATCGCGCGCGACGTCGGCGACGTGAGCGCGCTGCTCGGGCGCGACGTCGGACACCGAGAGCGCCTGCACGTCGCGCAGCTTCCAGCGGCCGTTCGGGCGTTCGAAGCGCGCGCGCAGCAGCGGCACGCGCAGCGCCGAGAACAGCTGCTGGGCCACTGCGTCGTTGCGATGCAGTGGATCGCGTCCGAACCACGCCTCGACGGTGCAGGCGCGGCTGCCGTTGGCCGCGAGGCTCTTCTGCAGCTGCTCGCCGAAGCTCGCGCTCATCAGCCGGTGCGGCTCGCCCGCCTGCAGGTCGCCGAGCGTCTTCACCTCCGGCAGCGGCCGGTGGCCGCGCGCCTCGGCGAGCAGCGACACGTAATAGCCGCGGCCCTGGTAGCGATCGGTGCGGCACAGGTTCAGCACGCGCGCCGGCTGGTTCTCGCCGTACGCCGGATCGGTCAGGTAGTCGCGGGCGGTGACGGTGCGCGCGCCCTCGATGTCGAACGGGAAGTCGCGCGGGTGATTAACGACGATCAGAAGGTTCATCGCGGCGCTCCCTCACGCCGTGCCCGCGCATCCGGTATCGGAGGTTCGTTCATTGCATGGCACTCCCGGCGAAACGCACCGGATGGACGACGAGCAGGTTCGCGTCGTGCGTCACGATGCCGAGCAGGATCGCGGCCACCACGCGGTCTATGCCGATCCAATACTCGTGCGAAGGCGCCCACGGGTTCGGCTGGTACGGATCCACCACCAGCACGCGCCGCCGTGCATCGTCCCAGCCGGCGATCACGACGAAGTGTCCGACCGGATTGCCGCGCACGTCGTCGACGGCGCCATCGGCCGTCTCGCGCTCGGATCGGTACAGATAGGTCGACGACAGCCCGGTGAGGATCGGCAAGCGGCAGCTGAGCAGCGCGCGCACCAGCCGCGCGGAGAGGTTCGCGAAGCGCAGCTTGCCGCCGCGTTCGAGGAACTCGAGGTAGCCGTCGATGGCATGTTGGCCGCGGCGCTCGTCCTTGGCATTGCGCTGGCGCACGAGGCGCTCGGCGATATCGACATTGGGACGCGTGAACCACGTCGGGTCGAAGACGGTGAGGTTGTACGTGAACATGCGGGCGCGGTAGCCCCGGCGCAGCGCGTCGCAGCCGAGATAGACCGCGTAAGTGCCGCCCTGCTCGAGCCGCCACATCCGCTCGATCACCGCCGCCAGCGGCTCGCGATCGCCGAAGTAGTCGTAGACGGCGTGCAGGCACGTCGGGCCGCACGTGGTTTCATCGGGTTGCGGGAGCGTCGTGACCGGAAGCCTGAACGAGCGCATGGGTCGTTCCACTATCGGTGCATTCGCCGCAGCGCGGATCCGGCCATCGGCTGAATCTCGTGTACGCATCTCTCCTACCACCCGCGAAGTGCCTGCTAGAGTGCCGGTCGCCGCATGCCCGCGGCGCGCTTCGCCTTCGTACACCGCACGATCCCATCGCATGGCATCGACGAGCCTCGCGCATCTGCGCCGCCACGCGGTCTCGCGCAGCCTGTTTCAAACGTCCGACCTGCGTGAAGCGCTCGACCGCCTGGGTTTCGTGCAGGCCGACCCGATCCGCGCGCCGGCGCGCGCGCAGGACCTCGTGCTCCGCCATCGTGTCGCCGGCTATCGCGCGGGCGACCTCGACCGCCGCTATGCAGCACTCGACGTCGAGGAGGACTTCTTCGTCAACTACGGCTTCCTGCCGCGCACGCGCCAGGCGCTGATGCATCCGCGCGTGCCGTCGACGCGCTGGAGTCCCGCACGGCGCCGCCGCGCGCTCGCGGTGCTCGACTTCGTGCGCGAGCGAGGGGAAGTGCATCCGCGCGACGTCGAGGCGCGCTTCGCGCACGGCGCCGTGGTCAACGCATGGGGCGGCTCGTCGAACGCGACGACGCATCTGCTCGACGCGATGCATTACCGCGGCATGTTGCGCGTCGCGCGCCGCGAGCGCGGCATCCGCATCTACGCGGCACGCGTCGAGGAGCCGTCGACTCGCCTCGACGCGAATGCCCGTGCCGAGCGCCTCGATGCGCTGGTCGACGTCGCGGTCCGGAAATACGCGCCGTTGCCTGCGGCGGGCCTCAACGTGCTGGTGCGCCGCCTGCGCTACGCGGCGCCGCAGTGGCGCGGCGGCCTCGAGCGCGCACTGATGCGGGCGAGGCAGCGTCTCGCACACGCGAGCGTCGATGGCACGTCGTGGTACTGGCCGGTCGGCGAGGACGCGCGCATCGGGGCCGACGCGATCGACGGCGAGGCGCGTCTGCTCGCGCCGTTCGATCCGATCGTGTGGGACCGCGCGCGCTTCGAGCGTTTCTTCGGCTGGGCGTATCGCTTCGAGGCGTACACGCCGGCCACGCGGCGCAAGCTCGGCTATTACGCGCTGCCGCTCTTGTGGCGCGGCCACGTGATCGGCTGGGGCAACGTGGCGTTGCGTGGCGGCGCGATCGCCGTCGACTTCGGCTACGTCGCCGGCAAGCCGCCGCGTGAACGCGCGTTCAAGGTGGCGCTCGACGCCGAGATCGAGCGGATGCACGCGTTCCTCGCGGATGACGACGATGCGTGACGCGGCGCTCTTTCGTCGCGCGTGGAAGACGCACGGCATGGCGGTGGCGCTGATCAAGGCGCTCGCACGCGTCGCCGGCCGCCGCGTGCTGATCGAGGGGGTCGACGACGACTTCCCACGACCGCCGGCACCGCGCGACCTGTCGATGCCGACGATGGACGACGCACGCGCGTGGCACCTGGGCTACGGAGGCCGCTGGAAGCACGTGCTGCCGCTGCCCAACGACCGGATGATGCTGCATGTCGGCGCGCCGAGTGTCGACAACTTCTTTTTCGTGGCCGACGCCTGGGCGCAACTCCTGACGCGCGAAATCGGCCCCGGCAGCCACGTGATGGACGTCGGCTGCGGCTGCGGTCGCACCGCGCGCCTGCTCGTCAACAACCCGTACGTCGCGCGCTACACGGGCTTCGACGTGTTCGCGCCGTACGTCGAGTGGTGCAACCGCTTCTTCGGCGAACTCCATGGGGAGCGCTTCCGCTTCCATCATCTCGACGTGAAGACGGCGCGCTACAACCCGTCGGGCACGCTGGCGGCCGACTCTGCACGCTTCCCCGCGCCCGACGGCGACGTCGACGTGCTCTTCGCGGCGTCGCTCTTCACGCACCTGTACCCGCACGATGCGCAGGCGTACCTGCGCGAGACGCACCGCGTGCTGCACGACGGCGGCACGGCCGTCGTGTCGTTCCACGACCGGCCGCGGCACGGCGAAACGTTCTGCGGCGACGAGCACCGCGCCGACTACGATGCCGCGCATTTTCGCGCGCTGTGTGCGCAGGCGGGCCTCCACCTCGCCGAGGACGTGGGCGACGTGTGCGGCCAGCGCGCGTTCGTGCTGCGCAAGGAGGCGGTGGCAGAATAGGCGCCCGATGGACGCCGAGCTCTGGTATCGCCTCGATGCGCGCGACGACGATCCGGCGTTCTTCTATCCGAACTTCGCCCCGGTACCCGCGCTGAGCGCCCCGGGACGCGATCCGCCACCTGTCTTCCCCCAACGCCGGAACGCCGGTCGAGCTGGGCCGGCACGGTGTCTTCCGTGCCCTACCGCGATCTTCGACCGCTTCTTCCACCGCGCTGGCTGGGTCGATCTGCCGGCGGATGGAGCCGCTTAAGCGACCGCGAACAACTCCGGCGGGCGAGCGCGGCGCGCTTGTGCGACATCGCACTTGCAATCCGCGCGCGCGGCACGATATCGAAGGCGATGCGTCCCTGGCATACGCGCTCGTGATCGTCCTGCGCCTGCACGCGGCAGTAGCCGGTGGTGATCGCGTCGATGTCGCCGCCGGCGATCATCGCGTGCGCGGAAGCTCGCGGAAGAGCGGACACGACGGCGCCTCGCGGCGCTCGTCGAAGAACAGCTGGCTGACGGCTTCGTGGTTCATGGCGCCTCCGTTTCGTCTTTCGCGTTACCATCCATGGGCTTCGCTTCCGCTCTCACCGTAGACTGCGGCGGATCCGACACCGGCCACGGCGAAGCGACGACCGACCACAGCACGAGCGCCGCGAAGAGCGCGAGGAACAGGAACACGGCAATCATCTGGCAGCGCGCGACCCATCCCTGCTCGCGCCGGCCAAGGCTCTCGATGGCATCTTCACGACTGACCATGACGGCTGTTCAGGTTGCCCCGCAATGTGCCGGGGATGGAGGAGAGCTTCGGCTGCCCGAACCCACGGATTGCCCACGGGTTCGCGTTCGATGAACGGCATGGACGTCATCGGCCGCACGCGCCGGTGGCTGGCGCTGCTCCTCGCGGTGCTCCTGTCGGGCCCGCTGCTCACACTGGCGTTCGGCAGCGCGTCAATGCACGGCGACTGGAGCCGGGCAACGCACCGCTCGGTCGGGCTCGCCCCCGATCCCGCGATGCATCGCGAGGCGATCGTGCAGGTCTATGCGGGGCGCACCTTCGGCTGGCGCGGCGCGTTCGCCGTGCACACGTGGGTCGCGGCGAAGCCCGCGGACGCGGATCGCTACACGCGCTACGAGGTGATTGGCTGGTACGCGCGCGGCGGCGGATCGGGCCTGACAGTTTCGGACAGCCGAGCGCCCGACGCCGAGTGGTATGGCGCGACGCCGCGGTTGATCGCCGACGTGCGCGGCGCCGAGGCCGAAGCGGTGCTCGCGAAGCTGCCCCAGGTCGCCGACGCGTATCCGTACACCACGTACAAGGCGTGGCCGGGACCCAACAGCAACACGTTCGTCGCCTATCTGGGCCGCGCGATTCCCGAGCTGCGGTTGACGATGCCGCCGCTGGCGGTCGGGAAGGACTACCTCCCCATCTCGCAGGTGGTGGCGCCTACGCCGAGCGGCACCGGCTACCAGCTCTCGCTTGGCGGCGTGCTGGGCGTGTCACTTGCGCGCGACGAGGGCCTCGAGCTCAACCTGTTCGGGCTCGTGGCGGGCGTGGATTTCCGCCATCCGGCGGTCAAGATCCCCGGTATCGGCTCGATCCCCTAAGAACGGGGTCAGAGCAAAAAGCGCGCTTTTTGCTCTGACCCCGAATGCTGGTTATTGCTCTGACCCCGTTATCATCGGCAGGTCGAGGTGACGCTCGCGCGCGCACGCGATCGCGTCTTCGTAGCCCGCGTCGGCATGCCGCATCACCCCGGTGCCCGGATCGTTCCACAGCACGCGCTCGATGCGCTTCGCCGCCGCATCGGTGCCGTCGCACACGATCACCACGCCCGCGTGCTGCGAATAGCCCATGCCCACCCCGCCACCGTGATGGAAGCTCACCCACGTCGCACCGCTCGCGGTATTGAGCAGCGCATTGAGCAGTGGCCAGTCGGACACCGCATCGGAGCCATCGCGCATCGCCTCGGTCTCGCGATTCGGTGACGCGACCGAGCCGCTGTCGAGGTGGTCGCGTCCGATGACGATCGGCGCTTTCAGCTCTCCCGAGCGCACCATGTCGTTGAACGCGAGCCCCGCGAGGTGCCGCTCGCCGAGCCCGATCCAGCAGATGCGCGCCGGCAATCCCTGGAACGCGATGCGCTCGCCGGCCATGTCGAGCCAGCGATGGAGGTGCCGGTCCTGCGGAAACAGCGCCTTCAGCTTCGCGTCGGTCTTGTGGATGTCCTCCGGATCGCCCGAAAGCGCGATCCACCGGAACGGTCCCTTGCCGCGGCAGAACAGCGGACGGATGTACGCGGGTACGAAACCGGGGAAGTCGAATGCATCCTGCACGCCCTGGTCGAACGCGACCTGCCGGATGTTGTTGCCGTAGTCGAACGTCGGCACGCCCATCGCACGCAACGCAAGCATCGCGCGCACGTGCTCGGCGCAGCCGCGCGCGGCGGCATCCCTGAGATCCGCGTGCTGCGCGGGATCGGCCTGCGCTGCGTGCCAGCGCTCGACACTCCAGCCCGGCGGCAGATAGCCGTTGACGAGGTCGTGCGCCGACGTCTGGTCGGTGACCAGATCCGGCTTGACGCGCCGCCGTACGAGCTCGGGAAGAATGTCCGCGGCGTTGCCGAGCAGGCCGATCGACATGGCCTTCTTCTGCGACGTGTACGCCGCAATGCGCGCGAGCGCATCGTCGAGACTCGTCGCCTGCTCGTCGAGATAGCGCGTGCGAAGGCGCGCGTCGATGCGGCTCTGCTGGCATTCGATCGTAA
>Ga0310811_10009256_pt1 | contig 12704 bp, 5 predicted proteins | sample YCmetagenome_FD_207642 | JGI IMG/M metagenome (GOLD analysis project Ga0310811, IMG submission 207642) | Soil microbial communities from experimental microcosm in Duke University, North Carolina, United States - YC | ecosystem: Engineered > Artificial ecosystem > Soil microcosm > Unclassified ... | reverse complement strand
CCATCGTCGCCTGAAACCCATGCGTCACAAAGACTTTCTCCGCTCCCGTCGCTACGACAGTCCCGATCAAGCCCTTCCAGTCCGCATGATCACTCAGCGCAAAACCAGCATCGGCATTACGCCTCCGAACATTACCCCTCACCTGCATCCACCCGCTGCAGACTCCAACGGAATGCGGGCTAAACCGCCGCATCCACGAAGAATTCTCCGCACTCCCCGGAGCGATCACCACCCGCCCCCGAAAAACCTCCTTCGGCATATCCGGCATCACTCTTTCCACAGCAGGCAGCGCAATCCCCGCTTCCACCAGCGCCTGGTGAACATTGTCGATCGCGCCGTGAACAAATATCTTTTCGGTGACGGGCTCCAGACAGGACAGCAGCCGCTGCGCCTTGCCCAGGCTATAGGCGATCAGGACCGAGACCTTTCCGTCCGCCGCATTCTGGCTGACCCAGTCACGGATCGTAGTAAAGATCTCCGGCTGCGGCTTCCAGTTGTAGATCGGAAGCCCGAACGTAGATTCTGTGATAAAGACATGGCATTTCTGGAGGTCGAAGGCGCCGCTGATTCCGTCGTCTTCGGTCTTGTAGTCCCCGCTGACGACCCAGACCTCGCCCTGGTATTCGACGCGTACCTGCGAAGAGCCGATAATATGTCCCGCCGGATGCAGGCTGAGCCGTACGCCATTGATGAATACCGGTTCTCCCCATTCCATCGCCTGATAGGAGCCCCCGGACCCCAGCCGCAATTGCAGGAGCGGAACCGTCAGACGGTGGCACAGATAGGCGCCGCTCCCCGGACGGGCATGGTCGCTATGGGCATGGGTGATCACCACCTTCGGCACGGGCCGCCAGGCGTCGATATAGAAGTCCCCCCGGGGACAATAAATTCCTTTGTCGGTAAATTCCAGTAAAGGCATCTCCCCTCAACAACAAGTGGGGCCCGGCCTTAGTTCAAACCCACCCTTAGTTCACGTTAGTCACCGCCCCATCCAGCTTTCGGATAAAATAGAGCTTCTTGTTCTCGAAGTAGTCCAGCGTCATCGTCTGCCGGTTCAGGAATACGGGCATGATTTCGAACTCGTTGAAGACCTTAAATTTTTTCTCCCCCACGCTGCCCGCCAGATCCTTCCCCCGCAGCTGCAGCAGCTTGCCAAACCGCCAGGTCGACTCATATCCCCGATAGACCATATCGCTCGGCCGGGAATAATACCGCGCCCGGAAGTTCTGGTCGATCTCTTTCACCAGCGAGTCGAGAGGGTTGAGATAGAATGGTGTGGAGTAAATGATCTCCTCGCCCGCATACCCCGACTGCGTAAAGTCGATATTGTCCCAGGTCGGCATCCCGATGACCGTCGTATGATAGCTCTTGTTGAGAAAGGCCAGCTGCTGGCATAGCCTCGTACCGAACTGGTCATCCAGACTGCCTGCGATACAGATCGTCTCGCTGCTGCTGTCCAGACTGGGCGTCAGCGCCGCAGCCGTAAAATCGTCGTCGAGCGTGACATATTTTATTTTCAGCGCGACCGAAGCCGTCGTCTTGTCGATATCCGTAAAATATCCTTTCAGCCTGTCCTCCTGGGCGCCCTTCCTGCGAAAGAACACCACCGGTCTGGTCGGATAGTTGCGCTGGATATATCTGTAGATACCTTCGCAGTGCGTCTTCAGCGTAGAGTTGAGGATGACCAGGCTCGGATTGTTGGTGATCCCGCCGTCATTGGGGAAGTTGACATTGATAAAGGGGATGTGCAGACGATTGGCCGCCGCCGCCAGCTGCTGTAGTTCGGTTACCCCCGACACCGCCCCGATGATCAGCCCCGTCGTCTGAAACGAAGAGTCCTGCAGTACCTGCTGCAGAGGAGTGCCCGAGCGGCTGTCATAGAGCTGGACATTCAGCTGGATCTTTTCTTTCTGTAGAGAATCCAGCGCCAGCTGCGCCCCCTCATAAAATTCGAGACCCGGATTGAAATATTTCGGGAAATTCTTGTCGTAGCGGTAGCTGCCGGTCGCGTCGAAAGCGGAATCCAGGTACAGCGGCGCAAATATCGCCACCCGGTAACGCGGCGTGTCGGTAACCCGCCGGGAGGTATCAACCTGCGCCTCTACCCCCATTCCTACCACCATCACCAGCATCAATGTCAGCAAATATCGGAAATGCATACTCATATACTGCTACTCCCACTCGATCGTCGCCGGCGGCTTGCTGCTGATATCGTACACGACCCGATTGATCCCCTTTACACTGTTGATGATGTCGTTGGAGATATCCGCCAGGAAGGTATAGGGCAAATGCGCCCAGTCAGCCGTCATCCCGTCGACGGAGGTCACCGCCCGCAGCGCCACCGTGAACTCATACGTCCTCTCGTCGCCCATGACCCCTACACTCTTCACCGGCAGCAGGATCGCCCCTGCCTGCCAGACCGCCGAATAAAGATGGTGGTCCTTTAGTCCTTTTATATAGACATGATCAGCCTCCTGCAATAATCGCACCTTTTCTTCCGTCACCTCGCCCAGGATCCTGATCGCAAGACCGGGTCCGGGAAAGGGATGCCGCTGAAGCAGCTCTTCCGGAATGCCCAGTTCCGCGCCGACCCTTCTGACCTCGTCCTTGAAGAGGAACCGGAGCGGTTCTACCAGTTCGAGATGCATCTTCTCCGGCAGACCTCCTACATTATGGTGCGATTTGATCGTCTGCGAAGGACCATGGACCGAGACGCTTTCTATCACGTCGGGGTAGATCGTACCCTGTCCAAGCAACTCTACACCGGCAACCTTTTTGGCTTCTTCCTGGAAGACCTCGATAAAAAGACGGCCGATCGTTTTCCGTTTGGCTTCGGGGTCTACCTTTCCGGCCAGTTCCGTATAGAACAGGTTTTTGGCGTCGATGCCCTTCACGTTCAGCCCTATCTTATTATAGCTTTCCAGCACCTGACCGAACTCGCCTTTCCGCAGCACGCCGTTGTCGACAAAGATCCCCTGAAGCCGGTCGCCGATCGCCCGGTGTATCAGGGTCGCCGCTACCGTCGAGTCCACACCGCCGCTCAGCGCCATGATGACCTTGCGGTCGCCGATCTGCTTCGACAGCGCGGCTACTGTATCACTGACAAAATGGGCGGGAGTCCAGTCCTGCGAGCAGCCGCAGATATTGACAAGGAAATTGCGGATGATCTTCTTCCCTTCGATGGAATGGTACACTTCCGGGTGGAATTGTAAGCAATATAAAGGCTGTTCCGCGCTCTCATTCTTGCGGAAAGCGGCAAAAGGAATATTTTCGGTAGTGCCCAGGACCTCGAATCCCGCCGGCAGGTCCAGAATAGTATCCGCATGGCTCATCCACACCTGGGACAATTCTGTCACACCGTCGAAGAGCACATTTTCTTTTTGTTTGTGCAGAAGCGCCCTGCCATACTCACGTTTGTTGCTATTAGCGACCCGGCCGCCATATTGTTTGGCCGTCAGCTGGGCGCCATAACAGACCCCCATTACCGGCAGCCGGCTATGCAGCGCTGCAATATCGACTTCCGGCGCGTTGGCGTCGTTGACCGAAGAAGGACTTCCGGAAAGAATGATCCCCTTCAGCGAAGGGTCGATATCGAAGGATTTGTGATAGGGGATGATCTCACAGTAAACATTAGCTTCACGTACAGCTCTGGCGATCAATTGAGTATATTGAGAGCCGAAATCCAGAATGAGTATCTTTTCCGTCATGGTGACGCGAAGGTAAAAAAAATAGTATATCTTTTCCGTCCTAAAACCAAACAACATGGGACACACTGCGAACTCTTTCCTTGGAAAATCGAAAACTATCTGGCTTCTGGTCGCCCTGCCGGTCGTGATGGGCGCCTGTCACAATATTCTTGGTAAAAGGGTCAGGGGCAATGGTACTATTAAGACCGAAGACCGCAGCGTCACCGATTTTAAGAACGTCGAAGTCGACGGAGCTGCCAAAGTCCTTGTTTCCCAAAGCGATCATTCATCGGTCAGGATCGAGGCCGACGAGAATCTGCTCTCGTATATGGAGGTCAGCCAACAGGGCGACCGCGTCATCATCCGCGAAAAACACGGCTTCCATCTCGTTCCGACCGGTGATATAAAAGTATACGTGTCGACTAAGGTTTACAATCAGATAAAGGTCTCCGGCGCCGTCGACATCATCGGCCAGTCCAGGATCTCCAATCCCGAAGACCTGGCGCTCAGCGTCAGCGGAGCAGGCGATATCAAGATGGACGTAGACGCTCCCCGCCTCACCGCCGACGTCTCCGGCAGCGGCTCCGTCGACCTTAAAGGCCAGACAAAGGATGTCGACCTCGACCTCACCGGCGCCGGGCACGCCCATTGCTACGATCTGCTCGCAGAGAATACCAAAGTCGACATTTCCGGCGCCGGCGACGCCGAGGTTTTCGCCAGCGTGAAACTCGATGCCAACGTCAGCGGCGCAGGCAATGTCAACTATAAAGGCAATGCTACCACTGTAAACCAGCACGTCAGCGGCGCCGGCTCTGTTCACAAGGCGGATTGATAATGATATACCGGCTTTTATTATTCATACTCCCGCTGGGGGCCGTGCAGACCACATTTGCACAGCCCCCGGCTCCCGAGGACTTCGTCAGCCAGGTCTACCACACCATCGTGGACTCCACCTTTGACCACTACTACCTGATCGCCGGCGCCGACACCTGCCGGTTTGTAAAATACGACTACGACGAATGGCAGAAATACTACCTGAAAGAAGCCGTTCCCTTCGTTACCCTCAACGAACTCTCGGAAAAAGCCTACCTCTCACGCTTCCCCTATTTCTGGAAACAGGAGCGGCTCGAAAAGGCGGTGTGTATTACCGTTCAGAAAGCGGATACCCTTCTTTTCCCCGAGCGATACGGCAAACCCGATAAAAAAAGACCCGTCACCGAAAGGCTGGTCTTCAGCTTCTCCCTGCCCCAGTTCACGGACGACGGTAAATACGCCGTCATCGACCTCAATTCCATCTGCGGCGCCAACTGCGGCATCAGCCTTACCTGCATCTTCAGACACGGCGAGACCGGCTGGCGACTCATCGGCCGCCACATCAACTATTCCTCCTCCCCGCAATAGCCGCCCGCAAAACCCGCGTCCCCGGGCCGCGCGTCCTACAAATTAACATACCTCACCCTGATCCATATATTCTTATTCCTCCCCTTATCATCCGTACACGATATCTTCACCGGCCCCTCATCCGGAACAAAGAACTCCCTGCTCCCCGCCTCTCCAGCCTTATAGAACTTATCATTGATATACCAGTAGACCTTCCCCACATCATTGCTGACCCGGCACCGCAGCTGCAACGGCTCCGGATCCTTCCGGTTGATCAGATATTCACCGCCGTTCGACGGCGACATCACAACCGGCCCGCCCTCCCGGAATACTTTTTCACACTGCGGATTATGCGGCGGTATCTTCTGGTAGACGATTCGGTTGGTTTCATAATATTCCTTCATTTCCGGCGGGACCATCAGGTAGAGTTTCTTCTTATAGCCCGCCGGCGGCAGACAGCTGCGGCAATAAGACACCTTTTCGTCGGCCGAAACAAAGACCTCCGCCTTGTTATCGCACTTCTTCACCGGCGAGACCAGCGGAATAAAATAGTCCGTGACAAGATGCCCGCAGAACCCGGCCGGCGGCAGGCCCGTCTCTGCACAAACCATTCTTACGTCACAGTCCGGCGGCTGGCTGAACCACGGTAGCTCATCATCATAATCGATCGTATTAAAAACTGTAAAAAGCAGCGGTGTCGCCACATTCGCCCCGCTGATCTCCGGGATCCCCAGACCCGAGAAATTGCCCACCCAGATACCCACTGTGTATTTTTTATTGTATCCGATGCTCCACCCGTCGCGTCGGCCATACGATGTCCCCGTCTTCCACGCGATCTTCGGCAGATGTACCGTGCTTTCCCAGTTCAGCGGGAAATCGGGCCGGTTGACCTTCGACAGCGTCTGGTCGATGATAAACGCCGCTGCGGGACTGAGGATCCTCGTAGCCCTGGCACCGCTGTCCGCTGACGTGGTCATCATCGGTCTCACATATTTCCCGTCGTTGGAGAATATCGAATACAGCCCCGTCAGCTCTTCCAGCGTGGCTCCGCACCCACCGAGTATCATCGAAAGCCCCAGTTTGCGCTGGTCCCTGCTGACCTGCCGGAAATCGCATTCCGACAACTTACGGACCAGTTTGTCCTTCCCCAGCATCTTCAGACTCTTCACTGCCGGGATATTCAGCGAATGCCCGAGCGCATACTCCATCGTCACATATCCGTTGAATTTGCGGTCGTAATTCTCCGGCGCATATCCCTCATAGTTGACCGGCACGTCGGTGATGGTCATTTTCGGCGTCAGCAGGCCCGCGTCGACACAGAGACCGTACAGCAGGGGCTTCAGCGTGCTCCCCGGCTGACGAATCGCGGCCGCCCCGTTCACCTGGCCCCCATCCGAAGAGTCGTGGAAGTCGGCGCTCCCGACATAGCTGATGATATGGTGGGTCTGGTTGTCCAGTACGATGACCGCCGCGTTATGGATATTCTTCAGCGCAAGCGTCCTCGAATAGTCCTTTACCAGCTTCTCTATCTTCAGCTGCTTGTTCATCTCGATATACGTGTGGATGATCGGCTCGCCCTTCTTCTTCAGCTTCCACGCCAGATGCGGGATATAGCCGGGTACGGTTCCCCGCGACGCCGTCAGCGGTTCGGCCAGCGCGTCGGCGATCTCCGCCGGTGTAAATACACCCTCCGCCGACCAGCGATGAAGCCATTTATTGCGTTCCTCGACGATCCGGTCGTTATTCCTCCCCATGACCAGCGAAGACGGACGGTTGGGGATGATCGACAGCGCCGTTATCTCCGCCAGCGACAGGTGGTCGGGATTTTTCTTGAAATAGAGGATGGACGCCGATTTCACCCCCTGGATATTGCCGCCGTAGGGCACCTTGCTGAGGTACAGCTGAAGGATCTCGTCCTTGCTGTATTTCCACTCCAGCTGAAAAGCCCGGAAGACCTCCACCGTTTTATTCCAGTACGTCCGCCGCTTGGGCTCCAGCGAGCGCGCTACCTGCATGGTGATCGTAGAAGCGCCGGACGTCCGGTGTCCGTGCAGGATATTTTTGAAAAAAGCCCGGGCCATGGCGAAAGGGTTGACCCCCGGATGGCGATAAAAATACCGGTCCTCCTTTTCAATAATTGTCTTCCGCAGCAGCGGCGAGATCTCGCCGAGCTCGGTCTTCATCCTCCACTGCTGATCCCGCGTCAGAAAGGCATGGATCACCTCTCCCTTGTTATCGGTCACGATCGTCGAATATTCCACCTGGTCGGGTAGGGGGAACAGCCAGTTCAGAAGGAAAAAAAGGACAACGACGCCGGCGATGCTCATCAGACCGGTCTTTGTCCATCGAAGAAGACGCGGGGAAATTTTCATCTTTGTATTTAACAAATTCTTATCACATGCCCACTTGCAAATGAGGATCACAGTTATGTAATTTCATACCGGAATTTATTTCCACGATATGCCAACCTCCCATCCTCCTTAGCTTCCCACTAATTTCATACTTTCTTTATTTGCCCGCAAACAAAACTGCTGGTTTTTTTTACTGCCTTTTTGTATATTAACAGCGCTAAACTCTTATCAGCCCTTTTATGCGTAAACTCCTTGGCGTATCCGCCATCCTGACATTCGTCCTTTCTATCCCTTTTTTCTATTCCTGTAACCGCAGCATGGTAAGCCTGGAATTCACCAATGCCAGAGACGAGGTCCCCACACTCGGCAATCTGGTCTTCCAGTTCGACCAGTCCCTGGTAAAGGATTCCCTGCTCGAGCAATGGGACTCGACGCAGTACGTCTCCTTCGAACCGAAGATCCCTGGCCGGTTTCGCTGGGAACGCCCGGACAAGCTGGTCTTTTCCCCTTCCCAGCCGCTTCCGCCCGCGACGACGTTTAAAGCAACGCTCCAGAACGATATCCTCCAGTTCAGCAAGTTCGGCCGTATCAAGAAAGGGGATGACCTCGTCTTCCATACGCCCGACCTGAGACTCGACAATACCAATACGACCTGGGTCCTCCAGGACGAGAACAGCAGCACGGCCCTGCCGCAGATAGACCTGCAGTTCAACTATCCGGTCAACCCCAATTCCCTCAAGGACAAACTGACCATCAAAATTGGCGGCCAGACCGCGAACTATTCATTTCAGACCCTCTCGGTCTCCGACCGCATCTCCCTTCGCCTCACCAATCTTAAAATGGAAGATAAATCCATCGATGCCACAGTCTCCATAGACAAGGGACTCCTTCCCGACGGCGGCACCAACGGTCTGAAGGAAAAGATCGACATGACCTCCACCATTCCGTCCCCGTTCGTACTCGCCGTCAACGAAGTAAATACCGAACACGACGGCGAGACCGGCTCCATCCACGTCCAGACCAGCCAGCAGGTCGTTGCCAGCGGTCTGGCGGCAAGTATCTCCTTTACCCCGGCCGTAAAATTCACGGTCGAGCCGGCCGACGACGGATTCATCATAAAAAGCGACAACTTCGACCAGTCCAAAAGCTACGCACTCACCCTGGCAAAAGGACTTCGCGGCCGCATCGGCGGCGTTCTCCACGAAGAATACAGCACCAATATTACCTTCGGCGAACTGGCGCCTTCCGTCAGCTTTGCCAACACAAAGGGCGTCTACCTCTCCGGCAAAGGCGCACAGAACATCGAGGTCAGGATCATCAACGTACCACGCGTAAAGATCGTCATCTCCAAGATCTATGAGAATAATTTGCTGATGGCCCAGCGATACACCTACTATCCGCAGGAAAGAACGATCTCCAATACCCGCAGCAGTTCAGACGGCGACGAAGAAGGGGAGGGCGGGGGCTACTATTCCGGCAGCGACGACGGCGACCCCGTTCTCGGCGACGTGGTATACGAACAGGAAGTCGATACCCGCAGCCTGCAGAAGAGCGGCAACGGATCGGGTCGTCTCCTCAGTCTTGCTATAACAGACAAACTGCCCGAGTTCAAAGGCATCTACCACGTCATGATCCGGAGCACCAAAGACTATTGGGTCAGCGACAAACGATACGTATCACTTTCCGACATCGGTCTGATAGCCAAAGAAGGCAAAGAAAAGATCCTGGTCTTCGCCAACTCCATCAAGACGGCCGCGGCCCTGCCCGGCATCACCGTCATGGCCTATGGCGCCAACAACCAGCTGCTGGGCACCGGCGCCACCAGCGCGGAAGGCGTGGCGGAGATCACCTATACCCGCAAAGAATTCGCCGGCTTCCGCCCGGCAATGATCATCGCCAAATCCGCGGACGACTTCAACTACCTTCCCTTCGGCACCACCCGGGTGAACACCTCCCGGTTCGAGGTCGGGGGCGCGCACAGCAATGCCTCCGGACTCGACGCCTTCGTCTATCCCGAACGCGACATCTACCGGCCCGGGGAAAAGCTCAATTTCTCCGTTATCGTTCGCGACCACCAGTGGAAGACACCCGGCGAGCTGCCCGTCAAGCTAAAATTCCTGCTTCCCAACGGCAAAGAACTAAAGACCTTCCGCAAGACCCTCAACGCACAGGGCTCGATGGACGGCAACATTGATCTGGCGGAATCCGCCATCACCGGCACCTATTCCCTCGAAGTATATACATCCAACGACGTCCTGCTCGCCACCCAGCCCTTCCGTATCGAAGAATTTGTACCCGACCGCATCAAGGTCACGGCGCAGCTGGACAGAAAGTCTCTCGAGGCAGGCGACGTCTCGCACCTGAACATCCACGCCGTCAATTTCTTCGGTCCCCCCGCCGCGAACCGCAACTACGAGTGCGAGATCCAGGTGAAGCGCCGGGCATTTCATCCGAAAGAACACAACAACTACGACTTCAGCCTTTCCGACAACAACGTCTCCTTCGACAAGGACAACAGGGAAGGAAAGACCGACGACCAGGGCAACGCCACGGAGAAATACGAGGTCCCGGAGATCTTTAAGAATATCGGCCTGCTGCAGGCCACCTTCTATGCTACCGTGTTCGACGAGACGGGCCGACCCGTCAGCCGCAGCACCTCCGTCGATATCTTCACCCAGCAGGTCTTCCTCGGGGTGGCGGACGACGGCTATTCCTACTATGCCCTCAACCAGGCCGTACAGTTCCCCCTCATCGCGCTGGACCGCAGCGAGAGGGTCCTGAATGGCGTCCAGGCAAGGGTGCAGGTGATCAAGCACGAATACCGGACCGTACTGACAAAGAGTGGCAACTATTTCCGCTACGAGTCGCAGAAGGAAGACAAACTGCTCAACTCCGGCATCGTCACCGTCGGCGGGGACAGGACGGTCTATTCCTTCGTGCCCCGGTCACCAGGCGACTACGAACTTCGGGTCTCCGTGCCCGGGTCGAACAGCTATGTCAGCAGAAGTTTTTACAGCTTTGGCAGCTGGGGCGGCGACAACAATTCCTTCGAGGTCAACAACGAAGGACATATCGATATTTCGGTCGAAAAGTCCGGCTACTATTCCGGCGAAAGCATGACGGCCCTGTTCAAAACGCCGTTCAGCGGACGGATGCTGGTGACCATGGAGACCGACAAGGTCGTCTCTTACCAGTACGTCAACGTGGAAAAAAGAACCGCTTCGCTGGTCCTGCCCCTGACAGCAGACGATATTCCCAACGTCTATATCACGGCAACGCTGATCAAGCCCCACGAGCTGTCGGATATTCCGCTGACCGTGGCGCACGGCTATCAATCTATAAAAGTAGAGGAGAAAGACCGAAAGATCCCCGTAGAGATCGTAGCACAGGCATCCGTCCGGTCCCACACCCACCAAAAGGTCAGGGTCAGGGCGGCGGCAGGCAGCATGGTTACTCTGGCCGCGGTCGACAACGGCGTACTCCAGGTGTCGGATTTCGAGACCCCGGATCCCTATAGCCATTTCTACGCGAAACGGGCCCTCGAGGTCAGCGGCTACGATCTCTATCCCCTGCTGCTGCCGGAAGTCCGGCCAGGTCTCAGCAGTACAGGCGGTGACGGGGAAAGCGATATGAAGAAGAGGGTCAATCCCATGCCGGCCAAAAGGATCAAGATCGTCAGCTACTGGAGCGGCATCGCCCAGGCCGGTGGCGGCGGTGAAGCCGAATTTGAATTCGACATCCCCCAGTTCTCCGGACAGGTGCGGCTGATGGCCGTCGCGTATAAGAACGAGCGCTTTGGTTCCGCGGCATCCGAAATGACCGTGGCGGACCCCATCGTACTGAGCCCGGCCCTTCCCCGTTTCATGAGCCCGGGGGATACTGTGACCATGCCGGTGACCATATCGAATACCACTTCCGGCACGGCCAGCGCAGCGGTCAGGCTGAAGTCCGACGGCCTTCGCACCATCGGCGACGACCAGCAGAGCGTATCGGTCGGGGCGAACAGCGAAGGACGCGCCGTCTTCCAACTGGTCGCTCCTCCCTCGATGGGCGTGGCTAAAGTAAAGGTGGAAGTGAGCGCCCTGGGCGAGCGGTTTACCGACGAGACCGAGATAGGCATCCGCCCGTCGGCGCCCTTGCAGAAACTGACCGGTGGAGGCGCCGTCGCGGGCGGCAGCAGCCAGCCGGTCGGCTGGAACACCTCCGATTTTATCCCTTCGAGCGTCGACTATAAATTGGTCGTGAGCCGCAGCCCTGCCGCCGAGCTGGGCAAATACCTCACCCAACTGGTGCAGTATCCCTATGGCTGTACCGAACAGACCGTATCTGCCGCCTTTCCCCAGCTGTATTTCGGCGACCTCGCGGATCTCTTGCGGAAGAGCGGAACCAATACGCTTAAAACCAGTGCCAACTCCAATATATTGGAAGCGATCAGGAAGATCAAGATGCGTCAGTTGTACAACGGCGCCGTCACACTCTGGGACGGCGAGGGCTCGGAGAACTGGTGGGCCACTATCTATGCCGCGCATTTCCTTATCGAGGCACAGAAGGCGGGCTTCGACGTGGACAAGGGGCTGCTCAACACCATGCTGGGCTATATCAACAGCCGGCTGAAGAACAGGGAGACCGTTACTTATTACTATAACCGCGACCAGAACAGGAAGATCGTTCCGAAGGAAACCATCTACGGGCTCTACGTCCTTGCGCTGGCCGGTCAGCCCAACGTCAGCGTCATGAACTACTACAAGGCCAATCCGTCCATGCTCGCGCTGGACTGTAAATACCTGCTGGCGGCCGCCTATGCGCAGGCCGGCGACAAGAAGAGCTTCCGGGACTTTCTGCCGACACAGTTTGCGGGCGAAGAGTCCGTAGCCCAGTCGGGCGGCAGCTTCTATTCCGATATCCGTGACGAGGCGCTGGCGCTGGATGTACTGGTCGACGTCGACCCCGGCAATGCGCAGATCCCCGTCATGGCACAGCACGTAAAGGACAAATTGAAGGCGCGTTACTGGTATAGTACGCAGGAGCTGGCGTTTGGTTTTTTGGGCCTCGGCAAGATCGCCAGGGCGGCGGGCACGGCGACGGCCGAAGTGCACGTCGACGGCCGCACCGTCGGCGCCATGGACGCCGGGGGCGGAGCGATCAGCCTTTCCACCCGCGAGCTACGTCCCCAGGGCGGCGCGGGCCGCGTCGAGATCGTGGCGAAGGGCAGCGGCAGACTCTACTATTTCTGGCAGGCCGAGGGTATCAGCGCGACGGGCGCCTACAAGGAAGAAGATAATTATCT
>Ga0310811_10009255_pt1 | contig 12704 bp, 7 predicted proteins | sample YCmetagenome_FD_207642 | JGI IMG/M metagenome (GOLD analysis project Ga0310811, IMG submission 207642) | Soil microbial communities from experimental microcosm in Duke University, North Carolina, United States - YC | ecosystem: Engineered > Artificial ecosystem > Soil microcosm > Unclassified ... | reverse complement strand
AGTCGGGACGGCCTGACGTTCTGTCGTTTACCTCTGAGGTTCTGACTTCGCCGGTGAAGATCAGCGGACAGCCGATTGCGAATCTGATGGCCTCAACCAGCGGCACGGATTCCGACTGGGTGGTGAAGGTGATTGATCTCTATCCGGACGAGGTCGCCGGAGATGCGCACATGGGCGGGTATCAACTGATGGTTTCGGCTGATATTTTCCGTGGGCGATACCGCGAGAGCCTGGAAAATCCCAAGCCAATTGAATCCGGAAAACCCCTGCTGTATCAGTTCGCCTTGCCTACCGCGAACCACGTTTTCCTGCCGGGACACCGGATCATGGTCCAAGTGCAGTCGAGTTGGTTCCCCTTGTATGACCGCAATCCGCAGACGTTTGTACCTAATATTTTCTGGGCGAAGCCGGGGGATTACCGGAAGGCGACCCAGCGGATATATCACTCCAGCTTCGTGGATCTGCCGGTGGTAGAAACAAAGTAAAAAGGCTTTCACCACAGAGTCACACGGAGCGGAGTTCTGAACTTCAATCACTCTGCTCCGGGGGTAGCGGATACAAAGACGTACTGACCGACAAACATCTCATCTCTGTGGTGAAGCATTTTCTTGCCTGCTATCCTAACCACAATCCCCAATGAAAGCGGTTCTGGATGAAATAGCGCCGCCTGCCCCGGCGGGACAAAAGCTCGTTCGCCGATTTGTGTTCGCGCTGCTGGTGTTTCTTGCAGCCCTGGTCGGCGCGCTCACCGGGCTTCTGCTGGTTTATTCGACAGATCTTCCCCAGGTTGAACAACTCGAAAGTTACCGGCCAAGTTCGAGCACAGACCTTTATGACGTCCACGGACGCGTCATCGGCTCTTTCGCGCTACAACGGCGAGTAGTAGCTTCATACAACGATTTTCCAAGACCGCTGATCGATGCGTTGATCTCAATCGAAGACAAGGATTTTTACCGCCACTGGGGGATCAACGTCTGGCGAATCGCCGGAGCGGCGTATCGAGACATCGAATCCGGCGGAAGAGTGCAGGGCGCATCGACGCTCACTATGCAGTTGGCGCGGAATCTTTTTCTCTCGCCCGACCGTTCATTTCGTCGCAAGATCGAAGAAGCGCTATTGGCCATCCAAATCGAGCGCCGCTTCACTAAGGAACAAATTCTTACACTGTATGCGAATCAGATTTACCTCGGCCACGGAGTCTATGGATTCGAAGCGGCGTCTGAGTTCTATTTCAGTAAGCCGGCAAAGCAGCTCACATTGCCGCAAGCCGCTCTCATCGCAGGCTTGCCGAAATCTCCCGCGATCTACTCGCCCATCAACCATGCTGATCGCGCCCTGCGCCGCCGCAGTCTTGTGATCAACGCAATGCTCGAAGATGGCAAAATCACGACGCATGAAGCAGAAGACGCGCGCAACGCGCCGCTGGGACTCAATCTGGCGGGTGATCCCAATTCGCAGGCGCCATACTTTGTCGAAGAACTACGCCGCTACCTGGAGAACAAATACGGCACCGATCAGGTGCATGAAGGCGGCTTGCGTGTTTACACAACCCTCGACCTGGAAATGCAACGGGCCGCGAACTCCGCGGTACTGGACGCGCTGGCGGCCTACGAACACCGTCATGGCTGGCGTGGACACCTGGAAAATATTCTTCTTGAAGGTGAGACTATCTCCGGCTACCAGCATCCGGACTGGGGCGAAATCGAATCCGGCAGTTATACACATGCTCTAGTGACGGCGGTATCGGCAATCAGCGCAACGCTGAGGCTCGGAGGCTATCGTGCGGTATTGGCACAATCTGACGTGGCCTGGACGCAGCAGAAACTGCCGAAGCTTTTTGCTGTAGGAGATATTGCGTTTGTCAGAGTGGTGTCGCTGGATCATGACGGCAGAGCCATTGTCAGCCTGGAGCAGGATTCCGGAGCGCAGGGAGCGCTCGTCGCGATCGACAACACAACCGGAGATATTCGCGCCATGGTCGGCGGACGCGATTTCAATCTATCGAAATTCAATCGTGCGACCCAAGCTTTACGCCAGGTGGGGTCATCGTTCAAGCCATATGTTTATACCGCCGCTATCGATCAGGGCGCCCGGCCTGACGATCCAATCTCGGATACACCGGTTACATTTCAAACCGCGTCGGGCCCATACTCACCGCATAACTATGACGAAAAATATGAAGGCATGATCACCCTGCAGCGAGCGCTGGCGCAGTCCCGAAACATTCCAGCATTGAAATTGGCCGACCATATCGGCATTCGCGTAGTGGAAGATTATGCGCGCAAGTTTGGCATCACATCGCCGTTGCCGCCGTACCTCCCGGTTGCGCTGGGTGCGGCAGAGATGACGCTGCTCGAACAAACGTCAGCCTACAGCGTGTTTCCTAATGACGGCATCCGGGTTGTGCCGCGAATGATCACAAAGGTCGAGGACTATGACGGGCGCGTTCTCGAAGAGGGTTATCCCGAAGTGAAAGATGTAATCAGCGCAAGAACCGCGCGGCTAATGACCGCAATGTTGCAAGGCGTCGTGCGACATGGGACCGCGATCGCAGCCAGCAAGATGAATCTTCCACTGGGAGGAAAGACGGGAACGACAAACGATTTTACAGATGCATGGTTCGTGGGGTTCTCACCGGCTCTGACCGCGGGAGTGTGGATCGGCTACGACGAAAAAAAATCTCTGGGCGCAAAAGAAACCGGCGCTCGTGCCGCGCTGCCTGCCTGGATGCAATTCATGAGCGCCGCGCTCGCGGGAAAAGATCCGGGCCAATTCTCACCCACGCCTGAACTGCCGCCGCGAGAAGGCCAGCAGTCGCTGGATACGTCAGATCTGGCGCCAGCGGCAGATGAGAGTCACTAGGAGCCGGAACGCCGAGAACCTCAATGGAAATCGTCAGTCAACAAAAACGCGCCGCCAGTGGCGACGCGCCGTAAAAGACAGACTAATTAGTGGCGACCGCCGTGCCCGCCACCGCCGCCACCGGAGTGTCCGCCGCCACCGGAATGTCCTCCGCCGCCCCCACTCGACGCGTGGCCGCCGCTGTATCCGCCACCACCGTGACTACCACCTCCGCCACCACTTGGCGCCCTTCCTGCACCGCCCCCGCCATAAGCAGGCGTCCGTCCACCGTAAGCCGGCCCGGGCCGGCCGCCACTGTAAGCAGGTGCAGGACGTCTTCCGTACGAAGATCCAGACCGGCCGCCCCCATAGGAAGGCATAGAGCGATCGTATGAGCCGCGACCATAAGCAGGCCCGGATGGGCGACCATAAGCTCTGCCGCCTTCATAGCGCCGTTCCGGTCCAGCGTTTCCTCTTGCGATTGAATTCGGAGGCCGCGGAACGTTCGCGCTGCCGCGAGGCGGGTTATTGTTGCCGCGATCATCAAAACGCCTGCTACCGAACTCGCCTCGCGCGTTCGAAGCACGCGGAGCAGGGCGCGACACCGCCCCTCCTCTGGAATCATTGAAGCCGCCGTTGTTCCGCGCCACTCCTCTGTTGTTACCGAAGCCAGGCCGTCCCGAGTACGCCGTGTTCGCACGACCTGTCGTGGGTCGCGCGAAGCTTCGCGAAGGAGGTGTTACTGCGGCGCGTTGGCCGCCTACGATTGCTGCTCTGCTGGGCCGCACGTTCACAGAACGAACAGCGGTCATTCTGCCGAGTTCGCTGGGCGAAACACGTATGCTGTTGCGCGCCACCTGTTGCGAGTTGACCAGAGTGCTTCGTGAAACCGCGGTGAAACCATTGGGCGCGTGCATATTCGCATAGCGGATATTGTTGTGCGCGCCGTAAGCTCCATTACCCGACCAACCGTTGTGCCGATAAGTGTTGTTGTAAACATTGGTGATGTGAACGTTGGTGATACGAGTATTGGTGATGTTGACACGATTAAAGTAGCCGCGACTCACGTGATACCAGGGAACATATGGCTCACCAAATCCGAGCGGGCACCAGCCGTAGCCACCGCCAAAGCCGACGCCTACACTAAATCCGCCACCGCCAAACCACGCCACCAGCGCAGGCGCATAATAGGGACGCGCATAAATTGGCCCCGGCGCCCATCCCCAGGCTCCGCCCCAATAAACCCAGCGTCCGTAGTGGAACGGAGCGTAACCCCAAGGCTCATCTTCAACCCAAGTCCATCCCCACGGAGACACCCAAATCCAGTGGCCGTAGCGGTAAGGCGCCCAGCCCACGGCGACTCCGCGTGGAACCCACACTGCGCCATAGTCAGGTGTTTCGCTCCAGGTTCCGTATTCGTCGAGGTCTTCAGAGCCGGGTACATCGGGAGAAACGTAGCGGGCAGATTGCGAATGGTCCTCGCGCTGATCGCGCGAACTTGCCCAGCGATCGAAATCGTCCAGAGCAGGCGCCGCGTGAACCTGTCCCGAGATCACGTTTCCAGTAAAACGCACTTGCTCGTTGGCATGCAGAACTACCGAGGTGCCGTTGCTGGCCGACTTGCCTTCCCCACCCCACACGGTGACGACGGTTGTGTCGGCGCTAGGATCCACGTCAAAACGGTAATCGCCGGGCTTCGATACTGTGAACGCCTGGTCAGGCGTATCCACCTCCCAGACCTCATTGTCGTAAAGGCGGCGAACATGCACGATAAGTGCACCCTGATGGAGCTGTAACTGAACCGAGTTTTCGTCGATGTTAGTAAGCGTCAGGCTACTCTCGGAATCAATGCGGATGAGTCCGGTACCGACGCTGAGTTCGGCGCGAGAATTCTTGTCCGCCCAGACGTTATCTCTGTTTGTAAGCGGACGATTTAGTTCTCCGTTGGCCCAGTCGCCCTCGCCTTTCGGCTGAATCGAGATTGAACCAGTCATGTACTGCAGACGGGCAGCGCGAGCTGGAGCGTCGGGAGCATTATCGTCGCTGCCGTTCTGGCTCAGAGTCGGCTGATCCGGGCCGGGCTGAGTTGCCGGACCGCGCTGATCCCGATCCGCTTCGGACGCACCATACTGCTCGTCCGCTGGGCCGTCCTGGTTATTCCCAGGGCGATTCATCTCAGGCCGATTGGGCGCAGGCGGAGCATCTTGGCCTTCGGCTTCCTGCTCGTCGTTGGTTCCGTACTGATCGTCAGTGCCGTATCGATCGTCGTTACTCTGAGATTGATCTGCCGCTTGCGACTGGTCATATTCTGGCCGGGAATCAACTCTCGGTTGATCGTCAGATTGAGATTGATCGGCCTGAGATTGATCGGCCTGAGATTGATCGGCGGAGAGGCCAACCTGATCGTCCTGTTGCGCCTGCTCAGATCGTGCGCTTGCCGTCAACAGGAGTGGGCAAAACGAAAGCGGCAAAACAAGTACGAAAGATAGAATATGGCGCTTGAAGTTATTCATCTAAACCCCTTTGCGGGGGCCTGCTCCCGCCAAAAACGAATGCCAATTGCAGGCGCAACCGCCGCGAATTAAGCGGCCTTCGTATTAACCCTTGGGCGTCAAAAGAGTTGCGGTAACGGAGCCGGAGAAAGACCTGTGAAATCTGGCAGTTAGGGTAAACTAACATGGCTGCACCGCGGAGAGTTGGCCGAGTGGTTGATGGCACCGGTCTTGAAAACCGGCATACCTTAACGGGTATCGGGGGTTCGAATCCCTCACTCTCCGCCATAGGCTCGAAGGTCTCCCGCACGCGGCTTAGACGCCGCGTAAACGCCTCAAGTTGCGAATCCCCAACTTTCAGCCATTACTTTCGTTATCCAATATTTACCGCACGGTGATAGCTGCGTCGACAGCGCATCCGGTGAGGATCGCCATATAGCAAATCGCGAGTGCGACTTAGCCCAGCGAGTCAAGATCGGAGAAGGGGCTGCGGTACTGCCTAATCGATCTCCCTGAAAAGGATCGCAGCAAGCCGATCCAGTCACGGTCAACAGCAATCCAGAACAGCATCCCGAAGCGCCAGTTACTTGGAATGGCGAGAAGGCCGTAAGCGTCTGCGCCTGTTGTTGGCAACAAGCCGGACGCGCTGGTCGGCGTAACATCTCGATTACATTCATGGAGGCCCGTTGTCGGAGAAAAGCGCAAGTTGTGCTGTCCCGTTTGCCCTGACATGCGGGTTGTGAGCCTTGATGCCCAATGAATTTCTTTAGCTTGCAGGACGCGTTAAGCCTGTATGATGTCAGCAATTAGTCCAGTCTTTTCGCGTTGTCGGGTTCCGGTTCGCCGTTCGATTTCAAGAGTCACGAAGGAATACGTGGTGTGGCTCAGCTATCGATTTCTTGGCACGAGTTTGTCCTTACATAAAAGGCTTTCGGAGAAAGCCAGCACGCCTGTGAACTGCGTAGGGACTCGTCACGTGCCAACACACATCGTCAGATCTAAAAACTGGTCGAATTCGGAATAGGGGAAGCTCCGACGTGGATGGTAGCGAATCGCAACGCCGATGTGAACGCTTCGATGTGACCGTGTCGGTGACACTCACGCTAGTTCGCGAAGGACGCCAAGTCACAGTAGTAGCAGACGGGCACGATGTCAGCAAAGGCGGAATGTGTCTTTCCATGACGCCGATGCTTCGCATAGGTGAATCGTTCCTGATGGAATTCGTCCTGCCATACAACTCCACGCCGCTCTCGGTAAGGGGTGTTGTGCGAAATGAGAATGGACTGTTTTATGGTGTCGAGTTCTTAAGCCCGACCGCTCATCAGAAGGAAATGCTCGAACGCAACAGCAAAGTTTTGGGACTCCTGAAATGACAAGTCAGAGTGAAGTATCTGTCGTGTGCTGATTCGGAGATAAAGCAATGGGCAATCGTCTCGAGCCGCGAGCTGTTGTCCGCATGCCAGTAACCGTTTCGGGTACTGATGCCGATGGGAATCCGTTCAAGCAGTCCGCGTACGTGTGTGATGTCAGCCGACGGGGAGCTCGTATAGATGGAATCAGTTGTCTGCGTGGGCCTGGAGAAACAATAGAAGTCGAGTACAGCGGGCGAAGTGCGAAATTTTTTGTCGTGTGGATCGGCTTTCCGGGAACGCAGGATGGTGGCCAGATCGGCATTAGGAAGCGTGAACGAAACAAGGAAATATGGGGGCGAGATTTACCGGCGCCTCAAAGCGACGAATTCCTGCAGCCTGAGATAGAGGCAGGCAACGCACAGGAAACAACTTACACCAGTGAACCGGAGAATGCGGGGCTGCATTTCGGACCGGAAGCAGACGCTGATACGAGATCGGCTTCCGTTGCGCACCTTCAGCAGCAAAAAAAGCTGCAAGAGCCCGAGAAGGAAGGTGACCGCCGGCAATATCGGCGTTATGCGATTGATGGTGGCGCGGAATTGCGCGAAAAAATCGGTGACACGCGTACCTGGGGTGCCATGACCGATATTAGCGCGTGCGGCTGCTACGTGGAAATGTACATTCCTTATTCCGTCGGAACCGAATTGCAGATGGCGCTTGAGGTTGATGACAGCAAGATTGCGGCGGAAGGCATTGTCCGTGTGGTGTATCCCGGGCTCGGCATTGGTATCGAGTTCACGAATATCACAGACGAAAACAGGGTTCGTCTGAATGAGCTTCTAGCACCCTGTCAAGGAAGGATTTCTATGAACGAGTTGCGTAACAAAATCATCGCAAGATTACTCAGTGGGGAAGCGAGCTCAAAAGAAGTCGGCGAGTCACTCGGCAAGTCAGAGTCTGAGCTTCTTCCCGCTCTGGACGAGTTGCGCAGGGACGGGACCGCTGAATGCATGGCTGGCCATTGGGCTATCACTGAATCTTTCAAGAACAAGATGGCTTCCCAATGATGCACGCTGCAGGGTTGCTCAACCGTCACCAATTCACAGATTGGCGGGCAACGGCTGCGATTACTTACAAAACCCTCTGAAGAAATATTGCAATCCCCTCAGCAACGGCTCATCCTGGGTTGTGGAACGCTGACGTAGGATTTATCCAGCTCCGCGACTGAGCTGCATCCCAGCAGCCTCAGGGTCCGCTCCACATCCTCGCGCAGAATCTGGAGAGCACGCGCTACGCCGCATTCTCCCGCCGCTGCGAGCCCGTATGCGTAAGCTCGCCCAACCAGAACCGCACGTGCTCCCATGCAGATCGCCTTAACCACGTCGCTGCCACGGCGAATGCCGGAATCCAGCAGCACTTCGGCTTTGTCCTGTACCGCAGCCACGACCTCGGGCAGAGCTCGCAGCGAGGCGGAGACACCATCGAGCTGGCGACCACCATGGTTCGACACGACTACTGCAGCCGCACCGTGATCGATAGCCCGTCGTGCCTCATCGCCGGTCAATACGCCTTTAATCACGATCGGCCCCTTCCAGAGCTGTCTGATCCACGACATATCTTCCCAAACGAAGGCGCTGCGCACCAAGGCAGTGTGCGCGTCACGCACTCGAAGCGCTCCCAGGTTCGGTCTGACGATGTTAGGCATTGTCGGCAAACCGCCGTCGAGCAAGAAACGCATCAGCCACCACGGCCGCGCGAACAACTGCGACATGAAGGGAATCTGCGACCACAAACTTCCGCGCAGCAGTTGCTCCATTCCACAGCGCACTTCGCGCTCGCGCAATCCAATTACGGTGGTGTCAATTGTGATCATCAGAATTTCGTAACCGGCAGCTTGAGCACGGCGCATTGCGCCCTCGGCCGCCTCGCGGCCTCCAGTCAAGTAGAGCTGATACCAGACTGGACCGCTTGATGCTGCTTTCACGTCCTCGAGTCTGTGACCAGAAACAGTCGAAAGGATGGACGCCGTGCCGGCTTTGCCCGCCGCCTTCGCCACTCCGATTTCCCCCTCGGGGTGCATTATGCGGCAATAGCCCACGGGAGCTAGAACTATCGGCAAAGAGAGTTCACAGCCGAGCACGCGTGTTCGCAAATCACAACTTGGAAAAGCCATCGCTTGTCGCGGAAGAAAAAAAACCTCTTCCAACGCAAGCAGATTTTCGCGCATCGTGACTTCGCCTTCAGCACCGCCATCGATGTAGTCGAAGACAATTCTGGGCACGCGGCGCCTGGCCAGCGACCGCAGGTCATCGATGTTGATTGGTTTCATGTGCTCGGTGTGATTGCTGAATTCCTCACCGGGCAACGATGACCTTGTCTCTTCGCAGACGCGACGCGACTTGTTTTTTTGCGCTTCTCACCAGCGAGACAACATTCCGGGTGGTGCGGGGGGCGACCTTCAGGCCCAATTGCACCACTCCCAGCAGCGGTCGCCGGAGTTGGGCGTTTGCTTCCGAGAAAAGGGTCCTCGCACGTTGAAACTGCCCATCATTGAGTCGGATCTTGCCTTCTTCAAAAAGATATTGAGCCCGCACTTCCGAAGACCGTTGCCGTACGCACGCACGTTCATCGACTGATAAAGGCAGTTCCCGATCCATTTTCTCCAGAATCAGCCAACATGCCTCGAGCATGTGAACGTTCGAAGCGCCCAGCGATCCAGGTCTGCCCCCATTCAGGCGGGCCTGCACTCTTCGCGTGTATCCAATCTTCGCGCCGTGAAAGGCAACCCGCAGCCACAGGTCGTAGTCGTCGCACCTTTGAAGGCGTTCATCGAACAATCCCGCTTTCTCGATGACTTCCTTTCGTGCGACCACTGTGGATACCGGAATTTGACACTTTTCCGGGACCAGGTTCACAAACGTTGCAGGCCCCTCCGACGGGCAGCAATCCATAAATGTCTGCTGCAGACGCGGATCGCTCCATGCGAAACAGTTGGAATATATGAGGTCCAGTTCTGCGTCCTTTTCAAACAATTCCATCTGCACGGAAAGATGATCGGGGAGCCACTGGTCATCACTATCGAGGAACGCAAGAAATTTTCCGCGTGCCCGTCGGATGGCGGTATTCCGCGCACCGGCGGCACGCTTGTTTTCCTGATTGATATAAATAATCTTGTCGAGGTAGGGCGCGAGCACCCGCTCAAGATCCGGGGTGTCGGGAGAACCATCATTCACCACAATAATTTCAAAATCCTGGAAGCTCTGCGCCAGCACCGAATCGAGCGAAGCAGCGATCAAATCGGCCGTATTGTAGGCGGGCATGATTATGCTCACCTTGGGGATATGGTTTGTGACAATTGAACTCATTTGGCCTCTCAGGAACTGTGAAATACAGCTTCTTTCTCACCCGCTACTACGTGATTGACGGCTTCCACTCCCATCATTACCGAATGATCCATATTGCCGATTTCATATCGCCAGGCCCCAAACCGCCCGCGAGAGTAAATTCCATTTGCCATCAATGCCGGCTGTAATACTTCCAGGGCCGAGTCGCGTTCCACAGTAGGGATAGGGTATGAATAAGGAACCTGACGCTGATAGCGCGACACGATACGGGAGCGATCGCTTTCTTCCAGCACTCCGGAACTGATCAGCCCGCGAACTACCCCCTCGAATAGTTGTGAGCTTTCAGGAGAATCCCCGTCTCGTAAAGACATTTCGCACATAATCGAGCTATACCGATTGGTGTCGCCACCCGGAACGTTCCTGGCGGAGTAATGAGAAAAGTGAGTTCCGCGATAGCATGGCATGTCTGGATTGGCGAAATAGATCCAGCACTTGCTGGTCTCAATCTTCTTTTCAAGACCGACACCGATTACCAACAAGTTGTTGTGCTTCAATTTCGCAGCCTCGTCACTAAGACGGGCATCGCCAGGCCTGAGCATCCCTATCAGAAGATCCAAGGGAGCAGTTGAAATCAGAATGTCGTAATCAGCGCCAGTTCCGTCTGCGAAAGAAACGTGCCGTTTAGCTGTGTCCACTTCAGCTAATTCCTTGCCACGGAGAACTCTGTCGGGAAAGCAGTTTGCAATTCGCCGATAGATCTCTCCCGTACCGCCATTTGCCGGAAATCGAAATTTATTGTTCGGTCCCCAACTTGGATCGTCGCGCTCGTACAACACATTTTCCAATAGCCGCTTGAAATCGACCACGGAAACACGTTCGCTGAGCCACGACCGTGACATCTGCTCCAGAGGTGTTGTCCAGACTTTCAAGTTATACGGAAACATGAACTCCTCCGCGATTCCTTCGCCAAAAGTGGCCAGAATCCAATCGCGGAAGTTCGTCGAGGAATGAGCTGTGCCGTTGGAGGCTGCTTTTGCCGCGCCCAGCAGACACTTCAATTGCAGTTCCTTAGGGAGATAGCGCAAATTATTCTGAAATGGATACGGAACCCAGGAATCTCCCTTCACAATCCAGCTTTCCCGGACCAATTGGTTCTCTTCCTTGCCAAGCATGGCGCTCACCAATTGGTCGAAGTAGGGATAATGCGAAAAAATGACGTGTCCGCCTTCGTCCCAGGTAAAACCTTTTTCATCAACATGGGAAGACGCATGTCCACCCACATAGTCATTTCGTTCGTACAAGACCCAATTGTCGTAGCCAAGTTCATGAAGACGGTATGCCGCCCCCAGCCCCGTAGGTCCTCCTCCGACTATAACTATCTTCTTAGTATTCATCGCGTTACGAGATAGATTACATTTTAGATCGAGTGGATATTTGTCACTTGCACCTGAACGTACTCATTCCGCAATACATTGCCTCGGCCCAGATTCGAGCGCTTAGAACGCCAAAACCGAATTCTCCAATCAATTCTATAGTCCCCTCTGACAAATCCGCAGGTGTTGCGAACCGCCGCGAGCGTCAGCCCTTGTGGACGATGGAACCGAGGTCTCGGCCTTCCTGTATCTCTTGCCGGCCTGATCGAGACCAGTGATGCGTCAGCACCGAGTTTCCGTGTTTGGGAACTCGGCCAGTTCCATAATAGTCGGTAGGAATGACCGTTAGACGGCCGCTGTCTTGGACACAATCAATCAGTTGGTCCCGAACTGCCAATGCAACGTTAATCATGTACTCACCCGGAACGAGCGACAGCGTCGGTATCTCGCAAATGAAGGTCTGTTCTCCAACCAACTCCTCACTCACGCAGGCCGGTTCAAAACCACTGTTGGCTACAAAAATGGGTTCGCCAAAAAGTGTATTGAAAGAAAGCCACGCATCTACATTCTGGACTGGCTGATCAAACTTACAGTCAATTCTTACGTGTAAACCTGAACCATACGGGAGCACGCCGTTCACGGGAGCCCCTTCTGATGTCTCGAAGGTGACGCTGTTAAGGAGAGGAACTCGAAACTGGGCTGATCTTTTACTCATGGAACTCAGATCAACGATGTGAGTTGTCACTCCACGCTCCCTGCCAAAGACGTCGTGGATGTAAACATCGATTGCGTCTTGGGTTGGTCCGTCATACACCATTTTTCCTTTTTGCAAGACGATGCCTCGGTGGCAAAGATTCTGGATCATGGCTAAATTGTGGGAGACGAACAGAACAGTCCGACCAGCGCGGCTCGCCTCACCCATCTTGCCCAGACATTTCTTCTGGAAGGCCATGTCTCCCACGGCCAGCACTTCGTCAATAATCAAGACTTCCGGATCCAGATGGGCGGCCACCGCAAACGCGAGTCGAATGTACATTCCGCTGGAGTAACGCTTCACCGGAGTGTCGAGGAAATCGCCAATCTCTGAAAAGGCCACAATCTCGTCCAGTTTTGTCTGGACCTCAACTCTGCTCATGCCCAGAATGCTGCCGTTCAGGAAGATGTTCTCCCGCCCGGTGAGATCGGGGTGAAATCCAGTCCCAACCTCAAGCAAACTGGACGCCCTGCCGCGCAACCACACATAACCGGAAGTAGGATCGGTTATCCGGGAGAGAATCTTCAGTAGGGTGCTCTTTCCGGCAC
>Ga0310811_10009253_pt1 | contig 12706 bp, 14 predicted proteins | sample YCmetagenome_FD_207642 | JGI IMG/M metagenome (GOLD analysis project Ga0310811, IMG submission 207642) | Soil microbial communities from experimental microcosm in Duke University, North Carolina, United States - YC | ecosystem: Engineered > Artificial ecosystem > Soil microcosm > Unclassified ... | reverse complement strand
TGCCGATATCGGCGACACCTTCCACTATAGCCACGATAATCTCATCGCTCGGACGCTGCTCGATTTCGATGTTGATGTTGGGGTTGTCGCAGAGAAAGCGGCTAAGCGGGCCAGGCAGCGTCTCGACGAGCGCATTCGTGTTCGAGAGGATGCGGAAGGTCCCTCGCATGCACTGGGAGAACTGCGCGAGGTCGTCCGTCATGCGTTGTAGCGCGCCGAGGGTGGCCCGCGCGTGGCGCAGGAAGGTCTGCCCCGCCTCCGTGACGCGTACGCCGTGCGGCCGACGCTCCAGCAGCGGCACGCCTACCGCCTCCTCCATCTGCCGGATACGCGCACTGACCGCCGCGAGCGAGAGGTGGACGCGGGCTGCGCCGTGCGTAAGGCTGCCAGCTTCGGCGACGGCAGCGAAGGTTTGAAGGTCGACAAGGCCAAAATGCATCGGATAGCACACCGTGAAGGGTTGAGTCCCAATAAGAAAAGACGGTACTGTCAGGTAGTTGCAGAAGTCGGTGAATATAGTGGGGCATGAAGAAAGCTTCCGCCTCCGTTCTGCCATTGGCTGCCGCGCCGGTTTCGTTCAAGGGCTACCGATTTCCGCCGGACATCATCAGCTACGCGGTCTGGCTGTACTACCGTTTTCCGTTGAGCTGCGCGTGGTCGAGGAGATGCTGGCCGCACGGGGCGGCCAACAACGAACTGGGCCTGAACGCCGAGCATCGGCAGCACAAGGGGCTGAACAACTGGGCAGAGAATTCGAATCAGCCAACCCGGATGCGCGAGAAGCTGATGCGGCGATTTCAAATCGGCGCGCCAGCTTCAACGATTCGCCTCGGTTCATGAGCTGGTTTCGAATCTGTTCATGGGGTGTCGCTATCATCACAACGCACAGCACAAACGCGAGGCGGAGCGGCGTGGAACGGGCTTCGTGCGCCCCCATGGCCGGGTAAGCTGATCGAGTGTCCACCCCAACGTCCTCGCTCGTCCGCCTATCGAACAACTTGACAATACCCTATAGATTCCTTTGGCAGTCGATGCCCGCGTCCGAAATCGAAGGCAACGCGATCATGTCCGGATCGTTCGACTCTGGTCGAGCGTTTATCAAGCGCGGAGTCGCTGCGGATCAGGCCTATTTGGCCGCCGCTATCACCACGTCGGGCTGCCTGTGCGCGACGGGAAGCGCCAGCAAAACGACAAGCGAGACCAAACCCCATCGCAGCGACCGTTAGCAGGCCGCCTTCGAAGCCGCCTGTGCCTTGCCGAATCCTCCCAATCGCCCAAGGCGCGACGAAACCTGACAGCGAACCGAGGCAATTGATGAAAGCGATGGCGCCCGCAGCCGTGCGACCGGCGAGAAACGCGGACGGCAACGCCCAGAACGCGGGCAAGGACCCGAACACACCGATCGCGGCCAACGACAGGCAGACCAGTTTGAGGGACGGCGCGGCAACCACCGCCGAAGCTGCAAAGCCGAACGTTGCGACGCCGAGCGCGAAAGCCGCATGGCCCTTGCGCTCCATATGCCGATCGGAGCGGCGGCCCCAAAGAATCATGCCGATTGCGCCGAACAGATACGGCACCGAGGTGACAAACCCTGTTTCGGTATTGGTGAACCCGAAGCTCTTGACGATTTGCGGCAGCCAGAATGACATCGCCTGATGCAGGCCGGTGGTGCCGAAATAAACCACAGCCAGCGCCAGTACTTTGGGATCGGTGAAGACGCGCCACACGCGAGCGTGCTCGTATGCCGGGTCGGCCATCGCGCGCTCGCGCCCCTCGCGCCCAAGCGTGGCTTCGAGCCACATACGCTCGGAGTCTTCGAGCCACGCGGCCTCGGCTGGCCGGTCGGTCAACCGGCGCAGCATGAGAAAACCGAGCAGTATCGCGGGTGCGGCTTCGAGCACGAACAGCCACTGCCAGGCGGCGAGACCGAACGCGTCGACGCGCAATAACAACCCCGAAAGTGGCGCACCGATCAGACTGGAGAGCGGAATCGCAATCATGAACCAGCCGATCACCCGCGCGCGGCATTGCGCTGGAAACCACAGCGTTAGAAAGAAAATAATGCCCGGAAAAAAGCCCGCTTCCGCTGCACCCAGAATCACGCGTACGAGATAAAATTCGGACGGCGTCCTGACGAGTGCGGTCGCGGCCGATACAACGCCCCAGGTCATCATGATCCGCGCGAGCCAGCGGCGCGCACCGAAGCGCACGAGCGCCAGATTCGACGGCACCTCGAGAATGCTGTAGGTGACGAAGAAGATCCCGGCGCCGAAGCCGAATTCTGCGGGCGTCATCGACAGCGCGCGATTCATCGACAGCGCCGCGAAACCGACATTGACCTTGTCGAGGTAGGAGACGAAGAAGCACAGCACCAAAAAGGGAATGAAGCGGCGCCAGACCTTCGTTACCACACGATGTTCGATTGAAGTCATTGTGTCCTCCTTATTGTGTCGGCAGTGCGGCCAGGGGGCCGCCGCTGCAGCTCTTTTCATCACACACAATGCGTATCGAAGCGGAACAGGCGGCGCGGCGTGGTGGCCATGATGGTATGCTGCACCGCCTCGTCGGGCACCCAGTCGGCAAGCCAGTCAACGCTACGACCGTAATCGATGCCGGCACGCCAGTTCTCGTGCTGCACCCATGGAAAATCGCTGCCCCATACGAGCTGGTCGGGGCCGCCAGCGTCGAGCAGCGCGTCCACATAGCGGCGCGGGTCCGCGCCGCCGAGCCGGTATGGCGCGGACAGCTTGACCCAGGCGACACGCTGCGCCACGGCACGCAACACCGCGCAAAAGCCAGGCCCGTCGACACCCTTGTCAGGATCCGGCGCGCCGAAGTGGTCGAGGACGACCGGCACCCCGTGATCGAGCAGGCGCGGCAGCACGGCGGCGAGCGGCGCGTCCTCCTGAAACACCTCCACGTGCCATTTGAGTCGACGTACCGCTGCGAAAAGGCGTGTATAGGATGCCGAGTCGATGTCGGGCAACGATGCGGAGCGGATCCAGTTCAGCCGTATACCGACCACGCCGCGCCTGTCCATGTCGGCCAACGTGTCGTCGTCGACATCGGGATTGACGATGACAGTGCCGCGCAAGCGTTCTGGGCAGTTGTCGAGCGCCGCCAGAAGCAGCCGATTGTCCGGACCGAGAAAGCTCGGCGCGGTCAGCACACCATAACGGATCGCGACCGAGTCGAGGAGCGCGATATAGTCGTCGGCCGACACGTCGCGCTGCGGTTCCGAGTGACGTTCGGCGATCAGCTTGGCTTCGCGGCGCATGACATGGGCATGTGCATCGACTGCGCCGGCCGGGACGTGCAATTGTGCGATGGGCGGCGTCACGATTGCGCCTCCGTGTGGCTGCGCATCGGCCGCGCGTCTTTGGTCTCGCCGTATTTGGCTAGCCATTGCGAGTCGGTCAGAAAGCGTTGTTCGAGTTCTTCGACCTGCCGCATGCCGATGATGTCGTGGAGCGTTTCGAACGAGACCGCGACGTCGGGCCGATCAATTGCCGTGCCGGAGTCGAGTGATTGCTTGAAAAGGTCGAGTCCGTTGATCATTCCGGCCAGCGCGCAGGAGGTCAACATCCGGGGGTAGATCGCGACCGCGACGCCAAGCGCTTGGAGTTCGGCAGGCGACAGTAGTGGGGTCGTGGAACGCTGCCGTATGCCGAAGCCCATGTTGACGCACAGCGGTTTGTCAATGTTGCGTGCGATCGTCGCGATGTCGCTGGGGGTCATCACAGCATCGGCAAAGAGGAGGTCGGCACCGGCTCCGGCGTACAGATTGAGACGCCGGATTGCCTCCGCCACGTCGTGGGTTGCGAGTACATCGGTGCGCGACTTGATGATGAAATCGGCATCGCGGCGCGCTTCGGCGGCGGCGCTGATTTTCTGCGCCATCTCTTCGGCCGGAATGACTTCCTTGCCGCGCATGTGGCCGCAACGCTTGGGCCACACCTGATCCTCGATCATCAAACCGGCCGCGCCAGCCCGCTCGAACGCGCGGACTGCGTGGTACACGTTGACCGCGTTTCCAAAGCCGGTATCGCCGTCGGCGAGAAGAGCCAGGTCGGAGCAGGCCGCCATCGCCCGGACCGCCGCCACGCTTTCGTCGAGCCCCATCAGGCCGACATCGGGCTGTCCGATCCGACTCTCGCTGACGCCGCTGCCAGTAACGAAGGCCGCCGGAAAACCGCGCCGTTCGACGACACGCGCGGAAAAACCGTCAAATACGCCCGGCAATACGAGGATTTCGGGCGCGTTAATCAAGGTGCGCAGGCGCTGTGTGTTACTTGTCATCTTGTTTCTCCGGTTCGAGTGTTCGTGCCTCTGCCGACGAAGGAGAGACCCCATTTGCGTTCATGGCCTGGTCGCATGCGAACGATATGATAGATTTTTCGAATCGTCTAATTGGACATGGTCGTTTTTTCGATAAATAAATCTGATGTCTTGCTGTTCATTGAACCAGTTGAAACCATTCATATGAATGGTTTGTTGCGACCGCATAGCCGCCAGCCCCGATGCAACCGAATGCGCCGCAGTGCATTGATGAACTCGAAGAGGCAGCGGGATGCGACGGCCGGCGGAGCAACCGGTCGCAAGTGAGCGACGCCGAGTGCCGGCCGGAGCCGTTCGACGAGATGGTGATCCGGTTGCATAGCTGCGCGGTCATGCCGGGTTTGCTGCTGCTCGGCGCATTCACACCGCTCTTGCGGTGACGCATCTGCGGGTCATCGTCGTGACGCTCGAAGCGATTTATCCGCCGCGACTCCGATAAAGGAAAGTCTGACGATGAGCTGCCCACGACGAGGTGCACGGAACCACCGTCGAACACGCCCAGCAGGACGAGGATTTCGTGGTTATAGATCAGGAGGCGCAGAAACCGCGAGGTGCTTGGTATTGTTTCCGGTTCAGGCTTTGCGTTGCAACCAGTACCAGCCAACGCTATGATCGGTTTTTCGAATGTCCTAGGAGTCTGCGCGGCAGAAGAAATGAAAAGCGGCACACGATTTTTCGACCTCTCAGAACGCGCCACAATCGATTTCCACGATGCAGGGAAGGGGGTAGGCACCCCTGAAAATGTCGAAAATTGACGTGAAGTTGTTCTGCCGCGCAGACTCCTAGCTGGATATAACTGAAATATGGTAAGGAATTCTAATGGCGCGCTTCTCATTAGCTCAACTCGAAGCATTCGTGTGGATTTGCCGGCTGGGGACCTTCCGGGCGGCCGCAGAGCGCCTAAATTTGACGCAGCCAAGCGTTTCGCTACGGATCCGGGAACTTGAGCAGGCGCTTGGCGCATCTCTGTTCGAGCGGCGCGGCAACAGCATGCGACTATCGGCCGAAGGCTCGATCCTGGCGCGGTACGCCGAACGCGGGCTGGAACTGTTCGACGAGATGGAGGTTCGGCTGCGCAGTGGCGACCCACTCCATGGTTCCTTGCGGCTCGGTGCATCCGATATATTTGCGATGACCTGCCTGTCGGACATCGTCAGTACGCTCGAGGCGGCCTATCCGCTGCTCCAGATAGAACTGACCGTGACCAACAGTACGGAGCTAGGCGAGCTACTGACGCGCAAAAAAACTCGATCTGGCGCTACTCACCGACCCGCGCCTGCATCGCAATATTGTCGTGGAGCAGCTCGGGCATACCGACGTGGCATGGATATCCAGCGCAAAGAAACGGCTTGATAGAGAAGTGTTGAGACCGAGCGATCTAGCTGGCGTTAACGTGGTTGCGGTGCCGCCGCCTTCACCGCTCAACGAGGTCATTACGGAATGGTGCACGGCCGACGGTATGTCAACTCCGGTCTTCAGTACCTGCAACAACATCACAGTGATCTCGCGCCTGGTGGCCTCGGGCGTCGCGATGAGCATACTGCCGACCAGTCTCGTGCAACACGAGCTCGCAACGGGCGAACTGATCCGCTACCGCGCCCATCCCGAGTTTGCATCGCGCACGGTTTGCGCGGCATATCCGCGCGCTTCGCGCGGGTCCGGGGTGGACGCGTTGCTGAACATTACGCGCCGGGTGGTCGAACAAACCGGGCTGTTCACGCCGCCCCGTTGAGTATCGAGCATCGGGGAGTACAGCTAAGGTCGGTGCCGGGTAGGACAACAGGGAGTGCATTTAGGTAATTTATTTTGGGAATTCAAGGTAATTTGTTGAGGAATGTCGCCAACGGGTACTGTCAGGTAGTTGCAGAAGTTGGTGAATATAGTGGGGCATGAAGAAAGCTTCCGCCTCCGTTCTGCCATCGGCTGCTGCGCCGGTTTCGTTCAAGGGCTGCCGATTTCCGCCGGACATCATCAGCTACGCGGTCTGGCTGTACTACCGCTTTCCGTTGAGCCTGCGCGTGGTCGAGGAGATGCTGGCCGCACGGGGCATCGAGCTCGCGTACAGCGCAGTGAGCGGTCAGCGGTCAGCGTGCGAGATGTTCCCTCGCGCTCGGCCAGCGTAAGCGCCAGACTGGAGTGGTGTCGCTGTGCCGGCGAATGCCACCGCTCTGATCCAGAATTCCCTGTACTGTCGAATGGTTTCGACCAAAAAATTGGGCAATATGCTGGAGGGAATCGCCCCACCCCCCAACGTTCCCACATCGACGCCTTCCGACTATCGGTCCAGTAAATACCGCGTTTTTGCTGAATTTTCAACGCTACCGCTGCTCTCGCAGTCTTTAGCGTGTTACATCCACCGGTTGAATCCGCAGCCCTCGGGCGCCATGAAGCCGAAAGGTAATCTGCAACTCAGAGTGACCTCCATCGAAACCTCCCAGGCCGCGCTACGATCACTTGGCGGACCAGGACTTCGCGAGATTTGGACGAAGCAACGATGCGAACTTATCTGCGAGGGCCGGCTTCGAACGGTGCGGCCAGATGGCACTCAGCTCGAAGAACGGGAGCGCGGCGCCATCGCGGACCTCGCACAGTCTGACGCCAGCAAACTGAATGGCCTGCACGGACTGCGGCAACAAGGACGCGCCGCAGCCGGCGGCGACGCAGGCTAGCACCGTGAGCGAGCGGTTTGCGTGCTGGACGACGTTCGCTTCGCATCCTGCCTTCCTGAAGGCGCTCAGGATCCCCGCTCGAATCACGGGAAGCTGATCGTGCGGAAACCAGACGAGCCCCAGGTCGGCGAGCTCGCGCAGACTCACCTTGCCGTCTTCCGAAACCGGATGTGCGAGCGGCATCACCGCGAGCATCCGCTCCCGGACGATCAGCTTCTCGCGCATCTTGCCTCCCACAGCCACCGGCGTATGGAGCAGGCCCAGATCGATGCTCCCCTCCTCGAGTGCGGCGGCCTGCTCGGCGTTGCTCATTTCTTTCAACACCAGCTCGACGCCGGGCACCTGGGCCCGCAGCTCTGCCATCGATCTCGGCAACACGTCGAACAACGCCGTGGAAGCGAACCCGACCGTCAGCCTGCCGCCGAGCTTGGCACCAATGTCCCGGGCCCGCTTTTCTGCGGCGTCGATACGCGAAACGCCGAGGCGAATGTCGTCCACGATCGCCGCGCCAGCGGTGGTCAGCGCGGCGCCACGCCGCGTGCGCTCGAATAGTTTGACGCCGAGTTCGCGCTCCATGCGGGTAATAGCCTGGCTCAGGGCCGGCTGCGCAATGCCCAGCGCCTGAGCGGCGCCCGTCACGCTTCCCGCGTCCGCGACCGCCAGGAAGTACTTGAGGTTTCGCGCAGATTCCATATTGTCGCGTTATGAATAAAGATCGTTTCCATAGTACCCGCGATCATCCACGCATCCTAGACTGCCGGAAACGATCGACACATCAAGGCGAAATACGCCCGACAAGGAGACAGACTATGCGTTGGTACGAGGAAATCTCCCGAGCGGAGAAGCGAGCGCTGTGGAGTTGTTTCGCTGGCTGGGGACTGGACGGCGTCGATACGCAGCTCTTTAGCCTCGTCATTCCGACGCTCCTGGCCACTTGGGGCATCGGCAAGGGCCAGGCCGGTTTGATCGGCGGCGCCACGCTGGTCGCGGGCGCGCTTGGGGGACTGTTGGCAGGCGCACTTTCCGACCGGATAGGGCGTGTCCGCGCCCTGCAGATTACGGTCATCTGGTTCTCGCTCTTTACGTTTCTGAGCGCTTTTGCGCAGAACTTCGAACAGCTCCTCGTACTGAAAGCCCTGCAAGGTCTGGGTTTCGGCGGTGAATGGACGGCTGGCGCCGTGCTGCTGAGCGAGACCATCAATGCCAGGCATCGTGGAAAAGCCATGGGCATCGTGCAAAGCGCGTGGGGATTTGGCTGGGCGGGAGCCGTCATCCTTTATACGGTCGTCTTCTCATGGGTTTCTCCCGAATGGGCGTGGCGCGTACTGTTTGCTGCCGGAGTGCTGCCAGCGCTGCTCGTCATCTATCTGCGCCGCAACGTCGAGGAGCCGGCACGAGACCGGAGTCATGCAAATGGCATCCGCGACAAGCAGGGTTCCGTCCGCACCGCAGCGGGCATCTTTCATCCATCCATCATTCGCACGACAGTCGTCGGCGCCTTGATTGGACTAGGCGCCCATGGCGGCTACCACGCAATCACGACCTGGTTGCCGACCTACCTCAAGACTGAGCGCCATCTGTCCGTGCTTGATACCGGCGGCTACCTGGCGGTCATCATCGTTGCGTTCATTCTCGGCTGCTTCCTGAGCGCTTGGCTTCAGGATCGGATAGGCCGCCGCCGCAACGTCATTCTGTTCGCGATCTGTTGCGCCGTGACCGTCAACATGTACGTCTTTTTGCCGATCGGCGACACGGCCATGTTCATCCTGGGCTTTCCGCTCGGATTCTTCGCCGCCGGGATTCCTGCAACGCTTGGCGCGCTCTTCAACGAGCTGTACCCCCAAGCGATCCGGGGGACGGGTGTCGGATTCTGCTACAACTTCGGGCGCATCGTTTCCGCAACTTTCCCTGTGCTGATTGGGCACATGAGCAACTCCATGCCACTCGGCGCGGCGCTCGGTATCGACGCGGGAATCGCGTATGGCTTGGTCGTGCTCGCCGCCTTGCTGCTGCCCGAGCCGACCAGGAAACGCACTACCGGACCTGCGGTCGTCGTCTCCGAAACGCCGGTGCCGTCGTCAAAGTAACGTGTATTCAACAAACGGAAAGCCAGAACCCATGAGCACTCTTGACCTCAGTACGACCGATGCGGCAATACACGCTGCCGACGCCGGGGCAGTCGTGCGCGAGTGGCTTCGTGACCCAACTCGTCGTGTTACAACCGTCGATTCCCATGCGCACGTCTTCGTGCGAGGGTTGCCACTCGCGCCGCAGCGGCGCCACGCACCGGACTACGATGCAGCGCTGGATACATACGTTAGGTATCTCGCCGGGAATGATGTGTCACACGCGGTTCTCGTGCAACCCAGTTTTCTCGGAACCGACAACTCGTTCTTTGCGGCGATATGTCGAAAGTATCCGCAACGATTTCGCGGCGTCGCAGTAGTCGCCCCCGCCGTGTCAGACGAAGAACTGGAGTCACTTGCCGATACTGGCGTAGTCGGCATGAGGCTGAACCTTCTGGGGCTGCCGCTTCCAGACCTTCGAAGCGGCGATTGGCGGCGTCTTCTCGCGCGCGCCAATAGTCTGCGATGGCACGTCGAGGTGCACCGTGAGGCAAAAGATTTGCCCGTGGTCGTCAGCGAACTGCTCGCGCAGCGATGCACGGTGGTCGTCGATCACTTCGGCAGGCCCAATGCGGAAGCCGGGGCATCGGATCCTGGGTTCAGATATCTGCTCTCGACTGCCGATACCAGCAAGGTGTGGGTAAAGCTGTCGGCCGCTTATCGAAGCTCGCGGGGCGACGGCGGGCTTGGCCTTGGAAAAGCGCTTACTCGCCTGCTGCTGGAGGCTTTCAGTGCCGAGCGCCTCGTCTGGGGCAGCGACTGGCCGCATACCCAGCATCAGGACTTGATTGACTATGCAGCGTCGATTCGCGCGCTCGCGGCCTGGGTTCCGGAGGAGTCGACCCGACTGGCGATTCTCAGCCGGTCAGCCAGAGAGTTGTTTCGTTTCGGCTAACGCGGCATGCGCCGTCAACCGATTCACTACCTATTGAGGACGGCCCTATGAACTTTACTACCGCTTCCCGGCGATTGGCATTTCGCCAACAGGTCGACGCGCGCAAAGGACTACTGATGCCCGAACATTCAATGCGATGAGCGTGCGCGTCATCGAGTATTTTGGCTTTGGCGCGGTCTATCTGACGGGGGCCGGCGTCACGAATATGTCGTTCGGTCTTCCCGACCTAGGTTTCGTTGGATTGAGCGACATGGCCGAACATGTTGCGCGGATTCGGGATGCCGTCGATTTGCCGATGCTCGTCGACGCCGATACCGGCTTCGGCAACGCGCTGAATGTGCGGCACGCCGTTCGCACGCTCGAATGCGCGGGGGCTGATGCTATTCGGCTCGAGAATCAGGTTATGCCGAAGAAATGCGGGCATTTCTCGGGCAAGCATCACATCCCGACGGCTGAGATGGCGAGCAAGATTCGTGCGGTGGCCGACTCACACGAGGACGAACACTTCCAAAACGTCGCGCTCACCGACGTCGCGGCCGTGCACGGTATCGACCACGCCATCGAGCGCGGTCATCGGTTGGTGGAGGCAGGAGCCGACATTCTGTTCATCGAGGCGATGGAAGCGATATCGGATGTCGAGCGATTGCCTGCTCTCTTCAAGGCGCCGGTGCTGATCAACATTGCCATCGGTGGGAAGACCCCGGTTCGGAGCCGCGAAAGACTGGAGCGGCTCGGGTACGGCCTGGTGCTCTATGCGAATGCTGCGCTGCAGGGCGCCGTGCACGGCATGCAGCAGGCGCTCGGCCAATTGCAATCGGAGGGCCAGCGCGAAGAGGATCCGGCGATTGTCGCTCTCTTCGGCGAGCGCCAGCGGCTCGTCAAGAAACTAATGCACGACGAGCTCGATGCACGATACAAGGACGTCCATTGACCGCGACGAATACCCACTTCCAAAAAACGAACGACGCAGGAGACATCGATATGGCAAGGATTCCCGATCACGTTTTGCAACAAGGCCCGGCGATCGCCGGTTCAGAGGCGGAGGAGAAACGCGCCGAGGCAGTGCGCCTGCGCTCATTGATCGGCGCGCTCATGGGCAACCTGATCGAGTGGTACGACTTTCTCGCTTACAGCGTATTCTCCATCTATTTCGCTTCGTCGTTTTTTCCGAGTGAAAATGCCACAGTGCGGCTGATGAACACTGCCGCAATCGCTGCGGTGGGGTATGTTGCCCGACCACTTGGAAGCTGGTTGATCGGATTCTATGCGGATCGCCTGGGTCGCAAGCTGGCTCTAACGTGGTCGGTTGCAGGGATGTGTTTCGGGTCGCTGATTATCGCTGTAGCTCCGGGGTATCAAACCATCGGCGTATTTGCCCCTGCGCTGCTTATTGCAGCACGACTTCTCCAAGGTCTAAGCATGGGAGGTGAATACGGTACGAGCGCAACCTATCTGAGCGAGGTGGCGCCTGCCAATCGACGCGGGTTCTATCTCGGCTTTCTGCAGGTCAGCGTCGTCGCAGGACAGCTTCTCGCCCTAGGCCTTATGTTGCTCATGCAACGACTGCTTTTCACTGCGGATCAGATCGAACGATGGGGGTGGCGCATTCCATTTGTTATCGGCGGTCTTCTCGCACTTTTCGCCATGTACATGAGGCGTCATGTCAGCGAAACACAGGCCTTCCAGGACGGCCGCCGGGAGTCGTCACCGCCCGTGGTTCGTCAGCTGATTCAGCATTGGCGCAACATTCTGCTCGCGATCGGCATCACGGTAGGTGGGACGGTTGCCTTCTACACGTTCACCGTCTACATGCAGAAGTTCCTTGTCAACTCCGCCGGGTTGAGCAAGGAGAACTCGACGCTCATCACCACTGGCGCGCTGCTTTTGTACCTGCCGCTGCAACCGTTGTTCGGTCTGGTGTCGGACTTGATCGGGCGTCGACCCGTTCTGATCTTTTTCGGTTTGAGCTGCACGCTGTTCCCGGTTCCGCTTTTTGAGGCTCTCAGCCGCACGAAAAGCACGGTGATGATGTTCATGCTTTGTTTCGCGGGGCTGCTCATGTTGAGCGGTTTCACTTCCATCCACATGCTGGTGAAGACGGAACTTTTTCCGGCGCGGATCAGGGCCCTTGCGGTCGGGCTACCCTACGCGCTGACGACAGCGATCCTCGGCGGCACGACGGAATTTGTCGCGTTGCGGTTCAAGGCGTCCGGCCACGAGTCGTACTTCTTCTGGTACGTCACAATCTGGGCCGCCATATCGCTGCTCGTCTATCTACGAATGCCTGAAACCCATGTCAGGCGAGCGGCGGTGAGTCCGGCGCGCCGTGCTTCGTCGAACCAGGGCGATTGCTGAAGCTGCCGCGCAAAAAATGGCTGGCGTGAGTGGGTCGAACGTTTCCACCGGGATGCGCCGTGTTCAAACGGTATTGTCAAGTTGTTCGATAGGCGGACGAGCAAGGACGATGGGGGTGGGTACTCGATCGGCTTACGCGGCCATGGGGGCGCACGAAGCCCGTTGCCAGGCCGCCAAGGCTTGGGCGCGCGTCGCGTTTGTGCTGCGCGTTGTGATGATAGCGGCACCCCATGAACAGATTCGAAACCAGCTCATGAACCGAGGCGAATCGTTGAAGCTGGCGCGCCGATTTGAAATCGCCGCATCAGCTTCTCGCGCATCCG
>Ga0310811_10009252_pt1 | contig 12707 bp, 18 predicted proteins | sample YCmetagenome_FD_207642 | JGI IMG/M metagenome (GOLD analysis project Ga0310811, IMG submission 207642) | Soil microbial communities from experimental microcosm in Duke University, North Carolina, United States - YC | ecosystem: Engineered > Artificial ecosystem > Soil microcosm > Unclassified ... | reverse complement strand
TCACAGGGACAAGGTGAGCGCTGCACGGCTAGTCGTATAAGTGACGTACTCGCTTAATGTAAATTTAGAGAACGTATACTCAGGTAAATTTAAGGCGTTATGGGGATCTACAGAAGATCGACAACTTTGTCGATGCTTTACAAGCTGTGGCGCAAGAAGATAAGTGGGTGCTGGTTGTCCATCCAACAATGTTCAGGGGAGAAGAAAAGTTTCAATACTACTATGTGGTTCCGGACCAGCGTCTCATTGCCTGGATAGAGGAACTGAACGGTTACCTTCTTTTCCGGGACTGTGTCCTTCCAAGCAAATGGGAACATAAGAGTAAGCATGTTGTCTTTGAACTCATTTTGTCTTTGAGACTGATTGTAATCATGTAGGGCTCGAGCTTGAGGCTCAATATTGGTAAGCAGTGGATGAATGATGTGTTAACCTGATTGACCCAAATACTTCTCACTATCGGCAGGAAACACTTCGAATTCTTTCCGCAGCAGTCATCGATGGATGTTTTGGTTGCCAGAAGCATATGGAGAGAAGTTATTTGTTACCTTGGAGGTAAGTCTGATATCACGAGGGTGACCAGAAACGCTTAGCAAACGCAGAAGCGATGACATTGAGTCAATCCACAGTCGGTTCGATATTCTGGACCCAGGACCAAATGAATCAGATCATCACACATCTAGCTGGTATCGGTACGTGTTCATTTCTTCCTGCTTAGCATATTTATAATGAAGAAAAAGAAGAGCTTGCAGACAATGGTCTTATACATGAGACTGGCATTGTGTTCTGTTGTATGTAAGGCTTGGAAAACAGAATCCAACTGCTGACATTCCAACTGACAGGTAGAATATTATACATCTTACATGCGTTGCTCTCTCACAAACCTAGCATCCTCGAGTGAATGGACAATGTAGGGCACCATCAATATCTCAACCGCCATAACCAACCAGAAGCTTGCCTTATTCAGAGCCATGCAGTGAAAGAGAAACATAGAAATTGTAAACTTCTTTCTTTTATGGCTAACACTGCAGCTACGGTTTTCTGCATGCCAATCACGATCGACAGCGTCAAGAGGACTTCTGTCGATGGCATCATAAATGGAGTAGAAGTCAGAAACTTCGTCGACAATCTTAGCAGTCAGACGAGAAATCAAATTACCCTAGTAAGTGCTACATCAATGAGGGTGTCCATCCACCTATTCTCCCACAGGCAGTTGTTTCCATGGCCTTGGACATTGCCATCCTGGCCGTTCCAGGTTTAGGCACAACAGTGACCTCACAGACACTCTGTTCTTGCTCTTTACTTTTTGGTGTTGGCTGCATTTTTGCAGGCACAATGGTGCAACATTTCGGCGACAGAATGAGATCCATTGACTTTGCGGTTCGATCCACACAATATTTCTGCAAACCAAGTCTGACATTATTGACTGAATAGGTATATTACTTGCAAAAGAGGACGGTGATGCTCGTCGTCATTACAAGCATACTGACTTCTTTTTGTGTACTGAGGTGAGCAAACTTCAATCATCATTACTTGTGTTGCTTACAGAATTTTCGTCAGTGTGACAAGTTCTATTTTCGGATTTTTTGCAGGTGTTGCTTTGAACTTTAGGCCTTCTACACCTTTAATGATTGCATGCTTCACCACACTCGGTGTTGTGGTGGGTTCTCTAATTGTACTGGTGGTCGCTAGTTACAGTCCTGGCCTCGCCAGGATGCAACTGCAGTGAAATTTTGGTCTGGCAATTCTGGCGCATATTCTGTGAGAGTACCACAGATGTAGAATGGAGCATATCGATATGTTCCGTGGGAGTCGTACTCCAAGTCCAGTCCTAGAGGGTAGTTGATGATCTGATGGATCACCTTTCAACGCTCCCACTCGTCAGAGCATCTGGCATATTCTGGTGATGCAGTCCCATATCTTCCTGGTGCTGGTTCCCTGCTGGGCAAGGGAGTGCTTTTGTCAAGCTATCAGCAATCATCTGCGAAGTGATAGTGGATGCGGATGTGTTTTGCCCTTTCGTGAAACTTGGGGTTCTTTGAGAGGATGATACTGGCTGGCTTGGTTATCTCCATATAGGAGTGCGGGGTCAAAGAGGTTGGGATCAAGGCGGAAGTCATGCAAGAGTTGGATGAGATATAGGGCCTCGCAAGAGGCATTCAATAGACCTATGTATTCTGCTCCTGTAGTTGACGTGGCAACTACAGATTGTTTTTGCGATTTCCAGCTGATCGGTCCACCGAAGAGTTGGTATACATACACACTAGTAGACTTGCTATTGTCCCGGTCTGCTGCATAGTCTGAGTGACTGACAAGCCTTCGTCTGATGAGCCGAAGACTAACATTAAGTCTGTTGTCCCACGAATGTATTGGAGGTGCTTGAGTTGGCAATGGTGTTCAATACTGGGATTCTCCATGTAATGGGAGAGACAGCCATCCGAGGTTTAGATGCTGAGCTTGAGTTGTACGAGCTTCTCAACTTAGATGCAGAAGGAATTGAAGATCTGGAGTTTCCTCAAGTTGATGATATCCTTGCTGAATATATTTTATTGCTGTCTTGTACTGTACTGACTCGGAGAACATTGTATATATTGTAGCAGATGATATGAGTTTTTTGACTTTGCAGCTGTGGTTCATTTTTTGCCTCATCGTCCAATCACAATGTGATTATATAATATGTGGGCAGGACCTCTGGTACTCCTCAAGTTCAGTTCACTGGCATGCATGTGAAAGTTCATCGCTGAATGTACGTTAACTTTGAGAAACATTCGTTGACTGGCAGAACACTGGGTGGAATGCTGTGATTGAGCCACGTTTTTTGGACTTCTTCCCACCTAGCTGGGTGTATGTATTGATGACGACCGCATCTGTACGACACATTGAAATACGGCAGAAGAACAGACTGACCTCATTGAGATACCAACCTCACCATGAACATCAAGGTAAGGGGACTGTGCGAATGTACCGTTATTGGCATACAAATAAAGCAGAGAACATTGTTTGATGATGAAGCAAACACTGATAGCACCACCACACCTTGTAATCACAAGGAATCAGCATTATGTTGTGGCATGACATGGAGAACTCACTCTTGTGTATGCATATTACACTTCCCTCTGACCCCTAACTCGTCTTGACAGCAGTAACTGGCCATACAAGACATTATTCCACAGATCAAACAAATTGCAGCATCTGCAGACCATCCATGACGCTGTCTGGTTTTGACTTCAAGACGCTTATCCCTGTGGCTTGCATCCAGTCTGGGAAGGGGGTCTGGCTTGCAGGAGCATTGTTGGGGTGAAGGCCAGGGAGAAGGACATTGCCCAAGCTCTTACAAAGCGGGTAGATGTACTCCTTGCGCTGGATGTTTTCAGGATGATTCTTGTCTCGTGTGAGTGGTGCCGTCGCAGCATGGAGGAATTATAGACTTCATGTGGCCACATGCAGATGCATGGAGCCTGAAATGAGTGTGCTGTGTAGGGAGTCCATCAAAGTTGGGCAAGCTTGTGGCATCGAGCTCCTCAGCATTGGCTGTGGGGGAAAGTGGTGGCGCGCGGACTCGCTCAATCAAGCAACTGAGGCATTGTCATAAGCTCGTTGAGATATTGACTATGACTGTCTGGGTGTTTCCTGAGCAACTGGCTGGGTTGTATGAGCCCTAGAGAGCCGAACGCTTTGGGCTCATTGAGATCTTCCTGGCAGACGATGCAAGTACCATATGAGGAAAGTTCATCAGACGTATCATCCATATCCTGATCATTTTCCTCTTCCTCCTCCTTGAAATTGAGCAAAGGGTGATGTTTCAACTTTGGGGCTGTGGGCATGGTTGGTGAAGTAGTCATAGTAGACCTAAGTAGTTGGGTGTGCATAAGGGTTGGGGTGTGTGTATAAATGAAAGGAAGAGGAAAGGAACGAACCTGATCCTCAGCAATATACACAAAAACCTCCTTCGCCCCCTTCTGCATCACAGGCTTAACAAGTAATCTCGACGACCCGATATAACACCAATCATCGATCCCAAACCCAGCTTCGTCCTCAGGGAACATCACATATTGAGGTCTGCGCATCCACGCACACATTAATTGCATTGCCCAACCAAGAAAGAAAAAATGCACCAGAGAATAGAAACCCCGTTCTCATCTGTCTCCCTAAACGCAGTATACCACACAGGAAGCATCGAATGCCTCAACCTCAATATATCCCTCAATAAACTCTTGTACGGCTCTTCAAGAAGGTTTGGTTCTCGACATTTCATGTCGATATGCACATGTGCATGGAAGAAGGGCGAGAACGAACCCACTACGTACCAGTGCACTAACATTTCTGGTTCGGGGTTTCCGAAGAAGCCGCCAACATCAGCTGTGAGCAAGTGGATGGTTAGAAATGAGGTGATGGGGAGGAGGAAGGACTTACACCCATCGAAAGGTATCTCCCCAACTCCATTTGCAAGCATCACCTTGATCCTTACCATGCTCCCATGTACCATGATTATTGCCTGTCCACATTGCATCGAAACGCTGAGAACTGACATAGAAGGCGCAGGTGAGGACGAATGAGCATCGTGGGGGGGTTGTACGGGCTTCTGCTGCTTGGAATGTGTGGTTTGCCTGCAGGAAATTAGCATCGTAAGCTTGATTGAGGGACTCAGAAAGAAAATGAGGGGCATACAAAGAGCATTCCATTGATGTTATGCATGTCTCTATCCTCCCATGGACGTTATCTTTCGGCATCGTGATTTCTGGTCCGTTAAACACTGACAGCTAGCATTTCATTTTCACCAATAAATAATACTCCAATATTGAAGAGAACGTACCTCATTCATATCATTCCAAATACCGATATTATTGGTGCTCTCCATCCAACTCCACTGACCATTGATAGTCTCTGTCTTGAATAGCAAGATCCAAAAGTCCTGAGAACCAGGATGGAAAAAGTCAATCCATGAGCTGGAGCCAGGCCAACGCCATCCTTCATACTCGCCCTCGCTGCTCTTGGGTTTAATGAGGACTCGCAATTCTGAAGCACATTTGTATACTGGGTAGTCGTTTGAGCGTTTAAGTGAGGGTCAGCGATGATACCGTCTGGGGCGTATATGTGTGAGCGCAAAAAGGGTGAAATGAAAGGGCGAACAGAACAAAACAGACCTTCCACTCAACAACCTCTACATCCTTGGGTATCTCCACTGGATCTGGGAACGTCTTCTTGTTCCACATAAAATACTTATGATCCTCTGCATACTCAATATCCAACCAAAACACATCAACGGGGAAATCATCTTGTCAAACCTATTCTGCATACTGCACATGTCGTCTGAACTGATGTAGTCCCACTGTCCCAGCAGCACTGGTGATACCCAAGCAATCAGTGGGCTGGGAGGGGTGCTGTTCCTGTTAAGTGTGCGTGCCTCACTACTCAATAGGATGATGTGTGGGAAAATTGGTCATGGCAAGGGGTGAAACGGTCCTTTGCTGGCATGACCAATTTTCCAGTTTCAAGCTGACTGCAGGTCACGTCCAGCTTACTGTTCCACAAGTTAAAATCCATGATCCTGCAACTTCAGACCTGCTAATCCTTGCCCATGGACTTGGACTTCATCGCATCATATGCACACTCATGCAAATATACAACTCAAAGCAAAGCCTTATTTTGCTCTTGAACGCCTCACCAGAAGAGGAGACTGCTATTGGTATCATGGGTTGCAGGCAGCCTGTATTATGAATTGTGGGTTATGAGATGGGCAAGCAGGATGGGTAAGTTATTCATGCCTATCATGAACAACGATCAATTTGAGAACGACTCGTAACTATCTGCGTTGTTCTTCTCCAGCATATTAATATGACATTCACAGACAGGATCCCTACAAGAATGGCGGCCTTATTTCTGTCACCTCCCACATTCTTATCGTTGTCATGCTGCAATCCGACATCCCAACGGAGTTCGTAACTGGTATGATCATTTTACATGCTGAAAAGTGCATGACTGCTCTTCTGTGTTGTGCTCAGTGATGAATTAATGCATCCCCTAGGGTCACTCCTCTCTCCCTCGAAGCATGTATTGTCCGACTGTATTGAGAAAAGAATAAGGTTTTGGCCTTCTCAAAGCATTCTCCGACCAACCGGAGCGTATCACCAGTGGCATGTCTCTGCTGAAGAATATTATGAAGGAGTTTCAATTGAGACGCGTTCATATATATGCACGGTGGGTGACCTCCTTCCTCATTGATGTCCGTACTGTTCACCTTCTAGTGTTCTCGTCATTATCTTTCTCATATGTTTTTGGCTCTAGATTTCACGAAGATGTCAAGAACATGCTCGAGACCTGTAAAGCAGATGTGATCAATTTGTATCAGCATCTTACAGAGCCTATGGAGGCAATTCACCGTGCAATAGTCTAATGTATGACTGTCACTCTTTTTGAGCTCGAGAGATCTAACAAGATGGTAAGTATCTTTGAGCTGACCTTATTTGCACCTGAAACGAATCCTCATTCGTTCATCTCGTAGCTTGAGCTTGTTGATCTCAATATAGAATCCACATACTTCCATTCCTGTCAATTTCATAGCAGTCATTATCTCAACCCTTATATCAACCCCTACCTATTTCTACCTTGCAATGCTGACCCATCCCAGCTCGACATCTACCATGACGACCACCCTGATGAAGGTCGTGGACTCCTCTACCCCCCAGTGCCATTGTATCATGGTATGAATCATCCAGAGGTACAACAGGACTTTTGCGACCTGACAGACACACTAGATCTCATCCCGCTATCACCACTCCCCATAATGAGGCCAAACCTCGGTGAATACCACCTCAGTTCTCCCTGCCAGTCACATCCATGGATGGAACCTTCATGCTGCCATCCACAGCAGAGGACCAATCGACCATGACAGTGCAGACCTCTCAGGCTGGTCCAAGTAGGCCGATGAAACGGCGACTTGCCAAAAAACATCGCAATGACCCATTCATCCACTATTTGTCTGCGCCGTCATCACGGAAAGAAAAGAAGAGAGCCATCAAGGTCAGTGATCATTGCTCATAGGTTGGTGTATAGATTGACGAAAATATATCAAATAGTCTTTTGTTTTGAATGAGCTGCCATCCTTGGCGATGCAGTTAATGCATGCTCCATGCTAGATGATCCAGACATCAAACAGTTGGTCCACAAAACGTTAGCAAAGGCAGCAAGCTCTTGTTGTCACAATCAATGTGAGTGGTATGACAATAATGGTGTTCATTGAAACTAACTTATATTCTGGTTGCATGTAAGTAGCGTTCGGTGAGGAATGGGCTACTACTAACTTCGAAGTCTTATTCACAAGCTTGTCTGCACCCTTTGAGCTTATCATGGCCACGTGTAAGACCTTAGCATGGGCGAAGGTCAAACGTGGATATCAGTTATGCCCTTCTGCGTGGTTGACTGATTCCGAAACAAATCGGAAGGCAAGGAAGATCAATGACCTTGTCAATCATTCAACTCGTGAGTACCATTGACAGAAAAATTTCCTTGCTTGACTTGCATCAGGGCCGCCAACTTGTGGGACAAACACAGTACTTGTCATGACCTCCTCGCTACATTCTTCTACCCTTGTGAGTGAGTTCTTGGGGAGAGATAGACAGCACTGCTCCGAAAGGCTCCGCTGGCAATTAGACCCCGTGTGGCACAAGGTCAGTCCATGGACAAAGCAACATCTGGGTGACCTCGTGAGAATGTCGCGAGTCGATGTGCATCTGAAAAAGAGCTGAATGTAAAAGTAAGCATGACGTGTAGAGAAGAAAACATAAGATGGGCACAAAAGGTAAGGGTATCAAAGTACATATGCACGGTCCATAGTTATATAAAGTAAAGTGCGACTTATTCCAGCAGAGTGTAATTTAATGCATTACACTATCTATCATCAATGCAATACAACAGTCTTGTAACAACCGTGCATCAATGCATTATCACGACAGTATACCTGAGGACTTGACAATAGACGCGGATTAAAATGTGGGCAATATCCAAGTATCATATATATAGTGAACGTAAGGACATCTGAGAGTGCAAGCGATTATAGACGTGATATCAAATGTTACCTGCCTTAGGTACCTTTGAATTTCACTCATCTATTGGTAATGTAAATTAGGTGGACTCATTATCATGGTGGGCAAGTCTGGAATGTTTCCGCCGGTCTTCTTGCAGAATCGCTGGGCTGTGGGTAAGCATCAGTGCATACAGCTGTCCTGATTACCATATTGCATACCAAATTTTCCAGGGAACTTCCCATGCTTCCTGTAATGTTCCCTATAGTGAGCAAGGCATGCAATCAAACCAACTGCCTGCACAGTTTTCCCAACACCAACGCCATCCATCAGCATGACCGGTCTACTGTCCAACACCCTGTCAATCAGCCTCAGAATACCGACCAATTGATGCCACCGAGGCGCCAGGTTCTGGGCCGGACCTGCTGGATTATCAAGCCATTGCTGGCCATCTTTGCTCCACGAATCAACAGCGGCGTCTGGATCCGATCTCATCTGGAAAAAAGGCAGTTTCTTCTCTGGCATGCCGAGGTCCTCCAAAGGCTCATTCTTGCTGCGCTTGTCGTATTCCTCTACACCACTCTTCCAGTCACCTACATCTATATTCTCCCCGAAGTCTATCACCATCTTGTCACCTTCGAGTGGTACTATCGCAGCTAGCGTGGTCTTGATGAGAAGTTCGAGCTCCATTCACTGCCTCATCGGTGGCCAACCTGTCAAGTGCATCTCGAAGAGATTTGGGCAGCCCTGAAAACCACCTTCAGCCATCGAACACACGTCAGTCAAATACTGGCCCACTAACGTGCTACCAATTCTGCTTCAGTGGGATCTTTCTTGGCAGCGGCCAGCATTGTATTGACCTGTTCATGACGTGAGCTGAGGTTCTTGACTGTCTCCTGGTCCTTGAACAGGCTAAGAAGTGTGACCAGAGCTTCCAACTTCTTCAGATAGGTGCAGATGCTGGCTATTGTGGGTTTTGCATTTGTGGCCATCATGACTGCGCTATAGTTAGCCCCCTGCTCTAATCAACTAACCTGCACAGCTTACCCCGTCATTCCTCTTCCACTTCCCGGGTCTTCTTGTCAATACTGGTTGCTTGCCTTTTGAGAACCTTCCTATACCTACTCCACGTTGATGCCAACAATGTGGTGACAAAGGCCATGATGGGCGCCACAAGGAAGGATCTGTCAGTGAAAGCATCATCACTGAACAAGGTATCAGCCAATTTGATGGCAACAATGTGCTTTATCTGCGCAGCTTCCATCGTCGGAAACTACATGGCTATATCATATTATGAGATCAATGGATTAGCAAATAACTTACAACATCCGCACTTTTGCAGTTCAGCCGAGCCATAACATCGTGAGGTTCGCATCCGCTTTCTTGCAAGATGTTATTGACCAATGTGTTGATTTTCCATTTAGCCCATGATGTCTTCACCCAAATATTCCAAGAGGAATGACCCTCATGATCATTATCTTTCTGTGTGATAGCGTAGTGGAGAGCAGGATCCTGAGCTGATTTACAATTGTTTATGAAGACTTTGACTGCCTGAGCTTTGCCCACCGTCCATGCTGTGACATGGATTGATGCAGCAGACTTATCCCCACCATGGTTGTATGCCCATGGGTCGCCAAGAACGTTCGTGAGAGACTGCCATACCGGATTGGACCATGACAGCGTCGAATTGGCAATTGAGAGTTGAATGAGAGCAAGGGGGTATGGAAAAGTGGGCATTTTGGTGCGCTGGATCAACATATCACAAAGCTCTCTTATGTTGCCCACATTTACAGTATATCCTCGGCTGCTGTTCAGGACGCGCTTCCTTGCAATGAGGACAGCTGCTAGGTAGCCACCTGCCATTGATCCGGTAAAAGATTCCCATGCAGATACGATTCGGTGGTGAATAAGTCTGACTGATTTGGCGCTCAGCTGAGAAATTTGATCATGCAATTAGCAAGAGACCGTCCCCTTAAGCTGCCGATTAATGCCATCGATGCATCAATCATACCGGTAGTTGCCATTCCAGGTATGTGTTGAGTTTCAAAGGGATGACTCCAACATTCCAGTTTATTCAATGCTGAAATGTCGTATATCAGAACCAAAAGTACTATGTACTGCACGAAAAATCACTTAACCAACAGTCATCATTCTAGGTGTGTGCTGAGTTTCGGAAGTTCTTTCCTTCTCTCGAGATGGACAAGGCCCTTGTGATGCTCTGGAAATCTTCGACACAATACATGTTAGAGTACTATGTGAGCTCAAGATTGAACAAAGAAGGATGCCTGAATGAATGTACCCTTATTTAGATTGCAATTGAGCGTCTGCCGCCTGTCCCGCGTTGAGCTGCAGATTTCAGCAGGAAGCGAAGGAGCATGGAAAATGGTTACCAGATGCAGCGACCCTAGCGAGAGCCTAGCTGAAAGCATCTGTCGCTAGTGAGTGACCCGTCTTCATTCTGCATGGCAGTCTCGATTTGCTTAGTCACATTTTGCCATCTGGACGCTCAGTTGATCTAATCCCTGCCCATGAATGCTCCTGGTTTTGTGAGCTATTGATGGAGACGAGGGCATGTCCGCATTTAAGTTTGAACTCTTCGGGGCCTCTATACGTGATGAAATCCAGTGCGCCCATTTCGATTGCGAGAGTGGCTGCAGCAGATTTTGCATCGGATTTGCGAGAATAAATGAAGAACGAGTGCTTCTGTTGAGACGAGATATTGCCAATATGACTTTCTTGCCTGTGCAGTTATGAAGACGATGATTTCACATGAGAGTGGATACATATCGCGCTGGTCGAAAGCAAAAAGGAGAAGGAGAAGAAATGGTAGAAATGAACATACGACAGTCGTTCATGACCCTCTGATACCAGCATCAGCACTCCTCAGCACGGTGGCTGTTTTCATTGATGTGCCGCAAATTTGCATCTTGCTAAATAGTGAGGTTCGCCTGCAAGGATGGTACACAACCTGGGAGTGCTAGGCAGCGCAATCTTTTTGAAAGTCAGGAGCAGTCCAAAAAATCAGGGAGCCACAGACCAACGCAACTCAGAAGCTATTTAGGTTGGGTAGAAAGGAGGGTCTGTGATCGCCTATCTCCCAAAGTCACTGGCAGCCAACCAAAAATAAAAGTGTTTTACAGGAGACTGGGGCAGTTGTCGATGTGCCAGTTGTCGACATTGATGAAGAGGAAAGACTATCTGAGAGGTGGTGGTCGACAGCGCACCAAACATAACATTACCTGAATTTCGTGACACAGATGGTCGGTTAGTGATATGTCTGTTGACGATGGGAAAGTATGCGTTCGTCTTCCTGAGGGTTCCATGATGGTCATATGATAAGGACCTTCCGGTAGAAGATAATAGATAAATGCATTCGACAAGAGCAAGGATCACTTATAAGTAACTTCTGAATGCTCCCATCAAGCTCCTCCACTTCGTTCTCAAAAGTGTGACTTGTCATAGCACCATCTGACATGCGATCTGCAATGTAGTAGAAAGTCTTGATGATCTCAACCAACTGCGCCTGTGTGGTTGTCATCGCTGCGACACCATTCCAGCCTGTTGCATGAATGACAGGATCTGGGTATTGTTTGACATCTCTCTGCAATGCCTGACACTCGTTCTCCAATCTGGACCAAGACAAATGAATTACAGGGAGGAGATGGACTACGGATGCACGTACGCTCTTTACTTGGACTCTTCATCTGCAAATTCACGGTTTAGTGTGCGCTCAAATGCATAAGGTTCTCTCAATGGTTCTGTATGAATATATGAAAGAGTTATCATTTCTGTTGAACCTGCACACAATAAAATGGACGTGTTTCCCAAAAATGAGACAAAAATAAAAATATTCGCATCGCCAGGATATTATAACATGGTTTTTTGTCTTCAAGATATACTTGTTGAATGAATCAGCAACCAGCAAGGAGGCTACAGAAACGAGAGACTCTGTCTGATGGTATGAGATCACTAATGATGCAGAGAGGTAAAATGGTAGAGATTGTCCTGAATAATAGTGAATCTCAAAGTTTGCACCTTAGTGCTTTGACAAATTAAAAAATTCAAGCCAAACGCCAGCAGGCATGCTGTTCTTCAAACTCCGCCCTGCTCTGACCTTGCCATTTTCGTCGTCATCACCATCGTCGCTGCCGTTATCTGATCCCTAATCGCCACCTTATTCATCACTCTCCTGGTCCTTTGGAACCCTTTGGAACATGTCACATGCTAGAAGTCAGGCTAGAGGAACTCGTGGTCAACAATCCAGATGTGCAGCAAAAGGGAAAGCTTTCAGTGTTAGCGCAATAATACCAGTGGATGAAGACAGCAACACGCAGAGTGCCCCTACCCCAGCTGCAAAGAGGAAGGGGATACAGTGGGAGAAAAACTACAGTGCTCATACCTCTTGGCTTATTGCATGGTGCAAAGCCAACAATGATGCATGCATAAAATTATTCTTGGACTCTGTGAAAGATGCAAAGGATCAGGGTAGGAAGAAAAAGCAGAGTGGGATATCGAGGGAAGCCTACTACCTTCAACTTGTGACCTCAATATTTTCAAATGATGAGGATCCAGAAATGTGGCTTCTGTTTTCACAGAACCCTAATGCATTTATCAAGCCTGTTCAGACATGATTCGGAATGTAAGTACCACCATGATCTTTTGAATTCTTGTGTCATGTCTGTTACTGAT
>Ga0310811_10009251_pt1 | contig 12708 bp, 13 predicted proteins | sample YCmetagenome_FD_207642 | JGI IMG/M metagenome (GOLD analysis project Ga0310811, IMG submission 207642) | Soil microbial communities from experimental microcosm in Duke University, North Carolina, United States - YC | ecosystem: Engineered > Artificial ecosystem > Soil microcosm > Unclassified ... | reverse complement strand
TGTTGCTGCTTCGCCCCGGGCTATATGAATATAGCCCTTGCTGCAATCTCATGATGGCCCTTCGGGCAGTGGGCCCGTGGCCCACTTAAGCTATCGTCCAGGTCTCATTACCTCTCAGGAGTTTATCCAGGTCGCCCTTTCCTTTACTGCGGACCACTTCTTCCACCTGCAGGTTCAGCATCTCCTCATAACAGGGGCGGTCCGTTTCATAAAAGACGCCAAAAGGCCTTGGAAGGTGCCCCTCGACCCGATAATCATCGAACATACGGACGAGGATCTGCGCCTTATAAAAATCCTTCTCATCATGGATCCACAGATCGTCCGCACTTATCCCATTCCCCAAATCCACTACGGTGGGCCGGAAGCCATCCAAACGAATGCCTTTATTCTGCTGAGCTCCGAATACCAGGGGTTTACCTTGCTCCAGGAACAACGTCTCCATGGGCTTGGAGCCCTTTTCGGTGAAGATCTCAAAAGCCCCGTCATTAAAGATATTACAGTTCTGATAGATCTCCAGGAAAGAAGAGCCTTTATGACTATTGCTGCGAAGCAGCATTTGCTGCAGGTGTTTGGGATCACGATCCATGCTGCGGGCAACAAAACTTGCATCTGCCCCCATGGCCAGGGCTAAGGGATTAAAAGGATGATCGATGCTGCCAAAAGGAGTGGACTTGGTCACTTTCTTTTCTTCGGAAGTAGGGGAATACTGTCCCTTGGTCAGCCCATAGATCTGGTTGTTGAACAACAGGATATTCACGTCGAAATTACGGCGTAACAAATGAATGGTATGATTGCCCCCGATACTGAGACTATCTCCGTCTCCCGTGACGATCCATACACTTAATTCCGGGCGGGTGGCTTTCAATCCGGAAGCGATAGCCGTGGCGCGGCCATGAATGGAATGCATTCCATAGGTATCCATATAATAGGGAAACCGGCTGCTGCATCCTATCCCGGATATGATCACTATATTTTCACGGGGAATTCCCAATCCGGGCATAATCTTTTGCACCTGGGCCAGAATGGAGTAATCGCCGCAACCCGGACACCAGCGTACTTCCTGGTCAGTAGCAAAATCTTTAGCCGTCAGCGGCTGGGGTGGGGTTGTTGTTATTTCACTCATATAAAAGAATTCAATAACAAATTTACTGATTTGCGGGTTTTAAGGGGACTCTTTTTAAACGGGGAAATAAAACCACAGCCTTTTTGATATTTATATATATTTAAATCGCTGTTTAACAACCGATTGACCTCATTCAACTACATTTATTCCCTGGCATATTATTGGTCCTTCTGATAGTAAACAATTACAAGCGTATGAAAAAGCAATTATGGATCATCGCGATAGCAGCATGTCTTATTGGAGCAACCGGCTGCGCCGGAGGTTATGTAACTACCCAGCCTGCAGATGTGGTATACACACGTCCCGTAGCTCCGGGAGAAGGTTATATCTGGATCGACGGCGACTGGGTATGGAGTGGAGGGACCTACGTATGGCATGAAGGACATTGGGGAAGAGCAAGAGGCGGCCGGACCTGGGAAAGAGGGCATTGGGAGTCGGGACCCCGTGGACACCGGTGGCAGCGGGGACATTGGAGATAGCCTAGATCACCTGTCTGCCAAAAGGCATCAGGGATAATTCCATTAGCTTCAGGTGTTGTCTGGCAAAGGGGATACCGATGATGGTAATGAACAATATCGCCGCAAAGAGAAGGTGAACAAGGGCTGTATAGAGCCCACCACAAATCAACCAGATAATATTACAGAAAAGAGACAAGCACCCCATTCCGCCACGCGCGGGCACTACTTGTCTGCCAAATGGCCATAATACCAGGCCTGCAATCTTAAAACATTGCAGGCCAAAAGGTATTCCTACAATGGTAATGCATAAGAAAAATCCGCCAATTATATAGCCCAGCGCTGCTGCCAGCCCACCAAATACCAGCCAGATCAAATTGCCGATCAGATTCATCTCCCGAAATTAATATTTTTTCAACATTCTTCCTTTTTTTGTCATAAACCTCGCCTTATATACGTTACTTTAGCGCTGCAAAGCACCCTTATCTATTTGCTAATCCAATAGTTCGCAACCAACCTGTATGCACGTGAGAATTTCATTACATCGCTTTGTCGATGAATTAACGGAGGGTCTTGTACCACTGGCCGTCAGTCGCAAAAGTATTATCATAAATCAGATAGCCCGGGACCTGGAAGTTGGGTCCGACGAGAATATGCTGGCCTACGTATTATGGAACCTGCTCAACAGGGTGGTCAGCAGCACACAGAATGAGTGTATCCATATCGAATCTGTCTGTACGGGGGACAGCACCGTGATCCGTGTCAGGAATGCCGGTGTCTATTTTTATCGTACCGTCTCCAATGACTTCCGGCAGGTCCAGCATGCGGCTGAAAAACTGGGAGGCAGCATCAGCATTGACTATACCGGTCAAACCAGCCCCACGATAGCCCTTACCCTTTACAATAAGAAGAAGGCCGCTTAACAGCAAAAAAAAGAGGACCCTCCTGTTGGAAAGAGCCCTCTTGTATGGAGCAAAAAATTAGCTTAGTATCTGCTATTGCTATAGTTGTTGTTCCTGCGCTGGAATGAACCTCCACCGCCTTTGCCACTGTTGCCCCGGTCTTCCCTGGGCTTAGCTACAGATACACCGATGGTCCTGCCGTCTACAGAAGCACCATCCAGTTCCTGGATAGCTTTCTTGGCAGCTTCATCGTCGGGCATTTCAACAAATGCAAATCCGCGGGATTTGCCGGTGAATTTGTCCATAATTACTTTGGCAGAAGATACTTCACCGTATTCTGCGAAATAGTCCTGTAAGTCTTCGTCCGTGACGTTAAAACTTAGATTTGAAACGTAAATGTTCATACTTAATTAACTGGTTAAAAATGATAAATAACAATCTGAGTAACGAAAGCAGGGAGTAAAGAAGACTAACTAGTACCGGAGAATGGTGTAGCAGATAATGATCGTTCACTTACTAATGCTGTTATCAGCTCAAATTTACCGGACAAAGGTAATTCATTTAAATGAAACGGCAAGTAACTAAGTGGAATCTTCGTTCAATTAGTAATTTATTAACGAGGCTCCCCGGAATCGCCCTCTCAGGCCTGAAGATGGCTGCGGGCCACCTGAACTTTCTTATAGGTAACTGCATATACCAGGAAAGCAGCCCCTGCCAGCATCATTCCCGTAATGCAAACGCCTTTCCAGGAGGCTTTATCCCAAACAAGAAGCCCGATGGCCGAGCCCAGGGAAGTCCCCATAAAACTAACGGCCATATACACGGTATTAAGACGGTTGCGGGCGCCCGGCAGCAACGCGTATACCCGACTTTGATTGGATACATGAATACATTGCATAGCCAGGTCCAGTAAGATGATGCCCACGATCATCGCCGTCACAAGATCTCCCCAGATATAAAAAATGATAAAGGATAAGAACAGCATCCCGATCCCGTAACCGATGGCGATCCGGGGGTTGCGTTTATCCGCCGACCCTCCAACCAGGGGGGCAGCCAGGGCGCCGGCGGCGGCGGCCAGTCCGAACAGGCCGATCAGGTTGCTGCGAAAATGAAAAGGGGCGCCTGACAAATGCAGGACCATGGTGGTCCAGAACATGCCAAAGGTGGCAAATCCCAGGGCATTGATACAGGCGGCCTCCCGTAGCAGGGGCTGCTCCCGGACGAGTGAACCCAGCGAGCGTAGCAAACTGGCATAAGATCCCGTAAATCCGGGTTTACTGGTAGGAAAGGCGCTGCGCATGATCAGCAACAGGATAAAGCTGATGATGGCCGCTACCCAGAACATACCGCGCCACCCCAGCCAGATCCCTATAAAGCCGCTAAGGGTCCTGGAGAGCAAAATGCCGATCAACAGACCGCTCATGATGGCGCCGATGACCTTTCCTGTTCTGGCCGGCGAGGCCAGATGAGCGGCCAGGGGGAGGATCAGCTGGGGGATGACGGAAGTCGCGCCGATCAGCAGGCTGGCTATTTCCAGGCTGAGAAGGTTGGGGGAAAGGGCGGCCAGGCTTAAAGCGCCCACCGCAAAGGCAGTCATCCAGACAATCTGGCTCTTTCGCTCCACCTTGTCTCCCAGAGGGACAAAAAATAAAAGCCCAAGGGCATACCCTGCTTGCGTAAAGAAAGCAATATTGCCCGCCTTGCTCTCCGGTATCTTAAAATCCCTGCTGATCAATACGATCAGCGGTTGACAATAATAAATATTCGCAACGATGAGCCCGGTACAGACGGCCATCAAAACGATATGGCCTTTTTTTAAAAGATCCGCTTCTTCCCTTATCATAATGGGGGCAAAGGTAAGAAGGCCGAAGAAAGGAAAAATTGCATTGTCAAAATATTGTCACAAATTAAAAAATTATATAGCCGTGTTTCCTTAATTTGAGGCACCAAAAAAATTCCGATATGATGCCTTACAAAAAAATTGCTGTTGCGTCGATGTTAGTAGCTTTTATGGTGATAGGAATGGCTGCGACCCGGCCCCAGGAAGACAAGCCTAAAAGGAACCTGAAAGTATTGCCCAAGGACATCAGTCACGATGATCTGGATAAAATAATGGACAGTTGGAAAGTCGCGCTGGGTGTGAAATGTAGCTTTTGTCATGCCCCTTCCAAAGACAGCACCTCCAGGCACCTGGACTTTGCCAGTGACGCTAAACCCGAAAAGGACATCGCCCGTCACATGTTCCGCATGACGGCAAAGATCAATAAAAAATATTTCAGCTTCAATAAGGATGATCAGGGAGCAGTGATCCCTGCCGTCTCCTGTCTGACCTGCCACCGGGGCAACCCCCACCCGGATACCAAACCAGGGATCGACAAGAATTAATAGTTTCTTAATTCCGTTTGCAGACAGCCTCCGACCCGTTTCTTCAGCGGAATGGGTGCAACCTGCCCGATGGATGAACTTCCGTCTTGTCATTTTAAAGACACTCCCGGGAATTATAAAATACCTAAATTTGACGCCTCTTATATAACTCAATCATGGCAAACAATTTATTCAATTTCGGCATGATCGGCCTCGGTGTAATGGGGCGCAATCTGCTGCTTAATATGGCCGATCACGGTTTTGCAGTCGTCGGCTTTGACAAGGACGCCCAGAAAACAGCCACCCTGGAATCATCTGCTACGGCCGGTACCCAGGTAAAAGGTGTCAATACACTGGCTGAAATGATACAGCAATTAGAGAAACCCCGTAAGCTGATGATGCTGGTGCCGGCGGGTAAGCCCGTGGACGATGTGATCCAGGATCTTCTTCCCCTGCTGGAAAAGGGCGATATCGTTATCGACGGGGGAAACTCCCATTATACGGATACCTTGCGCCGTGTCAATTACCTGCAGGAAAAAGGCTTTCATTTTATGGGAGTGGGCATTTCGGGTGGTGAACAGGGCGCCCGCACGGGTCCTAGTATCATGCCCGGCGGAGATCCGGCTGCCTATCCCCATGTTCAACCCCTGCTGGAAGCGGTAGCGGCAAAAGTAAACGACAGCCCCTGTGTCGCCCACCTTGGAAAAGGCGCGGCGGGGCACTATGTAAAAATGGTGCACAATGGGATCGAATACGCCATTATGCAGCTTATCAGCGAGACCTATGACCTTTTACACCGTGGGCTGGGCCTTGAAAACGATGAACTGCATAAGATCTATAAGAATTGGAACGAAGGGGAATTACAATCTTTCCTGGTAGAGATCACCAAAGATATTTTCCTCAAAAAGGATGACAAGACGGACAACCGCCTGGTAGATATGATCCTCGACAAAGCAGGCTCAAAGGGCACGGGCAAATGGACCTCCCAGGATGCCATGGACATCGGAGTGCCCATTCCGGTGATTGACATGGCCGTCTCGATGCGCGAACTTTCTGCGTTTAAAGATCAGCGGACACAGGCTGCCGCCATCTATAAGACCTCCACAGTCGACATTCCCATCCCCAAAGAAGTCTTCATCCAACAGGTGCAGGACGCCTTGTTCTTTGCCACCATCATCAGCTATGCACAGGGTTTGTCCATGCTGCACACGGCTTCTTCCGAACTGGATATGCAGATCCCTCTGCCGGAAGTGGTCCGCGTATGGAGAGGAGGATGTATTATCCGGTCTTCCCTGCTGGAAGTTTTTTATTCTGCCTTTCAGAAGAACTCTCAGCTTCCGAATTTGTTATTGGATGGAGAGATCGCCCAATTGCTGCAGGCCAAAAAGCAGAATATCCGCAATGTGATCATCCATGCCATCCATATGGGTTATCCCGTAGGGGGGCTGATGGCGGCGTTGAGCTATTTTGACGCTTATCGCAGCGAGCGGATGCCGACCAACCTCATCCAGGCGCAACGGGATTATTTCGGTGCACATACCTATCAGCGTATCGATGGTCCCGGAACGTTCCACACGGAATGGGGAAAATAATATTTTTTTTAAGTTGTAACAGTAGTATATGGCAAACCACAAACGACCACCGGCTTCCCTCATATTTATTTTCGGGGGTAGCGGGGACCTGAATTTCAGAAAACTATCACCAGCCCTCTATAATTTATTCATCGATGAATGGATGCCGGAGAAGTTCGGTATCGTAGGCATCGGACGCAGTCAATATAATGACGAGGATTACCGCAAACGCCTGCTCAATGGTCTCCAGCAGTTCAGCCGCCGGAAAGGAGAGCCCAACGGTCACTGGGAAGAATTCTCCCAGCACGTATCCTATCTTCAGATGGACGCGGAAAAGGACGGAGATTACAACAAGATCGCCGAGATGATCAAGGCCAAAGAGGCCGAAATGGGCGAACACCCCAATGTTATCTTTTACCTGTCCGTTGCCCCTCAGCTGATGCCGGACATCGCTAAAAAATTAGGCGCCCTCAAACTCTGCTCCGAGACGTCGACTACCCGCCTTGTCTTTGAAAAGCCCTTTGGACACGATCTTCGCAGCGCCCATGAGCTGAACCAGTTACTGATGAGCATGTTCAAGGAAGAACAGATCTACCGGATAGATCACTACCTGGGCAAAGAGTCTGTGCAGAATATCCTTTCGCTCCGTTTTGCCAACGCCCTGTTCGAGCCTATCTGGAACCGCAACTATATCGAGAGCGTGCAGATTACCGCCTCCGAAACGGTAGGAGTGGAAGGACGCGGCGGTTATTATGAGAACTCCGGCGCCCTCCGGGATATGGTGCAGAACCACATCCTTCAGCTGATGTGTATGATAGCCATGGAAGCTCCCGTATCATTCGACGCCAACGAGATCCGCAATAAGAAGGTGGATGTGCTGAATGCCATCCGCAAGATCAGCAAGGAAGACGTCAACCAGTATGCCGTACGGGGCCAGTATGGCGAAGGATGGATGAAAGGGGAGAAGGTGCCGGGTTACAAACAGGAGAAAAGTGTTAACCCTTCTTCCTCTATCGAAACATTTGCCGCTGTTAAATTCTACATCGATAACTGGCGCTGGCAGGACGTTCCGTTCTATGTCCGTACAGGCAAACGCATGAACCAGAAGACAACGAATATCACCATACAGTTCAAAAAAGCACCCAGTTATGCCTTCCCGCCGGAAGCGGCAGAGACCTGGCGGTCTAACCGGCTTACCATTAGCATACAACCAGAGATGGAAGTCCGGCTCCGCTTTCAGGCCAAGCGTCTTGGACAGTCGATGACCCTCAACCCGGTGGATATGGTCTTCAACCCTTCGGATGACAGCCACGAACCGGAAGCCTACGAGACGCTGCTGCTGGATGTCATGGAAGGCAATCCTACCCTGTTCATGCGCGCCGACCAGGTAGAAGCCGCCTGGAAGATCGTCATGCCGATCCTGGAAACCTGGGAAAGCCGCCCCCCGGTGGATTTTCCGAACTATACACCGGATTCATGGGGACCCGAAGATGCAGAAGCCCTGATCGCAAGAGACGGCCACAACTGGATCACGATGCCCCCGACGTTATGATTTTTTACTATGCAATTACACGTATACAAAAATGGCGAAGAGCTGAGCAGCGCCGTAGCTAAATGGATAGCCGACCGGATCAGCGCGACCCTGGTTAAAAAAGATCGTTTTACCATCGCCTTGTCCGGAGGCAGCACGCCGCAACGTCTTCATAAGATCCTGGCGGCTTCTCCCTATAAAGAACAGATCGACTGGTCGAAGCTGCATATCTTTTGGGGCGACGAGCGGGCCGTTCCATTTGAGGACAGCCGGAACAATGCAAAAATGGCCTATGATACCCTGCTCGATTTTGTGCCGGTGCCGGCCTCCCAGATCCATGTAATGAGAACGGATATAGCTCCGGAGCAATCTGCCGTCGAATACGAGAAAATACTTCATCAATATTTTCGACCATCGGCGGGTAAAGGGGACGGTCTCCCGGCGGAGAGTTTTGACCTGGTCTTACTGGGCATGGGAGATGACGGACATACACTGTCCCTGTTTCCCGGAACAGCCGTCGTACACGAAGAGGCCGCCTGGGTGAAAGCTTTTTTCCTGAAGGCCCAGGATATGTACCGGATCACGCTGACCAAGTCCATCGTAAACCGGTCGGCCTGCATAGCCTTTTTGACGACAGGAGCCGGGAAGGCCCATGCCCTGAAAGAAGTGCTGAAAGGAGCCTACCAACCCGATCTCTACCCTTCACAGGAAATCCGGCCGACAGCCGGTGAGCTGCACTGGTTTGTCGATGAGGCGGCGGCTGCAGGATTAAACGAAGCCTGATAATTTTCCCATATTACGCCGGGGCGGATGAGGCGCTGACCTTAGAACAGACTTCTCACCAGTTCGTCTGTTAGTTTCCGGTCCCCTTTTGTCCAGATATCGTTGGGAGGGGGGAATTCATTAATATTATATCCACCCTGTGTCTCAAAATTATAGATCGCCTGACATTGTCCGTCTATCACCAGGGCGCATTTCATCCAGTCCCTGGACCAGATGATGAGAAGCCGGGAAGTCATTTCCCTTGCGGTTTCTTTTGGCGGTGCGCCCGACGCGGCCCCGGCAATGGCCTCTTTGGCAGCGAGCAATTCCGCCGCCTCATAAATATGCAGCGCGTCCAGGACCCGGAGGCCGGACCCATCCTTGTCTTTCTCCACGGCATAGAAATAAGCGGTCTCTCCGTCGTCTTCAAAGACAACGCCGTAGTTGTTCTCAGCAGAAAAGCTTTCGATAAAATTATCTTGTCCCGGAACAAAGTCTTGTTCCTGCATCAGGTATCCCTTCATTATTGGAGTTGTTTTAACCATTCCACGATCCCCAGGTAAATCTTCTGCGCCACCGCCTTACGAAACTTTGGACTTAAGATCTTTTTCTCATCGGCAGGGTTGCTGAGAAATGCCACTTCCACCAGGGCATTGGGATAGTCAGTGGGACCGCTGAGCGAAAAATTAAAATTGCCCACGTTGCCGTATTCTTTCAGGCCCAAAGTTAGCATTTGATTCAATATGGCCACGCTGAGGGGCCGGAACCCGATATAGCGATAATAAGTACTCGTGCCCTGTACCGTATCAGAGCCAGCCGAGTTGAGGTGGATGCTTACTAAGAAATGAGGGTTGAATGCTGAAAGCAGGTCCATTCTCTCCGGCATGGTGAGAGAAGTATCCTTTTCGCGGGTCATAAATACCGTTTTAACCCCTATTTTTTTGAGGGTCTTCTCCAGCTCTTTGGCGATCAATAAAGTATAGTCTTTTTCCAGGACCTTACTGGTTCCCCCGCTGGCGCCGCTATTATCCCCGCCATGACCGGCATCCAGGGCAATGCGCAATCTGCGAATGTCCAATACCGGTTGTCTCCTGATACGGACGACCAGGTGTTTGCCGGCGCTGTCGTAGGAGAGGCTATGCCCCCAATGCTGAGTATGCTTCAGCTGAATGTATACGCGTAATACGTCATCTTCCACCTGTTCATACCAGGTGTTTTTTATTTCTTTGGTGGTACGGAGCTGTGTGATCCAATTGGTATTGCTGGTTACTCCAAAGATGTCTATCGCTACGCGGGAAGGGTTGATGAGTTGAAAGCCGTGGTACGGCAGCCGTTCGTCGAGACCGACGGCTACATAATCGAAAGCCGAATCCCCGTATACTTTTATGCTGCCGCTGAGGTGTGAATTATGTACCTGGGGGCGGGCCGGCTGTTTGTTCAGCAGGACCACACTGGTCTTGGCGATATAGGCGGAATGGGTTGCGGACAACTTCACTTTATAATCCGTATTGAAGCTGTCTACAATCTTTACCAGGATATTGGAATCCAGGTATCCCATCTTAGCGCCTCCCAGGCGATCGTCTCCGATACCATATTCCATAAAAGGGTACTTCCCTGTAGTCCGGGCCCACCATACACTATCCTGGGAAAAACAGGAGGAGGTTGCCAGGACCAACAGGGTGTAACAAGCGAGTTTGCGCATCACCTTAATTTTTCTAAAGATAGCCATGAATCGCAAAAGGAGAAATAGAAAAGCCACGCCCGGAAATTTCCGGGGTGGCTTTTCCTATCCTCATGTGTGACTCGCGCCCCCGCCATGGCAGGGGTGCAAGTTATAATGGATATTTATTATCGCCAATCAATTTGGCGGCAATTCTCCTTTTAGCTTCTTTGCTGTTAAAGGGATCTACTTTGGTAAACCGCTTCAGCCCCAGGAGCATCATCCGCTGTTCGTCCCCATCGGCAAAGCCGTTGATCGCGTCCTTACCTGATTTATGGATGCGATCGGCCGCTTCGTACAGATAGGTGCGCAAGGCATCCAGCTCGAAAGTACAGGCGGCTTCTCCCCGCTGATCTACCAGTTTCTGCGTCCGCAGCAAGGCGCTTTCCACCGCAAAGGTTTCGATCGCCATATCTGCTATGTTCATCAGGATCTCCTGTTCGCTCTCTATTTTTGCCATCAACTTTTGCACAGCAGCCCCGGCCGTCATCCCCTCAAAAATCCGGTTGATCCGGCTGTCACGGTAAGCTTTTGAAATGATATATTCATCGCTGAACCCATTTCCTCCATGGATCTGGACGCCCTCATCAACTACAAAATCCAGGACTTCACTGCCGAATACTTTCAGGATGGCGCATTCGATGGCATATTCTTCAGCAGCGCCCAGTTGGGACTCATTGAAAGGTTTACCGGCGCTCACCATCTCCACCTCCTTGTCGTCAATCCATTTAGAGCTGCGGTACAGGGCACTCTCCGTCACCCAGATCTTAATGGCCATTTCGGCCAGTTTGTTTTTAATGGCGCCGAAGTTGGCAATGGCCGTTTTGAACTGTTCGCGGGTATTCGCGTATTCGATGGTGGTGGTAGCAGCCCTTTTAGAGGCACCCAGCGCGGCTGCGCACAGTTTCAAACGACCGATATTTAAAATATTGAACGCAATGATATGGCCTTTGCCGATCTCCCCCAGAAGATTTTCCACGGGCACTTTACAATCCTGGAAGTAGAGTTGTACGGTAGAAGATCCTTTTATCCCCATCTTGTGTTCTTCAGGACCCTGGGTAAATCCTTCAAACCCCCTTTCCACGATAAAGGCTGAGAATTTATCGCCATCGATCTTTGCAAAGACGGTGTAGACATCTGCAAAACCGCCGTTGGTGATCCAGCATTTCTGGCCATTCAGTAAATAATATTTACCGTCGGCGGACAATTTTGCCGTGGTCTTGGCTCCCAGGGCATCGCTGCCGCTATTGGGCTCTGTAAGGCCGTAGGAGCCTTTCCATTCGCCGCTGGCAAGTTTAGGAATATATTTCTGTTTCTGTTCGGGGGTGCCGAAATAGAGGATCGGCAGGGTGCCGATGCCGGTATGAGCGGCCAGCCCCACGGAAAAAGAGAAGCCGCCTCCCAGGCCTTCGTTCACCAGAGTGGCCGTGATAAAGTCTTTTCCCAGTCCTCCATATTCTTCCGGAACGGCTGTTCCCAGCAAACCCTGTTCACCGGCTTTTTCAATCAGGGAAGCCATCAGACCGGCCTCCTGTTTGTCGATCCTTTCGATGATGGGCAGGATCTCTGCGTCGAGAAAGGAAGCACACATGTCTTTAACCATCTGCTGCTCTTCGTTAAAATCTTCCGGGATAAAGGTCTCGAAAGGAGAGCTTTCTTTTATCAACCATTCAGCTCCCTTGAGAGCTTGTTTTTTTTCGGTGGAGGCGCTCATAGAAAACAGTTTTGTGGTGAGAAAAATTATTTATTTAAGATTTTCGTAAACGACTTGTAATACTTCCTTGCAGATATCGATCCGGTCTGAAGGAACCCCCTCCAACGCTTCATTAAGAGTGGCTTCGGCCAATGCCATCGTCTCTTCCTGAAGTTTCTGCGCCTGCCGGGTCAGGTAGATCAGGTTGATCCGGCGATCGTTATCCGACGGCACCCTTTTTACCAGCTGCAATTTTTCCAGGTTATCCACCAATCGGGTAATACTGGGTTTGTCCCGGAAAGTGGCGTTGCATAATTCCTGCTGACTCTTGCCATCCTCTTTCCATAGATGATATAACACGCTCCACTGCTCAATAGTTATTTTCAGGCCGGCCGAATTGAACTTTTTTTGCAGATTGCGGGCTATCGCGATCACAGCTTTCCCGGTAATAAAACTATAAAGCTCTCCCTTCTTAAATTGGTTGTTTGGCATATAGTTAGTTAAACAACTAACCAAACTTACCAAATTTTGCCGGTTTATCAAGGCCGCCATGGACTTTTTTTGGCCGCAGGCGGACAAAAAGAGGG
>Ga0310811_10009250_pt1 | contig 12709 bp, 12 predicted proteins | sample YCmetagenome_FD_207642 | JGI IMG/M metagenome (GOLD analysis project Ga0310811, IMG submission 207642) | Soil microbial communities from experimental microcosm in Duke University, North Carolina, United States - YC | ecosystem: Engineered > Artificial ecosystem > Soil microcosm > Unclassified ... | reverse complement strand
CGAAGTCCACCACCTTGATCTTGCCAAGCTGGTTGCCCACGCCATTGACCACGCTGGAGATCATGCCATCGGGAGCGATGTTGATGTCCCCGTCGGTCGGCGCGATGGTGACGGTGCCGCCATCACCTTGCACCTGATAGCCCTGGCTGGTGACCAGATTGCCGTTGCCGTCCAGCGAGAAATGACCGTCGCGGGTGTAACGCGGGCCCGCCGGCGTCTGGACCACGAAATAGCCCTTGCCGGAAATCGCCAGGTCATAAGTCGCGCCGGTCTGCTCGATATTGCCCTGCCCGGTATCGCGGATCACGCCGGCGTCTTTCACGAAGGAGACCGGCTGCATGCCTTTCTGACCTTCGGCGGGCCGCATCATGGCGACATATTCTTCGAACTTCGCGGCATCGCGCTTGAATCCCGGCGTGGAGACGTTCGCGATGTTGTTGGCGATCACGTCCATCGCCCGATAGGTGGCGAGCTGCTGGGAGAGACTAACAAGAAGTGAATTTTCCATAGGCCTTCGGATCCTTTCTGGTCCGTCGTGCCTTCGGTATTGCAGCCGTCATGCCATCAGGAAAAGCCCGATTTCATTGGCTTTCATGCATGGCATGGAAGGGTGCGCGGAAAATCTTGCCGGTCTGAGGGCGCCCTACCCGGCAATTTGAACCACTCCTTAACCACGTTTGCCTAGGGTGACCCTCGAGAAGTCGCAAGGGCGTTCAACAAGGGTTTTCCATGGCGAAAGAAGCCGCTCCCGAAAGTGAAGACGGGGAAAAGCCGGAAGGCGAAGGTGCGCCCGAGCCGAAGAAGGGCTTCAAGCGCTTTCTCACCAAAAAGATTCTGATGATCGCCGTGCCGGTGCTGGTGCTTGTGCTCGGCGGCGGCGGCGCGGGCGCCTACTTCTTTCTGTTCAAGAAAAGCGGCAATGCCGAAGGCGCCAAGGCGGAAGAACCGCTGACCCCGCCCAAGGTCGCCTTCAGCGACATGCAGGACATTCTGGTCAATATCCAGAGCAATGACGGCACGCCCGCCTATCTCAAGCTGGGCCTGTCGCTGGAGCTGGAGGATGACGCGCAGAAAACCGCCATCCAGCCGCTGATGCCGCGCATCACCGATCAATTCCAGGCCTATTTGCGCGAATTGCGGCTCGACGACCTGAAAGGTTCGGCCGGTGTGCTGCGCCTGAAGGAAGAGCTGCTGCGCCGGGTCAATGTGGCCGCCGCGCCCTATCACGTGCGCGATGTGCTGCTGAAGGAAATGATTGTGCAGTAGGGAGCGACCGCGAACCCGAGCATGGCGAGGGCCTCGCGGCGCGACCATTAAACCAAGTAACCCCGGCAGAAAGCCGGCGCGATATGAGAAGGCTTTAGAATATGGCCGACGAAACACCGACCACCGAAGACACCGCCATCACCCCGGCGCCGGCGGTCGAAGGCACCGCCGATACCACCGCCGAGCGCGTCCTGAACCAGGACGAAATCGACTCGCTACTGGGTTTTGACGTCAATTCGGACCAGATGCAGGACAAGTCCGGTGTCCGCGCCATCATCAATTCGGCGCTGGTTTCCTATGAACGCCTGCCGATGCTGGAGATCGTCTTCGACCGCCTGGTGCGGTTGATGACCACCTCCTTGCGCAATTTCACCAGCGACAATGTGGAAGTGAGCCTGGATTCCATCACCTCCATCCGTTTCGGCGACTATCTGAACTCCATTCCCCTGCCCGCGATCCTGGCGGTGTTCCATGCCGAAGAGCTCGACAATTACGGCCTCTTCACGGTGGATTCGAACCTGATCTATTCGATCGTGGACGTGCTTCTGGGCGGGCGGCGTGGTTCTTCCGCCATGCGCATAGAAGGCCGGCCCTATACCACCATCGAACGCACCCTGGTCCAGCGCATGATCGAAGTGATCATGCAGGACATGTGCGCCGCTTTCGAACCGCTGGCGCCGGTGCATTTCAGCCTGGACCGGCTGGAGACCAATCCCCGCTTTGCCGCCATCGCGCGTCCCGCCAACGCCGCCATCCTGGTCAAGCTGCGCATTGACATGGAAGACCGCGGCGGACGCACCGAACTGCTGCTGCCCTATGCCACCCTGGAGCCCATCCGCAAGCTGCTGCTGCAGCAGTTCATGGGCGAGAAATTCGGCCGCGATTCCATCTGGGAAAGCCATCTGGCCACCGAACTCTGGTCGACCAAGGTGGACATCGAGGCCATCCTGGATGAACAGACCATGCCGCTGCATCAGGTGATGGACCTGCAGGTCGGTCAGACCATGATGCTGAGCGCCGGCCCCGATTCCAAGATTCAGCTCCGCTGCGGCGGCGTTCCGCTGCTGACCGGCCGCATGGGCCGCGTCGGCGGCAATGTCGCGGTGCGGGTGGACGAAGCCATCGAACGCACAGACGCATCGCGGGCCCTTTAGGCCTTACCTTGATCAGTCTTTTTGAGAGAGTTTGCCCATGACCCTCCCGACCGACGTGACCTTCTATCTTGAGCTGGGGCTGGAAGTGCTGCTGGCCCTCACCCTCGCCTATTGCGTGATCCTGGAACGGCGTCTGGCCGCGGTGCGCAAGGGACAAGAAGGCCTCAAGCGCCACATCGGCGAGCTCAACATGGCGATCGCCGGCGCGGGTGCGTCCTTGCGGGCGCTGAAGACCGCGGCCGGCGAAGCCGCGCACACCCTGGACGAGCGCCTCAAGCGCGCCCGCCTGCATATCGACGAGCTTTCGGTGCTCACCATCTCCGGCGAGCGCATTGCCCAGCGCATGGAAACGGCTGCGGCGACGCCGCGCGTGGCCAAGGAAATTCCGGACATGCCGCTGCCTTCCACTTCCATCCTCAGCCGTCTGGAAAGAGCCGTATCGTGACCATCACCGCGAAGAAGAACCCGCGTTTCGTGCGCCTGCTGCCAAGCGTGCTGGTGCTGGGTGTTGTGGTCTGGGGCCTGAAGGCCGGCGATCTGGTGCACGAAGCTTATGCGCAAGGCTCCAGCCAGGCCGCCGCCATTCCCGGAGATCCGGTACCGGCCAACAAGGATTATGCCGGCGGCGAAGGCGATCAGGTTGCCAGCGCCAGCGAGGTGGATGTGATCAACAGCCTTTCCAAGCGCCGGCGCGAGTTGGACAAGCGCGAAAGCCAACTCACCACCCAGGCCAACATGATCGCCGCCGCCGAACAGCGGGTAGACGCCAAGATCACGCAGCTCAAGCAGCTGCAGGCGCAGATCACCCAGCTTCTGGGTCAGCGCGACGACGCCCAGAAGGCACAGGTTGCCACGCTGGTGAAAACCTATTCCATCATGAAGCCCAAGGATGCCGCGCGCATCTTCAACGATCTGCCCGATGACGTACTGGTGCCGGTGGCGCGTGAGATGAAGTCCGACCAGCTGGCGCTGGTGCTGGCCGGCATGAATGCCGAGAACGCCAAAGCGTTGACGATCAAGCTGGCGAACCGGTTGATCCTGCCGCAGGCAACCAACGTGCCGGCGCCGACCGTCACGCCGGCTGCGACCGCTGCGGGCCCCGTCCCGGTCCCCGCCGCTGCCAAAGCCCCCGTGACTGGACAAAATCAAGCACAACCAAAGACTTAGCCGGCTTGCAGTCTTTTCGCGCCAGGCGCGCCGAACAGGCTTAACCGCAGGTTAACGCCGCCCCGGCAGATTAGGGAGAGAAGGGGAGCCTGGTGATCCGACCCGCGCACAGTATTGCAGTGGCGATGGCGCTTGCCGCCAGTACGCCTGCGTGGGCGGATACCGTCAGCGGCAGCACCCAGGACGGCTATGGCCGCCTGTCCTTCAGCCTGACCGGCGCCACCAATCCGAGAATCAGCGCCAGCGCCACCGGCGGCGTGCTGACCATCAGCTTCAGCGACAAGACTGCCATTGCGCCCGCCAGTGTGGTGGCGGCCTTGCCGCGCATTCTGTCAAGCGGCCGCGCCGATCCCGACGGCAAGACCTTTCGCTTTGTGCTGGTGGCGCCCGTCAAGCTGCATGTCAGCCAGATTCCCGGTCATGCCGTGGTCGATATGGCGCCGGCCGATTTCAGCGGCAAGATGCCCGACCTGGTGGTGCCGCCCAAGCCTGTGCCCAAGCCGATCGATGTCGCGTCCCTGCCGGAAATCAAGATGCGCGCCGGCTCGTATGAGAAATTCACGCGCCTGGTCTTCGATTGGCCCAAGAGCATTTCCTATCAGGTGTTTCCGGGCGCCGGAAAAATGACGGTGAAGTTCGACGCGCCCATCCGCATGGATGTCTCGGCCGTCGCCCGTTTCGCCCCGCCCTGGGTCAAGAACGTGACCTGGCGCGTCGAAGGCGCATCCACTTTCGTCGAATTCCAGACCGATTCCGATTCCGGCTATCACGATTTCAAGGATGGCAATCATGTGGTGCTGGACGTCTTGGCGCCTAAGACCGATGGCGCCGCCTATGCCCCACCCGGCATCGCCAAACCCGCCATCAGCAAAATGGAGCCGGTGTCCGCGGTAAACGTGGCGGCCGCGGCATCTCCGTCCAAACCGGTCGCAGGTGCCAGCACAGCCCAGATGCAGGCGGTTCTGCAGACGGCGCAGCAGCTTGCCGACAAGAGCAAGCCGAAGGAATTGCCCCAGCCGCCGGCCAAGCCGGAAGCCAAGCCTGACTCCAAGGTTGCGGCCGAGCCCGCCGCTGCGCCAACGTCCCCACAGCCCGAACCGCCGGCCGTTCCGGTCGCGGACGGCAAACGCACCCGCGATGGCGCGGTGATCAATTTCAAGGGCGCCGGCGCGCTGCCATCGGCCGTGTTTGTGCGCGGCCTGACAGCCTGGGTTGTGTTGGAGAACGCGCCCTCTTTCGATTCCCGCAACCTCAAGGGTGCGCTTGGCGATTTTGCCGCCGGGCTGGAAGCGGTTTCCAGCAATGGGCTGGGCATCCTGCGGATCACCCTGAAACAGCCCGCGGAAATCTCGGCGCGTAACGACGGCAACAATCTGGTGGTGGAGATCGCCGGCACGCTTGCACCGGCCCCCGTTACCATTGGCTTTGCCCGCAACCAGAACGATCCCCGCCGCAGCTCGCTTTCCACCTTGCTGCCGGCGGCCGACCACGCTTTCAAGCTGCTGGACCCGGCCGGCGGCGACATGCTCACCATTGTCCCGACCCAGGCTGGCCGCGGCATGCCCGCCATGCGCAGCTTCGCCGACTTCGCCGCCCTGCCCACCGCCAGCGGTCTGGTGATCACGCCTTATGCCGACGACCTGGATGTGAGCGTGAATGCCAGCCGGGTTACGATCTCGCGCCCCTCAGGATTGGTGCTGACGCCGCCACAGATGCCCGTCGGCCAGACGCCATCTGCGCTGGCACGGTTCGGCGATGGCCCCTCCTATCTGAATTTCGATCGTTGGCGCCAGGCCACCGCCGGCAGCTTCCTGGCCACCCAGCGCGAACTGATCCAATCAGCGGTTCACGCCTATCCGCAGAATGCCGCGCGGGCGCAGCTGACCCTGACGCGCTTTTATCTGGCCAATGGTTTCGGCGCCGAGGCACTGGGCCTGATAAAGCTGATCCAGACCAAGGACCCGTCGCTGGCCGGCGATGTCCAGCTCACCACCATGAAAGCGGCCGCCGAATATATGATGGGCCGCTATCGCGACGCCCATAACGATCTGGCCGGCCCCGGCTTTGACAGCGACCGTCATGCCGCTTTCTGGCGCGGGCTGATCGAATCGGCGATGGAGAACTGGAAGGACGCGCATGCCCATCTGGAGCAGGCGGGTCCGGTGATGAACCGCTATACCCCCGACTGGCAGGCCCGTGCCTATCTGGCCGAAGCCGATGCGGGGCTGGGCATGGGCCGGCTGGATTTGGCCGATGCGGCCCTGACCCGCGTGCCCAAGAATATTGAGGCGCCGCTGGCGCTGGCCGCCGAGCTGACCCAGGCGCGCCTGCTCTCGGCGGAAAATCGCTATGACGACGCGCTGGCGCACTTCACCTCGGTCGAAAAGAGCGGCAATGAAAGACTGGCGGCCCAAGCCATCTTCTATCACACCAATGCCGGGCTTTCGGCCGGCGCGATTTCGACACCGCAGGCCGTCGAGCAGTTCGAGCGCTTGCGCTTCCGCTGGCGCGGTGACGGGCTGGAGCTGAAAACCCTGCGCAAGCTGGCGGCGCTTTATTTCGATCGCGGCCAGTGGCGCGATGGCCTTCGGACCTTGCGCATCGTCACCCAGAATTTCAAGGAACAGGATGCGACGCGGGTGGCGCAGGACGATATGCGCGGCGCCTTTGTCAACCTGTTCCTCAAGGGCGGCGCCGACAAGATGAAGCCGGTCGATGCCCTGGCCCTGTTTTATGACAATCTCGATCTGACTCCCGTCGGACCGGATGGCGACGAGATGATCCGGCGCATGTCGGACCGGCTGGTGGCTGTGGATCTGCTGGCACCCGCGGCCAATCTTCTGGCCTATCAGGTGGACAAGCGGCTGGATGGCATCGCCAAGGCCCAGGTCGCGACGCGGCTGGCCGCCGTCTATCTGATGGATCACAAGCCGGACAAGGCCGTGGCGGTCATTCGAGATTCCCAGATCAGCGGCCTTCCCGACGATCAGACGCACCAGCGCATGATTCTGGAAGCCCGCGCCTTTGCTGCGCTCAAGCAGTGGGACAATGCGCTTGACCTGATCGCGGTGGATCAGGCGGACGATACCAAGCGCCTGCGTGCCGACATTTATTGGGAAGCCGGCAACTGGGCCATTGCCGGCCAGAAGACCGAGGAATTGCTGGAAGCGCGCACAAGCGAGCCGGGACCGTTCACCGACACCGATCGCGCCCAGGTGTTGCGCGCCGCCGTGGCCTACAGCCTTGCCAACGACGAGACCTCTCTGGCGCGGCTGCGTGACCGTTTCGCACCCCGAATGAAAGGCACGTCCGATGCCAACCTGTTTGCGGTGCTATCGGCCGATATCGACCAGCATAGCCTGGCCTTCCGTGACGCCGCCGCCAAGATCGCATCGGTGGACACGCTGGAGTCCTTCATGAAGGACTTCAACAAGCGCCGCTCCGACGCCAAGAGCTGATCCCCGCTACTGATCGAAGTTCAGGTTGGTAGGTTTTCGCGGCGGCGCAAACTCGGAAACGGGCGTGGCTTTGTCCACCTGTTCCAGGGTCACGGAATCCGCCCAGCCTTCCCCCCGTCCTCCCGCGAGGAAAAATCCATAGTTCAGGGTTGTGCTTCCGGGGGGCACGTCCAGCACGATCTCATATCGTTTCCAGGCGGTCGTTCCGGTGACCGGACGATCCTGCATGTTGTAGAAGCGCAACATTTTCCCCTGTGCGTCCACGCGAAACCACATCTGAAATCCTGAGGCGTTTTCGCTTTTCATCCGGGCGGACAAACGCACACGCTGGCCGACATAATCCTGGGCGCTGATGGTTTGCATGAGAGTGCCAAATCCATTGCCGGCGACATCAGGCTTGGCCTTTATGTAGGCGCTTTGCTTACCGGCGGATCCGGCGGTGTGCCCTGTCCCCATTTCGTAGTCCGCGGGCCTGCTTCCCGCGATAATCCAACCGCTGGGCGCGCCGACGCCGGCCTGGGCAGACGGCAATGCCGCTGCAAACACGATGGCAACTCCCGCCAGAATATTACGAACCATGGTTCATTCCTCCTTCAGTACCGCCGGGCATCTGCTCGAACATCGATTGTCTGGTCATTGCCGGGTCGGCAAGCTGGCCCGCAATTCGTCCCTCATAGAGGCCTGGAACAACTTCGCTCCTGGCAGCGCGATGGGTGGAGACAGCCGGACTTGGTCCGTGCCTGGTGGCGATCCACATCAGCGCAAGGCTGGCTGCCATGGCGCACGCAATCGGCGCCAGAGTATTGCTGATTCTCGCTCTGCTGGCGGCTCGCAATATTTTCCGATCGAGCGCCCGATCGGGGCGTTCCAGCACCAACCGCTGATATTGCTTGACCAGATCGACGTCATCGTCTCCAGGTTGACCCGAAATCACATCCAGCCCTCCAATTTGAGGCGCAGGGCCCGGTTGGCGTATTTCAATCTGCTCTTCGCCGTTTCGTACGGCACACCGGTAACGACGGCGATATCGCCAGGCGTGAGCCCGCCCTCGGCCCGCAGCAGGAATGCTTCCCGTTGCTCCAGCGGCAGCTCCATAGGGCACTATGCAGCGCCCGTCCCAGCAGCACCCCTTCCGCAAGCTGCTGCGGACCGGGTGCGGGATCTTCCAGATCTTCCGGGATTTCATTGTCGGGGCGCCGGTGGGCGCGCCTGAGCCGATCCATGACACGGCGATGGGCGATGGAAAACAGGAAGGTCGTGAACAGCGCGGACGGTTCATAGCGGTTCTGACCGCGAACCACGGCCATCCACACTTCTTGGAACACTTCTTCGGCATCTGCCTTTCGAGGAAGAAGGCGGATGATGTAGCGATAAAGAGAATTGCGGTGGCGGTAGTAGAGAGCCTCGAAGGCCGAACCCCGGCCGGATGCAAATTGTGCCATCAGGGCCGCATCCGAGGTGGCCGGGTCCCCGGCATCCCCAGACCTCACCGCCAGCGAAGCGCCCAGCACCAGATCCATCGTCTCCCCGTGGGATTGCCTGACTATTGATCGTCAGAATGGCTTTGGCGGGGCTACAGGGGCGATGAATTTCTCGCGCGGCAGCGGGCAAGGGCGCCACCGCCAAGATTACATCGCCGACATGCTCAGCTGCAGAAGGTGCGGATGTGAAAGCTGCCGGTCAGGCGCCGCTCGATGACGCCCCCACCCAGCCCGGCGCCGCCACGGCCCGACGGATCATAAACCAGGTATCGATCGCAATTGATTCCGGCAAAGCCATTGCTGTTCCAAGGAATGGCAACGGGGCGATTGCCGGCCCGGGCGAAGATGTCGGCGCGCCGCGCATAGACAATGGCGAAATGGATGTAATCGCCAGCCAGCCAGGCGGGAAACGCGAGAGCAGCCGCCAGGCTCAGCCCGGCAAATGCGAACAAGATCCTGCGCCATTGCCGGCGCCGCAGAGCGAGGATCAAACCAACAAGCAGCACAGAAGCGGCAATGATCCCCAGCAAGGCAAACAGAAGGATGAGCAGGAGGGACAGGTCCGGGGAATAGGAGCCGACAACCGAGAGAAAAAGCAGGGTGCCAATGATCGGTGCAGCAACAAGACCGGCGCTCCTGATAAAGAGGCGCGCGGGCGGCCCCATCAGGGCAGGCTTTCAAGCCAGACCATCGCCCGGTCAGCCAGCTTTTCCCAGCCCGGCTCGCCGATCAACCAGTGACCCATGCCATGCATCACCTCGTTGGTGGCGCGGGCGCCATAAAGGGCTGCGATGCGCGCGACGGTCGAAGGCGGATTGATGCGGTCCTCGCTTCCGGTCAGGAACAGAAGCGGCGTCGTCACCTTTGCGACCTCCACGCCGCTGGCATGGTTGAGATCCAGGCCCCAGTTCAGGATCTCGAAAGTGGCACGGCCCGATTCCGGCACCAGCCGGTCATAGACTTCGTCCCGCATATGTTTGGGCAGCTTGTCGAGCGAATGGGCCAGCGCCACGTCGCGATTGGGCTCCAATACCTTGTTCCAGTAGCCGGGATTGAGATGCATCGCCTGGGCGGCGCCGATCTCGAACAGGGTGGTCGGTGGCGTGCCCCAGGGCGCCGAAGGCGCCAGCAATATCAGGGCGCGAACGTCCATCCGCGCCGCCAACTGCTGCGCCAGCAGACCCCCCATGGAATGACCCAACAGGATGGGCGCCGCGCCCAAGGCCCCAATTTCCTCTTCCAGGTCGGTGCCATAATCGCAAAGGCCAGTCGTGCCCAGCGCGGCTGGCGGCGGCTTCTGATCGTGAAAACGCAGGCAGGGCGTCGTGACGGCGTAACCGGCTTCCTTGAATTTCCGCTTCAGGCCGTCCAGGGACCAAGGGCCGCAGAAAGCACCATGGATCATCACGACAGGCGCTTTGTGGCCGGCACCCTTTGCCCTCATGCGTATTTGCCCAGGGCGGCGATCACCGCCTTGTAGGTGTCGCGCTTGAAGGGAACGATCAGGCCGGGCAAGGCCTTCAGGTCCACCCATTTGAAGGAAGAAAATTCGGGCTCGTGGCTGGTCAGGTCGATGTCGCCATCCTCGCCGGTGAAGCGCAGGGCGAACCACTTCTGCCGCTGCCCCTTGTATTTGCCGTGAAAGGCGACGCCGATCAGGTGTTCGGGCAGGTCATAGGTGATCCAATCGTCCATCTCGGCGATGATCTCGGCCTTGTCGGTGCCGACTTCTTCCTGGAGTTCGCGCAACGCCGCCTGTTTCGGGCTTTCGCCCTTGTCGATACCGCCCTGCGGCATCTGCCAGCCTTCCACCGTCTGGTCGATGCGCTTGCCGACAAAGACTTTGCCGTCCTTGTTGAACAGCATGATGCCGACACAAGGCCGGTAGGGCAGATCGGAAGACATGGACTAAGAATCGCGCGTTATTTTGTGGCTGGTTGCGCAACTATGGCGGAAACCGGGACCAACACAAACCCCCGCGCCTGCAGACCGCGCGCCCAGGCGGCGATGCGGGCGACGGAAACGGGATAGAGAAACGCCGAACCCACGGCGCTGCCATTGGCGCGGGCCTGGGTTTCAAGATCGGAAAGCCGCCGGTCTATCTCCAGCGCCGTCTGAATCGTATCCAGCGCCGGCCCGCTTTGCGCCGCCGGCATGCCGATCTGCCCGGCCACACTGGGCAGCACCGACTGGGCCGCCGCGCCATTGTCGAAGACATAGAGCCCGCGCCGGTTCAGATAGGTGAGGATCGGTGCCAGCGCGTCGCTGTCGGAGAGAAAGCGCTGGCCCAGAAGATTGGTGACGCCCGCATAGCCGGTGAAGCGCGACAGCGCCCAGGTCAGGCGCTGGATATTGGCTTCTTCTTCCTGACCGGCGCGCAGGGTGTGCGGTCCCGGGTCGCTGTCCGGAAAGTCCAGAGGCTCCATGGGTACTTCCAGCAGCACTTCATGGCCCTTGGAACGCGCTTCACCCACCCACTTGCCGACATCGCCGGCGTAGGGGGCAAAGCCCAGGGTCACACTGGCCGGCAGGGCATCCAGCGCTGCCTTGGTCGCGGTGGCCGACTGGCCAAGGCCGTCGATCACAATGGCGATCTTGAATTTGGCGCCGGCGGGAGCGGTGCCCGCATAGACGGTCATGGGCTTGCGCCCGTCATCGGCGATGCGCGGCAGGGGACCTTGCGCGGTATTTTCGACCAGGGCGGGATCGGCCAACAGCGCCTTGCCGGCATAGATCGGCTGGGTCACGCGGCCCATGACGGGGCCGTCTCCCATTCGTGCCGGAACGGCAGCGGGCGCGCGGATACCGGGTGGGGTCTTCAAATCCACCGTAATGGCGGGGGCATGCGGGCGGCCGAACAGGGTAATGGCCAGGGCGCCCGCCGCCATCAGACAGATGGTGAAGGAGCAGGCAAAGGTCAGGGCCCGCCCGCTTCGGGACGCAAGCAAGCCTTCTGCGGATTCGGCAGCAGCAGCCATGCCGCCATTAAGAATTGGGATGGTTACGCACTGGTTAACGCAGCAAAAGGCCCGCCTCCCGGTGGGGGAGGCGGGCCTTGTTTGCCGTCAAAAGCTATTGTGCGGCGGTGGTCGTGGGCTTGTCCTGGACCACAGTGGCGGACGCCACCGTCATTTTGCCGTGCAGCAGATCCTCGGCGTAGGAGAGCTGGAAGTCGTCATACTTCTTGCCCGGCGCCGGCTTGATCACGGGCGCATTGATGCGCTTGGCCGGAACCGGCTCGCCTACCAGATGGCCACGCAGGTCCGCTTCCGACGGACGTGCCAGCTTGGGGACACTGGCCTCATCGCCCTGGGCGACCTGGATGTCGGGAATGATGCCTTGCGCCTGGATGGAATGACCGGACGGCGTGTAATAGCGCGCCGTGGTCAAGCGCAGCGCGCCACGCGCCTCGCCCAGCGGGATGATGGTCTGCACCGATCCCTTGCCGAAGCTGGTCATGCCGATGATGGTGGCGCGCTTATGGTCCTGCAGCGCGCCGGACACGATTTCCGACGCCGAGGCGGTGCCGCCATTGATCAGCACCACCACCGGCTTGCCTTCGGTGACGTCGCCACCCTTGGCGTCATAACGCTGGGTATCTTCCGGATGACGGCCGCGGGTTGAAACAATCTCGCCCGAGGTCAAGAAGTCGTCCGACACCTGGATGGCCTGGTCCAGAAGACCGCCCGGATTGTTGCGCAAGTCCAGCACATAGCCCTTGATGCCGGGGCCGATCTGCTTCTTGAGATCGCGCACCGCATGCTCCAGGCCTTCGGCGGTCTGCTCGTTGAAGCCCGGCAGGCGGATATAACCGATATCGCCTTCGCGGCGATAGGTCGCCGCATCCACCGAGACGATGGCACGCACCAAAGTCACGTCGAAGGGCTTCTTCTCGCCTTCGCGCAGGATGGTGAGCGTGATCTTGCTGCCGGCTGGGCCGCGCATCTTGTCGATGGCTTCGTTCAGCGGCAGGCCGGCGATGGACGAGCCATCGATACCTGCGATGCGGTCATTGGTCTTGATGCCGGCGCGGCTGGCGGGCGTGCCGTCGATCGGCGAGATCACCTTGATCATGCCGTCGGCAGCATCCTGGGTCACTTCGATGCCCACGCCGCCGAACTGGCCCTTGGTGGTGATCTGCATGTCGCCATAGCTCTTGGCGTCCATGTAGCTGGAGTGCGGA
>Ga0310811_10009249_pt1 | contig 12709 bp, 15 predicted proteins | sample YCmetagenome_FD_207642 | JGI IMG/M metagenome (GOLD analysis project Ga0310811, IMG submission 207642) | Soil microbial communities from experimental microcosm in Duke University, North Carolina, United States - YC | ecosystem: Engineered > Artificial ecosystem > Soil microcosm > Unclassified ... | reverse complement strand
CGCATGCGGAGGTGATCACGCCTCCGCATGCGGCCCGGCCGCTTTTCGCCTTTTAGGTTGGGCATCGTCAGGCGGACCTCTGGCCGTGTCCCCGTCCGCCGTCCGGCCGTTCGCGCGGCACCAGGGTCGGGTTGACGTTGTCGAGCACGGTGTCGCGGTCGATCACGACCCGGGCCACATCGTCCCGGCTCGGCACCTCGTACATCACGTTGAGCAGGATCTCCTCGAGGATCGCGCGGGTCGCCCGCGCACCCGTACGGCGGAGCAGCGCCTGTTCGGCGATGGCGGAGACCGCGTCAGCGGTGAACTCGAGTTCGACGCCGTCGAGGTCGAAGAGCCTCTGATACTGCTTGATCAGCGCGTTGCGCGGCTCGGTGAGGATGCGGGCCAGCGCCGTCCGGTCCAGCGGGCGGAACGTCGACACCACGGGAAGCCGGCCGACGAGCTCGGGGATCAGCCCGAACGCCAGCAGGTCCTGCGGCATGACCTCGGCGAGGACGTCCCGCTCCTCCGGACCGCGGAGCACCGCGCCGAATCCCGCTCCGGCGCGGGCCGTCCGCCGCTCGATGACCTGCTCGAGGCCCGCGAACGCGCCGCCGAGGATGAACAGCACGTTGGTGGTGTCGATCTGGAGGAACTCCTGGTGCGGGTGCTTGCGGCCGCCCTGCGGAGCGACGCTCGCCGTCGTGCCCTCCAGGATCTTCAACAGCGCCTGCTGGACGCCCTCGCCGGAGACGTCCCGGGTGATCGACGGGTTCTCGCCCTTCTTGGCGATCTTGTCGACCTCGTCGATGTAGACGATGCCCGTCTCGGCCTTCCGGATGTCGTAGTCGGCGGCCTGGATCAGTTTGAGCAGGATGTTCTCGACGTCCTCCCCCACGTAGCCGGCCTCGGTCAGCGCGGTGGCGTCGGCGATCGCGAACGGCACGTCGAGCATCCGGGCGAGCGTCTGGGCGAGGTGGGTCTTGCCGCAGCCGGTCGGCCCGATCAGCAGGATGTTGGACTTGCCCAGCTCGACGGGCTCGCCCCGCGCGCTCTCCCCCGCTCCGGGCCGGATGCGTTTGCAGTGGTTGTACACCGCCACGGACAGGGCCTTCTTGGCGTCCTCCTGGCCGATGACGTACTGGTCGAGCAACGCGTGGATCTCCCGCGGCCTCGGCGGCTCGCGCGGCTCGCCGACAGGGGGTTCGCCGAGTTCCTCCTCGATGAGCTCGTTGCACAGGCCGACGCATTCGTCGCAGATGCAGATCCTGCCGGGGCCCGCGATGAGCTTCCTGACCTGTGTGTGGCCCTTTCCGCAGAAGGTGCACTTCAGCGGATCGGCGTGGTCGGTGCGTGCCACTCGGGGAACGCCTCCTCAGCGATCGTGCGGGCTCAGAGGGTGACGGGGAGCGACGTCAGCCGCCACGTCCCCGGGTCGAGGGCGCGCACGTCATCGGCGGCGCCGACCGGTGCCGGAGCGGGGAAGCGGCGCAGCAGCGACGTGAGCGCGACCTCGGTCTGCACCCGGGCCAGGGACGCCCCGAGGCAGAAGTGCGGGCCGTGTGAGAAGCCCAAATGGCCCGCCGATCCCGCCGCCCGGCCGACGTCGAGCCGGTCGGGGTCGGTGAACGCGCGCGGATCGCGGTTGGCGGAGGCGACCGCCGCGGTCACGGCATCACCCTTCTGGATCCGTGTGCCGTGCAACTCGACGTCCTCCCGCGCGAAGCGCGGAATCGCCAGCAACGTGGGACCGCACCAGCGCATGAGCTCCTCGACCGCGCGCGGCATGAGCGCGGGATCCTCGCGCAGCGCGGCGAGCTGAACGGGGTGGCGCAGCAGGGCGTGCACGGCGTTGGCGATGAGGTTGGTCGGGGTCTGACCGGCCAGGACCAGATTCCAGACGAGCGTCACCAACTCGGTCTCGCTGAGACGGTCCCCGTCCTCGGCTTGAGCACGGATGAGGTCCGACAGCACGTCGTCGGCGGGTTCCTCACGCCGGCGTGCGATCGCCGCCTTGGCGCCCTCGATGATGCCCGGTATGGCCGAGGCGAAGCCCTGACCTGAGGCCGCCACGATCGTGGCGCCGTACTCGCGCCAGCGGGGGCGGTCGGACCCGGGTACGCCGACCAGTTCGCAGATGACGTCCATCGGCAACGACCGCGCGAAGTGCCGCAGCAGGTCCACCACACCGTCCTCGGCGAGGTGGGGCAGGTCGTCGAGCACTGCGTCGACGATCGGCTCGATCCGCGGCCGGAACTCCGCGGCGCGGCGTGCCGTGAACGCGGGGGCGACCAGCCTGCGCAGCCGCAGATGCTCCTCCGCGTTCATCTCCGCCATCGACCGCATGTACGGCAGGCAGTCGCCGGGCACGTCGGGACGGATGAAACTGCTCGCGTTCAGCTCGAACCGGGGGTCGGCCAGCAGCGCACGGGCCTCCTCATGCCGCGTCACGGCCCACATCCCGCCGAATCCGGGGGCCGACAGACGCGCGATCGGCGAGCGCTCCCTGGCGTTCCCGTACGCGGTGAAGGGATCTCGCATCACCTCGACGTCCGACAGATCGATCTCGGGGACACCGCTCGCTGTCTGACTGACACCGGCCATGAACACTCCAGCATTCGAATGGTGTGATCAGATGATCTCATCATGTGAATGGCCACGGTATCTTGCTGCGGAACGAACGGCAACGCCGCGACGAGGGGGATCATGAGCCGGCTCACCAGGGCGGAGACGCAGGAGCGCAACCGCGCCAAGGTGCTGGCCGCCGCGAGGGCCGAGTTCACCGAGCGGGGTTTCCGCGACGCCAAGATCGACCGCATCGCCGAACGGGCCGAGCTCACCCGCGGCGCGGTGTACTCCAACTTCCCCGGCAAGCGGGCCCTCTACTTCGCCGTGCTGGCCGACCTGGCCGAACGCACGCCCGAGCCGTCACATCCCGAGCCCGGCCGCACGGCCAGGCAGGCGCTCGGCGCGTTCGCCCGCGCCTGGGTGACCCGGCTCCCCCTCGCCACGGACGCCGAGCACGGCATGGCCGGGCTCGGCAAGGACCTGATGCCCGAGGTCCTCGCCGACGAACGCGTCCGGCGTCCGTTCGCGCAGCTCATGATGCTCGACGCGATCCTGCTCGGCCTCGCCCTCGAACGGCTGGGCCCGAGGACGCCCGGCGGCCGCCTGGTGCGCACCGCGGAGGTCGCGCTCACGACCCTGCACGGCGCGAGCCAGATGGCCGCCGCCGCACCCGGTTTCGTGGAGCCCTTCAACGTCGTGCGCGCCTGCGAGCAACTCGCGGACCTCGACCTGGGCGACCGGTGGCCGCCCCCGGCCATGGTCCCGCCCACCCGGGAAACGGACGAGGCGTGGTCGCCGCCCCCCGCATCCGACATGGTCAGGGACGAACCCGCCCGTCTCACCGGAGACGGCGTGGTGACGGTCCTCGGCCTGCACCGGCTCTCCGCCGTCGAGGACGCGGTCCGCGCCGCCCGGGCGGGGGCGGACGTCACCGCCGTCCTCGTGACGGGCTCACCCGGCGAGCTGGGGCAGTTGGCCCGGCTCGCCATCGCCGACTTCCGCGTGTGCCTGCACCAGGCGTTCCCGATGGCGGCGTGGCCTCGCGTGCAGGTCGTGTGCGACGAGACGGGCGCCCTCGCCGAGGCGGCGGGCGTCCCCGCGATCAGCGACGGGACCGAGACCGCCGTCCGCGTCGAGGCGGGCCGGATCGTCGCCCGCGCCGAGGGCTTCGGCGCGGGTCACGCGGCGGCGTCGATCACGCGGGGCTAGCTAGCCCGCCAGTTTCTTCATCGACGAGACCGACCAGGTCAGCGTCAGAGCGCCGAGGGCCAGCGTGAGACCGAAGGCGAGCGGGATCGAGCCGTCGGTGAAGTCGCCGTCGAACAGCGAACGGCCCGCCTCGACCGCGTGGTACAGCGGGTTGAAGTGGGCGACCGTCTGCATCCAATGCGGAGCCAGCGACATCGGCAACATGATGCCGGTGAGCAGGATCAGCGGCAGCGCGAAGAACTGCATGATCTGGCTCATCCCGTTCTCGTCCCGCAGCGCGAGCGCCAGGCCGTAGGAGAGCCCGGAGGCGAGCAGGCCGGTGGCCGCCATGAGCACGAGCATGACGAGCACGCCAGGAGCGCTGGCCCGCATGCCCATCAGAAAGGCCAGGCCGATCACGAGAAGCGCCTGGACGACCAGCACGAGCATGTCGCGCATGGTGCGGCCGAGCACGATCGCCGGTCGCCAGGCGGGGCTGACCGCCAGCCGTTCGAGGTAGCCGTTGCGAATCTCGTTGATCATGCCGAAGCCCACGAACAACGATCCGAACAAGGCGATCATCATCAGCACGCCCGGCGTGAACAGCCGGAGCGTGTCGCCCATCGTGCCGCCGACGGTCGTGTTGGCCACGAGCGGCGCGAACAGCAACAGGTAGAGGATCGGCTGGAGGATGCCGAACAGCGGCCACACCGGATTGCGCAGAGTGAGCTTGAGCTCGTAGCCGAGGAACAACATCGTGTGTCGGAACATGGGGGTCCTATCGGTTCTTGGCCGAGTCCTGAAGTCTCAGTCGGCGTCGCGGAGGGATCGGCCGGTGTGACGGAGGAAGACGTCGTCGAGCGTCGCCCGGTCGAGGGAGATGGACTGGATGCCGAGCCCGCCGGCCTCCAGGGCGCGCAGCAGGTGCGGCAGGTTGTGCTCGCCGTCGTCGACGTAGACGCGCAACGTCTCGTCCTCGGTGCGCACCTCCTTCACGTACGGCTCGGCGGACAGGAGCGCCTGGGCCGGCTCGTTCGCGGCGTCTCCCAGCCTGAGCGTGACGACGTCGCCCGCGATCTCCTTCTTCAGGTCGTCGGGCCTGCCCTCGGCGACGACCAGGCCGTGGTCGATGATGACCAGCCGGTCGCAGAGCGCGTCGGCCTCCTCCAGGTAGTGCGTGGTCAGCAACACGCTGGTTCCCTGCTTGCGCAGGGCGCGGACCTCGTCCCAGAGGTTGGCGCGGTTCTGCGGGTCGAGACCGGTGGTCGGCTCGTCGAGGAAGAACAGCGGCGGCCGGTTCACGAGCCCGATGGCGAGGGCGAAGCGACGCTTCTGTCCGCCGGAGAGCGTCTTGATCGGCCGGTCGGCGAACTCGGTCAGGCTGAAGGAGGTGAGCAGTTCCTCGCTGCGGGACTCCGCCTGCTTGCGGGACATGCCGCCGAGCCGCGCGGCGAGAACGAGTCCGTCCCGTCCCGGGGCGTTCTCGTCCACGCCGCCGGCCTGGCCGACGTAGCCGATGTTCTCCCGCACCTTGCCTGGCTCCTTGGCCACGTCGTGGCCCGCGACGGTGGCGGTCCCCGCGGTGGGCGGGATGAGAGTGGCGAGCATCCTGATCGTGGTGGTCTTGCCCGCGCCGTTCGGACCGAGCACGGCGAAGATCTGCCCTGCCTCGACCTCCAGGTCGACGCCCCTGACCGCCTCGACCTGCTCGGTCTTGCCGCGACCCCGTTTGGCGGTGAACGTCTTGCGCAACCCGTGCGCTTCGATGATCACTGGTTCCTCTCCGTTCTGAGAGCCCTCATGCCGCCGGCCGTGCCGACGGGCGAAGGGGTGAATGGGCAGTGGCCGGCACCTGTCGTGGGCCCGGGCCGGCCGGCCGAGCCAAGTCTGGAGCCTCCGGCACGGGAAGAGTCAACCGAATTACGGGTGATCCGTCGTGGAATCACCGGGCCCCGATGGTGGTTCCGAGCATACGATGTGCCCTCAACTTCCTTAAACTTCCCTAATGTGCAATCCTATTAGGGAAGTTTAAGGGATAAGGGGATGTAACGGTGCCCGACCAGCTCTATTCGGTGGACCAGGTGGCCGATCTTCTGGGCCTCCACGTGAAGACCGTTCGCGGCTACGTCCGCGACGGGCGCTTGAAGGCGGTCCGCATCGGCAGGCAGTACCGGATCGCCCGCGAGGACCTGGAGGCGTTCACCGGACATCCGGTGCCCAAGCCCGCACGGGAGGACGCGCCGCGTCACCGGCGCACCGAGGTGACCAGCGTCGTGCAGATCGATGCCGTGGACAGGGCCACGATGAACCGCCTGAGCACCTTGGTCACGGCATCCGTCGCCCATCCCCGGGACGGCGAACGAGTGCACGTCGAGATCGTCTATGACGAGGAGAGGGCCGGATTGAAGATCATCCTCCTGGGAGGGCTGGACACCACGGCGGACCTGCTCAAAATCATCGATGTCATCGTGGGAGAGCGGCCATGAACTCCCTGTACACCTCGGCGGAGGGTGCGCGGGAAGTGGAGCGGCGCTACCGCGAGTTCCTGGAGCACTGGCCGGTGCCCAGCGAGCACCTGCGCGTCCCGACCCGTGAGGGCGAGACGTTCGTCGTGTCCTGCGGACCACGGGACGCCCCGCCTCTGGTGCTGCTGCACGGGTCGAAGGCGAACACCGCGATGTGGGCGGCCGACGCCGCCGTCTGGTCAGCGCGCTTCCGCATCCACGCGATCGACATGATCGGCGAGCCGGGTCTCAGCGCGCCGTCGCGGCCCGCCCTCGCCTCGGACGCCTACGCGTCGTGGCTCGACGACGTGCTGGACGCGCTCCACGTCGAGCACGCGTCAGTCGCGGGAGTCTCGCTCGGCGGATGGCTGGCCGTCGACTACGCGATCCGGCGTCCGGAGCGGATCGACCGCCTGGTCCTGCTGTGCCCCGGCGGCATCGGCAGGCAGAAGTACGGCGTGCTGGTCGCGGCACTGCTGCTGGCGCCGTTCGGGCGGCGCGGACGGCGGGCGCTGATGCGGTTCGCCCTCGGAGCCCGCCCGCCCGCGGAGCCCCACCAGGAGCCTGAGGGCGCACGGGCCTTCGCCGACTTCGTCATGCTCATCGACAGGCATCTCAGGCCGAGGATGGATCGGCTCCCCGTGTTCGGCGACGACCTGCTGCGGCGCCTGACCATGCCCGTCCTGGTGATCGTCGGCGGCAGGGACACCATGCTCGACTCGGACGGCACCCGCCGGCGTATGGCGCGGAACGTGCCGCAGGCGACGGTCGACCTGCTGCCGGAGGCCGGGCACCTCCTGCGGGGACAGGCCACGCGGATCCTCGAGTTCCTGCGGGCGACGGAGGGGACCCGGCACCATGTCTGACTCGCTCCGGCACATCAGTGGTGTCCCCGTGCTCGTCTGCGAGCCTGACGGGCCGGTTCTGCGTGGCGAGCGTGACGCGCTGGACCTCATCGGCGAGGCGTTCGGCGCCGGCGCCGAGTGGGTCGCCGTGCCCGCGACCCGTTTCTCCGAGGAGTTCTTCCGGCTTCGCACGCGCGTCGCCGGCGAGATCATCCAGAAGTTCGTCAACTACCGGCTGGGCCTGGCCGTACTCGGTGACGTGTCGCGGCACACGACCGCGAGCCCCGCTCTGCGCGACTTCGTGTACGAGAGCAACAGGGGCGCGCAGACGTGGTTCGTCCCCGACGCCGAGTCCCTCGCCGACCGGCTGGCAGGCGCCGGCTCCGCCGGCGGGTGAGGCGGCGGGGAGGGCGCCCGGCTCCCATTCTCCGTCCGCGGCCCGAACGATGAAGCCGCCCCCCGCGGTGTGTTTCACCACGGGGAACGGCTTCATCCGGCGACGCCGCGGTACGGCGCGCCCGACGGCGTCACCACGGTACGGCGCGCCGTTGTCCGGGAATCTCAGACGGCCGGCGCGCGGAGCGGCTCCAGGGCGCGGCTCCAGGCGACCAGCTGGTCGAACAGGGTGGTGAGGTTGTCCTCGTGGTAGGCCGCCGGGGTGAAGATGTGGTAGTTCTCGAAGTCCGTGGCCAGCGACAGCGCCACCTGCGCGCGCACGTCCGCGATCTGCAGCTCGGCCATGATCAGGCGAAGGTGCTCCACTGCCCGGGTGCCGCCGACGGAGCCGTAGCTGACGAAGCCGGCCGCCTTGTTGTTCCACTCGCCGTACAGGAAGTCGATGGCGTTCTTCAGGGCGCCGGACGTGGAGTGGTTGTACTCCGGCGTCACGAAGATGTAGCCGTCGTAGGACGCGATCTTCGCGGCCCACTCGTGGGTGTGCGGCTGGGAGTACTGGCCCATCGACGGGGGGATGGCCTCGTCGAGGTGGGGCAGGTTGTAGTCCTTCAGGTCGACCAGCTCGAACTGGGCGTCGGTGCGCTTGCTGGCGTGCTCGTGGACCCACTTGGCCACAGCCTCGCCGTTGCGGCCGGGGCGGGTGCTGCCGATGATGATCGCGATCTTGGTCACGGAAGATGCACTCTCTTTCAGGCCGGGGCGCTCGCCCGTTCGGGGGGACGAATGGGCAGGTCAAGGCGGCGCGCCCCAACTAGTTGCTGAACTAACTAAAAGGTAGCACGGTCGTTGCTTAGTCAAAGAAGTAGACTGGGGCCATGGCAGCCACACACCCCCAGCCCCTGTCAGCTCAGGAAGAGGCCGCCTGGCGGGCGCTGGCTCAAGCGATGGTCGTCCTTCCGCGCGCCCTGGACGCCGACCTCATGGCCAGCCATGGCATGAGCGTGAGCGAGTACGGCGTGCTGGTGCAATTGTCCGAGGCGCCCGACCGGCAGCTCCGAATGAGCGAGCTGGCGTCGGTACGCAGCTTCACCCCCGCCGGGATGACGCGCATCGTCGACCGGCTCGCCGCCCACGGATTCGTCGAGCGCCGCAAGTGCGCCGAGGACGGCAGAGGATCGTTCGCGGTGCTCACCGAGGCCGGGTTCCGCCGTCTTGAGGACGCCTACCCGAGCCATCTCGCGAGCGTTCGCCGGCACGTCATGGACCACGTCGACCCGGCCGACCTCGACGCGTTCATCCGGGCCCTGAGTCACATCCGGGAGTAGGCGGAGGGCTGATCCCGGTCCCCCGCGTCCTCGACGGCCCGATCGGCCGCGTCCGCGCCCGGGTTCACCAGGGCGCACCGGTCGAATGCCAGACAGCCGCAGCTCGCGCAACCGCCGAACGCCTCGCGGGCGCGCTCCAACCGCGATATGCGTTCGTCGAGGTGTGTGCTCCAGCACTGGGCGGCCCTGATCCAGAACCCCTTGGTCGGAGCGGCGCCTTCGGGAAGGAACGCGAGGACTTCCCCGATCATCGCCAGCGGCACGCCGGCGCTCTGCGAGGCGCGGATGAACGCGATCCTCCCCAGCGCCGCCCTGCCGTACCTGCGCTGGTTCCCTGGGGTGCGGCGGCTTTGGAGCAGGCCCTGCCGCTCGTAGAACCGCAGCGTCGTCGCCGGCACACCGCTGCGTCCGGCCAGCTCGCCGATCGTCAGCTCGCCGGCCTCCCTCGGTAACGACGTCACGCGATCACCCTAGCTTGACTTACACCATTGTTTAAGTCCGAGCCTTTTCCTGAGGTTCCCACGCGGGTTCCTCCCGCCGGCCGATCCGGCCGGCGGTCTCGACATATGAGGGGATTCCCATGCCTGATTTCCTGGTGATCGGCGCCACCGGCAACGTGGGGAGGCACGTCGTCTCCCATCTGCGGGACGCCGGAGCCGCCGTACGGGCCCTTGCCCGCAGGCCGACGGCCGGAGGTCTCCCCGCCGGAGTGCGCGCCGTCCAGGGCGACCTCACCGATCCGGGCACGCTCGACGCCGCGCTGGACGGGGTGACGTCGGTCTTCCTGCTCTGGCCGTTCCTGACCGCCGAGGCGGCGCCCGCGGTGGTGGACGCACTCGCCGCGCACGCCCGCCATGTCGTCTACTTCTCCGCGATGTCGGTGCGCGACGACCTGGAACCCGAGGAGAACGGGATCTGGGGCGAGGTCGAGCACCTCATCCAGCGGTCGACGCTCGACTGGACCTTCCTCCGCGTGGGCGGCCTCGCGGCCAACACCCTCGGGTGGGCGGACCAGATCCGCGCCGAGGGCGTCGTGCGATGGCCGTACGGCGCGGCGGCCCGGTCGCTGATCCACGAGCGGGACATCGCGGCCGTGGCGGCGCGAGCCCTCCTCGAGGACGGCCACGCGGGTGCGAAATACGTCCTCACGGGACCGGAGTCGGTCACTCAGGCCGATCAGGTGCGCATCATCGGCGAGGAGATCGGCCGGTCCGTGCGCTGGGAGGAATTGCCCCCTGAGCAGGCGCGGGAGCAACTCCTGACCTCGTGGGGCGACCTCGCCTTCGTCGACGGCGCGCTGGGGTACTGGGCCTCGCTCGTCGCCGAGCCGGAGCGGGTGACGCACACGGTGGAGGAGGTCACGGGCACCCCGGCGCGGACGTTCCGCGAATGGGCGCTCGAGCACGCCGGCGACTTCTCCCCCGTGTGACCGCACCCGGCGCGTCCGCGCTCAGGAGTGAGCGCGCCGGGGGTCACGCGTCGGCGTCGGCCGGCCTCACCGAGGCCGACCAGCGCTGCTCGATCCGGCCGAAACGCCAGACGGCCAGCGCGACGACCCAGGTGAGCACGAACAGCGCGACGATCCCGTAACCCACATAGTTCAGGTCGAGACCGGCGATCGCGGCCAGCGGGCCGGTCTCGATCCCGAGCTTGTCCGCCAGCAGCCCGAGTAGTTCGACCGCTCCGATGATGACCGCGACCGCGACCGACAGCGCCGTGATCGTGATGTTGTAGTAGACCTTGCGGACCGGCTTGGAGAAGGCCCAGCCGTACGCGAAGTTCATGAAGCAGCCGTCGATGGAGTCGAGCAGGCTCATCCCGGCGGCGAACAACACGGGCAGCGTCAGCACGGCGTACCAGGGCAGGTTGAACACGGCCGCGCCGCCGGCGAGGACCAGCAGGGACACCTCGGTGGCCGTGTCGAATCCCAGCCCGAACAGCAGGCCGATCGGATACATGTGCCAGGGCTTGCGCACCGCCTTGGTGGCGCCGGACAGGATCCGGTTCATGAACCCGCGCTTGTTGAGCTGCTCCTCCAGGGCTGCTTCGTCGAAGGCGCCCCTGCGCATCTGACGGAACACCTTGAGAATCCCCCACAGGACCACCGTGTTGATCAGCGCGATGATCACGAGGAACACGCCCGACACGAGCGTGCCGATGAGCCCGGTCACGTTCTGCAGGGTGGAGGACTCGCTCTCGACCTGGCCGGCCAGGGTCCGCACGCCGAGGCTCAGGAGCAGGCACAGGCCGAACACGATCGAGGAGTGGCCGAGGGAGAACCAGAACCCCACGGAAAGGGGGCGCTGCCCGTCGGCCATCAGCTTCCTGGTCGTGTTGTCGATGGCGGCGATGTGGTCGGCGTCGAAGGCGTGCCGCATGCCCAGCGTGTACGCGGTGAGGCCCAGGCCCACGGTGAAGGCGCCGGACGCACCGAGCTGGTAGTGCTGCGGGACGACCAGCGCGAGGAGGGAGAACCAGCCGGCGATGTGCAGGGCGATGACGAAGGCCGCCATTCCCGCTATGCGAATCCACTCCTCGCGCGACATCCCCGACATTCGGCGCCTTATTGTGGCCGCCGTACTTCCCATACGAGCCCCCCTCCGGACATTCCGGATATTAGGGCTATTGCAAGTTCTTTGCAATTGGGAACCGGCTGTGGAACGGCACCGTCGCCGCCGAGGCGAAGGCCGCGCTGACGAACCACAGCAAGGCGCCCGTCATCGCGCGCCGAAGAAGTCACGCAGAGCCTGGGCCACGACGAGGGGGTCGTCGTCCGGCGCCGAGTGCCCGACGTCCGGCAGAGTGATGCTCCGCGCGTGCGGCACCACGGCGGCGAGTCTCTGCAGCGCGACGTCGAAGTAGGCGGGACTCCTCGTCCCGCCGAGGAGCAGCACGCTCGCCCTGAGCGTCGCGTAATCCTCGAGGGTGTCGGCCACTTCCCTGATGATGTGCATGTCGTAGTGCTGCGTGGGGACGAGTTCGGCGACGGGGACGTCGTCTTCCGGAAGGTCGCGCCGCAGGCCCGAGCCGAACGCCATGAGCGGCACGAGTACGAATCGCGGGACGCGCACGAACACCGGTTCTGCGCCCAGGCCCTTCATCACCGTGACCAGGGCTGAGCCGATCTTGCCCGCGGCGACCTCCCGGTCGTAGCGCGGCACCCAGTCCATCGGCACCGAACCCGCCAGAGACAACGGGGGCTCGTACAGGGCGAGCCGGTCGATCTCGGGCATGACGAGGGCCGTGCGCAGCGCGACGAGCGCACCTGAGCTCAGGCCGAAGACCCGCGTGGCCCCGGTCTCCGCGACCAGCGCCTGGAGGTCTTCGACCTCTCGCGTGACGCCGAAGTCGTCCCCGTGGGGTCCGCTGAGCCCGCGTCCACGCCGGTCGGGCACGTGGACGGTGAAATCGTCCGACAGGGCGCCGGCGAGCTTCATGAGGTGCTGCGCGGCCAGCATCCCGCCGTGCATGAGGATCAGTCCGGGGCCGCGGCCGACTCGCCGGTACCCGATCGCCGTCCCGTCGGCCGAACGAACCTGGCCTTTGGTGTATCCGTGCACCGCAATCCCTCCGTCGATGTGATCGATGTGTGGCGACCCCAGGGTCACCACCCTCGGCCACCCACGTGAACAACGTTCACGTGTACATTGTTCACGTACGAGGAGCGGAACTGTCAACCCGATCAGGAGGACCCAGTGGGAGAGCGGCGCGCCCAGGTGCTTCAGGCGGCGATCGAGTTGCTCGACGAGGTCGGCCTGGACGGGCTGACCATGCGGCTTCTGGCGAGCCGGCTGGGAGTGCGGGCAGGCGCCCTGTATCGGCACTACGCCAGCAAGCAGGCCCTGCTGGACGCCATGGTCGCACACCTGGCCACGGCACCGGCCGACGCCGGCCCGTCCCC
>Ga0310811_10009248_pt1 | contig 12710 bp, 19 predicted proteins | sample YCmetagenome_FD_207642 | JGI IMG/M metagenome (GOLD analysis project Ga0310811, IMG submission 207642) | Soil microbial communities from experimental microcosm in Duke University, North Carolina, United States - YC | ecosystem: Engineered > Artificial ecosystem > Soil microcosm > Unclassified ... | reverse complement strand
CGGCCTAGAATTTCGCTGCAACATCCACGTGAATGGAATAGGCCTCTCGCATTTGGTGTTCTTCCTGCATTCGATGAAGCACTCAAGGTCATCAAAGAGGATTCAATAGCGCTCAAGGATGAAGTAAAGGCTTTGGAGGGAGCCATTGCACGTGAAAAGGAGACACCTCAGCCTGATCAACACGCATTGCAGGTGCTGGAAAACAAGTTGAAAATCTTAGAAGTGCAGAGCGAGATCAATTTTCCTCAAGTGAGGTGGAAATGTGCTAATGGAATGGGTAAGCAAGTTCATGACTGAATGTCGCTCATATTCACAGTTCTTCAGCGGACATGTCCAAAGCCGTCGACAGACACCTCTTGGAGCAGCGCTGGAGGAAAGAGGGTGCATTAGACTTGCTGGTTAGTATGCATCGAGCTGTTCGGTATCATTTCTCAATCTTCTGTTTTCTAGATGGAACGTATTCACCAGATGAAGGTTGTGCCAGACGTTTTGCCTGATATTCATCCTTCGTTGGACCTCCGGGTCAACTTCCCAAAAGTGAAGTCCAATACAGGGCTTCAGGCTACTGTTTCAAAAGCCGTGTACGAGCACGTTGAACCAGGAGTATTTCTTCTTCCAGAGCAGGTGTGTAGTGCAGGTCATTCGCGCATTTATTTCGCTGATAATATGTCAGACTGTAGAGCCTCCTAAGATATATACAACCGTATTCCATCCAGAAGAGCGACTATATACTCTTTTGATGATCGATCCGGGTCAGTCGGTGTTCAACTACAAAGTAACTGGCACTGACACCAGTAACAGATTTTCCTGACGAGGTCAATGAAACATTCCAAACGTATCTGCATTGGCTTCAGTGAGCAATAGGCTCTTTCTTCACTTCGTCGACTGACCTCTTATTCAGACCGAATATTCCTCTTTCGAGCGTTTCTCCTTCCCCAGTGCCAAACCTGAACACCCATACTGCCTATATACCTCCTCACCCGCAACGTGGTACTACATATCATCGTTATACCATTTTACTCCTCCCCCAACACTCCCGTCTATCTATTCACATGGTTGCGAAAGACAAGCGTGCAGGCTTTGATGTAAGAGCATTTATGGAGAAGCATGGTTTAGATAGGAATGCTGGTGGAGGTGCCCATATGTGGCGAGAGGTTTGGAGTGAAGGAGTTCCCGCGGTCTACAAGGACATACTCAGTGAGTTTCGCAAAGTCTCTTTCACCAATTGAGCTCACGCCATTCCAGAGACTGCGGAGCCGAAGTTCGGGCGGATGCCCAAAGCAGATCGATATGGGGATTTTAGGGGGAAGAGGCGGTATGTGTAACCACTGGACTGGGTATCCCTCGGTGATTACCAGGGAAGCAATACTTCATAACTCATTGATCCAATTGAGTGATCCCCGTTGATTCTTCCCACACGATGAATTCATATCTGTTTTATACAAATACCAATTCTTCAGCATCATGTGTTCAGGCATTACTTACACACGATCAGTCGAGCCAGATAACGTATATTGACAATCACTCCCGTCTGCAGGAATACTAGGCCAATCGTCAGGGATAAGTCGGGACAGTAATGTTTCAATTGCAATGTTCGATTGGATCGCTAGGGTATATAATGTCCAATAAAAATGGTAAGTACTTACGACCGTAGATTAATATTGTCGGAAGTTGAAAGTTCGTGGTTTGACTTAGCTTGCCGACTTTATGTTTTCTTTCTTACGACTGGTCTATGATAGTGTTCTGCAAATGGTTGTAAGATGAGCGCCGGCCAGCTAACGACATCCCTTGTGAAATTTCAAGTCTAGGTGACAGTGCTATGACAAAACACTTGCCTAATAAGATGTCATTACTTACATATTCTCAAGCTCGGTGCCATCTAGTTTATATACCACATTTCGTTACACATGTACAACAAGATGGTTTCTTGTGTGAGAAACTATTTAACATCCATTCCTGCGATGACGGTCTACGTGTAGACGTTGATGGACGAGAATTGGAAGTAGGCATTTGTGAACGCGGTAGGGTTGTCTGCGAATGGTAATGAAAGGGTTACAGTCGTACTAGACGTTGGTGGGTGAGCACTTACTGTCGACGTAAGTCACGCAGTCCGATGGGCATCCAGAAGCAGCATAGACGGCTGCGTTGCCTGCCCAGTCACCGCCTGTACATTGCGTCAGCATGGCATAACGCTACGAGCAAGGCAATACTCGCAGAACGTTAAGTTGATAATAATGTTGTTGGCATCAAAGTGAGACGCAAGGTCACAGTAGGTGTTAGGGAAGTACGCGGCAGGAGTTCCCTGGCGGTCGGGTCATATGTAAGCACTCAATCTAATAGTTGTGAGGACCATTACCCAGAGGCTGGTGTCGATGCTCCATGCACCACTGGTAGCATCGACTGGAGCAGAATTGTCATATCTTTCCCAAAACCAAACCTTGATATAGCTATTTGTGCGTTCCATAGCATACCTACAAAAGAACCTGTGAGGCACAAGAGTATTAATTATGATTTGCAGTAACGCACCATCCTCCATCGATGCTGTTGAATCCTGGACCAAAACTGTTGTAGTCTTCCGTGAGCTGTACACCACAACCCGCATTTCCATCGACTGTTCTATTTTAGCGAGAGATGGAAATGAGCAATGGTGTCCTCACCTGAACTGTCACAGTCAGTTGAAACCAAGGTACTAAATAATTAGAACCTTAGTCGGACGATTTTCCGCAATGTCAATTTGAAACATACCCTAACTGGGTAGTGTTTGCTGGCATGGAGCAGTCTGCAAGATAACAGGAGTTATAGCACATCTGTGAAATTATATTGAACAAACTAGGGCTAGTGTGGAGTGTCGACTGGTTAGGCTCCACATTGTTCACGCCTTCCACAATATCGACTTCACCCTAGCAAAGGGATCTACGTCAGGGTAAGAGCTATCACATACAGGAAGAAACAAACACCGTCAGGCCAATTAGCTTCGTTGGTTTCCCAGACAGCCTATGATCTGTTACTATAAGTTTACTTCGTCAGTACCAATGACTTACAGGCCATGTTCTGTGTTCAGATAAGTGCGCAACAGAACTCCTCAGATGAACAAAAGAGGCTCACCCGCATCCTTCGGGCATGTGCAGCATATCAAAGCTGTCATCGAAGTTCATCAGTTGGTGAGATATTCATGAGGGATCACCCACACGACAACGTGCTGCGTGTACTGGGTGTTGGACCGAATCCTGACTGAATTCCGGCCCGGCCCGCTGGAAGTCAAGACTGTAGTGTCGTCGGCGCGCATGATAAAGGTGTCTTTCGTGGCATAAGTCAAGTTGAGCATCTGTGCCGTCGATTGGTTCACATATGTCCTGTCATTAAATAAGGAGCATAACAAAGTGCGTGCGGGGTAGACATACACACGCCCGTCAGTTGGGTCGGGGATAGCTTCGAAGTTGAAAGAGTTGTAGAAGCCTTCGCCAATGATGCTGTCGTTGAGAGTATAGACTGCACCTGCCAAAGCCGACCCGGCAAGCGAAGCAAGAGCGAAACTGACATTGACAGTGTTGAACTTCATGATGAAAGATAGCCTGTCAGACTGACGATGTATGTCTAGGGAGGGCGACAATACGATCCCCCGCCTGGTCTCCGTATTTAAACTTATGCGCGACTCCTGACGGGGGGGATAATTCTGAGCTCGTGACAAGTCCATGTGAAGGATATCATGCGGTAGAGCGGGTGTCATGGCGCCCCCGGGTTGGGGATCGACCCCCTCGGAAACAACGAAAAAAATTCCAACCTATTGTTGACACAAGTGCCGGTATGATAACGAAGGAGCCCCCTCGACCCATGACAAGGAAACGTGTGCTAGTGACGGAGAAACATCCTGACACAAAGTGGCGCACTCACAAAAGAGACTGCCAATCTCACGAGAAAGCCGTGAAAAAAGTGCAGTGTTCGACCGCCGGCCAGTTCAAGTTATTGACTGTCCTACCTATTGTGAGCTCCGTACTGGTCACCTGCATGACCAGTCATATGGATCCAGGGCATCTGATGGCGCTTTCTGTGAAATAGGAAATATGAGTGTTTCGGTCGCGAGTGCCGTGGAGAACTGGGTTAAAATTGTACAATTAACTTGTGATACCATTAAACATTTACATCCTAGAGCAGTAGACACAATGTCTTAAAATAAAACGCACCATAAGGATCGTCCATTAGTGGGACCCTCACTGAGAACTCCTGACGATGCGTGTACCATTCCGACAACATTCCGATACCTGTACACCTCTGATCTGGGCCAGCTGGGTTCAGACAGCAAAATATTCGGATCCTGCGACTCGGATCCATCACAAGCTTCATTGGTAGTGTAGCGAAAAGACCGCGGTTGTATACGTATAGAGATACATATATAGCATGGAAGGCTTATCACTGTAAACAGCAGAGGCCGAGGCCAATGTTCGTAGTTGCTGAATGCCACTGTGAATCAGTGATACACTGTGCGGACCGAAGTCTCGAATATCAGACACATCGAAAGAGGATATACTTCCATACTCAATTATGCCCAGAACCATCGTAGAAATAGTTCGTCGTTTGTCCAAATAACGAGCGTGGAAGGAGCGTACGACTGCCCTAGCTCAGTAGGACTTAGAAGGTTTGTGGAGCATGTGTCAGTGGGACTCTGTGCGAGCGAGCCGCTGACGTAAGACTATACTTGTCTGTCAACAACCACATGTACCAGGTCTTAGTTAGGCTTGAATGTTCAAGTGCTAAAGCCTACGTGCATCGGCAACCTCATTAAACAATTCAACGACTAGGCAACTTGGACTAAATTAGACGGATCATGTCTCCCAATGCGGACGATGGGTTCAAGCACCAGGTTGCCATCCAACTTTCACGAGCACTGAACCTCGTAAACCCGAACGACTTACTCGCAGAGCGTGTTATTGACATAGCCAAAACTAACTCCTCGGAAGGCTTCGCCAAAGGTGTGTTTCACTGCACTGGAGCAGATACGTCCACTAACACTTTGTTGCAGCGGCTCGGGCGTTTGGCAAGTTTCAAGATTCCTTTTTGACCGAACTGCATGACGAAATCTTGTCACATGTCAAGCAGGAGGCTTCTGGGCTCGCTCCTCGTCCCGTCGAGGGTATAACAGTCCATGACAGCGAGGTGCTCGAGCCTGATCCAATCCGGCAAGGTGGTCTTGTAAGGAACGATACCGTGCGTTTATCCGCGTTTAGTGTTCTATATAATTGCTCATAATCTACAGAGACACACTTTCCGTCAGCCTGCGAAGCCGATCGAACCGCCAACTCCTCGGGGCTCTTTACTTGGCCTTGATCGACTAGCGAAGGAAAAGAGAGAACAGGCTCTATCTGAAAATGGCCCTCGAAAAAAGCCGAGGTTGAGTGATGACACTTTTTTTAAAGGTGCGACAATGTTGCAACTTTCGTAATGTCCTTTTACCTTGCATCTAGTTCCCAGTTTGCCAGTTGGACGAGGAAATAGTTTAAGGCAGCGAGGAGAAGAGACACCGTCTCATCCAGGCGGCCTGTCCGATCCCGCACGAGCCCGTTTGGAGGAATACCGACGAAACCGCGAGAAGCAGAAAGGTGCGATTCTTATATCCCACCGCGGCGTGTCGCTTCTGACCGCAAGGTAACTTTTTAGAAGGAATCACTGCCGTGCAGGAGCGACGGTCTCACGCTTCTCAAGGACTTGGAGATTTCCAACGACGATCAAATCGGGACAACGATAGGGGATGGGCTCGACGAGACCATGACAGGGATCGGCAAAATGGACGCGGCTGGGATTCTACACCCCGCTCAGAGCGTGGTGGTGGTATCCGTGATGCACCTAGCGTTCGTGTGCCCAATGTCGGGTGGGATTCGACGCCGAGACGACAAGAAGGCGAAGGATCTGGCTGGGGAGGGGCAAGGAATCGTGCTTGGGATGCACCGACTCCGCGTGTTCCGAGAGGCGGCAGCCCCGAGGATGATGGACTCCTTGGTGTCGATGTGAGGGAATGGGAGGAGGAGCAGCTGCGGCTGGACCGTGATTGGTACACCGGAGCGGAAGAAGGTGGTGTCGCTGGAGACGAAGAACACAACCCTTTGGCGCAGTACGAGGATCTCGCTGCACTGAAGGACGCAGAGATCTCGAAAAAACAAGTGGTATGTGGTTCGCATCTGTGAGTAGCTCAGTGTTACTGAAGTTTCTTGTAGAGGAGAATATCGGCCAGGCAAGCGCAATATGTGAGACCTAATATACATTTCATCTGTTCTTCTAGTTGTTGACTTCTCTGTAGAATGCAGACAACGACCTCTGGGAAGCCAATCGGATGCTAACCTCTGGTGTTGCGACTCGCAAGGAAGTCGATCTTGACTTCGAAGACGAATCCGAGTCGACGGTGCATGTCATGGTGCATGATATCAAGCCACCTTTCCTGGATGGCAAGACAATTTTCACGAAGCAACTCGAGCCCATCAATCCGATCCGCGACCCTACGAGCGACATGGCGATCTTTTCAAAGAAGGGAAGCGCTCTCGTGAAAGAGAAGCGAGAACAGGCAGAAAGGGCAAAGGCTGCCGCCAAACTTGCATCTCTTGGTGGCACACAACTTGGTAACATCATGGGCGTGAAGGACGAGGAGGCCGAAGCTGAAGGTGTGTGGTTATTCTCTGCCCTTGTGGCGCAGCTCGAGTTGGACATTCACGTAGTCCATTTGGAATTCTTCGTACAGCTCTGGCAGAAGCAAAGGCGAAGTCTGGCGAGAAAGAGGATTACAAGGGAGATTCTAAGTTTGCTAGCCACTTGAAGGCCTCCACTGGGGTCAGTTCATTTGCGAAGAATAGGACACTGAAGGAGCAGAGAGAGTATTTGCCTGCATTTGCGTGCCGAGATGAGCTTCTCAAGGTCATCCGAGAAAACCAGGGTTAGATTTATGCTATGCAGTCGCGTCTACACTTCTAACATTTGTGTTCTACAGTTGTCATTGTCGTTGGAGAGACTGGTTCTGGGAAAACTACTCAGCTAGCACAGTTTCTATATGAGGACGGGTACTGCGCATATGGTCTCATCGGTTGCACACAGCCACGTCGTGTGGCCGCTATGTCTGTAGCAAAGCGTGTTGCTGAGGAGATGGAGGCAAGTGTCAAATCGATCTTCTTGATTCTTGTACTGACCCCTTGTTCAGTGCAAGCTTGGTTCTACCGTTGGTTATGCCATCCGTTTTGAAGATTGTACATCGGCGGAAACCAAGATCAAATGTACAGTGTCATATCTCTCATCTCCAACATGACTTATCCTGTCTTCTAGACATGACGGACGGTGTTCTCCAGCGAGAATCTTTGAATGAAGGTGATTTGGACCGTTACAGTGTAATCATCCTAGATGAGGCACATGAACGTTCACTAAGCACCGATGTTCTTATGGGTTTGCTTCGCAAGAGTATGTCTTGTTGTTGCTAAGCTAGACAACCTTGAGCTCATTATTTGTTCCAGTTCTATCTCGGAGAAGAGATTTAAGACTCATCGTTACATCAGCAACCATGAATGCTGACAAGGTAAGTATACCCCGTAATTGTTCTGGCAATGAAAGATTGACATTATCTTAGTTTTCTGCGTTCTATGGTAATGCCCCTTGTTATACCATTCCTGGTCGTACATTTCCGGTGGAAATGTTTCATTCAAAATCACCTTGCGAGGACTACGTAGACAGTGCTGTGAAGCAGGTTCTCCAAATTCATCTTTCGCTCCCTCCCGGTGACATCCTCGTATTTATGACTGGACAAGAAGACATCGAAATTACATGCCAGGTCATTAACGGTATGCAAGTACCAGATGTTAACGACGCCATTTCCTAAATCTTTTGGATAGAGCGACTGGCACAGCTTGATCAGCCCGCCCCTCTGGCAGTACTCCCAATTTATTCACAGATGCCTGCCGACCTGCAGGCCAAGATTTTCGAAGCCACCCCTGATGGACGAAGGAAGGTCATCGTAGCTACTAACATCGCCGAGACTTCCTTGACGGTTGATGGAATTATCTATGTGGTCGACGCGGGCTACTCAAAGCTCAAGGTATATAACCCAAAGGTCGGAATGGATGCCCTGCAGATCACGCCGGTCAGTCAAGCCAACGCCAACCAGCGGACTGGCCGTGCTGGCCGTACAGGCAGCGGGTATGTGTTCATTTTAGCTGCATGGCATTAATTCCCTCAACTTTGTGCAGGTTCTGTTACCGCTTGTATACGGAGATGGCGTTTCGCAATGAGATGTTCCCGAATACTATCCCAGAAATTCAGCGCACTAATCTCGCTAACACCGTTCTGCTCCTCAAGTCTCTTGGAGTCAAGAACCTTCTTGAATTTGACTTTATGGATCCTCCTCCCCAAGCCAATATTATAAATTCAATGTACCAACTTTGGGTTTTAGGCGCGCTGGATAATCTTGGCGATTTGACGCCTGTGGGTAGGAAAATGTCCGAGTTTCCCATGGAGCCCTCCATGGCTAAAATGCTTATTGCATCCGTGGAGATGAGATGCTCAGCAGAGATGTTGACTATAGTGTCCATGCTTTCGGTGCCAAGCATCTTCTACAGACCAAAGGAAAGGATGGAAGAGGCGGATGCCGCACGTGAAAAGTTCAACGTACCAGAGAGCGATCATTTGACGCTGTTGAATGTTTTCAACCAGTGGAAGAGCCACGGGTCAGTCTGTTCATCTTATTATCGCCGCAGGTGCTCATTTTAACTTGTAGATTCCGTGATGATTGGGCTACGCGTCATTTTCTGCATCCGAAACTGCTCCGCAAAGCTCGTGAGGTGAGGGCACAGTTGGAGGACATCATGAAGTTCCAGAAGATGGAGATCATTTCTGCTGGGACAGACTTTGACATCGTCAGGTACTGTACAATAACTACATCAATTATGTCGCACTGACCTTCTCGTAGGAAAGCTATCACTGCTGGCTATTTTCACCAATGTGCACGTGTGAAGGGTATCGGCGAGTATGTAAATATTCGCACTGGTCTTCCGACACATCTGCATCCTACGAGTGCGCTTTATGGTCTTGGATGTATGTGATTGATTATCCTGTTTCTAAGTCTCTCTGATGATGTCGATGAAGACACCCCCACATACGTTGTTTACCACGAGTTGATCTTGACTTCGAAGGAGTACATGACCCAGGTCACTGCGATTGATGCCATGTGGCTAGGTATGTCAATTTTTTTGCATGATCATCTTAGCGAAAATTAAACGATAATTGTAGCTGAATTCGGTGCGGTGTTCTACTCGGTCAAATTCAAGGACTTCGATGATCGTGGGATGCGGCGGCAGGCCGATCGAGAATTCTCCAGGAAAGCTGAATTGGAATCGCAAATCGCGAAGCAAAGGGAAGAGTACGTGACCAACGATCTGACGAAATGGCTATTTTGTTCATATTTTTTGCAGTCATGCACGGCAAGAGGCAGAGAAAGCTCTCGCGGTCAAGGTTTCGAGTGGAAGCAACTCAAAGATCATAGTGCCTGGAACGCCGAGACATCCTGGACTCACAGGCAATCGGGTTGGTCAGACACCTAGAAGACGAGTCGGGATATGATGGATATATTCATTCATGGGTTGCCTGCGTGTTTCATTTTATCAATATTGTTGCCATCTATTGTGTTCTGAAATAAATATGTGTGTACAGCTGTGGTTTGTCGCGCAGGAAGGTTGGCAGTCTTTCTATGCCCAGTAGTGCTGTTCATTGATTGCACGTGACCTTCGTTGGCATATCGGACAGCGCCGGCCGAGTGACTCGGTATTAAAATTTACGAAGAGCTTCTTAAGGTCCCTTTCTAACTTTTTTCTCCACTTAACATGGCCTCCTTCGTGTCCCGTTCAGCCTCAGCCCTGCGCGCTGTTTCTCGCCGTGCACCTCGTTCCAGTGCAAAAATTGCAGCCAAGCCTGCACAGTGCGCGTCCTACTCTTTACTTGCGCGTCAGGCTTTGGCAGGCACCTCGCGCAAACCTGCCCTCCAGGTAAAAAAAAAATATTGAGGTGACTGATAAGAGCTGACGGTAACATGTAATAGTCCGTTGCTCGGGGCGTAAAGACACTCAACTTTGCTGGCACCGAGGAGGTTGTTTATGAGCGAAGTGACTGGCCGCTCGCAAAGCTCCAGGATTACTTCAAGAATGATACCCTTGCTCTCATTGGCTATGGTTCTCAGGGCCACGGTCAAGGCTTGAATGCTCGTGACAACGGTCTTAACGTCATTGTTGGTGTCCGTAAAGACGGCGAGAGCTGGCGGCAGGCAATAGAAGATGGTTGGGTAAGTTCACCTCCGTTTCGGCTTTCAGGGATCTGATGTAAAACTGGTACGTGACTAGGTTCCTGGAGAATCGCTCTTCTCCATCGAAGAGGCCATCAACCGTGGCACAATCATCATGAACCTTCTTTCTGATGCCGCACAATCACAAACGTGGTCCACTATTGCACCTCTAATCACCAAGGGCAAGACCCTCTACTTCTCGCACGGCTTCTCTGTTGTATACAAGGAGGACACCAAGGTTATACCTCCCAAGGACGTCGATGTCATCTTGGTCGCACCAAAAGGTTCTGGCCGCACTGTCCGCACCCTATTCAAGGAAGGTCGTGGCATTAACTCTAGTGTAGCCGTCTTCCAAGACGTCACTGGTAAGGCCATGGAAAAGGCTGTTGCTCTTGGTGTCGCTGTCGGCTCAGGGTACATGTACGAGACTACCTTTGAGAAGGAGGTTTACTCCGATCTCTATGGTGAACGTGGTGTGCTCATGGGTGCCATCCGTAAGTTTTTTTTAACGCAAGATGTATTATGTTCTCAGTTGATGGTATATTAGAGGGTCTGTTCTGCGCTCAGTACAAGGTGCTCCGTGCCAACGGCCACTCTCCTTCGGAAGCCTTCAACGAAACCGTTGAGGAAGCCACTCAATCCCTATACCCCTTGATTGGACAGAAAGGGTAAGTGAATGATTCGTTTCATATACCATTCTCTCATCGTTTGTAGCATGGACTACATGTACAATGCCTGTTCCACGACTGCTCGCCGTGGTGCGCTTGACTGGGCACCTATCTTCGAGAAGACCAACACCCCTATATTTGAACAGTTGTACGAGAGCGTGCGAAACGGTACAGAGACCCGGAAGTCTCTCGAATTCAACGGTCGCTCGACGTACCGCCAAGATCTGGCTAAAGAGCTGAAGGAGATCGACGACCAGGAGATCTGGCGTGCAGGCAAGACTGTGCGGTCGCTGCGTCCCGACTACAAGGCTGAATAGATGGGCTTGCAGTTGGATCATCCCCTCCTTACACTTACTTTTGTTATCAAAAGCGCCAAGGCGGTGCACGCTATGTCGGAGAGCATGATGTACAAAAACAATTTTTTGATTACTCTTTACGATTTATTGATGACACTCCAACCTTTGGCCCCGTATACAGGCTGTTCATACCCACTCTGCCCAGGTTTTGAATGCACAATCTTTGTGCTTGAGTAAGGCTTAGAGCTTGGGTGCTGATGCGAACTGCTACCGGGCCTTGACAGTGACGTGTATTTGCTCCTCGTGTTGATTAACAGCTTGATGTTTGGTACGCGGTGGTCCCTCCAAGTCTTGAAGTTGGTAAGCTTGAAGTGTGCTATCATCTAATAGTTCCAAAGACCACGGAGATGAATTCTCATTTGTGAAGCTCTCGAACTTCCTCTCGCTGTCCACTAAGAATCCTTCTGCACTTTTGTCAAAGCCTTCAAGACCAAATATATGTACGTGCGTCCTATATCACCGTTCTTTAAACTTCTTCACAGACACTTCTGAGGCGCCTGTGGAGGACAATCATCATTGGCCCATATGTAGTCTTTGAAGTAAGCAGTCCGTACGACAGGGAGTTCAGACCCGCTGCTAAGATCAGGGATGAACTCGGGATGTGAAAAGCTTACACCATTGTGTTCTATGGTATGCAATCAACACCCTACGCACGATGCAGGAACTTCAGCTTCATCGCATTCACGATCCTTCGACAAGCCCCGACCTTATTTTTAAAATGGTAGCGCTTATTGTTCCAGACATTAAGTATCAGGACGTGCACGAGCAGATACCAATCATGATTTGGTGAAATATTGGAGGAGTTCTCGAGCGAGCGAGTGTGGATGTTTTCTTTTGACATGTGAGACTGGATGATTGTTATTTTCTGACATGTATGGACGTGTTGAACTTGGCATGAGGGTATGGTGATTACATTCAATGATTATAGCCTGGTGTTCAACAATTATTTTATGTTCTACTCCGAGTCGTCGACCAATTGAACTTCAAGGGGCCCAAGTTGATGATCGTGACAAGCTGGTCAAGAAACAATATTGACACATGCGCGGGAATGTGGTATGGTTTCGGTAATGTATTAATAGACAGAGAACTTCCTCGCGGTCAAGATTTCGAGTAGAAACGGCCAACATCCCAGCTGTCGCGACACCCGAAAGCTACCGCTAAAGGGTCGAGATATGATATCCGTATGCTTCTGTAGCTACGTGGGTTGCTTGTGTGCTCCGTTTTGAAGTCGGCATCTGGAGTTAAGATATCATTATTGTGTGTCATCAGTGAACTGGTGAAACTTTGATAAGAGTATGTATAACAATATATAGTTCAAAATAACAAGAATCAACACAATTCTGCTATGGGGGATCACATTGTTATCTTTGGCCTTACAGAGGTAAGAAT
>Ga0310811_10009247_pt1 | contig 12711 bp, 12 predicted proteins | sample YCmetagenome_FD_207642 | JGI IMG/M metagenome (GOLD analysis project Ga0310811, IMG submission 207642) | Soil microbial communities from experimental microcosm in Duke University, North Carolina, United States - YC | ecosystem: Engineered > Artificial ecosystem > Soil microcosm > Unclassified ... | reverse complement strand
CTCCCCATGCCTTACCTCGGGGTTGATAAATTCTTCTGCCTTGTAAATGGGGTTGTGGTTCTGTCCAATAACAATTCCAATCAGCATTACTATGATGGAGTTTAGGATATGCTCCTGGAATATGAATCCCTGGTTTTGAATCTTTGTTACCTGCTTCAATTAACAATACAGAAACAGATTCATCTTCTGATAATCGGTTTGCCAGAACACATCCGGCAGAGCCAGCACCAACAATGATGTAATCAAATGTCATTGTTGAAGATACAATCTTCTCAAGAATGTTTCTTTGAAGTACTTAGAAAGTTTTTCCTTCGCCTTCAGGCAAAATAATAAAACTTGTTGCTGGTATTGAATTGTTTTTCAATGCTTCATGCAACTCCTCTTTGGGATCATTCTCACTATCATCTGCCAATGGAAATGTGCCAAAATGAGTTGCAATACTTAACTCTGATTTTATCTCCTTGTGAATTTGCACAGCTTCCTCTGGGGAACAATGGATGGGTGACATAAACCACTGGGGTTTGTAAGCACCAATTGGAATCAATGCGATCTTGATGGGATAGCATCGTTCACCAATTTCATTAAAGGTTTTTATGTTATAGCCCGTATCGCCAGCAAAATAGATATTGCCTTCTTTTCGCTTGATTACATAGCCACACCAGAGTGTTGCATCACGATCATAAGTTCCTCTACCTGAAAAATGTTGTGCAGGAGTAGATTGTATTTTTATAGCGCTGGTAAGTTCATGTTCATCCCACCAGTCGAGATCAATCTCACCTGATATATTGTTCTTTTCCAGGAATGCCTTAACTCCAAGTGGTGTTATAATTCTGGGTTTATGAATAGCTGCAATCTTTTTTACAGTAGGTAAATCGAGATGATCATAGTGGTTATGACTTAGCAGCACGATATCAATCTTCGGCAAATCATCAAAGGCAATTCCAGGTTGACGCATACGCTTTGGACCCATAAATGAAAATGGACTTGTGCGCTCACTCCAAACAGGATCTGTAATAATGTTTAAACCATCAACCTGTATTAAAAAGGTAGAGTGATTTACAAAAGTTATGCGCACTCCATCATCAATTCGGGCAGGAGGCTTCTCACCAAACTTTGCAATTCTGTTTTTTCTCCAAGCACCTCTTTTTCGGGTGAACATCCATTTGAAAACATCACGAAGACCTTTGGTTCTAATGCCGGTGGGATTGGTAAATTTTCTCCCGTCAAAATGATCAGTAACAGGTCCTTTATATGCTGGTCCTGAAAATACAAACCCAGCTATATTTACAGCCAGCAGAAAGATTACTACGCAAGCAAGAAGAATTATCATGGGATTTTATATTTATCAGGAAGACGTATTTGTGATCGTTTTATTGAAGGTTAGAAGTTATTTAAATTATACTCTATAATTCTTCTATCTCAACTTACTATCATAAAAAAAGGTGCTGCCATTATAGCAAGCACCTTTTTTATTCAGTTATAGTTTAGGCTTCATGCCCTATCTATTTTTAATTATGTAAGCTGAATTTCCTCTCTCTCTTTATTGAGAAATTTAAATTCAGTTATTCCCATGGAAGTATCTTTCATCATCGTTACCCAGCGCTTGTACTTGAAGTACCAACGCATACGTTGTGAAATAAAGCCGGTAGTAAAATAAGCGTGCAGGTACGGATGTACCGCCAACACTAAATCTTTTTCATTCTGCTTTACCAACAGGTGCTCTATATGTTTTTCAATCAGATCCGAAACCAGAATAGAAGCAGTGATCTTTCCTGTTCCGTTACAAGTAGGACAAACTTCTTTGGTTGCAATATTCATCTGCGGACGAACGCGTTCGCGGGTGATCTGCATCAAACCAAATTTCGATAATGGAAGTACAGTTGACTTTGCTTTGTCATCTGTCATTTCTTCCTTCATAATATTATAAATGGTTTTCTTGTTGTCGATACCCTTCATATCAATGAAGTCGACTACAATAATTCCACCCATATCGCGCAGCCTGAGCTGGCGGGCAATTTCTTTTGCTGCTTCTATATTTACCGAAAGAGCAGTAGTCTCCTGGTTTTCTTCCCGGTTAGACTTGTTACCGCTGTTCACATCAATGACGTGCAACGCTTCAGTATGTTCAATAATAAGATAGCCACCACCTTTAAGACTTACAGTCTGACCAAATGCAGATTTGATTTGTTTCTCAATACCGTAATGTTCAAAAATTTTAGCCTTGCCGCTGTATAGCTTAACTATCTTCTCTTTGTCAGGCGAGATTGTATGGATAAAGGTTTTTACATCCTCAAAAATTTTCTTGTCGTCAACATGAATATTGTCGAACGACTCGTTGAGCATATCGCGCAACAAGGAAGATGTTTTATCAAGCTCACCAATGATTTTATCTCGTGGATTGGCAACTGGCAAACGGCCCATACCATCTTCCCATGTTTTCACCATGGTTCGAAGATCGCGGTCAAGCTCGGCCACTTCTTTACCTTCTGCTACGGTGCGGATGATCACACCAAAATTTTCAGGCTTGATAGATTGGATGAGACGAAGTAAGCGCTTGCGCTCTTCGCTACTGGTAATTTTTTTCGATACGCTTACAACATTGGAGAATGGCACCAATACCAGGTATCGCCCGGCTAAGGATAACTCACAGGATAATCGTGGCCCTTTTGTGGAGATTGGCTCTTTAACGATCTGAACTGGAATCAACTGACCCTTTGATAATTGCTGGACTATTTTTCCATGCTTATCAATGTCTTTTTCAGATTGAAATTTGTCTAGCTTCCCACCATTTATCTTTTTGGCACGCACCAGTTTGGTAAACTTTTGCAGCGAACCAAATTGTGGACCCAAATCCAGATAATGAAGAAAGGCATCTTTCTCATAACCAACATCTATAAAGGCCGCATTTAGGCCAGGCACAACTTTTTTAACTGTACCTAAATAGATATCACCTACGGTAAATTTGCTGCCTTCCTCTTCGTGATGGAATTCAACGAGCGTTTTGTCTTTAAGAAGGGCTATACGACATCCGTCTTGAGTGGCACTGATAATTAGTTCGTTGCTCAAAACTCAATACGTTTAAAATAAAAAAGATGTGTATAGTCTGAATAAACAGACGAAAGTCCCAGGAATGGGAATTACTTCTTCTTATGTCTGTTCTTTCTAAGACGCTTTTTACGCTTGTGTGTTGCCATTTTGTGCTTCTTCCTTTTCTTTCCGCTTGGCATAGTAGTAATGCTTTAATTCCTGCTTTTAACAGGGTTTTGTTAAACAATTATTTTAAATCCTGTAGATACGAATCAACTGTAGCCTGTACAGATGGATCCTTATCCATATCTTTTACTTTTAGAAACTGCTCTTTCGCTTTTTTCTTTTCTCCCTTATTCAACAATGCAATGCCCAGTAATAACTGGCCTTGTGTATGAGCAGGGTTAATCTCTATCAGCTCTTTTAACCGATCAATAGCTTTGTCGTATTGACCAGACTGGATTGACAGCATGCCCAGGTTAAACAAAGCAAGTTCGTTTTTAGGGTCATCTTTCAAAACTTCACGCAACATCAAAATTCCCTGCATAGGACTTGATGATGTCAGATAAGTCATGGCCATTTTGGTTTTAGCTTCCAGGTTCTTCGGGTCTGCCTTCAGAACTTTGCCATAAAACTCCTGCGTTTTGGTAGCTAATTGATTTTGCTTAGCCTGATCAAACGCAAAAGTATAAGCCTGGTAGTAGTTATCACCAGCTTTAATCCAGCTTTCAGTAGTGTTAAAGAACGTTGATGCCTCTTCAGCAAACCACGCTGCGCTGTCAAATTTGCCAGCATCAGAGTACAGTTTTATTAAAGAGTCGGCAAAGATAGCATTTTTTTCATTCCGTGTACCTCCTAAGTACTTAGCTCTCAAACGGCTTATCTTTTCAAGTACCTCGCGGGGAGCCTTAGTATGCATATCGGTCTTTACAGACGGACTTGATTTTGATGAATCAGAGCCCATAGTAGCTTCATTTTCAACTACCACTTTTGGTAAAAGAAAAATGAGCCAGATCACAATTGCACTGGCAACAATTAAAATTATTCTGGTTTTAAGCATTTGAAATTTTACAGGCTACGCGTTGAGCATCGAAATCTGCTCAACTTACATCGGTCTGAGTTATTAGTCTTTTTCGGAAAGCTCTTTTACTTTATCACTATTCTTGATCTTGTTGATAAAAATCTTGGCTGGTTTAAAGCTGGGAATAAAGTGCTCATCAATAACCAAAGCAGTGTTTCTGGATATGTTTCGGGCAATTTTCTTCTTTCTCTTCTTATTAATAAAGCTGCCAAATCCACGGATATAGATGTTTTGTCCGCTGGCCATTGAACCTTTTACAACAGTAAAAAAGGCTTCGACAGATGCTGTTACATCGGCCTTATCAATGCCGGTCTTTTCTGCAATTTCGTTGATGATATCTGCTTTAGTCACAGTATTATATTTTAGATGAATTTTAAAAGGGATGGCAAATTTAATTTGACAACCCAGATTTAAAAATGAATATTGAAAAAATCTGATAATCAAGGGGATGGACAAGCGATATTTCTCTGAAAAAGTCGTTGAATGGTATTTACAGCACCAGCGCAATTTGCCATGGCGAGGCAGTAATAACGCCTATTATATATGGCTTTCTGAAATTATTCTTCAACAAACCCGGGTAAATCAAGGGCTTCCATATTATTTACGTTTTGTTGAAACTTTCCCCACCGTTAACGACCTGGCAGCAGCTCCGGAGCAAAAAGTGCTTCGCCTCTGGCAAGGGCTAGGTTATTACACGCGCGCTCGTAATCTGCATAAGTGCGCCAAAGAAATTGTAAAAAATTATGGCGGCAAATTTCCTGACTCTTTCGAAAAACTAAAAACATTACCAGGAATTGGTGATTATACTGCCGCGGCTATCGCCTCCATGGCATTTCAAGAATCAGTTGCTGTGGTGGATGGCAATGTCTTCAGAGTTCTATCAAGAATCTTTGGAATAGAAAAACCTATTAACAGTCCTGATGGAAAAAAATATTTTACTGAACTGGCAAATGAATTGATGGGTAAAGATCGGCCAGATTTGCATAATCAGGCTGTAATGGAGTTTGGAGCATTGTATTGCACTCCCAAAAGTCCGGCTTGCGAAACGTGCATTTTTGCATCTTCATGCTTTGCATATAAAAATGAGTTACAGCATGTACTTCCTGTCAAAATCAAAAGTAAAGCTGCCCGAAAACGCTACTTCTATTATTTCGCCTTTCAGAAGGGTAATTCTATACTCATGAAGAAGCGGGCGCAGAAGGATATCTGGCATGGCTTGTATGATTTCTATTTGGTAGAGAAAGAAAAGCCAGGCAAACTAGAATCACTTTTTCTTGATGATGACCTGCTAAAAAAACTGAAAATAAAATCGGATAACATCAGCAAAACTTCCACAGTGTACAAACATGTACTTAGTCATCAGATTATTCAGGCAAAATTTATTTTGTTGTCGGTTGATAAACCTATTCAGGTAAAAGAGAGTGGTTTAAAATATTTTACTAAAAAGCAGATTGCCGAGCTTCCTAAACCTGTTCTGATAAGCAGTTTTCTGGAAGACGAGCAGCTTTTATAGTTGATGTAAGAATGGTATTTTTGCTTTCCCCGGTTTGTCATCCGGCTTTCACTCGTCAACAATAAAATATACGGATATGTCAGGAGTTAACAAAGTTATTTTAGTAGGTCGTTTGGGCAAAGAGCCTGAAGTTAGAAATTTAGAAAATGGTGCATCTGTTGCCAACTTTACTCTGGCAACATCAGAAGTATATAAAGATCGCGTTACAGGTGAACGTAAAGAAATTACCGATTGGCACAATGTAGTTCTCTGGAGAGGTCTTGCGGAAATCACACAGAAATATCTTCACAAAGGAGATATGGTATATATTGAGGGAAAGATGCGCACCCGTTCCTGGGAAAAAGATGGCGTTACCCGATACACCACAGAAGTTATTGCAGATAATATGACCATGCTATCAACGAAACCTGGCGGTGGAAGTGGTGGCTCTGGCGAATATGCTGCACCGCAAAACCAGAATAGCGGTAATTTCAATAATCCTCCTGTTGACACCAACAGTCCGGATGATCTTCCGTTTTAAAATGTTGTACTAATCTTTACCCTGCTTGGACGAGCCTCCTGCGAATACGCTTTTAGCAAACCTTTTTCTGGGTATCGATCTGATTACCATAGTAAGTTTCATTGTGATTATCATTATGCTTCTGATGTCGGCTGTTATAGCAGCATCAGAAGTTGCTTTCTTTTCTCTCAAACCAATTGATTTACAAAAGTGTCGTGAAGGCAATGATCCACGTGATAAAGATATTGATGAGCTGTTAAGCAAACCGAGAGAACTATTAGCAACGATACTCATCATGACTAACCTCGTGAACGTGGGCATCGTTACGCTCTCTACATTCGTCATGTGGGAACTCACGGGTACACACAATCCTGCAGAGTTTATTATTGGTGTTGTGACGTTTAGTGTTACGTTTTGCATCACATTTTTTGGTGAGATTATCCCCAAAGTATATGCAACAAAAAACAACATGGTTTTCGCAAGAGCATTATCAGGCCTCTGGAAATATCTCATCATTATATGCAAACCCATTTCCTTTTTATTATTAGCCATGAGTCGTGTAGTCGAGAGACGATTCAAGAAAAAAGGATATGAAACTACTGTTGATGAGTTGAATCAGGCGCTCGACATGGCCACTGTTAATGACGAAAGCTCTGAAGACGAAAAAGAAATTTTAAAGGGCATTGTAAACTTCGGCACCTTAACGGTAAAGCAGATAATGCGGGCACGTCTTGATGTTTCTGCTGTCGATTATAAATTGAATTTCATTGCCTTGATGGATCACGTTAACAAATTTGGCTTCTCCAGGATTCCGGTTTATACTGAATCTCTTGACAAGATTGAAGGCGTTCTCTACATCAAAGATCTGTTACCATATCTCGATCAATCTGAAAAATTTGAATGGCAGAAACTTCTACGTCCAGGATTTTTCGTACCAGAATCAAAAAAAATTGATTCCCTGCTGAAGGACTTTCAGGCCAAGCGCATACACATGGCAATTGTTGTCGATGAATACGGAGGTACTTCCGGATTGATTACGCTTGAAGATATCATTGAAGAAATCATTGGTGATATAAATGATGAGTTTGATGATGTTGGTATTCCATTTCAAAAAGTAGACGAGCACACTTATATTTTCGAAGGAAAAACTTCTCTCCATGACATTTGTAAAGTTCTTGATCTGGAAAGTAATATCTTTGACGATGTTAAAGGAGACAGTGAATCATTAGGGGGATTGATCTTAGAACTCAACAATGAGTTTCCAAATGTCAACGATGAGATTACCTTTGAGCAGTTTACCTTTACTATTGAAGGTGTTGACCGCAAAAGGATAAAGAAAATAAAAGTGCACATTCATGAGCAGGAGAATAGTTAGCATACCAGGAATTTTTATAGCATCAGTTTTACTTGCGCTTATCCTATCTGGTTGTGAACGAACTTATCTACCCAAACCTATCGGATACAACAGACTTATTCTTCCTGAGGCATCTTATCAATCATTGCCAGACACGCTTCCTTTTTCATTTGAATACTCAAAAAATGCAAAGCTTCTGCGCGACACCTCACGAATCAGTGAGCGCTATTGGATTGAAATCTATTATCCAACATTGAAATCAAATATTCATATCACATACAAAAGAATAAATCATAATCAGAAATTACTGAAGGAATATCTGGATGATGCTTACACCCTCACTGCGAAGCACCAGATCAAGGCGTCTGCTATTGACGAGGTTATCACAAAAACACCCAGCGGCAAGGTTGCTGTTATTGCCGAACTTGAAGGCGAGGTGCCGAGTCAGTTTCAATTTACGATGACAGATTCATCGACTAACTTTCTTCGTGGTGCTCTGTATTTCGATACGAAGGTTCAAAACGATTCACTTGCCCCAGCCATTGAATACATGAAGAAAGATATCATGCATTTAATTAATACCCTAAACTGGAATTCACGATAGTTATTTAATGCCGGCATAACTTATTATCTAGAAAAACTTACGGCCGATCGTTCAAAAAATAATTATCATTTTTATTCTTTATCACACTGTGTTTGTCATAACCTTGTGCTGAAAGTTGCGTTCGTAATTATTTTCTAATTCATGTCATCCTCAACCAAGTCGCCATCATTCATTACGGGTTTTATCATCTGCTTTGTTGGTGCAGTATGCTTTTCAACGAAAGCCATCTTTGTTAAACTTGCTTATCGTGATACTTCGGTAGATGCCGTTACACTGCTGGCGTTACGAATGATCTTTTCTCTTCCTTTTTTTATTGTGTCAGCTGGAGTATCGTCTCGCAAAAGTGACAACGTTCGTTTCTCTGCAAAGCAATGGGGAGGTGTTGCCGTTATAGGTTTGCTAGGTTATTATATCAGCAGCTTACTTGATTTCTTAGGATTGCAATATGTTACTGCCGGCATTGAGCGTTTGATTCTTTTCATATACCCCACGTTGGTATTACTGATTTCTTCTGTAATCTTCAAAGAAAAAATAAAGTCAATACAGTGGATTGCCGTTGCCATAACCTATGCCGGACTTGCTCTTGCTTTCTTCAGTGAAGTTGATTTTGACAAGGCTCAGCATGCAAACTTTTATTTAGGTGCATTCATGATTTTTGCCTGTGCCATTACATATGCCATGTATATTGTAGGCAGCGGCCGACTTATTCCTACCGTTGGTGCAGCTAAGTTTAATAGTTATGCTATGACCTTCGCATGCATTGGTGTGCTGGTTCACTTTTTCGTTTCAAGCAACGAATCACTTTTTAATTTACCAACGCAGGTATACGTTTACAGTATTGCTATGGCTATACTGTCAACCGTGATACCATCATACCTGGTAACAGAAGGAATAAAAAGGGTTGGTTCAGACAATGCCGCCATCATTGGTAGTGTTGGACCTGTGTCTACCATTATTCAGGCTTATTTCTTTTTGCAAGAACCCATACTGGCTTTGCAAATAGCAGGTACAGTTTTGATCTTGGTTGGTGTATTGTTGATTGGAAAGAAGAAATAATTTTTCAGAACAAAATCCCTGTCAGATATTAATCCCACTTCCAAGGTCTGTGTCCTCACAGACCTAACACTTTTATTTCAAAATATTCTTATGGCTCACTCTGTATGCAAACTCAAATAGTTAACGCGCCACTTTTATTAATCAGAGGTCTGTGAGGACACAGACCTTGGGACACAATTATTTAGGCTTATTTCTTTTTGCAAGAACCCATACTGGCTTTGCAAATAGCAGGTACAGTTTTGATCTTGGTTGGTGTATTGTTGATTGGAAAGAAGAAATAATTACACGTCAAGTTCTGTTGATTAAGTAATCCTTTATCTTGGAAATATTGGATAATACTCTCTCCAATATTTAAATTCTCTCTTATACCCATATAATCCATCACCAGGTTTCTCTCTGCTAAGATATTCACCGCTTTCCGTAGACCTGTAATAATGTCTTAAGTGCCCAGCTGAATCAAAATAATGTACAAGAGAATTTTTGCAGTTAATGTCTAACTTTTTAGAAAATGGGAGAACGGCATATTTTATATAATCAGTTTTAGCGATTCTAATCAAATGTTGCTCAAAACAATTAGAAAAGAAAGTAAAAATAGTATCACCGGTCATAATTGTAACGTCTGCAGGTAACAACTCATCCATGGATACACTATCTCCAATCCAATTTTGGATGTCATCAATTTTATTGTCGTATCCATACACAACTATTCGATCCTGAAATATTTTATAGTAATTATGTTTCGGGCCATCTGCAATATCAAAGAAGGTATAAATCAATTTTTCATCTTTTGGAATTAGCAGTTCTCGTTGATAATCTCGCTTAAAAACTGTTAAGAGAATAGACGAGTCTGTTCTGTCGTTGACTTGGAAAAATGGTAGTCTTAAGGTATCTCCTAAAACTTCATCTACTCCCTTCCTTGAAAAAATATTAAAGTCTTTAAAAAATCTTGAATTTTCATTGCTATTAAAATCGCTTTTCAATAAATATTCTTTTCCCTGATTGCAGGAAGCTAAAAGCGCAAGAAGAAAACAGATTATTAAGAATCTTTTCAATATCGACATAAGGAAAACCTTCTACACGGACCTCGGAAGTTGACACAGACTATTGATAAATAAGAAAAGGTAAATTGTCGGAAAAAATCATTCAACTAATTACTAATTCTCAAAGAAGAACTCTTTATAAACTTCCCAGACTTTACCGTTGTGCTTTAGAAGTGCAAACTTATCTACCGAAAATTCGGTGTTAAAATCTTTGTGCTCAAATTCTTCCCAGGCCTTGGCATACATAGGCTTTTTTAAATCACGGAAGGCAAGGGTGAGGTGAGGATGGAATGCCTTGTCTTTGTAGTTGGCGTTAAAAACATTAAGCTCTCGCTTACACTGCTGATGAATATTCTGATGCAGATTTACCAGTGATTCATTTTTATCAACATCAATAAAAAGAACGCGTGGTGGAAATGAACCAAATCCTGACAACTTTAATTTAAAAGGCTTAACTACAGGTGATAGTTTCTCAAACGTGCTTAAGAGCTCGTCCTCCTTATCCTCCTTCCATTGAAAAGGCATGTGCAGCGTAATGTGGGGAGGCGAATTAAGTGAAGCTTTGCTTTGGTATTTTTCTTTAAAATGATTCTTCAACCCCAAAGCCTCCTCATATATGGGCGACGGCGGAATAATGGCTACAAAGTAAAGTGCCCCTCTCTTAATATTTTTAATGTAGAATTGCCGAAGCATTTTCAAATGTAAGATTTCTTTATTGCTTTCGATAATGATTAGCGGATGAAAACTTATACTTCAAGCCAACGCATCACAACATCTACAAACTCCACTGGCTTTTCGGCCTGCACCCAATGGCCAGTGTCCATCGTTATGAGTGATGATTTTGGAAATACTTCTTTTATATGAGTCCTGTCTTCATCCCTGATATAACGAGATCTTGCTCCTCTGACAAAAAGAGTAGGTTTTGCAAACGTACCCGGGAATTGAAGGTCAAGACCAATATTGCTTAATTTCTGCGCGATCACCGGCAAATTTATTTTCCATGAAAAACCACCTTCGGCTTTACGCTGAAGATTCTTCAACAGAAATTGTCGCACATCAGGCTCAGGTACGTACGTTGAAAGAATATGATCGGCATCATTTCTAGCGATAAGTGTATCAATAGGTATTGCCTTCAGTCCATCAACAATTACATAATGCTCAAGATCATATTTGCGCGGAGCGATATCAACTACAATTAATTTCTCAAGCTTATCCGGATGGGCTACGGCCAGATTCATAGCTGCCTTTCCACCCATGGAGTGACCGAGCACAATCAGGTTTTTGAGCTGATGTTGATCTATAAATTCAACCAGATCATTAACCATTGATCCGTAGTCAAAACTCTCATCGTGTGGCGAAAGTCCATGATTACGCTGGTCAACCGTATAGACTTTGTATTTAGCAGAAAGAATTTTGGCCTGGGTAAGCCAGTTATCAGATGACCCAAACAATCCATGTAAAATCAACAGGGGTTGCCCTGCCCCATATTCACGAAAAAATAATTCCATGTTCAAAAATAAGAATTCAACTGTGAGAACGTAGAATTGACCACGACAGAAAGTATATTTGGCGTTTTTATTTTTTCAACCATGGAACTAACAGGCACGACGTACCAGATTCAAGGCTTAGACGTGATTTCTCTTGCCAAACAATTTGGCACTCCGTTATATATTTATGATGCCAACACCATCATCAGGCAGATCAATAATTTAAAAACTGCTTTCGCTGGCGCAGATATTAAAATAAAATATGCCGCCAAGGCCCTTACCAATATCTCGATCTTAAAACTTATCCGTAAACATGGAGCTGGCGTTGATGTAGTTTCATTGTATGAAGCACAGCTGGCCATGAAAGCTGGCTACCAGGCCAATGAAATTATGTTCACCCCCAGTGGCGTCGACTTCAGTGAGATTGAAGAAGGTGTACGTAACGGCTTTAGCATTAACATTGATAACCTCTCATCGCTTAAAAAGTTCGGTGAGAAATATGGCAACACCTACCCTTGCTGCCTGCGCTTAAACCCAAGTATTCTGGCAGGTGGCAACATCAAAATCTCTACAGGTCACAGCAGCTCAAAATTTGGAATTGCTGTACAACAAATGCCTGAGATTCTGGCACTCGTAAGTCAATATAAAATCAACATCAACGGACTTCATATTCACACAGGTTCGGATATTAAAGAAACGGAGGCTTTTCTTAAAACAGCTGAAGCACTCTTTACTTCTGCACAACATTTTGCAGATCTTAAATTCCTTGACTTTGGCAGTGGCTTTAAAGTAGCTTACAAAGAGGGTGATATCGTTACTGATGTAAACGACCTTGGCAAGAAATTAACAACAGCGTTTAACGCACTATGCGATAAATACGGAAGAAAACTTGAGCTCTGGATCGAGCCAGGTAAATACCTGGTAAGTGATGCAGGCACGTTACTCACACAAGCTAATGTTGTGAAGCAAACACCAACATTGACATTTGTAGGCGTGAACTCAGGGTTGAATCATCTCATCAGACCCATGATGTATGATGCTTATCATCAT
>Ga0310811_10009246_pt1 | contig 12711 bp, 9 predicted proteins | sample YCmetagenome_FD_207642 | JGI IMG/M metagenome (GOLD analysis project Ga0310811, IMG submission 207642) | Soil microbial communities from experimental microcosm in Duke University, North Carolina, United States - YC | ecosystem: Engineered > Artificial ecosystem > Soil microcosm > Unclassified ... | reverse complement strand
CCTGAAAAAAGGCCAGGCCACCAGCAAACTCGTTAAAGAAATCTCGGTCGCCGCCAAGCAAGGCGGGCCCGACCCCGACGGCAACGCCCGCCTTTTCGCCGCGTGCGAAAAAGCCCGGCGGGCCAGCGTGAGTCGTGACGTCATCGAGCGCGCGATCAACAAGGGCGCCGGCATCGGCGGCGAAAAGCTCGTCCTCGATCACATCGTTTTCGAAGGCTACGCCCCGCACAAGGTGCCGGTCATCGTCGAGGTGCTCACCGACAATAACAACCGCACCGCGCCGGAGATCCGCATGCTTTTCAAGAAGGGCCAGCTCGGCAACCCCGGCAGCAACAAGTTTCTCTTCGACCAGGTCGGCCTGGTCGAAGCGCACCGCGCGGATGCAGTGGATCTCGAGGAAGCCGCCATCGAGGCCGGCGCCAACGAAGTCGAAGCGCTCGGCCACGGGCAAAACGACGATATCCCGGCCGAGGCCACGGGCGCGAAATTCATTACCGAGCGCACGGAAACCGCCGCGGTCTCCAAATGGCTCGCCGCCAATGGCTGGACGGTCGTGACGAGCGAACTCGGCTACGTGGCAAAGCAGTTCCCGACGCTGACCGAGGAGCAGGCTGCGGAGGCGGGAGAATTCCTCCACGCGCTCGACGACCACGACGACGTTCATCGCGTCTGGGCGGCGATCAAGTAGCCCGTCGCCGTCCCACCGGCCGAGACCAAGCATCCCGTGCAGCCGGAAATCCGCAAATCCGCACTTGCACGAGCGCGCTCAGGCCGTAGGGAATGGGATCGCATGCCCATCTCGACCGGCCGGATTTTGCTCACGCTCGCGGTAGCTCAGGCCACAGCCTTCCAAGCGCTCGCCCAGGCTCCCGCTGCCGCCGGCCCGCGGATCGAGCCGGGGCTCGAGGTCGCCGTACGGTGGATCTGGAAGGTCGAGCCATCACCCCCAGGTGCCTGGGGGCTGCCTCTTCCGGCCATTCCGGTGCCCACGCCGTCCGGCCTGTCATCTCTTCCAACGAGCGGCACCTCCGCGATTCCTCACGCCACGTCGCCGGGCATCCCCGGGGTTCGCCCCGACTCCTACACCGTGCAACGCGGTGACGCCCTCTACACGATCGGCAAGCGCTACAAGGTGCCGGTCGATTTGCTGAAGGAGGTCAACGGCCTCACGAATAATAATATCCGGGCCGGGCAGGTCCTGCGCATCCCCTCGCCCGAGGAAGTTCGGGCCCGGGTTCCAGTCAGCACCCCGGCGCCGGGCCCGAGGAAGCCCAACGCCCCGGCGACTCCACAGGCGGCCCCGGCGGATTCCGACCATCTTGCTGTTCAGGTCTTCCTCGACCGCCAGGGATTTTCCGCCGGCCCGATCGACGGGCAGGACAGCCCCTCGCTCCAGAAGACCCTGCAGCTCTTCCGGGAGAGCCAGCCTGCCATGCAGGACGCCGCCGCCTTCGCCCAGGCCATACAGGGCATTGGAAATCCGCTGACGACCTACACCCTGCGTATCGAAGACTTTCGATTCATCGCGCCACCGCGGGCCGCCCGGGCCGATGCCGCGAGCAAGGCCGACGCACATCCGAAGAAATCGAAATCGACCTCGCCCGCGATCGTCCCTCAGGCCAAGCCCTCGTACACCGAGCTGACGGAGGCCCCGATGCTCGCCTATCGCAGTCCGTGGGAGTTCGTCGCCGAGCGATTCCATTGCGACGAGAACTATCTCCGCCACATCAATGCCCAGATCCGGGATGTTCCCACCGTGGGCACGGAGCTGAGGGTACCAAACGTGGCTCCCTTCGCCATCGAGCGCGCTTTGGCTGAGCCACTGCAACCGCCCGCAAACCCGCAGAACTCCATCACCGCCGCGGTGGTCGACCTCTCGCGGCTGGAGATTTCCAAGGATGGGAAGCTGGCCGCGGTTTTCCCTCTTTCCATCGCCCGGCCCGGCCTGCGCGGGCGCGATCCGTGGGTGATCGCGAATGCCATTCCCCGCCCGTGTCTCGTGACCGAGCAGGAACTGCGGGTGAAGCCTCAACCGCAGCCGCGCATCTTTGGCCGCGACGATCCCGGCGCTACGCCGCCGCCGCAGAAAGTCCATGTGCCCGTCCACCAGACGCTGGCCGCCGGACCGAACAATCCGGTCGGGATCATCTGGATCAATCTCACGAAAGCCGGCAGCGCGGAGCCGCTCCCGTATGGCCTCACTGGGACGAGCATCCCCGAACACATGCGCACGCAGGAGAGCATCGGCGGCCTTCGCATGGCGAATTGGGATATCGCACGCATCGTCCGTTACCTTCCACCCGGCACCCCGCTCGAATGGAAAACGAGCGGGCCGATGGCACCGCCGGCGGTCGCCCAGCCGGCGATGTAGAGGCTCAAGCGCTCAGCGCAAGATTGACGGCCCGGGCAAAAGCCGTTTCCGGCGGCCCGGATGGCGAGACAAAGCGCGCCGCCTGCCGGGCGCTCTCACGCCCGTGATCCATCGCAACCGAGACCCCGGCCCAGCCCAGGATCTCCACGTCGTTGTTGCCGTCACCGAAGGCGAACGTCCGCGCAGGATCGACACCCAGCCTATCTGCGAGGGCTTTGGCTCCGGTGGCCTTGTTGGCACCGGGCGCCAGGAATTCCAGCAGTTCGGGATCGGTCACCACCATCTGATAGCGATCGCCCAGCTCCGGCGTGAAGGCGGTCGCCATCGCATCGATACACTCGGGCTTTTCCGACCAGATGATCTTTTGGAAACCTTCCGCCGGAAGGGTACGGAAGTCACGCAACTGCGGCATCCAGCCCGCTTGTCGCGCATAAAGGGCCGTCCAGCGGGAAGGCCGCTCGATGAAGGCGCCATCACGATGATAGGCGATCAGGCTCAGATTCCGCTCCCGGGCGAGATCACAAACCTCGACGACCCGCTCCGGACGCATGGTTATTTCATGCAGGACTTCTCCTGTCCGCGCATGGCGAACCACGGCGCCTTGGGAGGAAAGAATCCAGCCCAGATCGTGGATCTCGCGGAAGCCGGCGATATTGAAGTGATGCCGGCCCGAGGCGGCGACGATTTGCACGTCCGCGGACCGCAGCTTATCCAGCGCCGCAAGGTTGGCCGGACTCACGGTTTTATCGGGTCCGAGGAGCGTACCGTCGAAATCGATGAAAGCGATTCGTGAGGAAGGGTTCATGCGACCTCCTTTTGCGAATCGGCCGAACGAATGACGGAGACTCCGAGAGTGGCCAGGACGACGCCGAAGACGACCACCATACCGAAAGCGATCGGCAGCCCCGCAAAGGCGGCCACCATGCCAATCACCGGCGGCCCCGAGAGGAAGCCGAGATATCCCAGCGTGGTCACGGTCGCGATCGCCGGCCCCGCACCGCCGTCTCCACTGACGCGGCCAGCCGCGCCGAAAATCACCGGCACGAGATTGGCGATACCGAAGCCGACCGTCGCGAAGCCAACCAGCACCGCCGGCCAGTTCTGAATGAAGACCGCCACGGCAATACCGAGCGTCATGAAAATGCCGCTTACGCGCAGTACGCCCACGGTGCCAAACCGCGCGATCAGCATATCACCGAGAAATCTTCCTCCCGCCATGCAGAGAGCAAAGGCGGCGAAAGCGATCGGAGCCAGGGACAGCGGCACCTGGGCCACGGTGCGTGCATAGACCGCGCTCCAATCGAGCAGAACTCCCTCGCTGAACAGGGCCAGGAATGCCAGAGCGCCAAGCCAAAGCAAACGGCCGCTCGGAAGCGAGAAGCGGCGGGAGGTCTGCGTGGAAGATTGTGCGGCGGCATCCGGCAGCAGACTGCCGAAAGTCGAGATCGCCATCGTGAGAAGAACCACCGCCATACCGAGCATCAGGACCGGGGCGGAAAAGCCATGGTTCATGGCGAGGCTCAGGAGAAAGGCCGCGCTCAGGCCACCGAGGCTCCAGAAGGCTTGGAACGACGAGAAGATCGGCTTGCGGGCCTCCTTCTCCACGGTGACGCCTTGTGAGTTCACCGAAACGTCCAGCGCTCCCTTCCAGGCACCGAAGAGCGTGGCGGCAACGATCAAAGCGCCATAGGTGGGCGCAAAGGCCAGAAGAGGAAGTGTGCCCGCAAATGCCAGCGCGGCCGGAAACGCGATGCGCCGGCTGCCCCAGGTGGCAATCAGCCGGCCGGCCAGCGGCATCGACACAAGTGCGCCCACGATCAATCCGAACAGGACCCAGCTCAGCTGACCGGCGGAGAGGTTGAACTTCTGCTGGAACGAGGGAATCAATGCCGCCCAGGTGCCGAAGGTCATGCCGTCCACGAGAAAGAGGGTGGAGGTGGCCACGCGGGCGCGGCGGGCCGGGTCGACCGTTCGGGGAGAACACCTCGGACCGGCAAAGAGGCCGGACGATGGTGCGATGTCTTGGTTCATGGGTTCATGATCGCGGTTGCCATCACATTCTTCCAATGGCACTTTTTCATGACCGTGATAACTTGAAGTTATGGAACTTCGGGAAGTTCGCTCGTTTGTCACCCTCGCGGAGCAGTTGCACTTCGGTCGCGCGGCCCGGCTGCTCAACCTCTCCCAACCGGCACTGACGAAACAGATCCTACGGCTCGAGGACGAACTGGGAGGCGCGCTCCTCACCCGCAGCCGCCACGGCAGCCAGCTCACCACGCTGGGCCAGCAGTTCCTCAAAGGGGCAAAAGCACTCGTGCTCGAGTGCGACGAACTCGTCGCGATCACGCGACGCTCCGCCCAGGGCGAAGCGGGCCGATTGAGGATTGGCTTCGGTTTTCACACCTTCGAGCTCGTCCCGCGCGTGGTCGTGCGGCTGCGCAAAAGCCTGCCGGAGGTGGACATCAGCCTGCGCGACATGTCCACGACAGAGCAGATTGAGGCCTTGCGCGCTCAAAAGATCGATCTCGGGTTCATCCGCATGCCCACGATCAAGGAGCTGGAAACGCTGCCGGTGATCGAGGATCGCGTGATGCTGGTCTCGAACGCCTCGGAGAACCTCCCCGCGGATCTCGACCTCCACGCATGCCGCGAGCGGCCCTTCGTCCTGATCTCACGCCAGCGCTCGCCAACCTTCCACCAGCATGTGCTCGACCTCTGCGCGAAGCACGGCTTCCACCCGCGCATCGTGCAGGAGGTGCCGGAGGTCACCACCGTCCTCGCCCTCGTACGGGCCGGACTGGGGGTGGCGATGATTCCGCAGTCCTTCGGCGCCAGCCGGTTCGCCGGCGTGCGCTTCCACCTGCTGAAGGATCGGGAAGCGCGCTGGTCGGTCGGAGCGGCGTGGCGCAGGGGCGATCCGAATCCCCTGCTCCACCGCTTCCTCGCGCTGCTGAAGCGCGAGGCGAAGATCTAGCCCGCCTTACTTCGTGACGAGCTGCTCGAGGAGCGCATTGATGCGCTTGAGCATGGCCTGAGGATCCTCCAGGAGCCCGGCGCTGATGAGCGCGTTGTCGTAGACCTGCTCGGCCACCTGCCTGGCGAGATCGGGGTTCGACTGACGCGTCGCCTCGAGGCCGGCCATCATCGGATGGGCGGGGTTGATCTCGAGGTTCTGCTTGAAGGGATTCTCCTCGCCGCGGTTCAGATTCTTCAGGATGCGGCGCATGCTGGACGTCATGCCCTGGTCGCTCTCCACGACGACGGCGGGGCTGCCGACGAGGCGGGTGGAGACCCGGACTTCGCCCACTTTTTCACCGAGGGTTTCCTTGATGAACGTGCAGAGGTCCTTCGTTGCCGCCTCGTCGAGCTTGCTCTCGGCCTTGTCGACCGCGATGTCGGCTTTCTCGGCGGCAGCGAGCTTTTTGCCCTCGAACTCGTGGAGGTGATCCATCACGAACTCGTCCCAAGGATCGAGCAGGAAGACGACTTCGTAGCCCTTGGCCTGGAGGCCTTCGTAGTAGGGGCTGGCGAGACAGGCCTCGCGGCTGCCGGCGGAGATGAAATAGATCTCCTTCTGCTCCTCGGGCATGCGGGCGACGTAGTCGGCGAGCGCGATGGGCGTCTCGCTCGCGGAGGTCTGGTAGCGGAGGAGTTTCGCAAGGGCATCCTTGTGCGTGAAATCGCTGACGATGCCTTCCTTGAGGAAATGGCCGAACTCGCCGAAGAACTTCGCGTATTTCTCCGCATCGGCCTTCGCCTCCTCGTCGAGGAACTTCAACAGGCGCGTGGTGAGGACCTTGTTCAGTTTTTGCATGAGCGCGGAGTCCTGCATGGTCTCGCGCGAGATGTTCAACGGCAGATCCTCGCTATCGACGACGCCCTTGAGAAAGCGGAGCCACTCGGGGAAGAGGCCCTTCGACTTCGACTGGATGAGGATCTTACGGCAGTAGAGGTGCACCTCGCTCTCGGTCTTCGGCATGCCGAGCTTCTCACGGCTGTGCTGCGGGATGAAGAGCAGCGAGCGGATGGCGAGCGGCGCATCGGCATTGAAATGCAGCCGGTACAGCGGGGCCTCGAAATCGTGGCCGATGAATTTGTAGAACTCCTCGTAATCGGTGTCCGTGATCTCGCTCTTGTTCCGCGTCCAGAGCGCGGAAACCGTGTTTACCGCCTCGCCGTTCAACTCGATCGGGAAGCCGACGAAGTTCGAATAGCGCTTGATGACGGACTCGACGCGGAATTTCTTCGCGTAGTCGGCCTCGGCTTCCGTGAGATCGATGACGATCTTCGTGCCACGCGGCAGGTCGGCGGCGGGCTCGATCTCGTAGCTGCTCACGCCATCGGACGTCCAGACCCAGCCGGTCTCGTCGGATTTATAGCTGCGGGTGGAGACGGTGACCTTCGTCGCGACCATGAAGGCGGAGTAGAAGCCGACGCCGAACTGGCCGATGATGTCGGCGGTACCGGCATTTGCGTTCGCCTTTTCCTTGAGCTGTTGGAGGAAGGCCTTCGAGCCGGAGTGGGCGATGGTGCCGAGGTTCTCGATGAGCTCCTCCCTGGTCATGCCGATGCCGGCATCGGTGATGGTGATCGTCTTCGCTTCCTCGTCGGTGTCGACCTTGATCACCAGCGGAGTTTCGGGATCGAGGACAGTCTCGCCGGAAGTCTGGAGGAACTTCAGTTTCTCCGTGGCATCGGCGGCATTCGAAATCAACTCACGGATGAAAATCTCCTTATCGGTGTAGAGGGAGTGGATGACGATGTGGAGAAGCTGGGCGATCTCGGCCTGGAATTCGTGTTTTTCTGCGGTCGTACTCATAAGAAAATCGTGGGCGGAAACTCTAAATGCGGAGTCGTGGCGGCGAAAGTTTTAATCGATTGACGCCACGCCACGGCTCACGCGGTATGGCGGGGATGGATCCCACCTTCTCTGCGGCCGACTGGCAGCGGCTGCGCGTGTTGCGCGACCGCTTCCTCACCGATGCCAGCGAGGAGTACTGGACCGAGCGCGACCTGGAACTCTACGACGCCACGTTTGCACGGCGGATCGGCTGGAAATGGGAGGAGGTGCTGGACTCCCTGACCCGTGCACATTGGCGCCCGACAGCCACCCGCCTCCTCGACTGGGGCTGCGGCACGGGCATCGCCTCACGGGCCGTCGCGGCGTGGAGCGGAATCGGCGAGGCCACGGTCTTCGACCAATCCGGGCAGGCGATGCGGTTCGCGGCTTCCGCCCTGGAGCGGCAGAACGTGCGCGCCCAATCGAGCCGGGGAGAACCATCGATCCTTGAGGGCACGCTGCTGCTATTGAGCCACGTCGCCGGAGAGCTAAGCGACGAGGAGCTGACCGCGCTGGCCAAATTGGCAGCACAGGCGGACGAGATCATCTGGGTCGAGCCGGGATCGCGGGATATCAGCCGGAGATTGAGTGCAGCAAGGGAGATCCTTCGCGCCGGCGGCCATCGCTTCGCTGCGCCCTGCACGCATACGAATCCCTGTCCCATGCTGGAGCCGGAGAATGAGCGGCACTGGTGCCATTTCTTCGCCCGCCCCCCGACCGAGGTCTTCCAATCTCCATTCTGGCGCGAGTTTTCAATGCGACTGGAGATCGACCTGCGCAGCCTGCCCTATAGTTTCCTCGCGTCATCGAAGACTGCGATCCCCTCGCTTCCCGCGCATGCGGAGCGGCTGATCGGCCGGCCCCGCGAGCTCAAGGCTCACGCGTTGCTGCTATGCTGTGGCGCGGACGGATTGCACGAACGCGCCCTCCAGAAACGGGATGAACCGGAGCTCTTCCGCCGCGTCACCAAAAAGGGAGCCGATGGGATTTTCACCTGGAAGATGGATCCCGAAAAACCCGGCAAGGTACGCGGCGGCGCGCTACTCGACGACAACGTCACCTAGCCCTGTTTTCTCGCACGCTGGGTGGCGGTCTCGATGTCCGGCAGCAGCACGGTCAGCAGGCCGATCAGCGGCAGGAAAGCGCACAGACCGAAGACGAACTCGATGCTGGTGTGATCCGCCAGCACCCCAAGGGCCGCGGAGCCGATACCGGCGATTCCAAACGCAAGGCCGAAGAAGAGCCCGGCAATCATCCCGACCTTCCCGGGAACAAGTTCCTGCGCGTAAACCAGGATCGCCGAGAAAGCCGAGGCCAGGATGGCACCGATGAAGACGGTGAGCACCGCCGTCGCCACAAGGCCGACATGCGGCAGCACGAGGGTGAATGGCGCCACGCCGAGGATCGACGCCCAGATCACCCGCTTGCGGCCGATCCGATCCCCGACCGGGCCACCCACAATGGTGCCCAATGCGACCGAGAACAGGAACACGAACAGGAACATCTGCGACGTCTGCACCGGCACGTGGAACCGGTGGATGAGGTAGAACGTGTAGTAGGTCGTCATGCTCGTGAGGTAGACGTATTTCGAAAAGATGAGGGCCACCAGCACGGCCAGGGCGAAGACAACCTTCGCCCGAGGCAACGGGGCAACACCCCGGGCGGAGGCATGTTTCGCGGAGATGCGATGAAAATTCCGCGCCTGCCACGTGCCGATCTTCCACAGCACGATCACGCCCAGAAAGGCGAGCAGGGCAAACCAGGCCACATGCCCCTGTCCTCGCGACACCACGACGAGCGCGGCCAGCAACGGTCCCAGCGACGTGCCGGCATTCCCGCCGAGCTGGAATAGCGATTGGGCAAAGCCACGACGTGTCCCCGCGGCCATATGCGCAACCCTCGAGGCCTCGGGGTGAAAGATCGCCGAGCCCAGACCGACCAGCGCCGCCGCCATGAGGATGTGCGGATAGCTATTCGCAATCGCGAGCGCGAGCAGGCCCACCAGCGTGAGCCCCATGCCGACCGCGAGCGAATGCGGCAACGGCTTCTTGTCGGTCACCCAGCCGACGATCGGCTGGAAAAGCGAGGCCGTGCATTGAAAGGTAAAGGTGATCCATCCCAACTGCGCGAAGCTCAGGTGGAACGAGTCTTTGAGCATGGGATAAATCGAGGGGATGAGCGCCTGGATGGTGTCGTTCAGCAGGTGGGAGAAGCTGATCGCCAGCAGGACCGCAATGACGGTCGTAGGCGGGGCGGGCACTTCGGAAACGGGCGACTTCTCGATACAAACACTGGACGACATAACGAGATTACCCTCTCGCGAGTCGCCTGATCGCTCAATCCCGGCGCGTGGTACTAAGAGGCTTTTGGATGGTATTTTTCTCGGATTTCCGCCCGGAATTCGGCGGGAGTCAGCCCCGTCTCCCGCCGGAAAAAGCGCCCAAAGTAGGAGGGATCTTCAAAGCCGACCTCATAACCGATCTCCGCCACGCCCAGCTCGGAATGCGAGAGCAGCCGCTTCGCATCCAGGAGCCGCCGCTGGCGAATGATCGACCCGGCGGAGCGGCCGGTCTCGGCGCGGATGAGATCGTTCAAGTGATTCGCCGTCACCTCCAGCTCGCGCGCGTAATCGGAGAGACCGGAGCTCTTCCGGAAACCCCGCTCGACGGCAAGGTGGAACTCCCGGACGGTCCGCGACTGCCGGGTGGCGGTTGGTTTTGGACGGTCGAGGGCAACCAATCGCTGCACCCGGGCAAACAGGATATGCAGCCAGGCGCGCAGGATCTCGCCACTCCCAGTCTCGGCCGCATCGAACTCCTGCCGCATCTCGTCGAAAACCTCACCGACGCGAAAATGGTCGATCCGCGGTATGGGCAGAAGCGGCGAGGCCTCGATGGGAAAAAAGAAGGGCAGGTCGAAGAGCGCGCTGGGCGGCGCGGAATCGTGATCAAAAAAGCTCTGGGTAAAGGAAACGATGATGCCGCCGAACCCACGCCGGGGCCGGATGGTATGCACCTGGCCCGGACTGAGAAAAATGAGGGTCGAACCTCCCACCCGATAATCGCGGAAGTCGTGCATGATCGAGCCGCTGCCGCGCAGCAGCATCATCTGAAAGAAATCGTGATAGTGCGGCCGCAACCGGCATGGATCGTGATGCAAGGATTCCTCGAGCGAGGTAACGACGATCCCCTCGCGGCGAAGCGGCTCCTGGCCGATCTCGCTCATCTCGAAAGCGGGAATGGCTCGACGATTCATCTCACGATCACGGATAGGCGGCCGCTACGGCTGCGTCACGTTCTTCTGGAACCAGGGCTGGAGCACACGGAAGCGATCCGTAGGAGTTTTCGAAGGAGTGGCCGTGCCGTAGGGCAGATCGGAGTCCTCGAGGTTCCAGGCCGTGAGTTCGCGGAAGGCGTGGTAGGTCCAATCCCAGCCGTATTCCTCGAAGAGGGAAATCTCGTCCGAGAGATAGGAGGCGGCACCGGGCGCCCATCGCGCCACGCTGAACTCACCGACAAAAATACGGGCGCCATAAGCGAGTTGAAACTCCCGCACAGGCTGGAGCCGCCTCGCCAACGCGTCCCGATCGAAGGGACGGCCGTTGAAATGCCCGGGGTAGGCTGGTTTGTCCGCCTCGACCTTCCACGGACGTCCATCCACTCCCTGGTGCGTGTACTCGTAGGGCCAGTACATGTGGACGGTGTAGATGACATTCGGGACATTCACCGGCCGCATCCAGGCAAAGGCCTCGGGAGAATCCCATTGATCCGCGGCGATCAGGATGGCGGTGTCGGGATCGATCTGCCGCACGGCCTGAGCGGCGGCAGCCTGCAACTCGAACCAATCGACACATCCGGGCGGGGACGGCCGATTCTGCAAGGGCTCGTTCATGATGTCGTAGGCCCACAACGCCGGATGCCCCTTGAACCGCTGGGCGATCTCCTGCCAGATCAGGATGAAGTATTGCTGCAGCGGCTTCTCCATGACCATGCGCAGGGTGCCATCCGCGAGGCGCCCGCCGGGAGGGTAGTGGAGGTCGATAATCACGCGGATGCCGAGCTTCTGCGCCTGATCGAGGACGACGGCCAGTTCATCGAGCTTCGGACGCAGCCACTTCTCGTAGAGCGCGGGATCGGACGGCACCGAGGCGCGATCCCAGGCGGGATTCACCAACTGCCAGCGAATGACATTGGCCTTCCACCCGGCGAGATCGACGAAATCCTGCGGGGTATAGACGGAGGACCCGACCACGCCGCGGAGCCGGACCGGACGCGGCGGCTTTGCCCGCACGATCTGAATCGTCACGTTCGCCAGCCAGGCCGTGCCCGAGCACTCCTGCATGCCGAGCTGGAGGACGCCATCCGAGGCGTCCGAATCGACCCGAATGAGCAGCGAAGAATGCTTCCACGGGAAGGTGCCGGTGAGCAGGCCCTCGTTGAACCACTGCGGCCCGGCGCTCGCAGACTCGTAGTGCAACTGGGCCTTGATGCCATTGTAGTCGTGCTCCGGCATGCTCACACCCTCCGCACGCACATCGTACGAGAGCAGAATCTCGCGATCGCGCAGGGCCTTCACGTCGATCGGCAGGGTCACGAGGCAGGAACCGCCACGGTCCTTGGGAAGGACATCGATCCGCAGGCAGGGCTCGCCGTTTGGTCCCTCGTTTACCCATTTCGCCCCCGGCGGCAGGTCCTTTGCCTGAGAGAGATCGAGGGTAAAGAACGCCGCGCCCGGATCGGCCCGGACGATCTGCACCGCGAGAAGGATCAAGGCCGCAAACAAGGTCTTTCTGGCCATGCCCCCAACGCTACCCAGAATCCGGGTCTTGTCGAAAGATGGAATGCGTTACTTCGCGAACGGCTGCGGCGAAATCTCGTAGTCGGGATTCTTGCTCTCGAAATAGCCAAGCGACCAGGCGTTGGTCAGGAGGGCGACATGAGCGCCGCTGGCGTCGCGGGCCTGTTTCGCTCCGGTCGGCAACGTGAGCGCAGGCACTCCGCCGGAACCGTCTTTCGCCCGAACCCAGCGCACGACGCCCCATGGCGCCGTCTCGATGCGGCAGAGCGCGCCGTACTCGGACTCGAGGCGGTACTGGAGCACCTCGAACTGCAGTGGGCCGACCGCGCCGAGCAGCGGCGTGCGGGAGAGCGAGTCGTTCAGCTCGAAAGCCTGGGCCACACCCTCGCGTAGAAGCTGATCGAGCCCTTCCCGGAAACGCTTGCCGGTGGCGGTGCTGGAGCTGTGCACCTGCGCAAAGCACTCGGGCACGAAGCGGGGCATCTCCTCGAAATGGATGCCCGAGTTCTCGGCGAGCGTGTCGCCGATCTGGAAATCCTGATTGCCCACGATGCCGACCACGTCGCCGGCCCAGGCGGTGTCCACGGTCTCGCGATCCTGCGCGAAGAGCCGCTGGGAATTCGACAGGCGCACTGGCTTCCCGCCGCGCGGGTGATCGACCACCATGTCGCGCTGGAAGGAACCGGAGACGACGCGAATGAAG
>Ga0310811_10009245_pt1 | contig 12711 bp, 14 predicted proteins | sample YCmetagenome_FD_207642 | JGI IMG/M metagenome (GOLD analysis project Ga0310811, IMG submission 207642) | Soil microbial communities from experimental microcosm in Duke University, North Carolina, United States - YC | ecosystem: Engineered > Artificial ecosystem > Soil microcosm > Unclassified ... | reverse complement strand
AAGCAGGACATGATGTTCGCCGGCGGTGGCGAAGAGCTGGACTGGACGCTCAGCGAGCTGTTCGACGCCATGGGCGCCATGTCGTCCAAATTCAACGCCTCGCCGCAAAGCGCGTCGCGCGCCTATGACATCAATCGCGACGGCTTCGTGATCTCTGGTGGCGGCGGCATTCTGATTCTGGAAGAACTGGAACACGCCAAGGCGCGCGGCGCGAAAATCTATGCCGAGATGGTCGGCTATGGCGCCACCGCTGACGGCGCCGACATGGTGGCGCCGTCGGGCGAAGGCGCGGTGCGCTGCATGAAGATGGCGCTGGAGAACATCAAGGCGCCGGTGGACTATATCAATCCCCACGCCACCTCTACGCCGGTGGGCGACATTCCGGAAATCAATGCCATCAAGGAAGTCTTTGGCGCCAAGACGCCCGCCATCAGCGCCACCAAATCGCTCACCGGCCACAGCCAGGGCGCGGCCGGCGTGCATGAGGCGATCTACACCCTGCTGATGATGAAGAACCGCTTCATCTGCGAGAGCGCCAACATCCAGGAACTCGACCCGGCGGTGGAGGGGGCCAACATCATCCGCCGGCGCATAGACGATGCCGATATCAACGTCGCCCTGTCGAACAGCTTCGGTTTCGGCGGCACCAATGCCTCGCTGGTCTTCCAGCGGCTAGAAAAGTGATGTGCCAGAATGAAACAGGATACACCCCGCGACCACATCATGGCTGAGGCCAAATCGGGATTGATGGCGGGAAAGCGCGGCATCGTCATGGGTGTGGCCAACGACCATTCCATCGCCTGGGGCATCGCCCAGACGCTGGCGTCCCAGGGCGCGGAAATCGCCTTTACCTATCAAGGCGATGCCCAGGCCAAACGGCTGAAGCCGCTGGCCGCCTCGATCGGCTCGAGCATCCTGCTGCGGGCGGATGTGGAGAGCGATGAACAGCTTGATGCCGTCTTCGCCGCGGTGAAGAAGGAATGGGGCACGATCGATTTTCTGGTGCACGCCATCGCCTTCTCCGACCGGGACGAGCTGAAGGGCCGCTATGTCGATACCTCCCGCGCCAACTTCGCCAGAAGTCTCGATATTTCCTGCTATTCCTTCACTGCCGTGGCGCAGCGGGCGGCCCGGCTGATGCCGCATGGCGGCTCGCTGGTGACCTTGACCTATCTGGGCGCCCAGCGGGTGATGCCCAACTACAATGTCATGGGTGTGGCCAAGGCGGCGCTGGAAGCCTCCGTGCGCTATCTCGCCGCCGACCTCGGCAAGGACGCCATCCGGGTTAACGCCATCTCGGCCGGCCCGATGCGGACCCTGGCGGGCGCCGCTGTCGGTGATGCCCGCATGGTTTTCAAATGGAACAAGAGCCATTCCCCGCTCAAGAAAACCGTCGAGCTTAACCATGTCGGCGGGGCGGCACTCTATTTGCTTAGTGACCTGGCAGGTGGCGTCACCGGCGAAGTGCATTTCGTCGATGCCGGCTTCAACGTGATCGGCATGCCGCCGACCGCGGATCTGAAGGGGTGGACGCCGCTGGAGAATGGCCATGAAAATGGTCATAGCCAGGAGCATCCCGATGGGCGGGACAGTTAAAACGGTTTTCGCGCTAGCGTTGACGCTGGCCGCGACCCTTTCTTTCACGAATGGAGCATTCGCGGGCTGGCAGGAACAGGCTTCCCGCGCCGATGTCGCGCGGCTGGCGCAGCTTCCCCAGATCAGGGCCGCAGCCCTTGAAGAATCCCGACGCGGCCGCGGTGAGGGTGATGCCGGTGTCATCGGCCATGTCATGAATCCAGAGGGCCGCGCCATTCCCGAGCGCGCTCTGGCCGGCACCTGGCGCTGCCGTCAGCTCAAGCTTGGCGGCATGGAATCCTACATGGTCTATAGCGCCTGGTTCAGCTGCAGCATCCGTCCGCACAATGGTGGCCTGTTGTTGCAGAAGATGAACGGTACGCAGCGCTTCATGGGCACGCTTTATCCGGAGGCTGGCGCCTGGGTGTATCTGGGCGCTTCCAGCGCCAGGGGCGAGCCCTTACATGCCTATTCCGGCGCTTTCGCTTCGGTCGGCGCCAGCGTGACCCCCGACGATCAGATCGGTCTTCTCACCGGCATTGGCGACAATCACCTGCGGCTGGAGATTCCCGCCGTTCAGGAGTCGCTGCTGGATGTGGTGGAGTTCAAGCGCTAAGCGCGCTTCTTCGCCGCTTCGGCGAAACGCTCGAATAAATAGTGCGAGTCCATCGGGCCGGGTGAGGCTTCCGGATGGTACTGGACGCTGAACACGTCCCTGTCCTTCAGCGCGATGCCGCAATTGGTACCATCGAACAGCGAGACATGGGTCTCGGTTACGCTCTCCGGCAGGCTGTCGCGATCCACGGTGAAGCCGTGGTTCATCGAGACGATCTCGACCTTGCCGGTGGTCAGGTCTTTCACCGGATGATTGGCGCCGTGATGGCCCTGCGCCATCTTCTTGGTCTTGGCGCCCAGCGCCAGGCCCAGCATCTGATGGCCAAGGCAGATGCCGAACACCGGCGTGTCGGTGTCGATCACGCCCTTGATGGTCGGGATGGCATATTCGCCGGTGGCGGCCGGATCGCCGGGACCGTTGGACAGCAGCACGCCATGCGGCTTTGAGCGCATCACCTCTTCGGTGGTGGCGTTGGCGGGCACGACGGTGATGTCGGCGCCCATGCCGGCGAGCAGGCGCAGGATGTTGCGCTTGACGCCATAGTCGATGACCGTGACGCGGAAGGAAGGTTTGCCTTCCTTGCCGTAACCTTCATTCCAGGCCCAGGGCGTCTCGTCCCATTTGTAGCTTTGGCGCGAGGTCACGTCCTTGGCCAGGTCCAGGCCTTCCAGACCCGCGAACGACTTGGCCTGCGCGATCAGCGCCTCGCGATCCAATTCGCCACCACCCAGATTCACGACCACGCCATGCGGCATGCCCTTCTCGCGGATCAGCGAGGTCAGCGCCCGGGTGTCGATGCCGGCCACTGCCGGAATATTGTGGCGTTTGAGCCAGGCATCCAGCGCCAGCAGCGCACGGTAGTTTGAGGGATGTTCGGCATCGGCCTTGACCACCAGGCCGCGCACCACGGGCGTGGTGGTCTCGATGTCTTCGCCATTGGTGCCGACAATGCCGATATGGGGAAAGGTGAAGGCCACGATCTGCCCGGCGTAAGATGGATCGGACAGGATCTCCTGATAGCCGGTCATGGCGGTGTTGAAGCAGACCTCGCCGATGGCGCTCCCGGGGGCGCCGAAGCCGACGCCCTCGAAGAAGGTGCCGTCCGCCAGCATCAAGCCGCCGCGCGAAAATACGCTCTCCGTGGTGGCGGAGTGGGCAGAAGATGCGTCGGTCATGGGAGGCCTCGAATTTGCGCGAAAATAGGTATGCGGCCGTCGCGGGTCAACCAGAACTTATCGAGCATTTTCAGGTGGTTGGAATTATCCCCTGATTCCAGTTAGGTTCCGGCCGCCATTTTGGATGGAAAAACCCATGTCCCTGCGCGCCCAGCTCAACGACGCTATGAAAGAGGCGATGAAGGCCAAGGACGCCAAGCGCCTGGCCACGGTGCGCCTGGTGCTGGCGGCGCTGAAGGACCGCGACATCGCCGCGCGCAGCGAAACCAGCCGCGAACTCTTGAGCGACGACGAAATCCTTTCCCTGATGGCCAAGATGATCAAGCAGCGCGAGGAATCGGCCACCGCCTATGACGCCGGCAACCGCCCTGAGCTGGCGGCGGGCGAGCGGGAGGAGATCGCCATCATCCGCTCCTTCATGCCCGCCCAGATGGACGAGGCAGCGATGAATGATGCCGTGCGCAAAGTCATCGCCGAAGTGGGCGCCGGCTCCATCAAGGACATGGGCAAGGTGATGGCGGTGCTGAAAGAGCGCTATGCCGGCCAGATGGACTTTAGCAAGGCCAGCGCCGCCACCAAAGAAGCGCTCTCCGCGAAATGAGCCCCAAAAAATGAGCCAAGTGAAGCTGGCGGATAGCGACGCCGATCTGCGGCACTGTTTTCCAGTGGTGCGGCAGCTCAGGACGCATTTCGACCAGGAAGAGGCGTTCGTCACCCAGGCGCGCCGTCAGATGGCGAACGAGCGCTGGCGGCTGGCTTTTGTCGAAGACGAAGGCGAGGTGGTCGCCTTGGCCGGCTTTCGCCTGCTGGAATGCCTGCACAGCGGTAAGACGCTGTATGTGGACGATCTGGTGACCCGCGAAGACCGGCGCTCAAAAGGGTATGGCGAGATTTTGATGCGCTGGCTGGAAGACAGGGCGCGGAAGGCGGGCTGCCAGACTTTCAGCCTGGATTCCGGCACCCAGCGCACCCAAGCGCATCGTTTCTATTTCCGGATGGGAATGGTGATTCCATCCTTTCATTTCGCCAAGAAACTTTGAATTTCGGCTCACCGGGCGCCCTGATTCACAGGAATCGGCACTTTTCCAGCCGGTTGGAAGTGCGATTCCAGCACATCCCAATGTGCGTTTCCCGTACAGTGAGGCCATGCGCTATGGCGACGGCCTGCTGGACGAAATACGGAACCGGACCGACCTGGTCGCCCTGGTGGGCCGCCGGGTCAAGCTGGTACGCAAGGGCCGGGAGATGTGGGGCTGCTGCCCCTTCCACAATGAGAAATCCGCCAGCTTCAAAGTCTCCAATGAGCGCCGGACTTACAAATGCTTCGGCTGCGGCAAGGGCGGCGACTGTTTTCGCTGGCTGGTGGAAACCGAGGGCCTTTCCTTCCGGGAATCGGTAGAGAAGCTGGCGGGCGAGGCGGGGGTGGAGTTGCCCAAATGGTCGCCGGACGACGAGGCGCGGGAGCAGAAGAAAAAATCCCTCTACGACGTCGTGGAACTGGCATCCAAATTCTACGAGGCCCAGCTGTTCGAGCCCGCCGGCAAACAGGCGCGCGATTATTTGAAGGGCCGGGGCCTAGACGGTGCCGCCGCCAAGCAGTTCCGCCTGGGCTATGCGCCGTCTGGCAGCAATGCGCTGATTGCCCATCTTACCAGTCACAACATCACCCAGGACGACATCATCGCCGCCGGGCTCGCCCGCCCCGCCGAAGACGGCCGGCCGATGCGGGACTTTTTTTTCAACCGGGTGATGTTTCCGATCAGTGACGGGCGCGGCCGCCTGATCGCCTTCGGGGCGCGGGCGCTGGAGGCCGACGCCAAGCCCAAATACATCAACACCGGCGAGACGCCGCTCTTTTCCAAGGGCACCCAGCTCTACAATTTCGCCACCGCCCGCGCCGCTGCCCTGAAGGCCGGCACCATCATCCTGGCGGAAGGCTATATGGATGTGATCGCGCTGGTGCGCGCCGGCTTCGCCCACAGCGTCGCGCCGCTGGGCACGGCCTTCACCGAAGACCAGCTTCATCTTCTGTGGCGCACCGCGCCTGAACCGATCCTGGCCTTCGACGGCGACAGCGCCGGCCTCAATGCCGCGCACCGTGCCGCGCGGCTGGCCCTGCCGCATTTAAAGGCTGCCCATTCACTGCGCTTTGCCTTCCTGCCTGGGGGCGAAGATCCTGACAGCTTCATCGCTGCGGAAGGATCGGCGGCCATGCACGCCTTGCTAGAGGGCGCGATCCCTCTCTCGCAGTTGTTGTGGCAGGCCGAGACAGAGGGCAAAGACCTCTCCACACCGGAACGCCGCGCCGGCCTGGAGCAGCGCCTGAAGGAGATCGTGGAGCAGATCACCGACCGCACGGTGGCGGATTATTACCGCGACAACTTCCGGGAGCGTGTGCAGGAGAGTTTCAAGCGCCGGCCGGCCGATGCCCGCGGGCCGGGGCCGCGCGGGCCATTGCGTACCTCCGCAGGGTTCCGGGGCCCGTTCAAGCCCCGCCCCGGCACCCCCGACGCGGTAGGCGCCTCCGTCCAGGGATCGGCCCTTGCCCGGGCCGGGCTGACCCAGGCCCGCCACCTCGCGGAAATGGAACTTGGCCGGCTTCTGGCGGAATGCCCGGAAATCGCGCTCTTAGAAGGTGAATCCCTGGCCGGTCTGGAGTTGAAAGACCCTTCGCTTGACAGGTTGCGCCATGAACTTCTAAACCTCGCCGCCTCTGGCTCCAGCCTTGAAAAAGCTGGGGTTCAAACCCATTTCACGCGCAAGGGAATGGCTGATCTGCTCGCGCGTTTTGCTGGCCCTGCCGTTGAGGACGAAAATCCCCGAACCCTGTTTCAGCGCGCTGTCGCCGATTTGCGCAGCCAGAGGGGACCTCGGAAGGTCCTTATGCAAATCCCCAAGCTGTGAACCACGGCGCGAAAGTATTTAGGGTAGAACAAGAGTGACCAAAGCCTCTTCCAAGAAACCGGCAAAGCAGATCAAGAAGCCAGCCGCCAAGGCCGCTGCTTCCAAGTCGGTGCCTGCCAAGAGTGCGGCTGCCAACAGGCCGCGCACCCCCGTCAAGCTGAAGGCGGCAGCCAAGCCGGCCAAGCACGCGCTCAAGCCCGCGCCCAAGGCAGCCGCGGCCAAGATGCCTGCCGCCAAAACGCCGGCCAAACACGCAAAACCCGAAAAGCCGCTGACCAAGGCGCAACTCGCCCAGAAGGCGAAGGAAGAAAAGCTGAAGGCCAAAGCCGCGGCGCAGGCTGCCAAGGCCGATCCCAAGGCTGCCACCACGCCTGTGATCCCCAAGCCGGGCGCCAAGCCGCTGCCCAAGAAGCCGGGTGAGAGCGAGACGCCGGGCGATGCGGATTCCCCACTGCTGGACATGTCGGATGTCGGCGTCCGCAAGATGATCGCCAAGGCGAAAGCCCGCGGCTACGTCACCTATGACGAACTGAACAAGGTGCTGCCCTCGGACAAGACCTCGTCCGAGCAGATCGAAGACACGATGGCCATGCTCAATGAGATGGGCATCAATGTCATCGAGAGCGAGGAAGCCGAGGAAGGCGAGGAAGGCGGCGCGCTGGTTCCCGAAAGCGGCACCGGAAAGGCGCTGGCCACCACTCCGAAGTCCGGCGAGCAGTATGACCGCACCGACGATCCGGTGCGCATGTATCTGCGCGAGATGGGCTCGGTCGAACTTCTGTCGCGCGAAGGCGAAATCGCCATCGCCAAGCGCATCGAGGCCGGCCGCGAGCTGATGATCGGCGCCCTCTGCGAAAGCCCGCTGACCTTCGAAGCGCTCACGGTGTGGCGCGACGAACTCAACGAAGGCAAGGTGCTGCTGCGCGACATCATCGACCTGGAAGCCATGTACGGCGCCGGTCCCGATGGCCAGCCTGCCAATATTCCCCCGCCCGTCGGTCCCGACGGCAAGCCGCTGCCTGGCGTGCCGGGCCTCGCCGTCGCTGCCCCGGTGCCCGAAATCAAGAAGCCGGTTCCCCCGCCGCCACCGCCGGCTCCCAAGCCCCAGCCCGCTGTGGCGAAGCCCAATGGCGAAGGTGAGGGCGATGAAGGCGAAGCCGCCGCTGCCGCCGATTCTCAGGACGACGATTTCGACGACGAAGGCAATCTGCCGTTGTCGGCGATGGAAGCCGCGCTCAAGCCACAGGTGCTGGCGACCTTGGATTCCATTGCCGGCCTCTACAAGAAGCTGGGCAAGCTGCAGGACGCCAGCGTCGAAGCCGCGCTGGCTTCGGATGAACTCTCCACCGGCCAGGAGCGGCGCTTCAAGAAGCTGCGTAACGAGACCATGGACCTGGTCAAGTCCCTCAAGCTCAACAACAACCGCATCGAAGCCCTGGTTGACCAGATGTACGGGATCAACAAGCGCCTGGTCGGCCTTGAAGGAAAGCTGTTGCGCCTGGCCGAAAGCCATGGCGTGGACCGCAGCGAGTTCCTCAAACAGTATTTCGGCAATGAGCTGGACCCCAACTGGGCCCGCCGCGTCGGCCGCCTGAGCGGCCTTGGCTGGCATGATTTCGTCACCGACGAGCGCGACAAGATCAAGGGCCTGCGCGACGACATCCAGCAGCTTGCACAAGAGACCCGCCAGTCGGTTTCCGAATTCCGCCGCAACGTGCAGACGGTGCAGAAGGGCGAGCGGGAATCCGGCGTCGCCAAGAAGGAAATGATCGAGGCCAATCTGCGGCTCGTCATCTCCATCGCCAAGAAGTACACCAACCGCGGTCTGCAGTTCCTGGACCTGATCCAGGAAGGCAATATCGGCCTGATGAAGGCGGTCGATAAGTTCGAATACCGCCGCGGCTACAAATTCTCGACCTATGCCACCTGGTGGATTCGCCAGGCCATCACCCGCTCCATCGCCGATCAGGCCCGTACCATCCGCATCCCGGTGCACATGATCGAGACGATCAACAAGCTGGTGCGCACTTCCCGCCAGATGCTGCACGAGATCGGCCGCGAGCCGACCCCGGAAGAGCTGGCCGAACGCCTGGCCATGCCGCTGGAGAAGGTGCGCAAGGTCCTCAAGATCGCCAAGGAGCCGATCAGCCTGGAAACGCCAATCGGCGACGAGGAAGACAGCCACCTGGGCGACTTCATCCAGGACCCCAATGTGGTGCTGCCGATCGATGCCGCCATCCAGGCGAACCTGCGCGAAACCACCACCCGAGTGCTGGCGACCTTGACGCCGCGCGAGGAGCGCGTGCTGCGCATGCGCTTCGGCATCGGCATGAACACCGATCACACGCTGGAGGAAGTGGGCCAGCAGTTCAGCGTCACCCGCGAGCGCATCCGCCAGATCGAGGCGAAGGCGCTGCGCAAGCTGAAGCATCCAAGTCGTTCCAGAAAGTTGAGAAGCTTCCTTGACAACTAAGCGGACAACGAAGCGCAGGGTATTCGTCCCTACGCTGTCGCTAGGGACCCTCGACAACTGATGCAGCTCACCTTGCTCAAGGGCAAAATCCACCGGGCCACCATCACCCAGTGCGATCTGAACTATGAAGGCTCCATCTCGGTGGACTCCGCGCTGATGGAGCGCGCCGGCATCCTGCCGCATGAGCAGGTGGATGTGCTGAACATCAACAATGGCGAGCGCTTCACCACCTACGCCATTCCCGCCGCCGCCGGCTCGGGCATCATCGGCGTCAATGGCGCGGCCGCGCGCCTCGCCCAGAAGGGCGATCTTGTCATCATCGTCGCCTATGCTCGCATGGAAGAGGCGGAAGCCAAGAGTTTCCAGCCCCGCGTGCTGCTGGTGGACGCCAACAACAAGCCGCAGGCGCCCGCCCTGCGTGTTCTGGAAACCTGAAACCCCTCCAACGACCGACCGCACCAACAATGGCACGCCAAGACGACGAAAAATTCTCCAACCGGCTGGAAACGGCCGCCAAGGCCCGGGCCGAGATGTTGGCCAAGGTCAAAGCCCGCGCCGAAGCCGCCAAGGCCACCGCCGACCTGCGCGCCAAGGAACGCCAGGCCATCGCCGCCGCCCGCGATGAGCGGGCCGCCAAGCGTGCCGAGGAAAAGCGGCTGGCTGCCGAGGCCGCTGAGCGCGCCGCCCGTGAAGCGGACGAGCGCAAGCGCCGGGAAGCGGAAGAGGCCAAGGCTGCCGTCGAAGCCAAGAAGCGCGAGGAAGCCGAGAAGCTGGTCCAGCTCCTGGCCGAGCAGAAGGCTGCCCGCGATGCCCGCTATGCTGCCCGCAAGGACCGCCAGAAAAAGGGTAGGCGCTGATCTTTTGCGCCGTGAGTTCGTCGCGCCTTCGCTCATGTACCTCTCGTACACGTCGCTCGGCGCTCCTGCTCACGTCGCAAAATCTCTAGCGCCTAGTATTAATTGTCATTTCCGTGAAACCGGGAATCCCTCTTTCTCCAAAAATCCCATTTCCATCCGAAGCCAATCGGGTTTAACTATCCGCGCTGGTTGAGCTTTCGCTCCCGGCATTGAAATGCCGTCGCGCCGAAGTTCCCCGCTTCGCCCGGTCCATCCGTCAACTGTCGAGAATGAGGGCGCGCGCGCATGCCGTTCGTGGAAGACAAGCAGTTTCGCTATCCGGCCGAGGATGAATGCCTGGTGCGCCGGCTTGGGTCGGGCGTGATTGCGGCCTGGCCCTATCTGCCGGAAGAGGCGCGGGCGCGCATCCTCGCCGAAGCCAGGACCGCCTGGGACCGAGAGCATTTTGTCTCCAAGTTGCCCCACAAGCTGGAATCCATCATCCGGCGCGGGCACGGCTGAAAGCCGGCCTTCGGCCCGTCCGGCAGGCTGGCGCCTAGGCCAGCGCGCCGAGAAGTACCATCACGATTCCGATGACGGATGCCGTCCACACGACGGTGCGCGCGAATGCAATTCCGGCGGCATAGACCGGCACATAAACCAGGCGCGCCCAGAAGTAGATTTCGGCGCCCAGTGCGGTGGTGGAATTGGTCTTGTTCAGGACCGTGACGATCAGAACCGCGGCGGCGAAATAGACGAAGGTCTCGCGAAAATTTTGAAAGCCTCGCTTGAAGCGGCCTGTCAGCAGGGTGACCGCCGGGCCCGGCACATCCCTTGGGCCAAGGCTGTACGGCATGCCCTGGTCCTTGACCGAAAGCGCGGTGGCAATAACGAGTTGAAGCAAGCCCAGAACCGCGCTCCAGCACAGCATCTGGATTTCGACCGAACCGGCAAAGATATTCATTGTGCCCCTCCTGTCTCCCCGCACCTACTATAGCGCGGAAAGAAGCAGGGCGTCAGTCGGCCCGGTAATTGAAGCTGACCGATATCCGCTGACCTTTGGCGCGGTTGGTCTCAACCCCATGGCGCAGCCAGCTTTCCCATAACAGCAGCATGCCGGGCTTGGGCTCGACATCTACGAACAGGCGATTTTCCAGCCGCGCCTTCGCCTTCCGCGGTGGCGCGGCCATCATCAGCGGCAGGCGCGGGTCCTCGAAGCGGATGGCGCCGGAGCGGGGCGGCACCGTCACATAATAGGTGCCGCTGATCACCGAATGAGGATGGATATGGGGCGCATGAATGGCGCCTTTGTTCATGACATTGACCCAAAGGCTGTCCAGGCCGAGCTTCTTGCGGCCCAGATCGAATTCCAGCTCCCGGCCAAAGGCCGCCACGTGCTGGGCAAGGCTCCGCTCCAGCTCAGCGAAGATGCTGGCCCGCCGGGTCAGGTCGTTCAGCGAGGCATAGGAGGTATAGCCGCCATAGCCATGGTCGCGGGACCAGCGGCGGCCGGCCCCATCATCCATGGCCAGGCCCAGGCAGGTCTCTTCCAGGCCCCGCGGGACGGGGATGCGGGCCTTGTACAGGCGGGTGGAAAACAGGGTCTCGGACATTTTGGTTAGCAAGTTCTTGACCATTGGGCCGGTAGGGTCCGGCGCCTGTCAATCACGGGGATTGGCGGCGAAGGATACCAAGTCATGGCTAGCTTCGAGCAGGTTCCGGTCACCGCTGCTGTCTTTTCTGTCGTCACGATCCTGCTCTCCGGCTGCATCGCCTATGACGCCACCCGCACCGTGGTGGACGCCGGCACTACCGTTGTCGGCACCGGCATCAGCCTGGTTTCCAGCACCGGCACCCTGGTGCTCTCGCCGCTGGACCAGAGCGCCGGCAAGTCCAAGTAATTCTCATCATGGGCGGGCTTGACCCGCCCATCCAGGGCAACTCACGCCGGCGCTTCCGATTCTGGATGGCCGGCTCAGAGGCCGGCCATGGAGGTAGAGTTAGAACTTATCCTTCCGCGCCCGGATCTCGCCGAACGCCGCGACGGTCGCTGCCCCTTCCATGCCCAGGCTTTTGCGGATTTCCGCTGAGTCAGGCCGCAGGAAGGGATTGGTCTGTTTCTCCAGTCCCATGGTGGCTGGCACGGTGGGCGCCTTTTGGGCGCGCGCCGCCCGCACATCTTCCATCCGCTTACGCAGCGCCTGATTGCCGGGCTCCAGGGTCAGGGCGAAGCGGCCATTGCTCTCGGTATATTCATGGCCGCAGAAGATTTTGGTCTCGTCGGGCAGGGTCATCAGCTTGGAAAGGCTGGTCCACATCATCTGGGGATCGCCCTCGAAGAGCCGCCCGCACCCCATCAGAAACAAGGTGTCGCCGGTAAAGGCATTGCCGTCGATCACGAAAGTGATGGCCCCGCGCGTATGGGCAGGCACCTCCAAAACCTTCACCTTGCGGCCGTCGAATTCCCAGCCCGAGGCCTCGTCCACCCCCACATCGATCCCCGGGATGCGGGCGGCATCCTTACCCGGCCCCACGATGGTCGCGCCGGTCTCGCGCTTCAGGTCCAGATTGCCGCCGCAATGGTCGAGATGATGGTGGGTGTTGAGGATATGGGTCAGCGACCAGCCTTTCCGGGCCAGCGCCGCCTTGACGGGGGCGGCTTCCGACGGGTCCACCACGGCGCAGTTGGCGCCGGATTTCACCAGATAGGCATAGTTGTCCGACAGGCAGGGGACGATCTCGATTTCGGTCATTGTAACTCCTTGATGCAGCAAGGTTAGCAAAAGCCTGTGCTTGAACAACCGCTCGCCCTGCCTATTGTCGCGGCCATGCCGCAGGACGTGCGCGATCTGGCCGCCTTCTACCACACGCCGCTGGGTCATCTGGCGCGCCGGGCAGTGCTGCGGGAAATCCGCAAATACTGGCCGGATCTGCGCAACTACCGCCTTCTGGGTTACGGCTTTGCCGTGCCCTATCTCGGCGCTCTGACCGGGGCGGAACGGGCTATCGCCGCCATGCCGGCGCGCCAGGGCGTCGTGGCCTGGCCGCAAGGGGCCAATGCCGCGGTCCTGTGCGAGGAAGATGCGTTGCCCTTTCCGGATGTGTTCTTCGACCGCATCCTGATCGTGCATG
>Ga0310811_10009244_pt1 | contig 12712 bp, 12 predicted proteins | sample YCmetagenome_FD_207642 | JGI IMG/M metagenome (GOLD analysis project Ga0310811, IMG submission 207642) | Soil microbial communities from experimental microcosm in Duke University, North Carolina, United States - YC | ecosystem: Engineered > Artificial ecosystem > Soil microcosm > Unclassified ... | reverse complement strand
AAACGCTGGGGATTTGCACCTATCCCGCGGAAAACGGCTTTTTCAGTTTCCGCCGCACCACCCATGCCGGGGAGCCGGACTATGGGCGGCAAATCTCGGCAATTGTGCTTACCGAGTAACAGACGCACCCGAAGCGCCCATCGCCGGTTGCGATTGCGAAGCCCAGCCGCTAAAAGCCCGTCATCAAAGCTTCACTTCACCAGGGTCTTCGGGGGCGCGTGCGATGACGGATCTCAACGGATCGCGGGGCATGCGCCTGATCGCAGGCAATTCCAACAAGCCGCTTGTCGATGACATCAGCGCCCATCTGGGACTGACCCCGGTCAAGGCCGACGTGCGGCGCTTTTCCGACGATGAGATCTTTGTCGAGGTTCGCGAGAATGTCCGCGGCGAGGACATGTTCGTGATCCAGTCCACCAGCGCGCCCGCCAACGACAATCTGATGGAATTGCTGATCATCATTGACGCGCTGCGCCGCGCCAGCGCCCGGCGCATCACCGCGGTGATCCCTTATTTCGGCTATGCCCGCCAGGACCGCAAGGTCGGCCCCCGCACGCCCATCTCCGCCAAGCTGGTGGCCAACATGATCACCGAGGCCGGCGCCAACCGGGTGTTGACCGTGGATCTTCATGCCGGCCAGATCCAGGGTTTCTTCGACATCCCCACCGACAATCTCTTCGCCCAGCCGGTGATCGTGAAGGACATTCTGGAACATCTGGAGGGCAAGTCGCCCATGGTGGTGTCGCCCGACGTGGGCGGCGTGGTGCGCGCCCGTTCGCTGGCGCGCCGCCTCAACACCGACCTTGCCATCGTGGACAAGCGCCGCGAGAAGGCTGGCGTTTCCGAAGTGATGAACATCATCGGCGATGTCGAAGGCCGACCCTGCATCCTGATCGACGACATCATCGATTCAGGCGGCACTCTGTGCAACGCCGCCGAGGCGCTGCTGAACAACGGCGCCACGGAAGTCTATGCCTACACCACCCATGGCGTGCTGTCGGGCAAGGCGGTGGAGCGCATCAAGAACTCCAAGCTGAAATCCATGGTAGTGACGGACACCATCCAGGCCACCGACGCGATGAAGGCCTGCGCCAATATCCGCACCATCTCCATCGCGCCCTTGTTGGGCGAGGCGATGCGGCGCATCAACAACGAAGCGTCCGTCTCCAGCCTGTTCGATTAACCAGGCGGCCAGTGCGGGCTTTCCTTCTCCCCGCGGTGCTGCTGGGTCTTGCGTGGCCCGGCTTGGCTTGCGCGGCGGAGAGCGCCAACCGGCCGACCTTTTCCCTGATCACGGAAAACGATTCCTACATCTCGATTTCCGGAGACCGGCACTACACCAACGGCATCTACTTCTCCTGGACGTCTGAAGCACAGGCCGAAACCAAATCCTTCGCCCGCCATTTGATGCTGCCCGGCTCTGGTGAGTGGCGCAGCGGCTTCTTCCTGGGCCATGCGATCTTCACGCCGGAAAATCTCACCGCCTTCACCCCGCCTGCCAACGACCGGCCATATGCCGGCTGGCTGTTCGGCGGGGGGCGGCTAACCCGCGACAGCGGCGCGGTCCTGGACAAGGTTGAGATCACGCTGGGCGTGGTGGGACCGGCCGCGCTGGGCAGCGATGTCCAGAAATTCTGGCACGCAGCCTTCGTGCCCAGCGCCGCCCATCCCAATGGCTGGCATGCCCAGCTGTGCGACGAACCCGGAGCGGTGCTCAGCAGCCAGCGCATCTGGCGGATGCCGCTGATGCGCAAAGGCCTGGAAGCCGAGCTGCTGCCCGAAATCAATCTCTCTGCCGGCAATGTCTATGACTATGCCGGGGCCGGCGCGATGCTGCGGCTGGGCCAGAACCTGATCGCCGACTGGGGGCCGCCGCGTATTGCCCCGGCGCAGCAGGGCTCCGACTTCCAGACCGTGGACCGCTTTGCCTGGTACATCTTTGCGGGGGGCGAGGCGCGCGCCGTGGCGCGCAACCTGTTCCTGGACGGCAACAGCTTTCACGCCGGGCCCGGTGTCGCGAAAGAACCCGTCGTGGGGGACATCAATGCGGGCGCGGCGCTACTGTTTCCCCATGCCCGGGTGATGGCGAGCTACACCCACCGTACCGCCGAATTCCGCAACCAGAAGGGCGACGACGAGCTTGGCTCGCTGACCCTGTCCTTCATCCCCTAGTGTCGTGGTTTCGAAGTTCGCAACACCATTGATATCGGGCTCCTAGCGAACTTCGAAACCAAAACGACACTAGGAATCAATAAGTTGCTAGTGTCCTTCGATTCCGAAATTCGCAAGCTGCCTATATCAACATGAGGCGAATTTCGGAATCGGGACACTAGGCCAGGAGCGACACCACGACCGCTTCGATGGTCAGCGCCAGCGCCCAATGGCCGCCGTCGATCACGGTCAGGGTGTAGTGGCGCTGCTGGAACAGGTTATTGACCAGAAGGGAGACGGAAATCAGTCCGACCCCGATGGTCAGCCCGATCAGGGCGCTGGGGCCGACGCCCACCACACCCATGCTGGCCAGCAGGTAATAGATGGTCGCCGACATCACCAGGGCGGCCAGGAAGGACACCACCAGCAGGTTCAGGGGCATCTTCTTGTCCTTGCACGCGTCGGGATCGAGCCCCTGCGCCCGCTGCCAGGGTTTGCCCAGGACCCCGTACCAGACCGCGCCAAAGATCCAGGCGGCCACCCCCGCGGCCAGAATGGCGATAATGGGATTGTGCATGTCGTCCTCCCCGCTTTTGCGGCAAGGCTAGCACGGGTTCCGGGCTGAAAAAGCGCCGGTTGCGCGGAAAGCCGCCTTCCGCTAAAAGCCTCGCCTTTCCGCATATTTGCCGGACTTACCACTGGCTTTGGCCGGCCCGAAGGATCAGGAAAATGACGCAAGTTCAAGAGCTTAAGGTGGAAGCGCGCGGCGCGACCGGCAAAGGTCCGGCCTTCCAGGCGCGCGAGCGTGGCCTGATCCCCGGCGTGGTCTATGGCGGCACCGCCGATGTCCAGAACGTGTCCGTGGACGCCCGCACCCTGGAGCGCCATATCGAGGCCGGCCATTTCCTCACCACCCTCTTCATGCTGGACGTCGCCGGCAAGAAGACCCGCGTGATCCCGCGCGAAGTGCAGCTCGACCCGGTCAGCGACCGTCCCGTGCATGTGGATTTCATGCGCCTGGCCGAAGGCGCCACCGTGCGTCTGGAGATTCCGGTGCACTTCAATGGCGGCGATGTTTCCCCGGGCCTGAAGAAGGGCGGCGTGCTGAATATCGTGCGCCACTCCATCGGCCTGATCTGCCCGGCCGACAAGATTCCCAACACCATCGAAGTGGACGTGTCGGGCCTGGACATCAACGAGTCCATCCACATCAACGCCCTGACCCTGCCGGAAGGCGTGAAGCCGGTCATTCGCGGCCGTGACTTCACCGTCTGCTCGATCGTGGCGCCCACCAGCGTCATCGAAGAGCAGCGCGCCGCTGCTGCCGCTGCCGCGGCTGCCGCCGCCGCCCCGGTTGCGGAAGCCGCCCCGGCCGAAGGCGCCGCGCCTGCCGCTGGCGCCGCTCCGGCTGCTGGTGCTGCCGCGCCTGCCGCCGGCGCCAAGCCGGCCGCTGCTCCGGCCAAGAAGTAAGCCGCCGCCGAGGGAGGCGTCTCCTTCATGGACACGCCGCTTCTCATTGCAGGTTTGGGCAACCCCGGATCGCAATATGCGAGGAACCGGCACAATGCCGGCTTCATCGTCGTGGATATGCTGCACGCCGAATATGGCTTCGGGCCTTGGAAGGCCAAGTTCGAGGGCCTGCTGTCGGAAGGCACACTGGGCGGGCGCAAGACCTATCTGTTGAAGCCCCAGACCTACATGAACCTTTCCGGCGACAGCGTGGGACCGGCCTTGCGCTTCTTCAAGCTGCCGCTCGATGCCTTGGTGGTGGTGCATGACGAGATCGACCTAGCCGCCGGCAAGCTGAAGGTGAAGACCGGCGGCGGCGATGCGGGGCAGAACGGATTGCGCTCCATCACCGCCACCCTGGGGCCGGATTACCGGCGGGTGCGCCTTGGCATCGGCCATCCCGGTGAGAAGCACAAGGTCAGTGGCCATGTGCTGCAGAATTTCACCGCCGACGATATCGGCTGGCTGAAGCCGCTGGTGGAGGCAATGGTGCAAGCCGCGCCCCTGCTGGCAAAGGACGACGATGCCGGCTTCATGAGCAAGGTGGCCGTGCTCCTCAAGCCGCCGAAGAACGACAAACCGGCAAAGCCAAAGAAAGACGAGTAATGGGTTTCAAGTGTGGAATCGTGGGCCTGCCCAATGTCGGCAAGTCCACCCTGTTCAATGCCCTGACGCAGACCGCGGCGGCGCAGGCGGCCAACTATCCTTTCTGCACCATCGAACCGAATGTCGGCGATGTGGCGGTGCCCGACGCACGGCTGGAGACCTTGACCAAGATCGCAGGCTCCGCCGAGATCATCCCGACTCGCATCACCTTTGTGGACATCGCCGGGCTGGTGCGCGGCGCCTCCAAGGGCGAAGGCCTGGGCAACCAGTTCCTGGCCAACATCCGCGAAGTGGACGCGGTGGTGCATGTGCTGCGTTGTTTTGAGGACGATGACATCACCCATGTCGAGGGCAAGATCGATCCCATCGGCGATGCCGAGACGGTGGAGACCGAGCTGATGCTGGCCGACCTGGACAGCCTGGAGAAACGGCTGCCGGCGCTGGAAAAGAAAGCCAAGGGCGGCGAGAAGGAAGCCAAGGAAGCCATGGCGTTGGTAATGAAGGGGCTGACCCTGTTGCGCGACGGCAAACCGGCGCGGCTGGCGGACCTGACGCCCGAAGAACGCGGCCCCTACAGCCAGCTTGGCCTGATGACGGCCAAGCCGGTGCTCTATGTGCTGAATGTCGAAGAGGCTTCCGCCGCCACCGGCAATGCCATCTCGGCGCGCGCCGAGGAGATGGCCAGGAAGCAGGGCGCCAAAAGCGTGGTGATCTCGGCCAAGATCGAGGAAGAGATCGCGCAGATGCCGGCCGAGGACAGGCCCGATTTCCTCGCCAGCCTTGGCCTGGAAGAACCCGGCCTCAACCGCCTGATCCGTGCCGGTTATGACCTGCTCGGCCTGCTCACCTTCTTCACCGTGGGGCCCAAGGAAGCGCGCGCCTGGACCGTGACCAAAGGCTCACGGGCGCCGCAAGCCGCCGGGGTGATCCATACTGATTTCGAGCAGGGCTTCATCCGCGCTGAAACGATTGCCTATCCCGACTATGTCGCGGGCAATGGCGAAGCGGGCGCACGCGAGGCAGGCAAGTTCCGGCTGGAAGGCAAGGACTATGTCGTCGCCGACGGCGACGTGATGCACTTCCGGTTCAACAACTAACCTTATTCGTCATGGCCCGGCTTGTCCGGGCCATTCAGTTTCTTTCTTCCAGAAGCTTCGCCTGCGTCCAACTGGATGGCCCGCACTCCGGCGGGCCATGACAATAAGGGGAAAGCAAGGATTACGTCGTCGCCGACGGCGACGTGATGCACTTTCGGTTCAACAATTGATATAACGCGCAGGCTTGCGCCGCCGCTCACGTGGTTGTTCTGATCAAGTCTCGCCGATGGAGACTGCACTTTGAACACCCGTGAAAATGTCTGGCCCCGCCTGGCGGGCCTCGACGTCCGCGCCACGACGGACACTTTGCACCTTTGGACCCAAGTGGTAGGCAAGGTGCGCCTGATGCTGACGCCCTGGATAAATCACAGCTGGCACGTTCCGCTTTACGTCTCCGTCCGCGGCCTCACCACTGGCCCGATGAGCGTTCCCGGTCGCACGATCGAGATCGAATTTGACCTTATTACGGACCGTCTTCTCCTGAGCGATTCCGGGGGCCGCTATGCAGAGGTTTCGCTGGTATCGCAGAGCGTGGCTGGCTTTTATGCGGCGGCCATGAAGGCATTGGATGATCTTGGCCTTCCGGTAAAAGTGGATCCAGTCCCCTGCGAGATAGCTGATCCAATCGCTTTTCACGATGATCAGGCGCCGCGGACCTATGACGGAGCTACGGCCCGCGCCTTTTGGCGCGCCCTGTTGGAGACGCAGCGCGTATTTCAGATCTTTCGCAGCCGCTTTTCCGGCAAATGCAGCCCGATCCACTTTTTCTGGGGAAGCTTTGATCTTGCGGTCACCCGCTTTTCGGGCCGCCCCGCGCCACAGCATCCCGGTGGCGTGCCGCATCTGCCCGATGCCGTGGTCCGCGAGGCCTATAGCCATGAGGTCTCGAGCGCGGGATTCTGGCCCGGCAACGGCACCAGCAAACCTCCCAGCTTCTACAGCTACGCCTATCCTTCGCCAGCGGGTTTTTCCAGCGCGAGGGTGCAGCCGCGAGAAGCTTATTTTGATGATGCGTTGGGGGAATTCCTGCTGCCCTACGATGTCGTTCAGATGGGCGAAGATCCCGATGGGACCCTGCTGCGCTTTCTCCAAAGCACATACGAGGCGGCGGCGACGCTGGCACATTGGGACAGGGCTTCGCTGGAAAGACCGTCGGGTCTTATTGGTAAGCCGTCGGCCCCTGCCTAGCACCCGTTTGTCATGGCCCGCTTTATGCGGGCCATCCATACGGTAGCAGGGTTATGGATGGCCCGGACAGTGGCTAGCGACAGCGTAGCGACGGGCCATGACGAAAATGGCTAGTCAAACCAGCCGAACAAAGCTCGTTCGAACCTTATCGATATCATACACGAAGCCTTGCCATCCAGCCCGCCGCGCATTTGGTGACAGTGGGGACCGCGGTTTAAACAACTCAGGCGTCTGCAAATCAGACGCGAGATAGTAAATTGCGTAGTGCTTGAGGCTCTCCGAAACCAGAACCAAGAACAAAGGAAAATATATCGCAGCGTCCATACGTTCTTTTTGCGGTCGCCATGCCGCACCAAGAACAGCTTTCGGAATAGCAGTGATATCGCTCACGCGAGCCGCTTTAACTTGGCCCAGATAGCCGCAAAAATCGCAGATCACGTCAGCGCATTTGAAATTCGCGGGCAATCGCCTAAGCGTTCTGCTCCGCTTACATTTTGGACAAGCACATAGTTGAACAACTCTGAGCTCGCCGAAATCACCCAGTTCTTGAAACGCCGTAGCCACAGAATATTCAGTTCTTCACGAACTTCCGGAAATTCGGGACATTGGTGAAGCCGGCAAAGATGTTGCCGTCGCGGTCCACCGCCACGCCCTCGATGGCATTGTATTCGCCCCAGGGCAGGAAACCCAGCACCTTGCCGTCGCTGATCTTCCCCCAGCGGATGCCGTTGCCGAAGCCGGGATTGTTCTTGGCGTTCGAAAGCGAATCCGCGACATAGATCATGTCGTCCTTGGTGATGAAGATGCCGCTGGGCCGGCCAAACTGTTTCCACTCGCCCAGAAACTTGCCCTGCTGGTCGAAGATCTGGATGCGGTTGTTGGAGCGGTCGGCGACATAAAGCCGGCCTGCCTTGTCCATCGCCAAGCCATGCGGTGCGTTGAACTCGCCGGGCCCGGCGCCCAGCTTGCCCCAGCTCAGCAGAAACTTGCCGGTGCGGTCGTATTTCAGGATCCGGGCGTTGGTCTTTTCGCTATGGCCGTCAGCGACAAAGATGCTGCCGTCCGGCGCCACCAGCACATCGGAGACACCGTTAAAGCGGTCGGTGCTGTCGCCGGTGGTGCCGGAGACGCCCATGGTGCGCAGCAGCTTGCCGTCCTGCGTGTATTCATGGATCACGTCGGCCACCACGCCGCTTTGGGAAATGCCCTCCACCAGCCAGATGTGCCGGTCACGGGACACGAAGATGCCGTGGGGATACATGATTTCGCCCTTGCCCCAGTTTTTCACCGCCTTGCCCTGGGCATCGAACTTGTGGACGGGATCGAGATCCTTGATCTTCGAGCAGCCATCGTCCGGCGTGCCGCAACGCTCGAATATCCAGACGCTTTTGCCGTCCGGGTCCATGTCCACCGCGGAGGTGCCGCCAATCCGCCGGTCGGTCTGCGCCCATCCCGCATCCTCGTGATAGGGGTTGGGGTAGTCGTTGGGATCGTGCGCCGGCGGCATGGCGGGTCCTTGCGCCCATGCCGAAGCCGCCCAAAGCAGCAAACTGGCCAGCAACGGAATGACCAAAGCAGCGCGCATGCACCCCTCCCCACTTCTTATTTTGGGAAGAGCCTAGCGCAGCAGCCCGTTAGCGCAAGCTGGCCTCGATATTGCCCCCGTCCACGGTGACGACGGCCGCCGTGGTCTTGGTCGCCGTGGCCAGATAGACGAAAGCCTCCGCGACGTCGTCGGCCGTGACTTCCCGCTTGAGCAGGTTGCCGGCCATGTAATCGGCCTCGGAAACGCCACGGGCCTTGGAGCGGGCCGCCACCATCTCGTCGGTCAGAAGCCCGCTGCGGATGCGGTCGGCATTGACCGCATTGGCGCGGATGCCGTCCTTGCCATGGTCCAGGGCGTACTGCTTGACCAGAAATAGGGTGGCGGCCTTGGGCAGGCCATAGGGGCCGAAATCCTTGCCCGGATTGACGGCCTGCTTGGAGGTGTTGAACAGCAGGCAGCCGAAGGTACCCTGCGCCTGCATGATGCGAGTGGCCTGCTGCGCCACCGCCTGATGGGCCCAGAAATTCAGCTCAAAAGATTTCCGCAGGGTCTCGTCATCCACCTGACCGATGGTTCCCTGCCAGGCCGCGCCGGCGTTGGAGACCACGATGTCGACGCCACCGAAGGCGCTAGCCACCGCGTCGAAGGCCGCGCGCACCGATTTGGGATCGGTGACGTCGCACTGCAGCGCCAGCGCCTTGCCGCCGATGGCCTTGGCCGCGGCTTTCGCCGCATCCAGATCGCGGTCCAGGATGGCGACTTCCGCGCCCTGCTTGGCCATCGCCTTGGCCGTGGCCGCGCCGATGCCCGAACCGCCGCCGGTGATCACCGCCACCTGGCGGGCGAGCGACTTCTCGTTCGACTTGCCCAGCTTGGCCTGTTCCAGCGACCAGTATTCGACTTCGAACATGTCGAATTCGCTGATCGGCTTGAACTCGCCGATCGCTTCAGCGTCGGTAATCACTTCCACCGTGTTTTCGGCGATGTCGGCGGCGATGGCGGCATCCTTGGCTGAGGCGCCAACGCCGAACAACCCCACACCCGGCACCAGGATCACCCGCGGCAGGGGATCGAGTTCTTTTTTCTTCTGCGCGCTCCTGTCATTGTTGCGCGCGAAATAGTCGTGATAGCCGGCGACAAAACGGTCCACCGCCGCCTGCACGTCCTTCTTCCATTCGTCCAGCTTGCCCGCTTCCGGCGCCGTCACCACCAGCGGCCAGTTCTTGGTGCGGATGGTGTGGTCGGGCGTCACCACGCCTTGCTGGCTGTAGCGCGCCAGCTCGGCACCGTTGACATAATCCAGGATTGCCGGACCCGTGCGGAAGTTCAGGATCTGCCGCTTGGCGGTGCCGGCGCTGGCATTCTTCTCCAGCGCCACCGCGCCGCGCAGGATGGGCGCGATTTCCGGCAGCGCGGCGATATTGCCGGGCAGCATGGCCTTTGCGCGCTGCTTCCTCTGCCGGCCCAGGCGCTCTTCCGCCAGGGTGACGAAATGGATCATGCGTTCATAAGCCTGTTTGGCGCTGTCGCCGACGGTGAAGATGCCGTGCTGGAGCAGCACCAACCCTTCCACCTTCGGGTTCTTGTCGAACACATCGGCCACCGACTTGGCCAGGGCAAAGCCGGGGATGGTGTAGGGTACATAGGCGACCTTGTCCCCATAGACTTCCCGCGCCATCGCCTCGCCGTCGGGCTGGTCCACCAGCGACAGCACGGCGGTGGAGTGAACGTGATCGATGAACTTGTGCGGCAGGAAGGCGTGCAGCAGCGTTTCCACCGACGGATTGGGCGAGCCGGAATCCAGCAGGTTGATGCGCTGATAATTGACCATGTCCTCGTCGGACAGCTTGTCCAGCTTGCGCAGCTTGCGGACGGGCTCCAGCTTCACCGCCGGCAGGCCCTGGGGTTCGATATAGCCCATGTCCCAGCCCGAGCCCTTGATGCAGATCACCTCCACATCCTCGCCCAGCATGTCCTTGACCGTCGTCTTGACCGAGGTGTTGCCGCCACCATGCAGCACCAGCTTGGGGTCCTGGCCCAACAGGCGCGTGGTATAGGTGCGCAGCGCCAGGTCCTCGTTGATGCCCTTGCCGGCATAATCGCTGACGAATTTCCGCGCGTCGGCGTCGGACCATTTGGACTGCATTTACTTCTCCTAATGCCCTTCGCTGCTTGAAGGGCAATTATTCCTGCGTTTCAGGAAACAGGCTGCGTAAGCCTTCGGGGGTGGCGGCGCAAGTGCCGCGCTCGGTGATCAGGCCGGTCACCAGCCGGGCCGGCGTCACGTCAAAGCCGGGATTGGCGGCGCCCGAGCCGGGCGCGGCGATTTCCACCACTGTCACGGAACCGTCAGGAAGCCGGCCCGCCATCTTGAGCACCTCGTCTTCCGAACGTTCCTCGATCGGAATGTCGCGGCCCGATTCCAGAGTCCAGTCGATGGTAGAGCTGGGCAACGCCACATAGAAGGGCACGCCGTTATCCTTGGCCGCCAGCGCTTTCAGATAAGTGCCGATCTTGTTGGCGACATCGCCATTGGCGGTGACCCGGTCGGTGCCCACGATCACCATGTCCACCTCGCCGGCTTGCATGTAATGGCCGCCGGCATTGTCGGCCAGAATGGTATGCGGCACGCCATGGCTGCCCAGCTCGAAGGCGGTCAGCGAGGCGCCCTGATTGCGCGGCCGCGTCTCGTCCACCCACACATGCAGCTTGATGCCTTCGTCATGGGCCAGATAGATCGGCGCCAGCGCGGTGCCGTAATCTACCGTCGCCAGCCAGCCGGCATTGCAGTGGGTGAGAATGTTGAGCGGCTTGCCCGGCTTCTTATCCGCCAGCACGCGGATGATCTTGAGTCCGTTCCTGCCGATGGCCTGGCTCATCGCCACGTCTTCGTCGGCGATGATGCCGGCTTCAGCCCAGGCCAGCGCCGCGCGCTTCTCGCGCGGCTGGTTGAGCAGCGCGCCGCGCATCCGCCACAGCGCCCATTTCAGGTTGATGGCGGTTGGCCGGGTTTCGGCCAGCATCTCCACCATCTCTTGGATATTGTCGTCGGAAGGATCGTCCTTGACCGCCAGCGCGAGGCCATAGGCGCCGACCACGCCGATCAGCGGCGCGCCGCGGGTATTCATGTTCTTGATCACCCGCGCCGCGTCATCCGCCGAGCGAAGGGTCATGGTTTCGAACTGATGCGGCAGCTTGGTCTGGTCGATGATGCCGAAGGCATCCTCGCCGATGGGCCAGACCGAGCGGTAGTGCTTGCCATTGATCTTCATTGGAAGAAGGGCTTCATGCCGGCTGGGTCGCTTTCATCGACGGATATTCGCAGAAACGCGCATACCAGGCTGACAATTTGGGGTGGGAACCCTTCCAATCAAGATCCGGTAGGCGGAAATCGAGATAGCCCAGGGCGCAAGCCACCGCGATCTCGCCGATGGTGGGATCCTTTGCGAAATTCACCCGCTCCAGCGCGTCGATGCCGGCGGCGATGGTCGCCTTGCACCGCGCTATACGGTCTAGATTGCGGCGCTCTTCCGGCTCGGTCAATTCATAGCGCAGGGTCACAGCGGCGTCGGCGACGCCGTCGCCCAGCGCGGCCAGGCCCAGCGCCTTCCAGCGCCCGCTGGTGTGGCGAAAGATGTTCATGCCGGGAAAGAATTTTCCGCCGCCGGCATGATTGAGATATTCGCAGATCACCGGGGAATCGAACAGCGATGAGCCGTCGTCCAGCACCAAGATCGGAATCTGCTTCAGCGGATTGAGGCGGCGCAGGCTTTCGTCATTGCGGGCCTGGACGTCGATCACCTCCAGCTTGATATCCAGCTCATGGGCGATGATCCGCGCCTTGCGCGCAAAGGGCGAGACCGGATGCGAGTAAAGCTTCATCAATGTCCTTCAAAAGCCACCAGTGCCGTCACCGGCTTGCCCAGGGCGCGCAGCTTGTCGGCGCCGCCCAGTTCCGGCAGGTCGATGACAAAGGAACAGCCAATGACATTGGCGCCGGCCCGCTCCAAAAGACGAATGCCGGCCCAGGCGGTGCCGCCGGTGGCGATCAGGTCGTCCACCAAAAGGACGCGCTCGCCCTTTTCCAGCGCATCGATGTGAATCTCGACGCGGTCCTTGCCATATTCCAGATCGTAATCCTCGCCGATCACCGTGTGCGGCAGCTTGCCTTTCTTGCGCACCGGCACGAAACCGACGGAAAGCTGATGCGCCACCGCGCCGCCCAGGATGAAGCCGCGCGCTTCCAGCCCGGCGACCTTGTCGATCTTCAGGCCCGCATAAGGCTGCACCATCTCATCCACCGCGCGACGAAAGGCGCGCGGATTGCCGAGCAAGGTGGTGATGTCGCGGAACATGATGCCCGGCTTGGGATAGTCGGGAATGGTGCGGATCACGCTTTTGTAATCCATGATCTTATCCCTTTTTCAAAACGCGGCCCGCCACCGCATCCAGTTTCGCCGTCAGCGCCGGATCGCGCTTTTCCGGCGCGGTGATCAGCGCGAAATCCAGCACCGTCTCCGGCCGGTCCGGGCAGGTGGAGGGTGAACGCGCCGGCCCCAGCTTTGGCGCCACCGCCTGGATCAGCCTGCGGGCATTGGCGGCGTTCTGCTGCATC
>Ga0310811_10009243_pt1 | contig 12716 bp, 11 predicted proteins | sample YCmetagenome_FD_207642 | JGI IMG/M metagenome (GOLD analysis project Ga0310811, IMG submission 207642) | Soil microbial communities from experimental microcosm in Duke University, North Carolina, United States - YC | ecosystem: Engineered > Artificial ecosystem > Soil microcosm > Unclassified ... | reverse complement strand
GCCCGCCTCGACGCCGGGTCGAGCCGCAGGTCGGCCACCCGGAGCTCGGTCGGCCGTTCCACCGCACCACGCCGGATCAGCGCACGCACCCGGGCGTTGAGTTCATCGAATGAGAACGGCTTGACCAGGTAGTCGTCGGAGCCGGCGTCCAGGCCGGCCACCCTGTCTGCGACCCCGTCCCGCGCGGTGATCATCAGGATCGGCACCCAGCGCCGCTCGAACCTCAGCCGCCGGCACACCTCGATCCCGCTCATCTCGGGCAACATGACGTCCAGGAGGACAGCGTCGTAGGCGAACTCCATCGCGTGCCACAGTCCGTCCGGACCGGTCTGGGCCACGTCGACCGCGTAGCCCTCCTCTTCGAGGCCCCGCTTGAGCAGAGCCGCCATCCGGAGCTCGTCCTCGACCACTAGAACTCGCATCATTCCAGGGTAGAGGGCCTAGTTGAGATGCGCCTGTGAACACAGGACCCACCGACACACACAGAACACACCGGTTCTCACAGGTCTCAGCATCACTCATCTCCGTCTCATCTTGCGTCGAAATCATCACTGTCGGAAACACGTGGGTAACGCAGGGCAAGTGGGAGACCTTCTATGGAGACCGTTGTGCAGGCAGGGCCGCAGGCCGCGACCGAGCAGCACCCGAGCCAGGTATTCGTGGACGCCTCCGGGCGGCGTGCGAGGCGGATGACCCGGTGCGGGTACCTGCTCGGTCTCGGCTGCGTCGGCTACATCGGCATGGTGGCCATGGGTCTGTCGGGCACCCGGGTCGCCGCGCTGCCAGGGGTTCCCACCAGCGCCGAGAACCAGATCATCGCCGGGCTCTCCGACGAGGGCGGGTCGGTCGGCCTGCACCTGACGCGCTCCCCCGTGGTCCCCCGACCCGCGGCCGGTCCCGGTGCGGCCGCCCACGCCGCCGCCGTCCGCTCGGCGGCGGCCCGCGCGGCCGCGCTGGCCAGTCCCCCGACGGCGGCCAGGACCCGGCCGGCGGTCACCACGACCGGGCAGGCGGTGCTGCGCCCGATGCAGCAGACCGCCGCGAGCACGCAGCCTCACAGCGACGTCCAGGTGCTCGCCGAGGGCGCCTCCTACCCCGACCCGGCCGACCCGTCGGAGACCAAGTCGGTGGAGAAGGCCGAGAAAGCCGACGAGAAGGCTGCCGCGAAGGCGCAGGAGAAGGCCGCCAAGGCCGACGCCAAGAGCTCCAGGCACAGCTCGGCCTCCGCCTCCCCCGACAGTTCGTACTGATGGTGCTGACCAGCCCGGACCACGTGCGCTCCAGGCGTTCGGAGGTGTCCGAACAGGTAGGCCGGCGGCACCTGCCCCGACCCAGGTGGCTGCTGATCGTCGTGGTGTTCACGATGTTCTGCTGTGTGCTGCTGACCAACGGTCTGGTGACCTCCGAGATCGGCATCGACGCCGAGGGCGCGACCGTCGACGGGCCCGACAACGCCGTCCCGCTGGCGGTCAGCGAGGGCGGTCCGGTGATCGACCTGACCCACGGCCGGGCGCGCACCTACGCGATGCCTCCGAAGACCGTGGCACTGACCTTCGACGACGGGCCGGACCCGGAGTGGACGCCGCGGGTGCTGGACGTGCTCGAGAAGTACCACGTGCCGGCGACGTTCTTCGTCATCGGTTCGAGCGTGGCCCGCCACCCCGAGCTCGTCCGCCGGATCCGCGCAACCGGCTCCGAGGTCGGAGTGCACACGTTCACCCACCCGGACCTGCGTACGGTCTCGGCCGGCCGCGTCGACCGGGAGATCGCCGAGACCCAGATCGCGCTGGCCGGGGCGACCGGCGAGATCAGCTACCTGGTGCGTCCGCCCTACTCCTCGGAGTCCTCCGCCGTGGACAACGCCGGGTTCGGCGTGTTGACCCGGCTCGGGCAGCAGGGTTACGTCACGGCGCTGGTCGACGTGGACAGCAACGACTGGCAGCGCCCGGGCGTCGCGCGGATCGTGCACGACGCGGTGCCACCGTTCGGCCAGGGTGGGGTGGTCCTGCTGCACGACGCCGGCGGGAACCGTGTCCAGACGGTGCAGGCACTCGACCAGCTGATTCCCCGGATGCAGGCCCAGGGATACCGATTCACAACGCTCACCGCCGGTGTGCACCTGCCACCCGCCGACGTCGTGGCCGATCCCTCGGACCTGGTGCTGGGGCGGGTGATGCTGTTCGCGGTCCGGATCGCCACCGGGTTCGTCTCCGCGTTGGAGTGGAGCCTGCTGATCGTCGGCGGCCTGGTGATCCTGCGGCTGATCGTCATGGTGTGGGTGGCCGTCGGCCACCACCGGCGGCGGCGGCGACCCGACTTCATCTGGTCGCCCGGAGCGGGAGAGATCGGCCCGGTGACGGTGGTGGTACCGGCGCACAACGAGAAGGAGTGCATCGCCCAGACCGTGCGTTCGCTGGCGGCGTCCACCCACCCGGTGGAGATCATCGTCGTCGACGACGGCTCCACCGACGACACCGCGGCCATCGTCGGGTCGCTGCGACTGCCCTGCGTGCGGGTGGTGCGCCAGCCCAACGGCGGCAAGTCGACGGCGCTGAACACCGGAATCGCGCTGGCGAGCTACGACGTGATCGTGATGATGGACGGCGACACCGTCTTCGAGCCCTCGACCATCTCCGAGCTGGTGGCCCCGTTCGCCGACCCCGGGGTGGGTGCCGTCGCCGGCAACGCGCGGGTCGGCGACCGCGGGCGGCTCATCTCCAAGTGGCAGCACATCGAGTACGTCATCGGCTTCAACATCGACCGCCGCGCCCAGGACCGCTGGCGGGCGATCACCACGGTGCCCGGAGCGGTCGGTGCCTTCCGCGCGCAGGCACTCGCCGAGGCCGGCGGCGTCAGCTCGGACACCCTGGCCGAGGACACCGACCTGACCATCGCCATCGGACGAGCCGGCTGGCGGGTGGTGTATCAGCCCACCGCGCGGGCCTGGACCGAGGCGCCGGCGACGTTCGGGCAGCTGTGGCGGCAGCGCTACCGCTGGAGCTACGGCATCCTGCAGTCACTCTGGAAACACCGGGGCGCCTTCCGGGACGGCGTGACCCCTAAGCGGCTGGCCTACCTCGGGATGGGCACCACGGCGATGTTCCAGATCGTGCTGCCGCTGCTGGCGCCGATGGTCGACGTGTACCTCGTGTACGGCATGGTCTTCCTGGCACCCGTGCGAACGGCCGTGATCTGGGCGAGTGTGATGGCCATCCAGCTGGTCAGCGGGGCCATCGCGTTCCGGCTCGAGGGCGAGCGGTTGCGCGGGCTGTGGTTGTTGCCTCTGCAGCAGCTGGTCTACCGCCAGCTCATGTACGCGGTGCTGATCCAGTCGATCAGTACCGCCCTCGCGGGAAGCCGTCTGGGCTGGCAGAAGGCACCCCGGATCGGGCAGTTCTCCGCGGCCCCGCCGGTCTGATTCCCGGCCCCGACCCTCACACCCCAGGAGAACCCTGCGATGCTCACCGCCGCCCCCCTGCCGACCCTGCGACCCTCGGTCCTCGCCGCCCTTCGTAGGGACGCCGCCCTTGGGGTCACCGCGTTCGGTCTGGTCGCGGCGCTCTCCGCCTGCGGGGGCCCGGATGTCGCCGCGGCCGCCCCGCCACCGCCGGCACCCACCGCCGCCATCGCCAGGGTCGATGTGCAGGGCCCGACCGGGTTCGCGCAGACGAACATGACCTTCTACGCCGCCTACGACAACGACCCGGCGGGCAGCACCGACATCGCCTACCCCAACGAACGCCACTCCAAGGCCGGCGGCACCGGTACCTTCGCCGACCCACTCACCTTCGCCACCGACCCGAACGAGCTCCCGCCCGGGACGCTCATCTACTACGCCCCGCTGCGCAAGTACTTCGTCATGGAGGACGAGTGCGCGGAGTGCATCGACGACTGGAAGGCGTCCAAACGCCCGCGTATCGACCTGTGGACCTCGGCCACGACCGACAAGCGGGTGCTGGCCTGTGAGGAGAAGCTGACCCCGGACGGGCTGGTGAGCGTGGAGATCAACCCGCCGGCCGACCACCCCGTCGACACCCGCCCGCTCTTCGACGCGGCCGGCCACTGCTGGTAGAACGCCGGGGCGGCCGGTAACCGACCGCCCCGGCGCCCTCACAGGTTGGCGGTGGCCGCCTCGAGGTGGGCGGCGAACTTGCGGCGGGCGGCCTCGGCCCGGGTCGGGACGTGCTCGGTCGGCACCGCCGTCGGGGTGTAGCCGCGCAGGATCCGCTTGGCCACGGTCGCCTTGTGGACCTCGTCGGGGCCGTCGTAGATCCGGCCCGCCCGTGCGTCGCGGTACATCTGCTCCAGCGGCAGGTCACCGGTGAAGCCCAGCGATCCGTGGACCTGGATGGCCCGGTCGATCACGTCGTGCAGGACCTTGGCACCCCAGTACTTGATCATGCCGATCTCGATGCGGGCGTTGGCCGCGCCGACCTGGTCCATGGTCCACGCCGCCTGCAGGGTGAGCAGCCGGGCGGCGGTCATCTCGGCGGCGGACAAGGCCACCATGTCCTGGATCATCTGCTTGTCCGCCAGCACCGAACCGTGGGTCTCGCGGCTGACCGCGCGCTCGCAGAGCATGTCGAACGCCCGCTTCGACTGGCCGAGCCAGCGCATCGCGTGGTGGATCCGCCCCGGTCCGAGGCGCTGCTGGGCCAGCCGGAAGCCATCCCCGGGATTGCCGATCAGGTTCTCGACGGGCACCCGCACGTCGGTGTAGATGATCTCGGCGTGCCCGCCGTCGAGCTCCTCGCTGATCCGGGGATGGTTCATCACCGGGATGTCGCGCAGGATGTTCACCCCGGGGGTGTCGGTCGGCACGACGATCATGGAGCTGCCCTGGTACGGGGACACGTCCGGGTCGGTCACCGCCATCACGATCAGGAAGTCCGAGACCGAGGCGTTCGACGAGAACCACTTGTGCCCGTTGATCACGTACTCGTCACCGTCGCGGACCGCCCGGGTGGTCAGCATCGTCGGGTCCGCACCGGCCCCGGGTTCGGTCATCGAGAAGCAGCTGCGCAGCTCACCGCGCAGCAGCGGGAACATCCAGCGTTCCTTCTGCTCGTCGCTGCCCCCGATCGCCAGCAGCTCCGCGTTGCCCGAGTCGGGGGCGTTGTTACCGAAGACGCCGGGCGCGTAGCGGCACTGCCCGAGGATCTCGTGCATCAGGCCCAGCTTGACCTGGCCGAAACCCCCGCCACCGAGCTCCGGAGGCAGGTGCGCGGCCCACAGTCCCTGCTCCTTGACCTGCTCCTTCATCGGGGCGGTGATCCGCATGAACGTCGCCCGGTCCAGGTCCAGGGTCTCGAGCGGGATGATCTCCTCGCGGACGAACCCACGCATCCATTCCAGCTTCGCCTCGAACTCGGGCTCGGTGCTGAAGTCCCACGCCATAGTGTCTCCCTCGGCCGGCTTTTGATCTCTCTCTCCGGACAGTCTCCTCCTGGCGGTGCAGATCGCACGCCCAACGCCCGCCGCGGCAGGATGACGCCATGGCACAGGTAATCGTGACCGCCGAGCGCGAGGTCGCCGGCGCACATCAGCAGGTCCGCGCCGCGCTCGCGGACTACGCCCAGACCCGCCCGAAGATCCTCACCGACCAGTTCAGCGACTACCAGGTCCTCGAGGGTGGCAACGGTGCGGGCAGCAAGGTGCACTGGAAGTTCGCGGCCACCAGCAAGCGGGTCCGCGACCAGCTCGTCGAGGTGAGCGAACCGAGCGACGGCTCGATCGTGGAGGCGGACACCAACTCGAGCATGGTGACGACGTGGAAGGTCGCCGACGCCGGCGAGGGCCGGTCGCTGGTCAGCGTGCGCACCACCTGGGACGGGGCCGGCGGGATCGGCGGATTCTTCGAGCGGACGTTCGCCCCCAAGGGCCTGCGACGCGTCTACGACGAGATGATCGGCAAGCTGGACGCGCTCGTTTAGTTAGGTTACCCTAACCATTGCCGGGGCGGACTTGCGGGAAGTCCGCCCCGGACCAGTTCCGGACCCACCGCCCCCGTTCATGATCGCCGCGATTGGAACCGCGACAGCGGTCAGCGCGGCTACTGGTCGCGGGAGGCAATGCCGGCGGGAGCCGAGGCGACCGCCGCGCGGATCGCGTCGGCCAGCGCCAGCGCCGACTCCTCGGTCAGCTCCAGTGCCACCCGGGCGGCGGGGCCCAGCGACGGATTGAGCAGGTCGATGTTGACGGTGTGGGTGAACGGCGCGTGCACCGCGTGGTCGACGTAGACGATCGCCTCCGTCCCGGAGAACCAGCCGGTGGCACCCTTGCCGCTGCCTTCGACGGCGATCTTCTCGGTGAGGTAGGTGCACACGGTTCAGCCCGCCAGGTGCTCGCCGAAGAAGGCCAGGATCTTCACCCAGCCGTCGACCGCCGCCTCCGGACGGTAGGCCGGGCGGTCCGGGGAGAAGAACGAGTGCCCGGCGCCCTCGTAGCTGTGGAACTCGTGCGGTTTACCCAGCCGGGTCAGCTCCTCGTCGAGCAGCTTCACCGCCTCCGGGGCGGGGTAGCGATCATCGGCCCCGAACAGGCCCAGCAGCGGGCAGCTCAGCTGCGGCGCGAGGTGCAGGATCGGCTGCATCACCTTCGGCAGACCCTCCGGCGGGTCCTCCACGATGAACGCGCCGTAGCAGTCGACCGCCGCGTGGACCTCGAGCGAGCAGGCGGCCAGGAAGGTGTGGCGGCCCCCGGAGCAGTGCCCGATGACCCCGATCCGGCCGTTCGCCCCGTCCAGCCCGTTCAGGTAGGACGCGGCTCCGTCGACGTCGCCGACCAGCCGTTCGTCGGGCACTCCCCCGGCGGCCCGGGCGGCGGCCGCCGCATCGTCGGGATCGGCGCCGGGCGCCTCACGGTGGTAGAGGTTCGGGCACAGCGCGGCATATCCGGCGGCGGCGAAGCGGCGGACGAACTCCTTGGTCTCGCGGTCGTAACCGGGCATGTGGTGGATGACCACCACCGACCCCCTGGAACCGGGAGCGAGCGGCCGGGCCAGGTAGGCCTCGATCTCGTCGCCCCCGTGCCCGGTGATGGTGACGGTCTCGGCCCGCAGCGCGTCGGACGGGACAGCGGTGGTCATGTCGTGATCCTCTCGTCGGTGGGGGAAACGGACGACGTTGCGGTGGTCCCGGAGGCCGGGGCGACGGGCCCTCGGAACAACGAGGCCAGCGCCCCGATGAGGGCCATCGCGGCGGCGGCGCTGAACACCGTCACCAGGCCGTGGTGGAACGGCGCGGAGATGAGCTCGGGAAAGAAACGGGTGCCGGTGAGCTCGGCGGACGCGGCGGGCGGCAGCGTCTCGAGTACCCCGTAGGGCGCAAGCAGGTGCGCGATCGGGTTGGTCCCGAGGAACGCCGCGAACAGGGTGCTCACCGGGGGCAACCCGGCGACCTGGGCGGCCACGCCCGCCGGCACGCCGGCGGCGCGCAACCCTTCGGACAGCGTGGCGGGCAGCGTGGTGGCCAGCCCGGCGATCATCAGGGAGAAGAACACCCCGATCGACAGCGCGGTGCCGGAGTTCTGGAAGGTGGCCCGCATGCCGGAGGCCACGCCGCGCTCACCGGGCGGCACGCTGCCCATCACCGAGGAGGTGTTCGGCGCCGAGAACATCCCCTGCCCTATCCCGTTCAGGCCGACGAGCAGCGCGAAGGTCGGATAGGAGAAGTCGACCGGCAGCGCGAGCATCCCGAGGAAGGTGGCGGCCATCAGGCAGAGCCCGGCCGTGGAGAGCAGCCGGGCCCCGAAGCGGTCCGAGAGCCAGCCGAAGCTCGGTCCCGACAGCAGGAATCCGACGGTCAGCGGCAGCATGAACACCCCGGCCCACAGCGGCGTGGACTCGAAGCTGTATCCGTGCAGCGGCAGCCAGATGCCCTGCAACCAGATGATCAGCATGAACTGCAGCCCGCCGCGTGCGATCGCGGTCATGAGGGCGGCGAGGTTGCCGGCGGCGAACGCGCGCACCCGGAACAGCCCGAGCCGGAACATCGGCTCCGCGACCCGCGTCTCCACCAGGACGAAGACCACCAGCAGCGCCAGCCCGCCGCCGATGCCCGAACGCACCCAGGGGCTGGTCCAACCGGTGTTGTGCCCGCCGTAGGGCTGGATCCCGTACGTGATCGACGCGAGCACCATGCCGGTACCGAGGGCGAACGTGAGGTTGCCTGCCCAGTCGATACGGGCGGGCTTCCGACTGCCGACCTCACGCAGGCTGCGGTAGGACCACACCGTCCCGATCACCCCGACCGGCACGCTGATCCAGAACACCGCCCGCCAGTCGAGTTCGGCGAGCAGGCCGCCGACGACCAGGCCGAGGAACTGGCCGGCCAGCGCACTGATCTGGTTGACGCCCAGGGCCATGCCGCGTTGTTCCAGAGGGAAGGCGTCGGTGAGGATGGCGGCGGCGTTCGCCGACAGCATCGCGCCACCGACGGCCTGCACCACCCGCCAGCCGATGAGCCACAGTGCCCCGGGCCCGGCGTGCAGCGGGTCGAACGACAGCGCGATCGAGGCGAGGCTGAACACCACGAAACCGCGGTTGTACATCTTCACCCGGCCGAAGATGTCGCCGAGCCGGCCGAGCGCGACGACGAGCACCGCCTGCGCGAGCAGGTAGCCGAGCATCATCCACAGCAGGTAGCCGATGTTTCCCGGTGCCAGCGGGTCGAGTCCGATCCCCCGGAAGATCGCCGGCAGCGCGATGATCACGATGGAGGCGTCCATCATCGCGATCAGGGAACCGAGCGTGGTGTTGGACAGGGCGACCCAGCGGTAGCGGTCGCTCACGGCAGCGTCGGACGTTGACGCGGCGGCGGTCACCACCGTCCAGGAGAAGTCGTTAGCACAGCTATTCAAATTAGTCCGGTCGGCGTTCGATGACAAACCGCGGACGGAGTTGCGGGCGGAGTTCCTGATAGGCGCTGAGAACGTTGTGATCACAGATCACGTGCGCTACCGTGACCGTCGTCACCAGCTACGAGGGAGCGGCGCCATGACCGTCGGGGAGATCGCGGACGTTCCGGTACTGATCGTCGGGGGCGGCGGCTGCGGCCTGTCCGCGTCGATCTTCCTCTCGGACCTCGGTGTGGAGCACCTGCTGGTCGAGCGCCACTCCACCACGTCTCACCTGCCCAAGGCGCACTACCTCAACCAACGCACCATGGAGATCTTCCGCCGGCACGGGGTCGCGGACTCGATCTACGAGGTCGGTTCCCCGCCCGAGCTGATGGACAAGGTCCGGTGGGTCACCTCGCTCGGCGGTGACGGCCCGCTGGATCGCCGCACGATCTTCACCATGGACGCCTTCGGCGGCGGCGCCCTGCGCGCGCGGTACGCACTGGACAGTCCGTGTCTGTCCGCCAACTACCCGCAGCTGCGCCTCGAGCCGCTGCTGCGCGAGCACGCCGAGCGGCGGGCCCCCGGGAGCATCCGGTTCGACCACGAGCTGCTCGAGCTCGACGACAGCGACGGCGAGCACGTGGTGGCCACCGTCCGCGACCGCGCCGCGGACCGCACCTACCAGGTCAGGGCCCGATATGTGATCGCGGCCGACGGCGGCAAGACGGTCGGGGCGCAGCTGGGGGTGACCATGGCCGGGCCGACGGGACTGCTGGACATGGTCAGCACCCACCTCACCGCCGACTTCTCGGAGTGGGCCGACGAGTCGTGCCTGATCACCTGGTTCCTCAATCCCGACGGCGGAGGCGGGTGGGCCAGCGGGGTGATGGTGCCGATGGGACCCACGTGGGGGGCGCACTCCGAGGAGTGGGTCGTGCACTTCACCTTCGACCCGGCCGACGCGGAGCTGGCGGACAAGCAGGGCCGGTTCGACGAGCAGGCGATCGTGCCGCGCATCCGCGAGCTGCTGAAGGTGCCCGACGTCGACATCGCAGTGCACAAGGTCAGCCACTGGATCCTCGAGGGCGTGCTGGCCGACCGCTACCGGGTGGGCCGGGTGTTCCTGGCCGGCGACGCCGCGCACCGCCACCCTCCCACCACCGGCCTCGGGCTGAACACCGCCATCCAGGACGCGCACAACCTCGCCTGGAAGCTCGCAGCGGTGCTGAAGAACCAGGCCGGCCCCAGCCTGCTGGACAGCTACGAGCCCGAGCGCCAGCCCATCGGCATGCGCAACGTCGACTGGGCGATGTTCACCTTCCTCAACCACCTGGTCATCGACGCCGGGATCGGCCTGCTGCCGGGCGCGTCGCCCGAGGAGAACCGGGCAGCCTACGAGGCGTTCTTCGCCGACACCCCGATGGGCGCCACCCGCCGGGCCCGCGCGCAGGAGGTCGTCAGCACCCAGCGCACCGAGTTCCAGGCCCACGACCTGGAGATCGGGTTCCGGTACGAGGCCGGGGCGCTCGTACCCGACGGCACCGAGCCCCCGCTGTCGGACCCGATGGGCAGCACCTACCACCCGACCACCCGTCCCGGCCACCGCCTGCCGCACGCCTGGCTCGCCGAGCCCGACGGCGACCGCGTCTCCACCCACGACCTGACGCCGCACGACGGATTCGCGCTGCTCACCGGGCCGGGGTCGGACGGGTGGGTGGCCGCCGCTGCCGCCGCGGCCGACAAGCTCGGGGTACCGGTGCGCGCGGTGCGCATCGGGTCGGCCGCGGGCGCCGAGGTCCACACCGATGTCGAGGGCACGTGGGCCGCGCTGCGCGAGGTGACGGACGAGGGCGCGGTGCTCGTCCGCCCCGACAACCATGTCGCCTTCCGTGCCCCGGGCGTCGTGGCCGACCCGGAGAAGGCTCTGCTCGACGCCCTGTCCACCGTGCTCGGCCGTTAGCACCACCCAGAGAGGACGACCATCATGGCAACACCGAAGTTCGCCCACTTCGTACTCCAGACCGGCCGGTTGGAGGAGATGCGCGACTGGTACTGCACCCTGCTCGACGGCCACGTCGTGTTCGAGCGCGGCCCGCTGTCGTTCATCACCTACGACGACGAACACCACCGGATCGCCTTCCTGGCGCCACCGATCCCGCTGGAGCCGAAGACACCGCTGTCCACCGGCATGCACCACGTGGCGTACACCTTCGCCGACCTCGACGAGCTGCTCGACCGCTACAGCACGCTCAAGGAGAAGGGAGTCCTCCCCCGGGTGCCGGTCCAGCACGGGGTGACCACGTCGCTGTACTACCGCGATCCGGACGGCAACCACGTGGAGCTGCAGGTGGACAACTTCCCCACCCCTGAGGAGACCACCGGCTACATGATGGGGCCGGAGTTCGCCGCTAACCCGGTCGGCGTCGGCTTCGAGCCGGAGAAGATGCTCGAGGCCCGCCGGGCCGGTGCCGAGATCTCCGAGCTGGTCACCGTGTCCTGGGCGCAGTCCACCAGTCCCGATCTGCCGGATCCGATCGTGGCGCTGACCAGCCCGTGACGCCGGGAGCGAGCCGCCCGTGACCACCGATGCCGTCCGGCGGGTCACCGCCACCACCATGGTCGACCAGGTGACCAGCGAGATCCGCCGCTCCATCCTCTCCGGAGCACTACGCCCGGGCCAGGAGCTGTCGCTGCGTGAACTGGCCGCACGGCTGGGCGTGAGCACCATCCCTGTCCGCGAGGCGCTGCGACGGCTGGAGGGTCAGGGCCTGCTCACCGGCAGCGCCGGACCCTCGGGACGACGCAGCGTGCGGGTCGCCCCGCTGGACGCCGACGACCTGCACGGCATCTACCGGCTGCGGCTGGCGCTGGAGCCGGAGATCGCCGGACGGGCCTGCCTGCTGGTCCCCGACGCCGACCTGGACGCGCTCGCCACCGTGGCGGCGGGGTTCGGCGACCAGCATCTCGGCCTCGACGAGATGTACCAGGCCCACCACGACCTGCACCTGCGGCTACTCGCCCCGGCGGCCACCGCGTGGGACGTGCGCACCCTGGAGAACCTGTGGCACGCCGCCGAGCGTTACGTACGGCTGGCGTTCGGAGCCCGGGACGACCGCGACGACGAACACCAGCGGCGCGAGTTCGCGCACATGGAGCTGATCGAGGGCTACCGCACCCGCAAGCCCGACCGGGTGCGCGCGCTTGTACGCCGCCACCTCGAGGAGAACGAGGCCATCGCCCGCGAGGCGATCGCCCCCACCCGTTAGCCGCGGGTGGGCGCTACTTGTCGCTGTGTTTGCCCAACCGCTGCTCGTGCTCGACGGCGAGCAGTGCGGCGCCCACGATCCCGGCGCTGTTGCGCAGCTTGGCGGGCACCAGCGGTGTGCGGCACTCGATCAGGGGCAGGAACTTGTCGGCGTGCTTGCTGACCCCGCCGCCGATGACGATCAGGTCCGGCCACAGCAGGTCCTCGAGCTGGCGGTAGTACCTGGTCAGCCGCTGCGCCCACTCCTCGTAGGAGAGGTCCTCCCGCTCGCGCACGGAGCTCGCGGCCCGGGTCTCGGCGTCGACCCCGTCGATCTCCAGGTGACCGAGCTCGGTGTTGGGCACCAGGCGTCCGCCGATGAGCAACGCCGAACCGATGCCGGTGCCGAGTGTGGTGACCACCACCGTGCCGTCGCAGTCGCGGGCGGCGCCGAAACGTTCCTCGGCCACCCCGGCGGCGTCGGCGTCGTTGACCATCCGGGCCGGGCGGCGGGTCACCTCGGTGAGCAGCTTGACCGCGTCGGTCCCGATCCAGCCCTGGTCCACGTTGGCCGCCGTACGGACCACCCCGTGCTGGACCACCGCGGGGAAGGTGCACCCGAACTCGCCGA
>Ga0310811_10009242_pt1 | contig 12717 bp, 5 predicted proteins | sample YCmetagenome_FD_207642 | JGI IMG/M metagenome (GOLD analysis project Ga0310811, IMG submission 207642) | Soil microbial communities from experimental microcosm in Duke University, North Carolina, United States - YC | ecosystem: Engineered > Artificial ecosystem > Soil microcosm > Unclassified ... | reverse complement strand
GCGAACTGCTCAAGGAAGGCGATCTGGATCGGCGTGAACCGGGAGAAGGACGCCAGCTCCACGACACCAAGCACCTGGTCTTCGAACATGACCGGCATGATGGCCAGGTTGGCCGGCGGCGCGTCGCCGAGGCCCGAGGAGATCCTGATGTAGCCCTGCGGGATCTCGTCGACCACGATCGGCCGCTTGCTCTTGGCCACCTGCCCGATGAGCGACTGGCCGATCCGGTACTGGATCGGCGCGTTCTTGTCGGCGCGCAGCCCGTACCCGGCGATCAGCCGCAGCCCCCGCTCGCCGCCCCATTCCTCCGTCAGGAAGAAGGTCCCGTGCTGCGCCCCGAGCAGCGGCGCCAGCTCGTCCATGATCAGCTCGGCGACGACCTCGAGGTCCCGGTGCCCCTGGAGCATCGACCCGATGCTGGCCAGGTTGGTCTTCAGCCAGTCCTGGTCCTGCGAGGCCTGCTCGGCCTCGCGCAGGGAGCGCACCATGGCGTTGATGTTGTCGGTAAGCTCCGCGACCTCGCCCGCGGCTTCGACTGCGATCGTCGAAGTGAGGTCGCCGGTGGCGACCGCGCTGGTCACCTCGGAGATCGCCCGGATCTGCCTGGTCAGCGTCCCGGCCAGCTCGTTGACGTTCTCCGTCAGCCGCTTCCAGGTACCCGACACGCCCTCGACCTCGGCCTGGCCGCCGAGGCGGCCCTCCCGGCCCACTTCGCGCGCCACCCGGGTGACCTCGGCGGCGAACGAGGACAGCTGGTCGACCATCGTGTTGATCGTCGTCTTGAGCTGCAGGATCTCCCCCTGCGCGTCCACGTCGATCTTCTTGGTCAGGTCACCTTGGGCGACGGCGGTGGTGACCTGGGCGATGTTGCGCACCTGGCTGGTCAGGTTGTTCGCCATCGAGTTGACGTTGTCGGTCAGGTCCTTCCAGGTCCCCGACACCCCGTGCACGGTCGCCTGGCCGCCGAGGTTGCCCTGGGTGCCCACCTCGCGGGCGACCCGGGTCACCTCGTCCGCGAACGCCGACAGCTGGTCGACCATCGTGTTGAGCGTGGTCTTGAGCTCGAGGATCTCGCCGCGTGCGTCCACGTCGATCTTGCGCGACAGGTCGCCTTTGGCGACCGCGGTCGCGACCTGCGCGATGTTCCGCACCTGCCAGGTCAGGTTCCCGGCCATCGCGTTCACCGACTCGGTGAGGTCCTTCCACGTCCCGGAGACGCCGGGCACGTTCGCCTGCCCGCCGAGCTTTCCCTCGGTGCCGACCTCGCGGGCGACCCGGGTCACTTCGGAGGTGAACTGGTCGAGCTGGTCGACCATTCGGTTGAACACGGCCGCGATCTCGTCGACGAGCGGATCACCGGCCGGTGCGAGACGGGTGCTGAAGTCACCGCCGCGCACCGCGGTGAGCCCCGCGAGCAGCTGCTCAAGCGCTGCCCGGTCGAGGCGTGGCCGCTCGTCGTCAACGTCTGCCATGACTCTCCGTTCCTGAACCGCCCATGGAGGATCCTGCAACGACGGACCGTTATAGAATAGTCGCCCTCCGCTGCGGCTTGCCGCCCACTTTGGGGATATAATCGGCGATTCTCGCCACTCTCGCACGGAGAGTGACCTTAACGTGCGTTATCCGAACGGACGCGGCTGACCGTGATCAGCCGGCTACGTACCTCTCGCAAGTGCTAAAGTTTCGATGAGGTGCTGGGCATTGGGGTAGCAAGATCGCATTCGTACATGCTCCCACGCTAACGCGGGACTGCGAGTGAGCGCTAAGAAGAGTGGTCACCCGTAACGGAGGCGATGCTCATGGCAGACCGCGAGGACGTGCCCCGGCTATCCGCGGTCGTCGAGCGACAGCGGCGCGAACTGGCCCGCGTCCGGGCCGAACGTGATGCGACCGTAGTCACCGCGATGGCCAGGGGCGTGCTGATGGAACGGCACGGCTGGTCGTCGGCGCAGGCCGCCCGGCAGCTCGCGGACCTGGCCGCCGCGGCCGGGCTACCAGAACCCGAGATGGCCGCCGCGGTGCTTGCCCAGGAACCGCCCTCCCCGGCCCCGGCGGACGCAGCCCGGCCGGACCAGGCAAGGCCGACCCCTGTGCAGGCCGACCGGGCCAAGGACGGCGCGGAGCTTGTGGAGGCCCTGGCCGAGCAGTTGCGGTCCCGGTTCGGGGTGACCGCGGTCGCGGTGTGGCTGCTGGACGCTGACGGTGCCCTCGAGCTGTTCGGTCAGGACGGGCTCGGCGGTACCGAATCGAGCCGCTGGCGGCGGCTGCCGCCGCAGTTCGACTGCCTTGAGCAGCGGGTGATCACGGGTAAGGGCGACCTGTGGTGGGCGGCCGGGCCCCCAGCTGACGATCAGGTGCCCGCCGCTTCGCCGTGGGGGAGGGATGCCGCCCGGGCGGTGCTCGGGCTGCGCGACCGGGCCGGTGTCCTGCTTGGCGTGGCGGAAGCGTGGTGGCAGGCCAAACGGAGCGTGTTCGACGTCACGACCCGGGTCTGGGTGTCAGCGGCCGTGACCGGGTTCGCCGACGTGCTCGGCCTGCGGCTCGCGTACGGCCCGGTGGGGTCGACGGCACCGTCGCCGCCGATCTTGCGGGCGCTTGACGAGGTCACCGAGTCCGTGCTGGTCGTCCGGCCGCTCCGGGACGCCGACGGCACCGTGACCGACTTCGGCGTGGCGCACGTCAGCTCCCGGTTCGTGGACCCGGTCGGCCGTGCGCCCGCCGAGCTTGCCCGGCTGACCTTGCTCGAGGCCTATCCCGCGTCGGCTACCGGCGACGGCCTGTTCGCGATGGCCGAGCGGGTTCTAGCCAGCGGCCGCGCCGAGCACGTGACGGAGGCCGCCGCCCGCAACCTGACCGGCAATGCCCTCATCGGCGAGGCGGACCCGGTTCAGGTCACCGGGGTGCACGCCGCGCCGTTCTTCTCCGGCGTGCTGTTCACCTGGCGGCCGGTCGGCGAGACAGAAGATCTCGCCGACCTGCTCGACCACGCGCAGCGTCTCGGCCGCATCGGCGCATGGGAGGAGAGCCTGGTCACCGGGGCGGTGCGCTGGACCGAGTCCGCCTACGCGGTCTTCGGCCTCGACCCGCGGTACGCGGGGCCGATCCCCACCACCAGCCTGCACAGCTTCGTGATCGCCGCGGACCGCGCGCCGGTGCGCCGGTTCCGCCAGTCGCTGCTGCACCGGCGCGAGCCCGCCGTCGCGGTGTTCCGGATCGTCCGCCCAGGCGACACCGCCGTGCGGCAGATCCGGATCTTCGCCGAGCCGGTGCTGGCCGGCGACGAGGTGGTGGCGCTCCGCGGCGCATTCCAGGACGTATCTTCGCATTACCACACCCAGGTCGCGCTCGCCGCGACCCAGGACCAGCTGGCCGACAGCGAGCAGCGCGCCGAGCAGGAGGAAGAGCTCGCGCTCCGCCTGCAGCGCGCCATCATGCCGGAGGACGAGCCGCCGGTGGAGGCGGCAGGCGTGGACGTGGCGGTCCGTTACCGCCCGGCCGAGCAGGGCCGCTTGGTGGCGGGCGACTGGTACGACGCGCTGCTGCTGCCGGACAAGCAACTACTGCTGGTGGTGGGAGACATCACCGGCCACGGCATCGACGCGGTGACGGGGATGATCGCCGCGCGCAACGCGCTGCGCGGGCTTGCCGCGACCGGTGAAGGTCCGGCGGACCTGCTCAGGCACCTCAACTACGCCGCCTGCCACCTAACGGAAGGCATCGCGGGGACCGTCGTGTGCGGCCGCTACGACCCAGAGACCCGGGTGCTGCACTGGGCGCGGGCCGGGCACCTGCCGCCCGTCCTGGTTCGCGACGGCAGGGCCGAGATGCTCCCGCTGCCCAACGGCGTCCTGCTCGGCCTCGACCCCGATGCCGAGTACGAGGAGGCAAAGCTTGAGATGCGCAGCGGTGACACCCTGCTGCTGTTCACCGACGGGCTGATCGAGCGCCGGGCCAACTCGATCAGCGACGCGCTGCGCGAGTTCACCGCCGCTGCGGTGCCCGCGGGCCCGGACGCGGCGTCGCACGCCGACCGCATCCTGGCCCGCGCGACCTCCGACACGGGCGACGACACCTGCCTGGTCGCCGTCAGGATCCTCTAAGCGGACGCCGCCTGGCCGTCCAGCCAGGTCGCGATGCTGCGGGCCAGGGTCGGCATCGGGAGCGAGCCGTGGTCGAGGACAGCGGCGTGGAACCCGGGCAGCGAGAACGCCGGGCCGAGCCGCCGCCGGGCCTCGTCCCGCAGGCGCTCGATCTCCAGCTTGCCGGTGAGGTAGCACAGCGCCTGCCCCGGCATGACGATGTAGCGGTCGATCTCGGCCGCCATGAACTCCGGCGGCATGGGGACGTGGCTGACCGCGTATTCCACGGCCTGCTCCCGGCTCCAGCCGAACGCGTGCAGGCCGGTGTCGACGACCAGCCGCACGGCTCGCATCAGCGCCGTGCTGATCGCGCCGAGCAGGCCGCGCTCGTCGGTGTAGAGGCCGGTTTCCTCGGCGAGCTGCTCGGCGTACAGGCCCCAGCCTTCCGAGAACACCGGCAGGCTGCGCTGCCGCTGCAGCGCGGGCAGGTCGCTGAGCAGCTGCAGCCTGGACAGCTGAAGGTGATGGCCGGGCACCGCCTCGTGGAAGGCCACCACGTCGATGTCCCAGCCGGTGCCGGCCGTGGGCCGCAGCGTGTTGAACCAGAACGTGCCGGGGCGTCCCCCGTCCAGCCGCGGCGGGGTGTAGTGGGGCGCCGCGCCGGCCAGGGCCACGACGTCCGGCATCGGCGTCACGGCGCAGGGGGCGGGCAGCGGCGCGGGGAAGAACTCCGGTGCCCGCGCCTCGGCCCGCCGCACGGCGGCCAGGGCCAGGCTGACCGCTTCCTCCGGTGCGAGCTTGCCCGCTGAGTCCCTGAGCGCGCCGAGCACCTCGTCAAGCCCGGACAGCCCTAGCTCCTTGCCGAGCTCAACCGCCCGTGCCTCCAGGGCCGCGACGTGGTCAAGCCCGGTCTGGTGCAGGTCCCGCGCCGACAGCGGCAGGGTCGTGTAGACCTGGATCGCCCTGGCGTAGTCAGCCTCCCCATCGGGCAGCCAGCGGAGCCCGGCGTGCTCGGCCGGCCGTGCCTTCGGCAGCAGGTCCCGCACGGTGTCTGTCCACCGGGCAAGCGCGGGCTGCACCACATCGGCCACGGCGGCCCGGCGCTCGTCCTCCCACGCCGCCACCCGGTCCCACCCCTGCGGCGGCTGCGGCGCGAGGATCGGGCTGGTCTCGGGGGCCGCGAGGACCGCCTCCGCCCAGCTGATGGCCTGCTCAGCGAGCGGGGCGACCGGCAGCCGTCCCGCGCTGGCCCCGGCCCGCAGCCGCTCGGTGATCTGGTCGAGCCAGGTGCCGCTGCCCCGCACCCGGGTCAGGTAGTCCTCGGCCGCCTTCTCATCCACTAGGACCGTCCGTGCGGCCGCGGCCAGGAACATAGCGGGCCCGGAGTACTGCATGGCGGTGACGGTGTGCTCGTCCGCGGCCATGTCAACGCCCGTCACCTCCTGCGTCGCCGCCTGCGTCGTGCAGTCGAGCGTGACGGCGTCGGCCTGGGTGAGCTCCCCCTGCGCGATCGCAGCGGCCTCGTCGAGGAAACGGCTGGCTTCCGCGCGCCACGCCTGCTGCCCTTCGGCGCTGTCATCGGGGAGCAGGTCGTCGTACCCCGGAATGCCGTACATGGTGGCGGCGAACGGATTGGCGTGCAGCCACCGCTCGTGGAACCGGTCGGCTAGGTCACGCGCAGCGGTCATGAGAGCCTTCCACGATCTTGAGGGGCTTGGGCGTGCCCGCCACGCTAGCAGGCCAGCGAGTCACAGGCGACGAAGGGAGGCGTAACCTCAACTGCCGGTGCTGCGGAAGCACCGAGCGCGCAGGTCACCACATAGGTAACCCGGCGCCCGGTGCTCGCCCCCGCGCGCCGCTGCCCGCCAGCCCCGTGCTGGCTTCGAATGGCAGCGTCGTCCGCGTCCCCCCGCGTGCGCGCGGGCTGACCCAGGCACCGGAGGTGCGGGCCTGACCGGTGGGGAATCACCACCACTCAGCCCGGCCGTTGCCTCACGAACCCCGGCTACCCGTGCCGGATCACTCCAAACAGCCAGGTCACATCAGCCAGCGTCGCGATCAGCGACCTGGGGAATCCCATGGCCGGTCACGCCTACGCTGCGGCACCCGGCCCATGCATGCGGTAGTGGCCACGGTCCGTGTCGCCGACCCAAACGTGCCAGCTGGCACCGAGATCCGCGAGGTATGCGCCGGCGCCTAGCCCGTGTTCCCCGCCTTCAGGTGCCGCGCGAAAAACCGCTCGGAGCTGTCGATCTCGAACCGCGGCACTTCGGCGTGGCGGCCCGGGTTGGCGTGCAGGGTCTTCTCCGCGGAACCGAATGCGTCGAACAACGCGAGACCTGAGTCACGCGGCACCAGTTCGTCGTCCCACTGCAAGTGAAACTCGACCGGGACCGCGATCGCGGCGGCGGCCTCCGCGAGGGTCTCGTGTCCCATCAGGCCGAGGACGGCGGCGGTGATCCGCGGCTCGGCGGCCACCAGCGGGACGCCGATCGAGCAGCCAAGCGAGACGCCCCAGTAGCCGACCGGCCCGGAGCCGATCCAGTCGAGGGCGGTCAGCGCGTCGATGGCGGCTTGCCACTCGGGGACCGCCAGCCCGGCGGCGACGACGGCCCGGCGGGCGAAGGCGTCGCCGAGCGCCGGGCCCGCCGCGAGCTTCTCGATCTCGGCGTTGAACGGCTCGTAGGCGGCGGGCGTCGGCCGGCCGCCCCACCCAGGGGTATCGATGGCGGCCACCGCGACGCCGAGGTTCGTGACGTAACGGCGCGCGCGGGCGACGATCGGCGGTGCCGTCTTGTGATGCCCGCCGCCGTGGCCGAGCAGGACGAGCGGCCGGGGCCCGGTGGCCCCGGCCCGCCGCCCACACCGCTCCCGGCGCGTCACCGATGGCGAACAGGCGCTCCGTCACGCCATCCGAGGTCGATTCCGCACTGAACCGCATACCGCCGCCCTCCTGAGCCAGCCGTTCCGCGCCTACCACCGTCTACCGCTTCACGCGCGACGGCAAGCGCGCGGCGCACAGGATGTGTCGCCAGGCATTTGTCGTCAGGCGGTGACCGCTTCCTGCGCGAGCCTGCCCGCCCGGTCGAGCCGCCGGATGGTTTCCTCGTCGAGCGTTAGCTTGGTCGCCCCGATGATCTCGTCAAGCTGCGCGACCGAACTGGCACCAGGAATAGGGATGACCGACGGCTGCGACTTGGCGAGCAGCCAGGCCAGCACCACCTGGTTGGGGGTGGCGCCAAGTTCGGCGGCTACTTCCTGGAGCACGGCCAGTCGGGCCTGGCTGCCCGGGTGGGCGTAGCCGCCGGGCAGCGGCCGGTCCGGGTGCGCGTAATACCCGGCGAGCAGCGGTGAGTAGGCGAGCACGGCCAGGTTCTCGGTGTCCGCGTAGTCGAGCAGCCCCTCGGTGACGATGTCGGACTGGCGGTGCTCCGGTAGCGGCTGCAGGTAGGAGTATCGCTGCTGGACGCAGGAGTACCCCGGGCGGCCGGCCACCCGCGCGATGGCCCGGGCGCGCTCGATGCGCCAGGTGAGGGTGTTGCTGCAGCCGAGCAGCCCGGCCTTGCCTGACTCGGCCAGCGTGGCCAGCGCGCCCACCGTCTCTTCCAGCGGCGTGGCCCGGTCGTCGATGTGGGCGTAGTACAGGTCAAGCCGGTCGACGCCCAGGTTGCGGAGGCTGGTCTCGGCGTCCTCCCGGATGGCGGCGGTGCCGAGCCCTTGCCAGTGCCGGAAGTCCGGGTCGCCGGGCACCGTCGTCCGCGCGCCGACCTTGGTCGCGATGACCATCCGGCCCGCCATGCCACGGGAGCGCAGCCAGCGGCCGATGACCCGCTCGCTCTCTCCGGCATCGCCGTGCCACTGCCCGTAGTTGTTGGCGGTGTCCAGGAACGTGCCGCCGGCCTCGGCGAACCGGTCAAGGAGCGCGAACGCGGTGGCCTCGTCCGTCCGGTAACCGAAGTACATGGTCCCAAGGCAGATCTCGCTGACCGGGATGCTGACCCTGCTGTCCGCGAGTACGCGCTGACGCATCGTTTCCCCTTTCGGAATCTCCTGGGGTCGACTCTAGGCATTGGCTGGCGCGGAATTATGATCCAATCCTGTGCCGAGTTTCCTGACCAATTCCGGATCGGGCATCCTGCTGGACCTCTCGGGCCCGAGCGGGCCGGCGTATGCGCGCCTCGCGCAGGTACTGCGCGACGCCATCCGCTGCGGCCAGCTCGCCGCGGAGAGCCCGCTGCCGCCGTCGCGCACGCTAGCCGCCGAGCTTGGCTGCTCACGGTGGGTGATAACCGAGGCGTATGCCCAGCTCACCGCCGAAGGGTACCTCACCGCCACGGTCGGCTCAGGGACGCGGGTGCGGGACCTGGCGCACGAGGAACCGGGCAAGCCGCGCCAGGCGGCCCCGCCGCGCGCGGCCGCCGCGCCCGCCGCGCCCGCCGCGCCGATTGACATGGCGCCTGGCCTGCCGGACCTGCGGCACTTCCCGATGCGGCAGTGGATGTCGGCGCTCCGCGCCGCGACCGCTGGCATCGCGTCCGCGGACCTGGCCTACCCGGACCCGATCGGCCATCCGCAGCTGCGCCAGGTGCTGTCTGATTACCTGGGGCGCGTCCGGGGCGCGCGGGCCGACCCGGCCGACATGATGATCACCGGGGGCGCCACCGACGCGATCGGCTTGCTGTGCCGGGTCCTGAAGCGGCAGGGCCACACGGCCGTGGCGATAGAAGACCCCGGCTGGCACCGGCTGCGTGACGTCGTCACCGCGGCCGGGCTGAAGGCGGTCCCGATCCCGGTGGACGACGAGGGCCTGCGGGCCGACCTCCTGGCCGGCTACGCGGACGTCCGCGCGGTGATCGTCAGCCCGGCGCACCAGTTTCCCGTCGGCGTCGTGCTGTCACCCCAGCGCCGCGCCCTCCTGCTGGGCTGGGCGGCCCAGCAGGAAGGGCTGATCATGGAAGACGACTACGACGCGGAGTTCCGGTACGACCGGCGGCCCGTCGGCGCGCTGCAGGGTATCGGCCGGTCCAACGTCGCGCTGATCGGGTCGGCGACCAAGACGCTCTCCCCGGCCCTGGGCATCGGCTGGGTGGCGATCCCGCCTGGCTGGACCGCGCTGGTCCGCGCCGCCGTCGTGCGGTCGTCCGGGCCGCCCGTCTTCGACCAGCTTGCCTTCGCGGAATTCGTGCGAACCGGCGGCTACGACCGGCACCTGCGGGCCACCCGAAGCCGGTACCACACAAGGCGAGACGGCATCGTCAGCGCGCTCACCGATCAGCTGCCGGCCAGCCGTATCTCCGGAATCGCGGCCGGGCTGCACCTGCTGGTGCATCTGCCCCCGCGCACGGACGCTGCGGCGGTCGTCCGCCGCGCGACCGCCGCGGGCGTCCGGATCGCGAACCTGGACACGTACCGGTTCGCCGCCGCCCTAGAAGCGCCAGGCCTGGTCGTCGGTTACGGCAACCTCGCGGACCACCAGCTGCAGGAGGGGGTAGCGCGGCTGGCGGCAGCGGTTCGCGCACACGCCACCGGATAGCCCGCATGCTCCCCGCCGACCCGGGTAGCGCGAATCGTCGCAGGCGGCGTACGTGCGGAAACGGGAGGTCCCCATGGCGGTCGACATTGCGAGCAGCGTCATTCAGCGCACGAGCCTGGAGCGCGATCTCGCCGAGGCGGTGGACGGTGAGGTCCGGTTCGACGCGGGCACGCGCGGCGCCTACTCGACCGATGCCTCGAACTTCCGCCAGGTCCCGATCGGCGTTGTGGTGCCCCGCACGGTTGAGGCGGCCGCGGCCGCCGTGGCCGTCTGCCGCAAGCACGGCGTCCCGCTGCTGTCCCGGGGCGGCGGCACCAGCCTCGCCGGCCAGTGCACCAACACGGCGGTCGTCATCGACTGGTCGAAGTACTGCAACCGCGTCCTCGAGGTAGACGCGGACGCGCGGACCTGCACGGTGGAACCAGGGATCGTTCTTGATGTCCTTAACAAGGATCACCTCGAGCCGTACCAGCTGCGGTTCGGCCCGGAGCCCGCCACCCACATGAACTGCACACTCGGCGGGATGATCGGCAACAACTCCTGCGGCGCGACCGCGCAGCGCACAGGCAAGGTCGTCGACAACATCGCCGCCCTCGAAGTGCTGCTGTACGACGGCACCCGGTTCTGGTGCGGCCCGACCAGCGACGAGGACTACGCGGCGATCGAGCGGCGCGGCGACCAGCAGGCGCGGATCTACCGCAGGCTCCGCGAGCTCCGCGACACCTACCAGGACCAGATAAAGGCGAAGTATCCGGATATCCCGCGCCGCGTCTCCGGCTACAACCTCGACTCCCTGCTCCCCGAGCACAACTTCGACGTCGGCGGCCTCCTCGTTGGCAGCGAGTCCACCCTGGTCACCGTGCTGCGCGCCAAGCTCAAGCTGGTCCCCGTGCTCCCGGAACGCTCGCTGGTCGTCCTCGGCTACCCGAGCGTCGACAAGGCCGCCGACGCCGTCCCGCGCATCCTCGAGCAGGAGCACCAGCCGATCGCCCTGGAAGGCCTCGACCACCGCCTCATCACCGACCAGCAGATCAAGCACATGAACCCCCAGGCGCTGTCGGAACTCCCCGAGGGGACGGCGTACCTGATGGTCCAGTTCGGCGGGAACACCAGCGACGAAGTCGACCAGTACGCCCAGGAGATGCTCGATGCCCTGCACGATACCGAGCACGAGCCGGACGTCGAGTTCTTCGACGACCCGGAACGGGAGGACGAACTGTGGGCGGTCCGCGAGGCAGGCCTCGGCGCCACCGCGCACGTGCCGGGTCACCGGGACACCTGGGAGGGCTGGGAAGACTCCGCTGTCCACCCCACGAAACTCGGCGATTACCTCAGGGACCTGCAGCGGCTCTACGACGAGTTCGGCTACAGCGACGAGACCGGACCGAGCCTGTACGGGCACTTCGGGCAGGGCTGCGTGCACACCCGCATCCCGTTCGGCCTGTACAGCACCGAAGGCGTCCGCAAATACCGAAATTTCATGGAACGCGCCGCCGACCTCATCGTCAAGTACCACGGCTCGCTGTCCGGCGAGCACGGCGACGGCCAGTCCAGGGGCGAGCTGCTCACTAAGATGTTCGGCCCGGAGCTTGTCACGGCGTTCGGTGAGCTCAAGCGCATCTTCGACCCGGGCGACAAGATGAACCCCGGCAAGGTCGTGCACCCGGCTGGCCTTGACGAGCACCTGAAGCTCGGCGGCGACTGGGCGCCGGCCACGCCGCAGGACCTGTTCTTCCAGTACCCGGACGACGGCGGGTCGTTCGCGCAGGCCGCCAACCGCTGCGTCGGGGTAGGCAAGTGCCGCCACCACGACAACCAGGGCGGCGCGGTCATGTGCCCGTCCTACCAGGTCACGATGGAGGAGGAGCACTCAACGCGCGGCCGGGCGCGGCTGCTGTTCGAGATGCTCGACGGCCATGGTGATTCCCCGGTCACCGGCGGCTGGCGCAGCGACGCCGTCAAGGACGCCCTCGACCTGTGCCTCGCCTGCAAGGGCTGCAAGACCGACTGCCCCGCCAACGTGGACATGGCCACCTACAAGGCCGAGTTCCTCGCCCACCACTGGCAGGGCCGCCAGTGGCGCCGGCCCCGGTCCGACCTGGCGCTCGGCTGGCTTCCGTCCACCGCCCGTGCCGTCGCAAGCCTCAAGCTCGCGAACGTCGTCAACACCGCCACCCACACCCCGCTGCTGCACAAAGCGGCCATGAAGCTGGGCGGCCTGGCGGACCGCGAGGTCCCGCTGTTCGCCAGCCAGACGCTACAGCAGTGGTTCAGCCAGCACGTGCCGCCGGCCGATGGCCAGCACCGGGGCACGGTCATGCTCTGGCCGGACACGTTCACGAACTACTTCCACCCGCACGTCGGCCAGGCCGCCGTGGAGGTACTCGAAGCGGCGGGCTGGCAGGTCAAGCTGCCCGCCGAACCGCTGTGCTGCGGCCTGACCTGGATTTCCACCGGCCAGCTCGCCACCGGCAAGAAGGTACTGAAGAAGACCGTCGGCGCCCTGGCCGAGCACGTCAGGGACGGCGGCTACGTAGTCGGCCTCGAGCCGAGCTGCACCGCCGTGTTCCGCTCCGACGCGGCCGAGCTGTTCCCCGACGACCAGGACGTGCAACGGCTCCGCAGCCACGCCAAGACCCTGGCCGAGCTGCTCACCGAGCACACCCCCGGCTACCAGCCGCCCGCTATCAGGCGCAAGGCCCTCGCCCAGGTGCACTGCCACCAGCACGCCATCATGAAGTGGGACGCCGACGAGGAGCTGCTGAAAGCGGCAGGGGCCGACGTCGAGCACCTGGAGACCGGCTGCTGCGGCCTGGCCGGCGACTTCGGCTTCCAGGCCGGCCACGGCGAGATCAGCGAGCAGATCGCCGAACGGGCCCTGCTGCCGAAGCTGCGCGAAGCCAACCCCGGCGCGGTGATCCTCGCCGACGGCTTCAGCTGCCGCACCCAGGTGCACGAGCTCGACAGCGGCGGCCGCGAGGCCATGCACCTGGCGGAGTTCCTGGCCACGGCCGGGAACCTGAGCTACGACCACCCGGAGCAGGCCGCCGCCCCGCGCCAGCCGGCCCCGGGCAACGCGGCGAAGGCCGCGCTTCTGACGGCCGC
>Ga0310811_10009241_pt1 | contig 12718 bp, 12 predicted proteins | sample YCmetagenome_FD_207642 | JGI IMG/M metagenome (GOLD analysis project Ga0310811, IMG submission 207642) | Soil microbial communities from experimental microcosm in Duke University, North Carolina, United States - YC | ecosystem: Engineered > Artificial ecosystem > Soil microcosm > Unclassified ... | reverse complement strand
TGAAGAAGACATTATCCGACCTCCACTACGCGATAAACCGCCAATAAAGAGATCCAAAAACAGAAAAACAAGATCCACCGTCGTTCGAAACGCGAGACAAGAACGAACCATAGAAAGACAACACGAATTCTACAGAAAGTCACCTCTTGAGTCCACAATAAAAACCCTCACCCAAGAAAAGTCCCACGCTCATCCCATGACGAAATCCACTTACAGAGCGAGAATCGCCAACGCAGATCCCACGCTCGTTAACGACGACGCCCACGTTTGCCACATTATCGCCGCCGCTAATGGAGGTGCCAACGTCATGGAAAATTATGTTCTTCTCAATGGTGCCCTCAATCTCCGCTTGGGCAACAAGGGCGACCACATCATGGTCTATCTCGTTGGCCTCCACAAGGCGCTAGCCGCCGTCCAGGCCTCTCCCGATTATCAAGGCCCGTCTGCGTCCGAACTTTACCAACAAGGTTCGGCGTTTTTTAGGGATCAGTTTGGCGCCCAACTGCGTAATGACTCTACCCCCGAACGCGTTGCAGAAGCTCAAGCCCTATGTATACAAGATCAATGAATGTACCGCTTTTATTTCATCGCCCCAATATCTACTCGCGCGTTAAAATTATTCGTCGTTACCGTCTTATCGACGCTTGCGGCGCCTTCCCAATAAGATGATCTTTTTCTCTCCTCCATTAATTCTTCGTTCTTCTCTTTAAGTGCTTGCTTCATTTTTTCAAGTTCATTCCGCGCTTCTTCATTTACCAAGGCCAACATTTTAGCTTTTTCCTTTTTTGCTTCTTCGGCAAAATGAGCCTCGTAATTTTCTCTATCCTTTAATCTCTCAGTCCGATCTTTCATAAATGCTTCGTATTCTGCTACTGATGCCGCAACATATTTACACCAATCTATTAAAGGCGCCATTTCTGGACAGCTCTTCCAAAGCGCACCATCATAAACAAGTTCGGCTATAGAAATATCAATAGGCTTCTTATGACGCGCTACACCACCGAACGATCTCAAATCACACTCTCTTTCTTTTGTTTCCTCAATAATTAGCTTTTGTGTTGACTTTTCCACAACACTCTCTGCCCCATCCCATAGTTTAGTCAACCGAGCATTTTTTTCTCTTTTACCTTCAACTCTCTGTGGAGAACTTGGATACGGATGTGACTCAGATAAAGGTCTTCTTCCAAGAATATAGAAGGCTTCTGGCATTGTAAGGACTTGATAGGATTGAAGTCGATTCAGAAAAGTTCGTCTTTCACGAAATTCTTGTTCCTCTTCTGAATTCATTCTTTTCCTAATTTCTTCTTCTCTCAAAAAACCATATTCAATATCCTTCCATTCTTCTTCTTCATCATTTCTTGAAGAAGCAACCATATTCTCTCTTTCAATAACGAGAGCCTCTCGAGAATTTCTTACACACGCCAAAGAAGTAGATCTATTTCTGTTTGCACCATTGTTCATCGAAGAAGGCCAATTTCCAAACTTTCCCGATTGCACATTTTCTACTCCAAAAGAAGTCATAATAAGATCGTCCAAAATTTCACCAACACTCAATTCCTCGTCGTCTGACGACGAAACGCATCTACCCAAACCATACACACATTTCAATTTTTGTTCTGGATTTGAGCTGCACAATTCCACACTCACAATTTCATCCTTTTTTTCGTCAATTTTAAAATATTTCCTTACTGATCCAATATAAACCGCGTTTGTAAATCGAATCAACAATCGCAAAACAGAATGATAAACCTTCCAAGCTGCAAAAAATCGATGCATGTGAGCAGGCGTTCGCACAAGATTAGCAAGTGTATCTTTCGTTTCTTGGCTTACATTAGACAATTCTACAAACCACCAACGCGCTCTTTGCGAATTTACTTTGGTCGATTCTGTCATTTATATATACGCAAAGAACGACTGATTAAATAATCCCGACTGACTAACCTTGTTGAAATCTTTTGGAACATGATTTTTTTTTCCGGACACACCCCGATTAAAGGACTCAAATAAAGATCGACAAGCACTTTTTTTTATTTTTATTTTAGTTGGGGTTGTTATTATTATTGTTGTTTTAATAAATTATTAGATTGCACAACACAGAGAGAAAGACACACACAGAGAGATATGGCTGTGTAAGAGAGACACACAGAGAGATATGGCTGTGTATATGTAACATGTAACAGGCTCAAACTCCGGTCCAAGCCGACCCGACCCAAACAATAATAAAATAATAATAATAAATATATATCATCCCTCCTACCCCGTCTGGCTCACAAACTTTTTCTACTCACCTTCCTAAAATCTTCAATATGCATACAAAAAAATCGCTTTCATCCTCAGTGATCTAGATGGGTTGAAAAAAAACTAACACAAACTAGCCTTCGACAGTGTCCTAGAATTTTTCTCCCAAACTATTTCCGTCGCCACAGAGGTAGTACATCCGTTCGTCATCCCTTCAAAATTATCAAAACATTCCAGCTCAAGTTTTGGAGGCTCACATTTTTTTCAACCAAACCCGATCCCTATCTCCGTCAGACCCAAAATAAACTCTCCAAATGTCTTACAGCCGCGAAATCTATCTATACAAAAATTCTCCCCCAAACCCAAGCTCTACCAAGACCGATCCCCCATAAACACAAAAACTTGCCCATCTTCTCTTTCCAGATCAAAAACAATCTCTCCAAAAATCTTGTCTGTCTGCCATCTATACACAGAAAAATTCGCGAGCAGATCGGAGTGACGCAAAGGCCAGACCCTCACCCCACCCCCAACTCGATCTGAGGACTCTTCAAAAAATTTTTCTCCCAATATTTCCGTCGTCACATGGGTAATACATCCATTCGTCATCTCTTCAAAATTATCAAAACATCCCAGCTCAAGTTTTGGCGGCCCAAGTTTTTCTCAACCAAATCCGATTCCCCATCCCCACTAGACCCAAAATAAACTCTACAGCTATACCAACACTTTTATAATGGTGCATGACGACAGCATGCATTACTTTCTTGTCCACCTATAGCCCAGCATGTTCCCGGTGGAGGACAATCGCTCATATCCTCAAGGCTGCAACTGGAAGCACGACAATTCCCGGTAAAGGGACCATCCGCCATGAACGGACTTGTATTTTTTTCAGAGAGCGTCCACAATGATGTTGGTTGTGCAGCCGCACGATGGATCGCGTTGGTACCAAAAAGATAAATTTCGTGCGACACAAAACCCAAGAGGACGCAGCCAATCACCAATTGGACGGTTGTCGTCTGTTTTTTTGGGCTAAATATATAAACACCAATCCATGTCAGTACCATACCCAACCCAATCCACCACGCCTCCATTTTTTTGTGTCCGATTCGTGTCTTTCCTATGACAAGGAAACTATTGTATATAGGTAGAATTCTTTTGATTAAAAAATTTTCTTTACATATACACTTCTTGGGCAAGCAAAGTACTGCCCAATAGACTTCCAGCGGAATCCAATCGCGCATACCAACCCATTGGCACAAATCCGGTAATTTGACCGACTTTTTGAACGTCTTCAGTCGTATTGAAAAACTGCGTGCTCGAAACGGCAACCCATAATGTGCCATTGCTTGAAATGTTGAACTGTACGGAGCTATTTTCGTTAACGCCAACTTGCACGCTATAAATACAAAGCGTGTTTTTGGAGAATGACTTGACCAGAAAAGAGACACTATTTTTTTTTCCCTCAGTAATGTTGATTTGCATATACAAGTTATCAAAATCACAGGCGCACTTCAGCTCAGGTTTTGGCGGCCCACGTTTTTTCTTAACCAAATTCGATCTCCCATCCCAGTCAGACCCAAAATAAACTCTCCAAATGTCTTACAGCCGCGAAATCTATCTATACAAAAATTCTTCCCCAAACCAAAGCTCTACCAAGACCGATCCCCAACAAACACAAAAACTTGCCCATCTTCTCTTTCCAGATCAAAAAAAATCTCTCCAAAAATCTTGCCAGTTTACCATTTATGCATAGAAAAAATCGCGAGCAGATCGCGGTGATACAAGGGTTAGTTTTTCATTTTCCTCCAATCCGATCTTCCGATTCCTCCAAAAATTTGAAAGACCGCTTTTTTACATTCCCTTCTTAAGTAGGAATGCGAGCCTTTTTTTTGTTTACATGAAAAGTCTACAATTCAGAGGAAGATTCCCGATCAGCCTCATTACGGCAAATACTAGTTCGAGTGAGTCTAAACGCAATCTTGCTTGATTTGTGTTTGCGTTTTGCAATAAAGCATTCGTGACTTCCTGGACCGCTCGTATTCGCTTCTGCAAAAGCGTCTGCTACTTTTTCCGATGTACGTAAGGGCACCAAGTCAGCAGCATCGCCGCCTCCGCCGATGCTTTCGATGAGAGTGGCTGGCGCTACGCCTTCTTCGTCATCTTCCTCCTCCAATTCAACATTTTCAGCCTGCGCCAACCAAGGATTCGCAGCTACAAGCACATCGGCCAATTGTTGCATCATTTGCGTTCGATGTCCAGGAGGCTCCAACGCGGCATTGCCAACAGAATCAAAATGGGCATGTTTTGCAAGATGCCTCGTTACAATGTTTGCTTGTTCAGGAGTAAGCGTTTCCATGGCAGGCTCTTGTTTGCTGGCACGTCCGGATTCCATGTTTCTGCACTGCCAGGGTCAGACTTGGACTGAACGCTTGGCCCTACAACCAAAAAAATCTAGTACATGCAGGATTTTTTGCTTGTGTGCAATTAGGGAAAATTTTTACAACTTTCGTCTATTCACTCTGATCTTGAAAAAATTCTCCCTTCTATCCTCCTAAAATCTTCGACGTGCATATAGAAAATCCCCCTCATTCTCAGTGATCTAGATAGGCTGGAAATAAAATCAACCCAAACCATCCTTCACCGGCACTCCATTTTTTTTCTTTTCATTTATTCCCACCACTACAGAGGTAATACAACCATTCGCTATCCCTTCGAAATTATCAAAACATCCCAGCTCAGGTTTTGGCGGCCCACGTTTTTCTCAACCAATCTTCACCCCCACCCACGCTAGACCCAAAATAAACTCTCCAAATGCCTTACAGCCGCGAAATCTGCCTATACAAAAATTCTCCCCCAAACCCAAGCTCTACCAAGACTGATTTTCCACCAACGCAAAAACTTCTCTGTCTGCTCTCTCTAGAACAAAAACAATCTCTTAAAAAATCTTGTCTGTTTGCTGTTTATACATAGAAAAATTCGTGAGCAGATCAGAGCGACGCAAAGGTCGGATTTTTCATTTCATCCCCAATTCGATCCGAGGACTCTTCAGAATTTTTCTCTCAAACTATTTCCGTCGTCACATGGATAATACATCCATCATCTATCCGTCACTTTTTCAAAACATCCCAGCTCAGGTTTTGACGGCCCACGTTTTTCTCAACCAAATTCGATCTTCTTATTTTTGCTAGACCCAAAATAAACTCTCCAAATGTCTTACAGCCGCGAAATCTATCCATACAAAAATTCTCCCCCAAACCCAAGCTCTACCAAGACCGATCCCCCCACAAACGCAAAAACTCTCTCTAGATCAAAAACAATCTCTCCAAAAATCTTGCCAGTTCACTATTTGCGCATGGAAAAATTCGCGAGTAGATCGCAGTGATACAAAGGTCGGATTTTTCATTTTCCTCCAATCCGATCTTCCGCGATTTCTCCAAAAAATTTGAAAGACTTTTCTCGATCGGCCTCGACAAACACCAATTCGAATGAGTCGTATTATTGGGTAAAAATTGTTTGCTACTTCTTTTTCATTTATAAACTGGCGAAGAGAAATATGAGTTGGTGCGTGCAATATATATCCACAGAAGGGACAATAATTTTACCGTTTTGACCAACACCTTTTTCTCCCCATTCTTGCCCACCCAACCCCAACTTGACCTTTTTTTCCCACCTTCCCATCCGAAACAAAAATTAAGAACTTCAGTCGTCGGCTTTTCTACATTCTCATTCTTCTTCCTCCTCCTCCGAATCTGACAAGGCCGAATATTCCTCTTCTGTCATTGGTCCGTCTCTCAACTGCGCAACATTCTTCCTTATCATTCTCACGTACGGTTTAAAGACATCGTAGGCGTGCAAATCCTCCGCCTTACTCAAGATTTTGCCAAGTGAATATTCAATATTCTCACATAACGCACAAACGCTCAAATATTTGGCGGATGCTTCCTCCTGGTGCGGTATTGAGTCGTCCTTCTTCTTGTCATCACTCTCCTTTTCCTCATCGTATGAATCATATTCGTGTGCAATATTGGGCACTTCGTTTTCGCTCCGCTTGGCCATTTTTGCGTCATGTTTGTCTTCTTCATGCGCACGCTTCTTCTGATTTTTCTTTTCTCCTACTCCTAGTACTTCCGCTGCTGCTTCGTCAACCCACTTCTTCAATTCGTCTATGCCAATATTCATAGCCCGACTCGCATTGACTCGGCAAGTAAACCTTGGGCTAAACCAATACTCTTTGATGCTATTCAACAAACTCTCGCCCGCCGTATATGCGGTAGGTTTTTCCCAATCCGAACCGCTAAAATTGGTACTATCGCCATCCACGTGGAAAAACTTGCCTCTCACTGCATTCGATTTGCACACAAATTGTACAAACATTTTGACGGCGCTTCGAATGTCCAAGCCTTTGTTCGTGATACCTCTCGCATAAAGTTCTGGCTGGGAGTCTCCCTTAATGCGCAAGACATATTTTTCTGAGCCATTGTTACCATCTAGAGTGATGGTAAATTCGTAGCTGTATCGAGACATCATGTTGTTGTTGTTGTTGTTGCGTTTGAGGGTATATGATTTTTCTTACAGTTTTCTCACTTGGCAAAATTCACACCACTCCAAACTAGCACCAAGTTTGTTCTAGTCACTCTTTTAAAGCGGACTGGCCATATATATCAATCTTCATCACATCCTTTTTTTTCTCTCTCTTTTCTCTCTCTTTTCTCTCTCAACACTACATCAGGATTTTCCCGCTTGTGTGCAATGTGCGTTCTCTGCACAATTAGGGAAAAATTTTTACAACTTTTGTCTATTCATTCCGATCTTGAAAACTCTCTCCCTTCTATCCTCCTAAAATCTTCAATATACACACAAAAAATCTGTTTCATCCTCAGTGATCCAGATAGGTCGAAAATAAAATCAACCCAAACTATCCTTCGCCGGCACTCCAAATTTTTTCTTTTCATTTATTCCCACCACCACAGGGGTAATACATCCGTCCATCATGAAAAAGTTATCCAAGCACGCCCCTAACTCAGGTTTTAACGGCCCTCATTTTTCTCAACCAAATTCACTCTTCTCATTTTTTGCTAGACCCAAAGTAATCTCTTCAAACGTCTCATTATCACCAAATGCGTCTATAGAAAAATTCTCGTTCAAAACAGAGTGATACAAGGTTAGTTTTTCATTTTTGCCAAATTCAATTTTTCTACTCGCCCCTAAACCAAAAGCAATCTCCTCAAAAATCTTGCCAGTCTATCGTCTATCTATAGAAAAATTCTCACGTCAATCGAAGTGATACAAAGGTCAGTTTTTCGTTTTTCATTCCCATACCAGTCTTTGTAGTCCTAGAATTTTTTCTTCGACTTGTCTTGATCATTACAAAAATCTACAATGTCATTATACAATTTTTACAGCTCAACGCCTCTTGTTTAGCAGAGGTCATCCTAAAGTTTACTTTTTTTTTATTTTTATTATTATTAAAGTTGGGGTTGTTGTTGTTTTATTTTATGACTTGACAAAACATGTTCATCTCTTTGCCTTAAACGAGACCTAAATATGTGGTTTAATTTTTTTTGAGTCAATCCAAGAAAGGATTATCTGTCCTCTCTGAAAACTAAAAAGAGAGGTGACTACCACACACGTACACACTTGGTGGCGCTAGCCAGAGTCCGGCTGGGGCCATCTCTCTCCCTCTCTTTTTAATCAATTCAAGATTTTTTTTTAAAATAGCAAATCTTGTTTGATTATTTACCTGTTAATGGATCAATAATAAGATTTTTCCTTACAAATTCAGGTGAGTCAGTCAAACATATGTCATTCGTATCTTGACTGACTTACTCAACATGGCGACCGTTTATGTGGCGAGTGCAATCAGTGGCGCCATTATGGCCGAAGGAATTGTTTTTCTCATGCGTTCACTTCCAAGATGGGGCTCTTCTGGACCGGATTCGGACACTGCTGTGAAAGTCTACGCAGTGGGTGGTGTACTTGGCGCGATTGCCGGATGTGGTATTGCATTGACCACCGTGGTAACCTCGTCGGCAATCTCTTTTGCATGGTCGTATATGACGGGACATGTTCAAATTGTCGTTACATAGAACAGTGTGTCATTTGTAAATGTACTTTTCATTTCCCATTACTTGAAATCATTTCGGTTGTTTAATGCAACGGTTACCGTAAGAATTATTATGCTCGTCTGTATATTTTACAATAGAACCTCTCTTCTTACCTAAACATACAAGATGCGTTTTATACACATTTTTAATTTTACAATAGCATTCGTGACACGCTTGACTTGTTCATCCCAAATTTGTTCAATCACAAGCGTCATTCTTTGATGGTGTCGACTCGAATACCTACTGCTGCCACCATGGTATCTTCGACCGATATGACACGATCTACTTTAATAGCAATCATTTTAATGTCAGCTGCTTCGCCATCATGCGTTGGATTATCACCATTATTTTGTTCTTCTTCAACTTTATTCAATTTACGAGGACGGCGATGGCGGGCTGGGCTAGGATGGACGGATCCTCGAAGACCACAACCAATATTGGATTCTTCACAGCACTTTATCAAGGTAAAGATAAAAGCACAAGACGCCGCCAAGCTGAAAATGGACCCAACGACAATCCAAAAAATACTAGTACCGAACCCGTTGCGAGAAAAATAATCACACGTGCGAATATTTGGTTGATCGCCAAATTGATACCAACAATAACCAAAATGACAATAATTGGTAGAATTGACAGAAGAACCATTATGCGAACAAATAATGTTACATCGATCGTACACATTGGACACTGTAGGCGTACAATTGTCCGTAATAAAAGCGGCCTTCATCTTGTTACCATCACGAATTGAGATGGCCGACGTTATTACTGGTATCAAAAAAATGCCAACGCCTATTAGGGAAAATAACCAACCACAGTGGCGATGAAAATGACGATTGTCATCTTTGCCGCACATGATTTATTTGATTGCAACACAAATTAGGACTGAAGGATTTTTTTTATTAGATCAAAGCATATTTTATACGCCTCTCAGATTTGTTCGTCCTTAATTTTTTTTTTCTTAAATTAAGCAGATCCTTCGTGTAGCAAAGCGACGCGCCATGCACAAGAAAACTTTTTAATTTAGCGCTCGTTTTCCTTCACGACAGCGGCCTCAGATTTGACTGTCCTCTTCTTTTTTATTCGTATTCATCTCGTCATCATCATCGTACATTTTGATTTGTCGACGCCGATCAATTTCTTCTTGTCGTGGCCACCTTATACCACCATACCTTTTCTTCTTGCATTCGACACATAAATAATCCGCATCATTCGAAGAAGGTGAGCCCGCATCTGAATCGCTTTCTTCACCCTCTTCCTTTTTCGACAATCTATCGTCTTCCATCGTTTGCTCTTTTCCTCTTGAAGACTCGTCAAATCCTTCATTTTGTCTCGTTTTTAATTGGTGTCTCAAATACTCATTTTCTGTCTCAAGCTTCATTAATTCTGGCCTTATTTTTTTGAGCATGTCCTCATATTGACGAGCTTTTTCAATTGTCTCTCCATATGCACGCTGATTTGCTTGCTCAACAGAAGCCATCTCTTCGACTTCATCCTTCGTTTCTTTCAATTCACGCTCTAAGTGTTGAATTGTCTGTTCTTTATCGGTCAATTCACTCTCAAGATGGACAATATATCTTTTCAATTTTTCTACACGCTCGTCGTTAATTCTTTTCAACTCATCCATTTTTTCATCCTTACGTCGCTTGGCAATTACTCGAGCATCTTCTCTGCCACATCTATCACACGAATTTTGCATAAATCTATCGTGTTCACATTTTTTATTATGACTCTTAATCTTCTTCTCTTCTTTTTGGGGTGCCACTTTTTCCAATCCATCGACGAGCACTAACGTCGTATCTGGAGGAGGAGGAGATTCGTATGATTGATGCTGCTTTTGTTGACGTCCAAGTTCCGACATTCTTTTTTTTCTTCACCTTCCTTTTTTTATGAAGGAAGATGTTTAACACCTGAATGACCCGTTCGTTTGTAGAAATTCTTCCTTTCATTTTTATTTCTTCTTTTCTTCATTTTTTTCTTGTTAGAAATTTCTTTGCCAACGTGTTTTTCAAACTCTAGTCCTCTGTTTTTTTTTTTTTCCTTCTTCAAACTCAACGATCGGCAAAATTTTTTAACTTTTTTTGAGCGTTTTAAGGGATCGGATATGGATATCCGTGACGGATATCGATAGGAGAGTTTTAGGAGACATCAATGTCCATCTTTGAAGATTTATTGTCTTCTTACTCAAAATTAAGGGGACAGTAAAACCTGAGGTAATATATGATGGTAGTACCTATTGTGGATATCGATATCCAAGATTAAATGATCGGCAATTTTTTTTAAGTTTTTTTTGAATTTTTTGGGAGCTCGGATATCCATATCCGAGGCAGATATCGATAGGGGAGCTTAAGGGGGAGATAACGGTCATGTTCACTTCCAAGATCCAATTCGATTTCCTTTTCGTTCAAAATTAAGAGGACAGTAAAACCTGAGGTAATGTGTGATGGTAGTACCTATTGTGGATATCAATATCCGAGACTAAATGATCGGCAATTTTTTTTAACTTTTTTTTGAGCGTTTTGAGGGCTCCCCTATCGATATCCGCCTTGGATATCGATAGGGGAGTTTAAGGAGGATAATGGTGATGCTCACTTACAAGATCTAATCCGATTTCCTTTTCATTCGGGGTTGAGACAGTGGGACGTGGTGGTATCTATTGCGGATATCGATATCCGACACTAAGTGATCGGCAATTTTTTTTAACTTTTTTTTGAGCGTTTTGAGGGGTTGGATATCGATATCCGAGGCGGATATCGATAGGGGAGCTTAAGGGAGGTAATGGTGGTGCTCACTTCTGGAGTCTGATCCGGTTTCCTTTTCATTCGGGGTTGGGACAGTGGGACGTGGTTGTATCTATTGCGGATATCGATATCCAAGACTAAGTGATCGACAATTTTTTTTAACTTTAACATGAGAGTTTTGAGGGGTTGGATATCGATAGGGGAGCTTGGAGGGGATAACGGTGATGCTTACTTCCAAGATCTAATCCGATTTCCTTTTCATTCAAAATTAAAAAGACAACTAGTGAATAATGGATCTATTGCGGATATCGATATCCGACACTAAGTGATCGGCAATTTTTTTTAACTTTTTTTTGAGCGTTTTGAGGGTTCCCCTATCGATATCCGAGACGGATATCGATAGGGGAGGGCCTTGGAGAAGATAATAGTGATGTTCACTTCCAAGATCTAATCCGATTTCCTTTTCGTTCAAAATTAAGAGGACAGTAAAACATGATGGTATCTATTGCGGATATCGATATCCGACACTAAGTGATCGGCAATTTTTTTTAACTTTGACATGAGAGTTTTGAAGGGGGTGGATATCGATATCCACCTCGGATATCGATAGGGAAGCTTGAGAGGATAATGGTGGTGCTCACTTCCAAGATCCAATCCGATTTCCTTTTCGTTCAAAATTAAGAGGACAATGAGTGAGTGATGGATGAATGGAACAGAGGAAATAAGTATAATATACATACATTATAAAGGCTGCGCGCACATGCGCGCAGCCTAGAAAAAAAATGAAGATAAAAGCAAGTTTAGAAAATAACTAGAGTCTTACGTGTGCCTAAGCACACGTAAGACTCGAAAAATTAACTCTTAACTTAGGAACGATAAAAGTTGAGTAAAACAATCAAGAAAGCGCAACGAAGGAATTATTAGATAACAGTTGGAGAAGAATGGAAAATGATAAAATCTAAGATGAAAGAAAGACCAAAAAGCGGACGAATAAACCAACATATGGATGGAAAAATCAATGGAAGATAAGGATAAATAAATGGATTGGAAAGATGAGAAAGTACGGTATAGAAAGAAAGAAAAAAGGGATTGATAACTAAGAATAGGCGAAAAAAAACTCGAAAACAAGAGTGAAGCAGAAGTAAAGAGGGAGTGATAAACATGTAAAATAAATGAATGGTTAATTACAGATTAACAGGAGTAAAGAGGAAAAAAATGTAAAGAAGGAAATAGAAAAAAAAGAAAATAGATAAAAGCTAAGATAGAAAAGTTATATTATGGAATGCTGAGAAATGCACACAGCTAGCTGTGTGCATTTCTAGGGAAAATCAGGGACGATAAAACCTGAGATAAGACAAATATGTTGAAAAGAGACGTAGAAAGATTTTGAATAACGGTTGATTGAAAAATAATACAGAGAGTTTGACGATGTTACGAGTAATGAATAAATTGCATAAAGAGCTAATAATTTTTCCGAGTACACCACGAGCATACAAAAATCTTGAAAAGAAGGCAAAACCTTTTAGAATGTAAAACAAAACATGACAAAAAAATGCTATGAATAAAAAATATTAAATGTCTACAATGATAAAAAAAATAGGAGATATAAATATCCGATGAAGAAGCAGTGTATCGACTGGA
>Ga0310811_10009240_pt1 | contig 12718 bp, 12 predicted proteins | sample YCmetagenome_FD_207642 | JGI IMG/M metagenome (GOLD analysis project Ga0310811, IMG submission 207642) | Soil microbial communities from experimental microcosm in Duke University, North Carolina, United States - YC | ecosystem: Engineered > Artificial ecosystem > Soil microcosm > Unclassified ... | reverse complement strand
CGATCGAGTATCTGCGCATCTCGGTCACGGATCGCTGCAACTTCCGCTGTGTGTACTGCATGCCTGAAGAGGGGATGCAGTGGCTGCCCAAATCGGCGATTCTGTCGTACGAAGAGATCGGCGAAGTCGTGCGACAATTGGCGCCGCTCGGGTTGCGACGACTACGCATCACCGGTGGCGAGCCGACCATCCGTCCGCAGATCCACGAGCTCGTTCGCATGCTGCGCGCGGTTCCCGACATCACGGACATCGCGCTGTCGACGAACGGCGTGCGTCTTCCCGAGATCGCGCCGCTCCTACGCGAGGCGGGATTGGATCGCGTCAACATGAGCGTGGACAGCCTACGGCCGGAGCGGATCGCCGGCATCGCTCGCCGCGACCTCGGCTTCGACCCGGTGCGCGCGGCCCGCGCCGCGCAGGACGCCGGACTCGCGCCGATCAAGCTCAACATGGTCGTGATGCGCGGCATCAACGACGACGAGATCGAGACGATGGCTCGGCTGACGGTCGATCATCCGTGGCATGTGCGTTTCATCGAGCTGATGCCCGTCGGCGATCTTCGCGCCCTGACGTGGGAGCACGTCGTTCCGAGCGACGAGATCCTGGCGCGTTTGCGCGCGATCGCGCCGCTCGCGCCGACAGCGGGACCACCGCGCGGCAATGGACCCGCCGCGTATTACAAATGGCCCGACGCCGCCGGAAGCATCGGCGTGATCACGCCGATGACGCACACGTACTGCGCGTCGTGCAATCGGGTGCGGCTCACGGCGGATGGCCGGCTCCGCACGTGTTTGTTCGGCGATCACGAAGTTGATCTCCGAACGCCGCTCCGCTCGGGCGAGCCGCTCGAGGCGCATTTCCGCCGCGCGCTTGCCGAAAAGCCCAAAGAGCACGAGTTGCTGCAGATGAAAATCGGCGGGCTCAGAGCGTTGTCGCAGGTGGGCGGCTAGTCCGGCGCGGACGACAGTACCAATTAAGTTTCGCTCGTACTCTTCCACCTTTCGAACCCAACATGGTCAACAAAATCACGGTCGTCGGTGCCGGAAACGTCGGCGCGACGACCGCGCAGCGTGTAGCGGAAAAAGAGCTTGCTCGGACCGTCGTCATGGTCGACGTCGTCGAGGGAATCCCGCAGGGGAAGGGTCTCGATCAGTGGCAGTCCGCTCCAATTGAGGGCTTCGATTCGCGTGTCATCGGCGCGAACGGCTACGACGAGACCGCCGGCTCCGACATCGTCATCATCACCGCCGGCATCGCGCGCAAGCCGGGGATGTCGCGCGACGATCTGCTCAACACCAACGCCGGCATCGTCAAGCAGGTCGCCGAGCAGGTGAAGGCGACCTCGCCCAATGCCATCATCATCGTCGTGTCCAATCCGCTCGACGTGATGTGCTATGTGGCGAAGCAAGTCACCGGATTCCCGCGCGAGCGTGTGCTCGGCATGGCCGGCGTCCTCGATACGGCGCGCTACCGCGCGTTCCTCGCCGAAGCGCTCGACGTTTCGGTGCGCGACATCCAGGCGATGGTCCTCGGCGGCCACGGCGACACCATGGTTCCGCTCATCTCCTACACGAGCGTGAGCGGCATCCCGATCACCCAGCTCATCGACAAGGGCAAGCTCGACGCGATCGTCGATCGCACGCGTAACGGCGGCGCCGAGATCGTGAAGCACCTCAAGACCGGCTCGGCGTACTACGCGCCGTCGGCGGGCGCGGTGCAGATGGCCGAAGCGATCGTCAACGACCAGAAACGCATTTTGCCGTGCGCGGCGTGGCTCGAGGGCGAGTACGGGATGAGTGGTCTCTACCTCGGCGTACCGTGCAAGCTCGGACGCAAGGGATTGGAGCGGGTGATCGAAGTCGAGCTCACCGCCGATGAACGGACGGCGCTCGAGAAGAGCGCAGAGGCGGTCCGCGAGCCGATGCGCGCCGTCAAGCTGTGAGCGGCAACCCCGTCACAACGTTCTACCGCTCCACGATTGGCAAGAAGGTCATCATGGGGGTCACGGGGCTGATTGGTATCGGCTTCGTGATCCTTCACATCGCGGGAAATCTTCAAGCGTTCGTCGGGCAGTCGAAGTTGAATGCGTACAGCGCGATGCTGCACGGGCCGCTCAACGAGCTGGTGTGGCTGCTGCGTGTGGTGCTCATCGTCGCGGTCGTGCTGCACGTGACGATGGCATATCAGCTCACGATGCGATCACGCGCCGCGCGCCCGATCGAGTATCAGCATCGGGAGCCTCAGGTCTCGACGCTCGCGTCGCGCACGATGAAGTGGGGCGGTGTTCTGCTTCTCATCTTCATCGTCTTTCACATCCTGCATTTCACGAGCGAGACAATCGATCCCGCCGGGGTCCGCGGGATGGTCGACGTCCACGGCGACAAAGACGTCTACGGCAACATCGTGGCGAGCTTCCGCATCTGGTGGGTCGCGGCCTTCTACATGATCGCGATGGTGTTTCTGGGCCTGCACCTGTACCACGGCGCCTGGAGCTCGATGCGTACGATCGGTTACGCGAAGCCGGCGGTGAATCCGCTCCGCCGGCATCTCGCGTTGGGCGTCGCGCTCGTCGTTTGGCTCGGCTTCACGCTCGTTCCGCTCGGCGTTGTCGCCGGGATCATCAGGTAGCGGCGAAATGGATCTCCGATCGAAGACTCCCTCCGGGCCGCTTGTCGAGAAGTGGAGCAAGCACAAGTTCGAGATGAAGCTGGTGAACCCGGCGAACAAGCGGAAATACACGGTGATCGTCGTCGGCTCGGGACTGGCGGGCGGCGCGGCGGCGGCGAGCCTCAGCGAGCTCGGATACAACGTCAAGTGCTTCTGCTTCCAGGATTCGCCGCGTCGCGCGCACAGCATCGCGGCGCAAGGCGGCATCAACGCCGCCAAGAACTATCAGAACGACGGCGACAGCGTCTATCGGCTGTTCTACGACACGATCAAAGGCGGTGATTTTCGCGCGCGCGAAGCGAACGTGTACCGTCTCGCCGAAATCAGCGTCAACATCATCGACCAATGCGTCGCCCAGGGCGTGCCGTTCGCGCGTGAGTACGGCGGTCTTCTGTCGAATCGATCGTTTGGCGGGGCGCAGGTCTCGCGCACCTTCTACGCGCGCGGACAAACCGGCCAGCAGTTGCTCCTCGGCTGTTATCAAGCGCTCGAGAAGGAAGTGTCGCGTGGCGGCGTCACGATGTATCCGCGCACCGAAATGCTCGACGTCGTCGTCGTGAATGGGCGGGCGCGGGGCATCGTGACGCGCGACATGGTCAGCGGCGCCATCGAGACGCATCTCGCCGACGCCGTGATTCTCGGCACAGGCGGTTACGGGAACGTCTTCTACCTGTCGACGAACGCCAAGGGCTCGAACGTCACGGCGATCTGGCGCGCGTACAAACGGGGCGCGGCGTTCGGGAATCCGTGTTTCACGCAGATTCATCCGACCTGCATTCCGGTGAGCGGCGAGCATCAGTCGAAGCTGACGCTGATGAGCGAGTCGCTGCGCAACGACGGCCGCGTCTGGGTGCCGAAGCGCAAGGAAGATTGCGCCAAGCGTCCGCGCGAGATCCCGGAGCAAGACCGCGACTACTATCTCGAACGCAAGTATCCCAGTTTCGGCAACCTCTCGCCGCGCGACATCGCATCGCGCGCCGCGAAGGAAGTCTGCGACGAGGGCCGCGGCGTTGGTCCCGGGGGGCGCGGCGTCTACCTCGACTTCAGCGACGCCATCAAGCGCCTCGGCCGCGACAAGATTGCCGAGCGCTATGGCAACCTGTTCGAGATGTACGAGCGCATCACCGCCGAAAATCCGTACGAAGTCCCGATGCGCATCTATCCCGCCGTGCACTACACGATGGGCGGCCTCTGGGTTGACTACAACCTCATGAGCACCATTCCCGGCCTCCACGTCATCGGAGAGGCGAACTTTTCCGATCATGGCGCAAATCGGCTCGGCGCGAGCGCGCTCATGCAGGGTTTGGCCGACGGATACTTCGTCGTGCCGTTGACGATTGGCGACTACTTCGGTTCGAACAAGCTGGAACAGGTGACGGCCGACAACCCGGCGGTTCGCGCGACCGAGGACGCCGTGCGCGCTCGAACCGAACGACTGCTGTCGATCAACGGTTCACGGACGGTGGCGTCGATCCATCGAGAGCTGGGCCGCGTCATGTGGGAGTACTGTGGAATGGCGCGCGACGCGGCGGGGCTCAACAAAGCGCTGCAGCTCATTCCCGAGCTTCGGGAGGAGTTCTGGCGCGACGTGCGCGTCCCCGGAACGGGCGCCGAGCTCAATCAATCGCTCGAGCACGCCGGCCGCGTCGCCGATTTCCTCGAGTTGGCCGAGTTGATGTGCATCGACGCACTGCAGCGTGAAGAGTCGTGCGGCGGACACTTCCGGACCGAGCACCAGACGGCAGACGGCGAAGCGCTGCGCCACGATGACAAGTTCGCCTACGTCTCGGCGTGGGAGTACGGCGGCGAAGGGAAGCCGCCCGTTCTCCACAAGGAGCCGTTGGCGTTCGAGAACGTCGCGCTGTCGCAGCGGAGCTACAAATGAAGATCACCCTTCACGTCTGGCGACAGCCCGGCCCCGACGCACCGGGGACGATGGTCAAGTACGACGCGACCGAGATCAGTCCCGACATGTCGTTCCTCGAGATGCTCGACGTCGTCAACGAGCGGCTCGTCGAGCGCGGCGAAATGCCGATCGCCTTCGACCACGATTGTCGTGAGGGGATCTGCGGCTCGTGCGGCGTGATGATCGACGGTGTGGCGCACGGTCCGATGGAGGGCACGGCGACCTGCCAGCTCCACATGCGGAGCTTCGAGGACGGCGCGGAGATTCACGTCGAGCCGTGGCGCTCGCGCGCTTTTCCCGTGATCAAGGATCTCGTCGTGAACCGCGCGGCGTTCGACCGGATCATCGCCGCCGGCGGCTTCATTACCGCGCCCACGGGGAGCGCTCAGGACGCCAACAACATTCTGGTGTCGAAGGGCGCCGCGGACGACGCCATGGATGCCGCGGCGTGTATCGGGTGCGGCGCCTGCGTCGCCGCATGCCCGAACGGCTCGGCGTCGCTCTTCACGGCGGCGAAGATCTCCCACCTCGGCCTGCTCCCCCAGGGCCAACCCGAGCGGTACCGCCGCGCGCTGCGCATGGTCGAGCAGATGGACGCCGAGGGCTTCGGCCACTGCACGCTGTACGGTGAGTGTCAGGAGGCCTGCCCGAAGCAGATCAGCATCGATACCATCGCGCGCATGAACCGCGATTTCATGGTCGCGTCGACGACCACGCGCGACGAAAAAATGCTCGGCGGTACAGGCTGATTGCTCGCACGCGTGGCGCGGCGCCTGCACCCGCGCCGGATCATGACCGACCCGCGCCCAGGCGACACCGGCGGGCAAGTCCCGGAGAACCGATATCGCGACGCCGAGGCTCAGCTCGGCGGAGCCGACGCCGTGGAGAAGACTACCTACGTGACGGGTCGAGGCACGACGCCGGAAGACATGCCGGCACGTGGTGCTCCGATCGCGCGGACCCCGTCGCGGGCGGCACCGGTCGCGGTTTGGATCGTCCTGATCGTCGTGGCAATGCTCGCCGTCGCCTACATCGGCGGGACGTTCCGGTAGCGGTCAGAGCCTCGGCAGGGTGACGCCGACCTGGCTCTGGTATTTGCCGCCCTTGTCCTTGTACGAGACTTCCGGCTCCTCCTCGCCACGAAAGAAGAGCACCTGGGCGATCCCCTCGTTGGCGTAGATGCGCGCCGGGAGCGGGGTCGTGTTCGAGATCTCGAGCGTGACGAAGCCTTCCCATTCGGGCTCGAACGGCGTGACGTTGGTGATGATCCCGCACCGGGCGTACGTCGACTTACCGACCGTCACAGTCAAGACATTCCGGGGAATGCGGAAGTATTCGACCGAGCGGGCGAGCGCGAACGAGTTGGGCGGCACGATGCAGACGTCGCCCTCGTACTCGACGAACGATTTCGGATCGAACGACTTGGGGTCGACGATCGAGCTCATCACGTTGGTGAAGATTCGAAATTCGCGCGCGACGCGCATGTCGTAGCCGTACGAGCTCACGCCGTACGAGATGACGCCTTTTCGGACCTGCCGGTCCTCGAACGGCTCGATCATTCCTGTTTCACGGGCCATGCGAGTGATCCAGCGATCGGACATGATCATCGGGGGCGGATCCGGATAGTGTGGGTGGAGCGCAACGGGCGGGGAGCGGCGACCGTAACGTCGCGCAAAGACGTGCGCGGGGAAACTTCGCACAGCGCTACGCGAAGTCACAGACCCTAGACTGTCATTCAGGGCTCGGATAACTTTCGGTCTGACTTAGTGAAACTTTTCACGAAGTTGGGAGAGAGATGCTTCGCACGTATTTCCCGGTCCTGCTTCTGCTCGGTTTTGTCATCCTGAACGCGGTGCTGATGTTGGGGCTCTCCCACCTGACGCTTCGCCCGCGACCGACTCCGGTGAAATCGACGCCGTATGAGTCGGGCATGCCGCCCCTCGGGGACGCGCATGAGCGCTTCCCTGTGAAGTTCTACATGGTGGCGGTGCTGTTCATCATCTTCGACATCGAAACGGTGTTCATGATCCCGTGGGGGGCGTACTACCGCCAGCTGTCGTGCGGTGTCCCGCTCGTCAACGACATCTGCCCGGCCGGCCAGCTCTCGCTGTTCGGCCTGGTCGAGATGGTCGTGTTCATCGTCATTTTGCTCATTGGCTTCATCTACGTGTGGAAGAAGGGAGCGCTGCAATGGGATTGAGCCCGCGGCCTGAGACGCGTCTTGTCCAGTCGCACAGCAGCGAGCCGTGGATCACGACCCGGCTCGACGCATTCGTGAACTGGGGGCGCAAGAATTCGCTCTGGCCAATGCCGTTCGGCACCGCGTGTTGCGCGATCGAATTCATGGCGACGGCGGCCAGCAAGTATGATCTCGCGCGCTTCGGGATGGAGCGGCAGGCGTTCTCGCCCCGACAAGCGGATCTGTTGATCTGCGCCGGGCGCGTGCCGTTCAAGCTCGCCCCGGTGCTTCGACGAATTTGGCAGCAGATGCCGCAGCCCAAGTGGTGCATCTCGATGGGTGCCTGCGCGTCCTCGGGCAACGGCATCTTCGACAACTACGCCGTGGTGCAGGGCATCGACAACATCATCCCGGTGGACGTCTACGTTCCCGGATGTCCGCCGCGTCCAGAAGGGCTGATCTACGGCATCATGATGCTCCAGAAGAAAGTCGAGAACGAGCGGTCGAGCGACAAATCCCTCCGACACGAGCTCGAGCCGGATCCAAAGAGCCAGCTGTACCTCGAGCCGCAGGTGATCGACGAGCTGTCCGAGCCGTTCGGAAACTCGGTCCATCAAACCCGCTCCGGCCTGTGAGCCACGATCCGGGAAAGCCGACGTTTGTTCCAGTCATCGCCGGCAACGCCATCGCGTCCGGAGATCCGGCTGCGTCTCCGACGACGAGTAAGAACGTCGCCCACCGCGGCGGCGATGCCAATCCGAGCGCCGACGCGCTGAAGCAGAGATTCGCCGGCGCCGTGAGGCGCGTGGACGTCGTCTGGGGCGAGACGACGGTCTACGTCGACATCGCTCGTGCGCACGACATCATCACGTGGCTGCACGACGATCCGTCACAGCGCTACGACTATCTGTCCGACGTGACCGCCGTCGAGTTCCGTGACTTCGAGCAGCCGATCGAAATCGTGTGGCACCTCCGGTCGTTGCCGTATCGCCGTTTCATTCGCGTCAAGGCGCTGATCGAGAAAGGTCAAAAGCTCGAGGCGCCGAGTGTGTGGGACGTCTATAAGGGCGCCGACTGGTTGGAGCGAGAGTGCTACGACATGTTCGGCATCCGTTTCGTCGGCCATCCCGACTTGCGCCGGCTGCTGATGTGGGAGCAGTACAAAGAGGGATATCCGTTGCGTAAGGATTTTCCGGCGCGCGGCCGGTTCAGTCGCTCCGAGCAGCTGCGTCAGGCGCTCGCGGCGAATCCGGAAGCGCGCTACTCGAAGGAAGAGCTGTCGCTCGCCGACGCCTTCGAGGATCTTCCCGACGACATGAAGCGCCGGCTTGGTACCGGCGAGCGAGTAGGAGAGTAGCGATGGCGACCACGAAGCGAACGGTCGAAGTCGAGCTCTCGACCACCGGTTTGGATGCCGAAGGACGACCGCAGCGCGTTCCCCTCGCCGTCGACGAATCCGGCAACCTTCTCACGCTAGCCGCGCCGCCGCAGATCGAGCCCGATCTCGAGGGTGAGCACATGCTCATCAACATCGGGCCGCAGCATCCGGCGACACACGGCGTTCTCCGGCTCGTCCTCGAGCTCGATGGAGAAACCGTGGTGCGCTGCATCCCGCACGTCGGCTACTTGCATTGCGGCTTCGAGAAGATGGGCGAGTACCGGCAGTACAACCAGATCATCCCGTACACGGACCGCGAGGATTATCTCAACTCGCCGGGAAACAACGTCGCGTTCGCGCTCGGCGCGGAGCGGCTGTTCGGGATCGAGATCACCGAGCGGTGCAAGGTCCTTCGCGTGATGCTGTGCGAGATGTCGCGCATCATCTCGCATCTCGTCTGGCTCGGCACGACCTGCATCGACATCGGCGCGTACACGCCGTTCCTGTGGGCCTTCCAGCAGCGCGAGAAAATCTACGAGCTGTTCGAGGCGTGGATCGGCGCACGGCTCACCACGACGTTCACGCGCGTCGGCGGCATGGGCGCGGACATTCCCGACGGCTGGCTCGAGGGACTCACCGCATTCACGCGGAATTTCCCCAAGGTCGTCGACGAGATCGATCGCGTCATCACGCGGAACGGCATCTGGGTCGGTCGCACGGTCGGCCTCGGCGTGATGTCGCCCGAAGAAGCGGTGAACTACGGCCTCTCGGGCCCAATGGTGCGGGCATCCGGAGTCGGCTTTGATGTCAGAAAAGACTTCCCGTACCTGGACTACGAGACGTACGACTTCGACGTCCCCGTCGGCACGAACGGCGACGTCTACGATCGCTACCTGATCCGTATGGAAGAGCTACGACAGTCGACGCGGATCATCGAGCAGACGATCACGCGATTGCCGGACGGACCGGTCAACATCAATGACCACCGCGTCATTCTTCCGCCGAAGAGCAAGGCGACGAGTGACATGGAGTCGATGATCCACCACTTCAAGCAAGTGATGGAAGGCCCGCGTCCACCGATCGGCGAGTGCTACGTAGCAGTCGAAAGCCCCAAAGGTGAGAAGGGGTATTACATGGTGTCGGATGGCAGCCCGAAGCCCGTTCGCTGGCGCATCCGTCCGCCGTCGTTCGTCAACCTCTCAGCGATTCCGCGCATGGTCGAAGGGCACCTGCTCTCCGACGTCATCGCGATCAATGCCTCGATCGACATCGTGATGGGGGAGATCGACCGATGACCGGCTGTCATCCTGAGCGAGCGCAGCGAGCGATGGACCTACTGTCCTTTGCTCGTAGCCAGCCACAGGTAATTCACGCTAGGTCCTTCGCTTCGCTCTGGATGACGGCTGCATGAAAGAGAGCACTCCTCAATACTTCCGCCCCGAGATCAAGCGCGAGTCCGGCGACCTGCATTCGCCGGCTCACGCCGCGCATGGCGACCTGGCGCACCATCATGAGCCGTACAAGCCCGTCTTCACCGCCGGCAGTGCGCGCCGGAAAGAGCTCGACGAGATCCTCACGCGCTACCCGACGAAGATGGCGGCCCTCCTGCCGGCGCTCTGGATCGTGCAGCACGAGCGCGGTTGGGTGAGCGAAGAGGGAATGGTCGAAGTGGCCGAGGCGCTGGAGATCACGCCGGCGTACGTGAAGGGCGTCGTGACCTTCTACACGATGTATCATCAGCACCCGGTCGGCCGGCACTTCATCCAGGTCTGCACGACGTCGCCATGTAACGTGTGCGGCGCCGAGGATGTCGTGGACGCATTCCTCAAGCACACGGGTTGTTACGAGCTCGGCCAAACGTCGCCCGACGGCAAGTACACGGTGATCGAGGTCGAGTGCCTCGGCGCCTGCGGTTTCGCCACGCCGATCATGATCAACGAGGACTTCATCGAATCCGTGACTCCGGACAAGGTGCCGGAGATTCTCGCCGGACTCGCGTAAGCCAATGGGATATCCGCATAAACCGCACGCCAAGGAAACGACGGTCCTCTCGCAGCACTTCGGGGACCGCGAGGCGATCACGCTCGACGGCTGGAAAAAGCGGGGCGGCTACAAAGCCCTCAAGACAGCCCTCGGCATGTCGCCCGCCGACATCGTCACCGTCGTGAAGGACTCCGGCCTCCGCGGTCGCGGCGGCGCCGGTTTTCCGACGGGTGTGAAATGGTCGTTCATGAAGCCGGGTGACGGCAAGCCGCACTATCTCTGCTGCAATGCCGACGAGTCCGAGCCGGGCACGTTCAAGGATCGCGAGATCATGCGGTGGACGCCGCACGCGCTCATCGAAGGGTGCGCGATCGGCTCGTACGCGATTGGCGCCGAGACCTGCTACATCTACATCCGCGGCGAGTTCACCGAGCCGATCGCGCGTGTAGAGTCGGCGCTCAAGGACTGCTACGCGGACGGCACGCTCGGCAAGAACGCAATGGGCAGCGGGAAGACGGTCAATGTCTACGTCCATCGCGGCGCCGGCGCGTACATCTGCGGCGAAGAGACCGCCCTCATGAACTCGATCGAGGGCCGCCGCGGCAATCCGCGTATCAAGCCGCCGTTCCCGGCGGTGTCGGGCGTCTTCGCCAAGCCGACGACGATCAATAATGTAGAAACCCTGGCCGCGGTGCCTCACATCCTGAACAACGGCGCGGCGTGGTACAAGCAGTGGATGCGCGCCGACAACCCGAAGAGCACGGGCACGAAGCTTTATTCGGTTTGCGGGAACATCCAGCGGCCGGGCAACTATGAAGTGCCGATGGGCTTTCCGTTCAAAGAGTTCTTATACGATCTCTGCGGCGGTCCGCTCCCCGGCCGCAAGTTCCGGGCGATCATCCCCGGCGGGATCTCCGTGCCGATTCAAACGGTCGAGGAAGCCGAGGCGAGCCTGATGGATTATGAGGGCTTCGTCGCGCAGGGCACGATGCTCGGCTCGGGCGGCGTGATCGTCATCGACGACGCCCAGAATCTCGTGAAGCAGATCGCCCGCGCGGCGCGCTTCTTCGCCCACGAGAGCTGCGCGCAATGCACGCAGTGCCGTGAAGGGACGGCATGGACGACGAAGATTCTCGAGCGGATCGTGGAAGGCGAGGGCACGACGGAAGACCTCGACACGCTGCTCGAGATCGCCGAGAACATGACCGGCAAGACCATCTGCGTGTTGAGCGACTCGTGCGCGACGCCGGTCGTGTCGGGGCTCAAGAAATTCCGTGGAGACTTCGAGGCCTTGATCAAGAAGCGAAAGCACCATCTCGTCCCGGCGGTCGCATGACAGTTGTCATCCTGAGGGAGCGAAGCGACCGAAGGACCTACTGTGCCGTCTTCGAACCTGGCCACAAAACCCAGAAAGTAGATTCTTCGCTTCGCTCAGAATGACAGACTTCGTCAATCTCACCATCGAAGGCCGGCAGGTAACCGTGCCCGCCGGCACGTCGATCCTCGAGGCGGCCAAGCATGCCGGCATCCTCGTTCCGCACTACTGCTATCATCCCGGACTTCCCGTGGCCGGCGTATGCCGCATGTGCCTCGTGGAAGTGGAAAAGGCGCCGAAGCTCGCGCCCTCGTGCGCGACGGCCGTGGCGGAGGGACAAGTCGTCCACGTGCACTCGGAGAAGTCCGTCGAAGCACGAAAGGGTGTGCTCGAGATGCTGCTCATCAACCATCCGCTCGATTGCCCAATCTGCGATCAAGCGGGTGAGTGCGAGCTCCAGGACTACACCTATCAGGAAGGCCGCGCCGAAGGACGCTATCGCGATCCCAAGCGATTCAACCCGGTCGAGGATTTCGGCGGCGACGTCATGTACACGCCCAACCGCTGCATCCTCTGCACGCGGTGTGTCCGCTTCATGGATGACGTCGCGCACGACCCGGTGCTCAACGTGAGCGAGCGCGGCGATCGCGCGGTGATCGGCAAGTTCGAGGGGCGCGACATGACGCATCCGTGGGCGGGGAACGTCATCGATTTGTGCCCGGTCGGTGCCCTCCTTTCGAAGGACTCGCTGAATAAGGCGCGCGCGTGGGAGCTCGATCGCACCGCGTCGGTGTGCACGAGCTGCTCGCAGGGCTGCAACATGATCGTCGAGACGCGCGACAACATGGTCGTGCGCCTCCGTCCGCGGCCGAACGATGAGGTCAACAAGTACTTCATGTGCGACCACGGTCGCCTGAACTACCGTTGGATCAATCGTCAGGACCGCATCGACGTGCCGCTCGTGCGTCGGCAGGAAGGCCTCGGCAGCATCGATTGGCAGATCGCGATCGGCGAAGCCGCTGACCTGCTGCGCGGAAAGCGGGCGTTTGTGCTGGCGTCGCCGAATCTCTCTAACGAAGCGCTCTATTTGCTCGCCGAGCTGGCGCGGCGGACCGGCGGCTCCGGCGCCTTCCGCGTGGCCCAGGGCGACGAAGCTCCGCTGGCCGGCGTCGAGGATCTCTCGTTGCGCGCCGACCGTGCCGCGAACGCGCGCGGCGCCGAGTTGTTCGGGTTCGCCCGCAGCGACAATCCGCTGTCGAAGCTCGGGTCTGGTGACGTGCTTGTCGTCGC
>Ga0310811_10009239_pt1 | contig 12718 bp, 8 predicted proteins | sample YCmetagenome_FD_207642 | JGI IMG/M metagenome (GOLD analysis project Ga0310811, IMG submission 207642) | Soil microbial communities from experimental microcosm in Duke University, North Carolina, United States - YC | ecosystem: Engineered > Artificial ecosystem > Soil microcosm > Unclassified ... | reverse complement strand
TCAGGGGCGGCGTTGGGGTGTTGTCGATTTTATCGACTCTGTTCTTGGGGCTGACTGGAGCCACGGCGGCGGATGCCAGTTTCTACAAAGGGAAAACGGTGACCATCGTCGTCGGGTTCACACCCGGCGGCGGGTATGACCGCTATGCCCGCGGCCTGGCCCGACATCTCGGCCGGTTCATCGACGGCAATCCGACCGTCATCGTCCAGAACATGCCGGGCGCCGGCAGCCTGACGTCCGTGCGTTATCTGGACGCCACGGCCGCACGCGACGGCACGACGATGACCTTCTTCAATTCCAATCTCGTGACCCAGGCGATCACGTCGCCCGACAGGGTGAACCTCGACTTCAAGAACTACAACTGGGTCGGAGTCATCACCGACGACTACCGCGTTTGCTACGCCTGGGGCGCGACAGGCATCAAGACGTGGGACGACATGATGCACCGCAAGGAATTCATCCTCGGCGCGAGCGCCAAAGGCGACGGCGATTACATCAATGCCGCGACGTTGCAGAGGGTCTTCAAGGCGCCTGTCCGGATCGTCATGGGCTTCCCCGGCAGTGCCGAGAACCGGCTGGCGATCGAACGCGGCGAACTGGACGGGGGCTGCGGCTCGTGGAGCAGCCTGCCGGAAACCTGGGTCAACAACGACAAGGTCAACACCCTGATCACGTTTGCTGCGAGGCGGTTGCCCCATGTCTCGGCGACGGCCGTCTACGCCGAAGACCTCGCCACGACCCAGGAACAGAAAGATGTGCTGGACATCCTGGCGATCGCCGACGAGATCGGTCGTCCGATCATCATGTCCCATCAGGTGCAGGCCGACCGGGTAAAGATCATCCGCGATGCGTTCAACGCGACGATGAAGGATCCGCAATACCGTGCGGACAACGCCAAGGAGAAGCTGCCGATCAATCCCTTGACCGGGGAGGACGCGGCCAAGATCGTCGCCAAAATGTCCTCGGCGTCACCTGCGGCGATCGCCCAGGTGAAGTCCATATTCGAAGACTAGGCTGGCCCTCCATCTCACCGCGGTCAGGTCTTGACCGCGGTGAGCACCACCGTTGGGTAGGTGAAGGTTGTTTCGCCGGCAACGCTGCCCACGTCCATCGCGTCGGTCGCGATCAACTCGTCGATCATGCGGCGGACGCCGTCGCGATCATCGTCGGCCGGAAACGAGTGCGCGATCAGCGTGTCGCGGTCGTAGCGGACCTGGAACGCCGCCGTGCGCGGATGCGGCACGCCGGCGCGGGCGAAAATTTCCATCAGCGTCGAGAACGTCAGGAAGCTCGCGGTCGATGGATCGCGGTGCCGCTCCATCGCGTTGAACGTCGCCGCCTTGGCCGGATCGGGCGAGCACACGCCGTCGCAGACGACGATGCGTCCGCCGCTGCGGCAGACCCGCACCATCTCCGCGAGCGCCGCGGCGGGATCGGTGAAGTGATGGAAGGCGAACCGGCAGGTCACGACGTTGAACGATCCGTCGCCGAACGGCAGCCGGTACACGCTTCCGGTCCGCCACTCCACGTTGGCCAGTCCGCGCGTCGCGGCGAGCGCCCGTGCCTGCTCCAGCATCGCATCCGTGGCATCGAGGCCGATCGCGCTGCGGACACGCCCCGCGAACGCACCGACGACAGTGCCGGGACCACAGGCGACATCGAGCATCACATCGCTCGGCTTCGGCGCCGCCGCATCGACGATGAGGGCGAGCTGGGCGTCGGAATGCAGCTCAAGGGCATTGGCGAACAGCTCCGCCTGGCGCGTGAACTGCTCGCCGATGAGCCGATCATGAGTGGACGGGGAGGTAGAGCTACGTGGGTCGCGGCCGGATGAAACCGACATGGACGTTGCTCCGATTGCAGGCATGGCGACGCGTGAGCGGACACCGGCTCTCGCAAGAGCCGGTCAGCTAAGTCGCCGTGCTGGAGCCGTCATCATTCTGCAAGCATAGCTGAGCGGCGGGATGACGTGAAGGCTGCGGGCGTTCACGCGGGAAAATAGCCCGCATTTGCGAAACGGATGGCGCGACCGCAGGTGCGGCGCCGATGGCCGGTGTCAAGCCGGAGGTCATCAATGGAGATTGCGATGTAAATAAAAGGTATTCCTGTTCGCGCTATTCACCGCGGCGGCGTTTACAGTCACACTCACGTATCCGCACCCGCTCGACGGCAGCGACCGCGGGATTGAGGAATTCAAGGACCACCCCTGAACCGGCACTTGCCGGGTCTCGATGATCCAGATCAATACGCGCCGATCGTCGACGAGCCTACAATTTCCAACAATTATCGTCCGTCGAGGAGATGTGTCATGAGCACGGTCGCCAACGGTGTGAAGAGAGTCGGGACGGCGCTTGTTACGCTGGCGCTTGTTGCCGGTCCGGTGCTGGCGCAGCCGGGTCCCGGCCCGGGGCCCGGACCCGGCGGCGAAGGGCCGGGGCGTTTCTATGGCTACGGGCCGCGTATGATGATGGGGTGGGGCGATGGCCGGTATGGCCAAGGCCACGGTGTCTTATTGGCCGTGGTCTGCCTGTTCGCGCTGATCGGGTTGGTCGCCGTCGTGGTGGCGGCGACACGCATGTTCGGCCGAGGTTATGGGCTGCATCGACATGGCAACCGCGCCGGCCTCGAGGTGCTCGAAGCGCGCTACGCCCGCGGCGATATCAACCGCGAAGAATTTCTCGAAAAAAAGCGCGATCTGACGTCCCGCTGAATTGCGGGCGCTGCGCGACTACCGGAAGCGGGCGAGCGTCAGTCCCGAGAGGTCGATCCCCGGGTCCTTTGCCGCGGCCAGTCGCGCGATCACCTGTGCCGAGCCCGCCGACAAGGTCCAGCCCAGCGTGCCGTGCCCGGTGTTGAGCAGCAGATTGCGGTACGGCGAGGGGCCGAGGATCGGCGCACCGTCCGGCGTCAGCGGCCTGAGTCCGGTCCACAGCGTCGCCTGGTCGGCGGCGCCGGCCTTGGGGAAGAGATCGAGGCCGTCCATCAACACGGTTCGCGCGCGCGGCTCGTTGAGGTGATCGTCATAGCCCGCGAACTCGGCGGTGCCGGCGATGCGCAGGCGCTCGCCGAGCGGCGTGATGACGACCTTGCGCTCCTCGTCGGTCACGGAGAGTGACGGCGCCGCAGTGCGATCGGAGATCGGGACCGTCGCCGAGTAGCCCTTCGCCGGGACGATCGGCAAGCGCAGCCCGAGCGGCTTCACCAGTAGCGGCGAGTAGCTGCCGAGCGCCAGCACGTAGAGATCGGCGTCGTAGGTGCCATGGTCGGTGACGACCCCGGTGATCCGGTCGCCCTCAGCTCTGATTGCCTTGATCGTGCAGCGGAAGCGGAAATCGACGCCCATCTCGGCCGCGCGATGGGCAAGGGCCACGGTGAACTTATGCGCATCGCCGAACTGATCGTCCGGGCAGTAGGTCGCGCCGGCGAGCTTCGGCAGCGCCGGCGCGAGCGCCGGCTCGAGCTGGCGGATCCGCTCGCGGTCGATGACCTCGAACGGTAACCCGAGTTTCACGAACTCGGCCGCGTCTCTCTTCGCGTCGGCGAATGACGACGGGTCGCGGAAGACGTGGAGAATGCCGCGAGAGCCGTGCTCGAACGAGACCCGGGTCTCGGCGACGATGCCGGCCAGCGCCTCCCGGCTCGCCAGCGCGAGACGCAGGATGTTGGCGGTGTTGCGATCGGCGCGGCGCGGCAGGCAATTGGCGAGGAACTCGAGTGTCCAGCGCCACAACGTCGGGTCGAGCCGGGGCCGGAACACCAGCGGCGCCTCCGGCCGGCCGAGCCACTTCAGGAGCAGGCGGGGAACATCGGGGTTGGCCCAGGGGCGCGCGCCCGATGCCGAGAGCTGGCCGCCATTGGCGTAGCTGGTCTCCTCGCCCGGCGCGGCGCGGCGCTCGATGACGGTGACGGAATGGCCGTCGCGGGCGAGCGCATAACTTGTCGTGGTGCCGACGACACCGGCACCGAGCACGAGAACCTTCACGCTGACTCCTGGGACGGGCCGCGGATCGGCGGCGATGACTTCACGAGGTGGGCCCTCATAATCGTGGTCCTTATATAAGCGGCAGGCAGGCTCGCGGCCAGAACCCGCGCCGACGTGTTTTGCGCGGATGAACGCGTTTATGGGTATAAGGACACATGGGTCGACCTCCCCGCATGCGTTCCGATAACGCGAACCCGGCACGCGCCATCATCGCGCGCCTCGGCGGGATTCGCGCGCTGGCCCGCCTGCTCGGATTGCCGCCGACGACGATCCAGGGCTGGCACGAGCGCGGAACCATCCCGGCGCGCCGCCAGGAGGACGTGCTGCGGGCCGCGGAGCGGGCCAATGTCGGATTGCGACCGGCGGACTTTTTCGCCGCGGCGATGGATGCGGAGCAGGGACCAGCCGTCATTGACGCGTTCGAGGTCCTGTCGGTCGCCGAGATGGGCGAGGCGGACCGCCTCACCATTGCAGCAGGCACTCCCGGCATCATGCTGATGCAAGCAGCCGGGCGAGCTGTGGCCGACGAGGTGCAGCGGCGCTGCCCGACCGAGCCCGTCATCATCTTGTGTGGACCCGGCAACAACGGCGGCGATGGCTTTGTCGCCGCTCGACTTCTTTCGGAAGCGGGACGGTCTGTTCGCGTTGCCCTGCTCGGCGAGCGCGCGGCCCTCAAGGGCGACGCCGCGATCGCCGCCTCGACCTGGAGCGGGGATGTCCTGCCGCTCGGGCCCGAGGTGCTGCTGGACGGCGCCGTCGTCGTCGATGCGCTGTTCGGCGCCGGCCTCAGCCGGCCTCTCGACGGCGTGGCACTCGACGTCGTTCGCGAGGTGAACCGGCGTCGCCTGCCGGTGATCGCGGTCGACCTGCCGTCCGGCGTCAACGGCGACAGCGGCATCGTGCTCGGTAGCCCCGAGGACGTTCCGAGTGCGGTCGCCACAGTGACGTTCTTTCGCAAGAAACCGGCACATCTCCTTGTTCCATCGAGAGAATTGTGCGGGGATATCGTTGTCGCGGACATCGGTATCCCGGAATCCGTCCTCGACACCATCCGCCCGCGCGCCGCTGAGAACGCGCCGCCGCTGTGGACGGACCGGTTTCCGTGGCCGCGACTCTCGTCACACAAGTACAGCCGGGGACATGCGGTCGTCGTCGGTGGCGCGGTGATGACCGGGGCCGCCCGTCTCGCGGCGCGAGCCTCCCAGCGCATCGGGGCCGGGCTGGTGACCGTAGCAGCGCCTGCGGACGCGATTCCGATCTATGCCGCGACGAATGCTGGGCTGCTGACGACTCCGATCGGTCACCCCGCCGACTTTGCGACCTTGCTCGACGACGTCCGCAAGAACGCGGTGCTGCTCGGGCCCGGCAATGGAGCCACCGATGCGACCCGCGCCCACGTGCTGCTGGCGCTCGAGGCCGACCGGCGCTGCGTGCTCGACGCCGACGCGCTCACCGTGTTCGCCAATCGGCCGCAGGACCTGATTGCGGCCCTGAAGCGGGCGGGGGAGCGGCTGGGAACTCCGGCCGCCGTGCTGACACCGCACGACGGCGAATTCGCTCGGCTGTTCCGGCGCGCGGACTCAGTGGATATCGATGCCGACAAGCTGGCGCGAGCCCGAGCCGCCGCGGCGGTCACCGGCGCGGTGGTGCTGCTCAAGGGGGCGGACACAGTGATCGCTCATCCCGACGGTCGCGTCCGCATCAACGCCAATGCCCCGGCGACACTCGCCACGGCGGGCGCCGGCGACGTCCTGGCGGGGCTCATCGTGGGCCTGCTCGCCCAGGGCATGGATGCCGTCGACGCCGCCTCGGCAGGTGCCTGGATTCATGGCGCTGCCGCCGCGGCGTTCGGGCCCGGATTGATCGCCGAGGATCTGCCGGAGCTCGTGCCCGGCGTTCTGCGCGAGATCAGGAAACCAGCATAAAACGGGCATTACTTGTGCGTCGTCCGACCGCACCGAAACGCGGCAGCGGTAACCATCAATTTACCAGAAAAGTATCTGAAATTTTTCAGCGAACATTGTCGCCGCTTTAACTCGTGGTTAAAACCTGCCGCTGTAAAAATGAATCGCTGGCTCTCCGGTCAGCTTACGGCAATCGCATTAATGGCAATAGCTATGCAGTCGGTGTTGAGACATCCGTTGAAGTTGGTGGAGACCGCCATGTTCGCACGGCTTCGCTTCCGCAAAGGCCCCGACCTCGAGGCGATCCGCACCGGGTCCGTGTTTCGCCGGGTCCGCGCCGACCGCACCGTCGAGACCGCCAAGGTGATCGCCATCGACAATGACGCCTACGGCATTCCGCACGTACGCTACGAGGTGGTGTTCGGCCGCCCGGACCGCGCGCCGCTTGCCGAGGGGCCGCGTATCCTCGCCCTGTCGCGCTTCGCGGAGACGTACGCCGCCTGATCGGCGCTCCGTCTCGACCCAGTCGCCTCTCACTCCTTTTGTTACGAGCCGCCGACCGGAACGTCGGCGGCTTTGTCGTTTCCAGGGCCCGGTGGCGGCGGCGAATCGGTCCGCTCCGGCCAGACCGACAGGTATCGGATGGCGCGATCCAAGCGCTTCGGCAGGGGACGGACGAGGCGGTCTTGCGTCGGCGGCCCGCTTTCCCCATTTGAGAGCGGCGAACCCGGCGTTTTGGGTGGCCAAGACGCTGGCGCAGCGGAATTTTCAATGGTAAGAGCCTTGCCCCTACGCGGGCCGCGGGCCTTCGCCGTACGCGTTCCTAAATGACCGTGTTAGCGTCCACCGCGAAGCCCCACCGTGCGGGCGTGGCGGAACTGGTAGACGCACTGGATTTAGGTTCCAGCGACGCAAGTCGTGGGGGTTCAAGTCCCTCCGCCCGCACCAGTAACGCGCCCGATCCACGCCGCGCGACGCCACTCGTAACGAGGAGTTCCATGCAGGTCGTTGAAACCACCACCGAGGGCTTGAGCCGCGAGCTCCTCATCACGATTCCCGCCGCCGAGATCGAGGCCGAGATCGAAACCCGCCTCAAGGAGATCGGCACGCGCGTGGCGCGACCTGGCTTCCGTCCGGGCAAGGTGCCGATGGCGATCCTGCGCAAGGAGTACGCTCCGTCGGTGATGGGCGAGGTGCTCGAGCGCGCCGTCTCCAGCAACACCGAGAAGGCGCTCGCCGATCGCAATCTCAAGCCGGCGGCGCAGCCGAAGGTCGAGATCAAGTCGTTCGCCGAAGGCGCCGACCTGCAGTACGCGGTGCGCGTCGATCTGATGCCCGAAGTCGGGCCGTTCGATTTCTCGACCGTCGAGGTCGAGCGTCTGGTGGTCGACGTCACCGACAAGGACGTCGATGAGGCGCTCGAGCGCGTCGCCAACGAGCAGAAGACCTTCGCCGCGATCACCGAGGACCGCCCGGCCGAGGCGACCGATGCGATCCTGGTCGACTTCGTCGGCCGCGTCGACGGCACGCCGTTCGACGGCGGCACCGCCAAGGACTTCCAGCTCGACCTGTCGTCGACCGGCTTCATCCCCGGGTTCATCGAGGGCCTGATCGGCGTGAAGAAGGGCGAGAAGCGCACCATCAAGGTGAAGTTCCCCGAGACCTACGGGGCCAAGGAGCTCGCCGGCAAGGACGCCGAGTTCGAGGTTGACGTGAAGGAGATCCGCGCGCGCAGCCAGATGGCGGTCGACGACAAGCTCGCGCAGCGCCTGGGCTTCGAGACCCTCGACAAGGTGAAGACGGCGATCCGCGAGCGGCTCGGCCAGGAGTACACCTCGGTGGCGCGTCAGCGCCTGAAGCGCAACCTGCTCGACGCGCTGTCGGGCAAGGTCACGTTCGAGGTGCCGTCGGGGATGGTCAACGACGAGTTCAAGACCATCTGGCAGGCGATGAAGCAGCAGCAGAATCCGGGGCACGGCGAGGAAGGCCACGTGCACAACGAGAACTGCGAGCACGATCACGAGGGGCATGACCACGGCCCGCAGGAAGTGAAGCCGCCGGCCACGCCGGAAGAGGCGAAGGAGCAGGAGGAGTACAAGGGCATCGCCGAGCGGCGCGTCCGCCTCGGCCTGTTCCTGTCCGAGATCGGCCGGACCAACAACATCGAAGTCACCAACGAGGACCTGTCGCGGGCGATCGCCAACGAGGTGCGCCGCTACCCCGGCCAGGAGCGTCAGGTCGTCGAGTTCTACAAGCAGAACCAGCAGGCGCAGGCGCGGCTGCGGGCGCCGATTTTCGAGGATAAGGTGGTGGACTTCATCCTCGAGCTCGCGAAGGTGCAGGACCGCAAGATCGCGGTCGCCGATCTGACCAAAGAGCTCGAGAAGGACGAGTAGACGGAGTGCGCGGGAGCGACGTCCGCTCCCGCGGTTGATCCCGGTAGAGGAACACAGCGATGGCTGAGCGCGATTGGGCTGACTTCACGATGAACACCCTGGTCCCGATGGTGGTCGAGCAGACCAACCGCGGCGAGCGGGCTTACGACATCTATTCGCGCCTGCTGAAGGAGCGGATCATCTTCCTGGTCGGCCCGGTGCACGACGGGATGGCGAGCCTGATCTCGGCCCAGCTGCTGTTCCTCGAAGCCGAGAACCCGAACAAGGACATCGCGATCTACATCAACTCGCCGGGCGGCGTGGTGACGTCGGGGCTCGCGATCTACGACACCATGCAATATATCCGTCCCGACGTGACGACGCTGTGCATCGGCCAGGCTGCGTCGATGGGCTCGCTTCTGCTCGCCGGCGGCGCCGCCAACAAGCGTTACGCGCTGCCGAACGCCCGCATCATGATCCATCAGCCGTCCGGCGGCGTGCAGGGCCAGGCGGCGGACATCGAGATTCAGGCGCGCGAGATCCTGTTGCTGCGTGCCCGCCTCAACGGCATCTACGCCAAGCACACCGGTCGCGAGATCGACGCCATCGAGCGCGCAATGGACCGCGACAAGTTCATGACCCCCGAAGAGGCCAAGGAGTTCGGCCTCATCGACCAGGTCGTGACCAATCGGCCGGTGTCCGCTGCCGAAGCGACGGCCTGACGTCGCGTTTCGTCCCGACAGCGTGGTTCCCCGCAGGGGTGGCATGCGCACGTTCGCAGGGCCAAGCCCGCGGAACCTCGACACGCGCCCACCGTTTAGCCTCAAGCCATTGAAGCAGTGGGCGCTTTGGTCGGTTAACGGAAACTTGAGCGCGCTATGTTGCAGTGGCGACACGGCCAACCTATCCCATTGAACAGACACAATAGGTTGGGTCTGGGCTCGCGGATTAACGTTGTCGACCCCATTTCACTGTGGCTAACATGAAGCTCGGGCAAGTGGCTGTGAGGCGGGCGGTCACCCATCCCGGGGGTCAGAGGATGGAGTATTTATGAGTAAGGCGAGCGGCGGCGAGTCCCGGAGTACCCTCTACTGCTCCTTCTGCGGCAAGAGCCAGCATGAGGTGCGGAAGCTCATCGCGGGCCCGACGGTATTCATCTGCGATGAATGCGTCGAACTGTGCATGGACATCATCCGGGAGGAGCACAAGACGACGCTCGTCCGCTCCCAGGATGGCGTCCCCACCCCCCGTGAAATTTGCGCGGTCCTCGATGATTACGTGATCGGCCAGTCGCGCGCCAAGCGCGTGCTGTCGGTCGCCGTGCACAACCACTACAAGCGCCTCAGCCACGGTCAGAAGGCGACCGACGTCGAACTGGCGAAGTCGAACATCCTGCTGGTCGGCCCGACAGGCACCGGCAAGACGCTGCTCGCCCAGACGCTGGCGCGCATTCTCGACGTGCCGTTCACGATGGCCGACGCGACGACGCTCACCGAGGCGGGCTACGTCGGCGAGGACGTCGAGAACATCATCCTCAAGCTGCTGCAGGCGGCCGACTACAACGTCGAGCGCGCGCAGCGCGGCATCGTCTACATCGATGAGGTCGACAAGATCTCGCGCAAGTCCGAGAACCCCTCGATCACCCGCGACGTGTCGGGCGAGGGCGTTCAGCAGGCCTTGCTCAAGATCATGGAAGGCACGGTCGCGAGCGTTCCGCCGCAGGGCGGCCGCAAGCATCCGCAGCAGGAATTCCTGCAGGTGGACACGACCAACATCCTGTTCATCTGCGGCGGCGCCTTCGCCGGCCTCGAGCGGATCATCGCCTCGCGCGGCAAGGGCACGTCGATCGGCTTCGGCGCCGACGTCCGTGCGCCCGAGGATCGCAAGACCGGCGAGCTCCTGCGCGACGTCGAGCCCGAAGATTTGCTGAAGTACGGCCTGATCCCCGAGTTCATCGGTCGTCTGCCGGTCGTGGCGACGCTCGAGGATCTCGATGAAGAGGCGCTGATCGAGATCCTGACCACGCCGAAGAACGCGCTCGTCAAGCAGTACCAGCGCCTGTTCGAGATGGAGAACGTGCGTCTCCAGATCACCACGGACGCGCTGCGGGCGATCGCGCGCAAGGCGCTCAACCGCAAGACCGGCGCGCGCGGCCTGCGCACCATCATGGAGATCATCCTCCTCGACACCATGTTCGAGCTGCCAGGGCTCGACGGGGTGGAAGAGGTGGTCATCAACCGCGAGGTGGTGGAAGGCCGGGCGAAGCCTCTCTACATCTACTCGGAGCGTCGGGAGGACGCGGCCCCGACGAGCGCGTGATCGAAGAAACCCGGTCGAAACCGGACCTGCGATGGCGTGCCCCTTGAACGAAATCGGGTGGCACGCCATTTGCTTGTTTGACGGATGCGTGCCTGACGGAGTGTAGTCGAAGAAGTCCGTCCCGTTCCCGCCCCACCGTCCGGGGCACAGGAGATACCGCAGTATGACCGATCAACCCAAGACGCCGACGACTCCCACCCCGAAAACCGGCGAGGTCTACGCCGTGCTTCCGCTCCGGGATATCGTGGTGTTCCCGCACATGATCGTCCCGTTGTTCGTCGGACGTGAGAAGTCCGTGCGAGCGCTCGAGGAGGTCATGGGCGGCGACAAGCAGATTCTGCTCGTCGCGCAGAAGAATGCGGCTCAGGACGACCCGCAACCGGGCGATATCCACGCGGTCGGCACGGTCGGCACCGTGCTGCAGCTTTTGAAGCTGCCCGACGGCACCGTGAAGGTGCTGGTCGAAGGCGTGAAGCGTGCGCGCATCACCGGCTTCACCGACAACGAAAACTATTTCCAGGCGACCGCGGAGTCGCTCGACGAGCGTCCGCAGGAGGCTCGCGAGACCGAGGCTCTCGCGCGCTCCGTCGTGACCGAGTTCGAGCAGTACATCAAGCTCAACAAGAAGATTCCGCCCGAGGTGCTGGTTTCGCTCAATCAGATCGAGGATCCGAGCAAGCTCGCGGATACCGTTGCCTCGCACCTGCAGCTCAAGATCGCCGAGAAGCAGACGCTGCTCGAGACCGAATCGGTCGCCGAGCGGCTGGAGAAGGTGTACGGCCACATGGAGTCGGAGATCGACGTGCTCCAGGTGGAGAAGCGCATCCGCAACCGCGTGAAGCGGCAGATGGAGAAGACGCAGCGCGAGTACTACCTGAACGAGCAGCTCAAGGCGATCCAGAAGGAGCTCGGCGAAGGCGAGGACGGCAAGGACGAAGCCTCCGAGCTCGAAGAGCGCATCAAGAAGACCAAGCTCTCCAAGGAAGCGCGCGAGAAGGCGCTGGCCGAGGTCAAGAAGCTCAGGACCATGGGGCCGATGTCGGCCGAAGCCACGGTCGTGCGCAACTACCTCGACTGGATGCTGTCGATTCCGTGGAAGAAGCGCACCAAGACCAAGGACGACCTCGGTCACGCCGAGAAGGTTCTCGACGCCGATCACTTCGGCCTCGAGAAGGTGAAGGAGCGCATCCTCGAGTACCTCGCGGTTCAGCAGCGCATGGGCAAGGTCAAGGGACCGATCCTGTGCCTGGTCGGACCGCCGGGCGTCGGCAAGACGTCGCTTGGCAAGTCGATCGCGAAGTCGACGGGACGCAACTTCGTCCGCATGTCGCTCGGCGGCGTGCGCGACGAGGCGGAGATCCGCGGCCATCGCCGGACCTACATCGGCTCGATGCCCGGCAAGATCATCCAGGGCATGAAGAAGGCGAAGTCGTCGAACCCGCTGTTCCTGCTCGACGAGGTGGACAAGCTCGGCGCGGACTTCCGCGGCGACCCGTCGTCGGCGCTGCTCGAGGTCCTGGATCCCGAGCAGAACAGCACCTTCAATGACCACTACCTCGAGGTGGACTACGACCTCTCCGACGTGATGTTCGTCACGACGGCGAACACGCTGCGCATGCCGCAGCCCCTGCTCGACCGCATGGAGATCATCCGCATCCCCGGCTACACCGAGGACGAGAAGGTGGAGATCTCGAAGCGCCACCTGATCCCGAAGCAGCGCGAGCAGCACGGGCTCAAGGAGGATGAGTGGGCGCTCACCGATGAGGCGGTGCTCGACCTGATCCGCTACTACACCCGCGAGGCCGGCGTCCGGAACCTCGAGCGTGAGATCGCGAATCTCGCCCGCAAGGCGATCAAGGAGATCGTCGGCGGCAAGGTCGACAAGCTCAAGATTACCCGCAAGAACCTCGGCAAGTACGCCGGCGTGCGCCGGTTCCGGTACGGCGAGGCGGAGGCGGAGGATCTCGTCGGCGTGGTCACCGGTCTCGCCTGGACCGAGGTCGGCGGCGAGCTGCTGTCGATCGAGGCGGTGGTCATGCCCGGCAAGGGCAAGACGATGATCACCGGCAAGCTCGGCGACGTGATGCAGGAGTCGGTGCAGGCCGCGCGCAGCTACGTGCAGTCCCGCGCCGTCGCCT
>Ga0310811_10009238_pt1 | contig 12718 bp, 11 predicted proteins | sample YCmetagenome_FD_207642 | JGI IMG/M metagenome (GOLD analysis project Ga0310811, IMG submission 207642) | Soil microbial communities from experimental microcosm in Duke University, North Carolina, United States - YC | ecosystem: Engineered > Artificial ecosystem > Soil microcosm > Unclassified ... | reverse complement strand
CAGCATCGCATCAAATCGCACCTGCATCTTGTCCGTCGGCTGCGGCACAGGAACAGCCCCCATCGATACCCAAAGCTGGCGATTGGCTTCCACCTGCTGCCGGCACTCCGCACAACCCGCCAGATGCACTTCCATTTCCGCACGCCCGGCTTCCGTCAGCTGGTCCTCCATCCAGCCAGCCAGCAACTCTTTTCCTTTTTCGCAGTTCATGCTATTCTGTTTTTGTCTCCGATTGCAAATACATTGTCTTTAGCTGATTTATCGCCCGGTGGATCCTAACCTTCACCGCCGCTACGCTGAGGTCCAGCACTTCCGCGATCTCAGCATATTTCAGGTCCTGGTACCGGCTAAGGATCAGCACCTCCCGGCTTTCAGGGCTCAAACTGGCGATCCGCTTCTGCAACATCTCCAGTTCCATCTTCTTCTCCAGCCGCTCATCCACCAGCACCTCATCGATCACTCTGTCTTCCCACTCCGTCACCGAACGGGAAACTCCCGCCTTTTTCCAATGATCCTTTAAAACATTCCGCGCCAGATGATACATCCAGGTCCTGAATTCCCCATTGCCGGTGAACGTGTGACGCGATCGCAGCATCCGGTAAAAAATATTCTGCACCATGTCCTCGCTCACCTCCCGCTGACTGGTCATGTGGTAAAGAAAGCCATAGAGCGGCCGATGGTATCGCTGAAACAGCAAGGCCATCTTATCCAGGTCCCCGGACTTTACTTTTAGCATGATTGCGTTATCAGTCAATGAGTTCAAGCAGGCAGATATTCTTATTTGTTGATGGAAACTTCCACCAGGTAAAAAGGTTACCGAAAAGGTAGCATTTATTTTTTTCCGGCAATATTGCTACCTTCCCAGGAAATAATGAATCGACATGATCACTTCGACTTTAGCCCAATTGCACTGGTACAAGACCATCAGCCCGAATTTTGAAAAAGCCATCCAATACAGCCTCTCCGCAGACTTCGTTACCATGGAACCCGGGAAGTATCAGATAGACGGCGAGGACATTTTTGCCATCGTCAACGAATATACCACCAAACCGCTTTCCGAATGTGACCCCGAAAGTCACCAGGATTATGCCGACATCCAGATCATCATCTCCGGTACCGAACGATTCGGATATACTCCCCTTACCGATCAGTCCGCAACGACTCCCTATAACCCCGAAAAAGATTTCGCCCTCTATGATATACCCGAAGAAGCGATGAATTATATTACCCTGCCCGCCGGTCAGTTCATTATCTTCTTCCCTTCCGATATTCACCAGCCGGAAATATTTCTGCATCAGCCTGCCCTTGTAAAGAAGGTCGTAATAAAAGTGGGCCTCTAAAAGGCCAGCGCCGCCACACCATGACCGATACAGAAAAGATAACATTCAAGAACGCATTGAAACGCTGGGCCCTGGATCATATCGGACAGCGCATCACCACCTCAAGACAGGTCATCGACCAGGCCCGGGAATCCGCGAACGGCGAAGAAAAATCCTCCGCCGGTGACAAATACGAAACCGGCCGGGCAATGGGCCACCTGCAGCAGGAGATGCACACACGCCAACTGACAGAGTATGTAAAAGAGCTCGCCATCCTCCATTCCGTCAACACCGGTCAGCTCTGTCCCGAAGGTAGGGTAGGAGCCTTCTTACAGGGCGAAGACATCGCATTCTTCATAGCCGCCGGTCTTGGCAAACACGTAATTGAAGGCAAAACGATCCTCTTCCTTTCCCCTCAGGCCCCGCTTGCTAAATTCCTGCAAAACAAAAAGCCGGGAGACCACATTACATTTAATAATATTAATACCACTATACAAATGGTGTTTTAATCAATAAAAGCTACCTTAACATATCTCCATCAATTTAAAATGCTGCAACTAACAACTATGCGAAATATCCTGCCTTCCCTGCTAATGATCTGCTCTGCCATCACCGGCTTTTCTCAGACTCCCGAGCCCCCTGCGCTGATCCCTGCGCCGGTAAGCCAGCAGTCCGCACCCGGTGTCTTCGTTTTGCCAAAGGCCATCGTCATAGAAGCCAAAAACCAATCGGCGCAGAGTCAGCCTATCAGTGACCTGAAAAGCCATCTCACGATTCCCACCGGCTACACCGCAACCGTAAGCTCATCCAGTCCAACGGCTGCCATTCGCCTGGTCCTCAACACAACGCCCGAGACTACCCTCGGCGCAGAAGGTTACACACTTTCCGTGACCCCAAAAATGATCCTGATAAAGGCCAACCAGCCCGCAGGCCTTTACTACGGTGTCCAGACCCTGCTGCAATTGCTGCCCAAAGAGATCGAAAGCCATGAATTAGTAAAAAAAGCCAGCTGGCAGATCCCCTGCACGACCATCACAGACTATCCCCGCTTCGGCTGGCGCGGACTGATGCTCGACGTCTCCCGCCACTTCTTTACAAAACAACAGGTAAAAGATTTTATCGACGAGATGGCAAAATACAAGTTCAATCTGCTTCATATGCATCTCACCGATGACGAAGGCTGGCGCGTCGAGATAAAAAGCCTGCCCCGTCTTACACAGGTAGGCGCCTGGAGCGCGAAAAGAGTCGGCACATTCGGCACCTTTCCAGCCCCGGAGCCTGACGAGCCCCGCGATTACGGTGGGTTCTATACACAGGACGATATCCGCGAGCTGGTAAAATATGCCAAAGATCGCTTCATCGATATCCTTCCCGAAATAGACGTCCCCGGTCATAGCCTTTCCGCCATCGTCGCCTATCCCGAACTATCCTGTACCGACGGCGCCGATCAGTACAAGGTCCGCTCCGGCGAAAAGATCATGGAATGGCCTAAGGACGGCCACTTCTATGCCCTCATCGACAATACCCTTTGCCCCGCCAATGAAAAGATCTACCCCTTCCTGGACAAGGTCTTTACAGAGCTGGCCCAGCTCTTCCCCTTCGGTTATATCCACGTGGGCGGCGACGAGTGCGCCAAGAACTTCTGGGCAAAAAGCGACGCCGTCAAACAGCTGATGCAAAAAGAAGGCTTGAAGGATCAACTCGAAGTACAGAGCTATTTTGAGAAACGCGTCGAAAAGATCGTGGAATCAAAAGGCAAAAAGGTCATCGGCTGGGATGAGATCCTCGAAGGCGGACTGGCCCCTAATGCAGCCGTCATGAGCTGGCGCGGCACAAAAGGCGGGATAGAAGCAGCAAAGATGGGTCATAAGGTCGTCATGAGCCCCACCACATTTTTCTACCTGGATTATATGCAGGGCGACGCAGCTATCGAACCCCCGGTCTATGCCACCCTTCGTCTGAACAAAACATATTCCTATGAACCCGTACCCGACAGCGTCGATCCCAGCCTCATCATCGGCGGTCAGGCCAACCTCTGGACCGAACAGGTATACAACACCCGGCACATGCAATACATGGTATGGCCGCGGAGCATGGCCGTTGCCGAGTGCCTCTGGACCCCAAAAGAAAAGAAAGACTGGAACAGCTTCGCCAAAAGAGTAGAGGCGACCTTCAACAGGATGGATGTCGAACAGGTAAAATATTCCCGTGCGATATTTGACGCCATAATCACTCCCAAAAAAGATCTCTCCGCCAACGACTCCATCATCGTAGATCTCGGCACAGAAGTGCAGGGTCTTGATATTTATTATAGCTTTGACAATTCTAATCCCGATAGTTTCTATCCGAAATACACTGGCTCTCTTGCTATCCCCAAAGATGCATCCTGGCTGAAAGTGATTACCTACCGGGATGGAAAGCCCATCGGCCGGCAGATCAACGTGACCATCGCAGATCTTCAAAGGCGCGTAGGTCTTCCAGGAAAGAACATAGCAGCAGCAGACTAAAACAATGAAGGACGTCCTCGGTACAGCAATAAGCGATTTTCATAATAAGACATCCACCGGTAAGCTTTGGGTTCATAACAAATACGGCCCCAAAGAGGAAATGCCGGTGGATGTCTATTTCCGGGATATGAAAAAGATGCCCGAGCTCGAATGGGTCGCCTTACATCAGTGTCGCGGCAGGATCCTCGACATCGGCGCCGGAGCCGGCAGTCACGCGTTGGCCCTCCAGGAAATGAAACTCGATATTACCGCCCTCGAGATCTCACCTTTATCCGCAGCCGTCATGCAGGCAAGAGGCGTCAAAAACGTAATAAACGAAGATTTCTTTCACCTCGACACCGAAACGCGCTACCATACCCTGCTGCTTTTAATGAACGGTATCGGCCTCTCGGGTACCCTCAGTGGATTACGCGTCTTCCTTGCCAAAGCCCGCACCCTGCTTCAGCCCGGTGGACAGCTGATCTTCGATTCTTCTGACATCTCTTATCTCTACGACGGCAAGCCCCCTAAGTCGGCTGAGTATTATGGTGAGATCCTTTATCAGTACGCATACCGGCGCCAGCGCTCTGAGTGGTTCAAATGGCTGTTCATCGACCGCAAAACCCTGACGAAGATCGCCGCCGAAGAAGGCTGGAAGACCGAGCTTATTTTTGAAGATCCCAACGATCAATTCCTGGTCCGATGCAGACCGCACTGAATTCAGGTGAATTCCCTACCTTAGAAACAAATTTTCACAGACCATTGAATCTGACCGAAGAGCAAATTCTGACCTTAGCCCCGGATGAGTCTTCAAAAAAATCCGGAAAAGACCTCGCCAACGCCGCAAAATGGGTGACAAAAGCGCTTAGCGACCGCGCCTTATGGGGAGAATGCCAGGGCAGCGGCAGCAAACCCTATCAGACACAGGTCGACCTGACCAACCTTGCCTTCAAATGCTCCTGCCCCAGCCGGAAATTTCCCTGTAAACACGGCCTTGGCTTGTTATTACTAAACGCCCGTCAACCCACCCTTTTTGAGAAAGGCGACGAACCGGCGTGGGTAACTGAATGGCTGAACAAACGGGTAGAAAAAGAAGAGAAAAAGAAAGAACCCGAAAAACCCGTAGACGAAGCCGCACAGGCCCGACGCCAGCAGGCCCGTCAGCAAAAAGTCGAAGACGGGACGACAGAGCTCCTGCTCTGGGTAAAAGACATCATCCGCGGTGGCATCCTTCAGGCTCCCGATAAAACACCTGCTTTTTGGGAGAACATGGCCCGCCGCATGGTCGACGCACAGGCGCCCGGACTCGCAGGAATGGTGCGCGCACTCGGTAATACCAGCTTCTTCCAGGAAGGGTGGCAAACCCTTTTTCTCGATCAGCTGCTTCGCATCTACCTGATACTCTCCGGCTTTCAAAACACAGACCAGCTGGACCCCGCACTACATGACGACATCTCCGGTCTCATCGGCTTTACCGTTAGCCAGGATGAATTAAAGGAAAAGCCCGGTGTCGTAGACAACTGGCTGGTTCTCGGAAAACGATCCAGCGAAGACCAGGGCCTTACTGTCGAACGCTACTGGCTGTCCGGCGCCACAACAGGTGTTTCCGCCCTGATCTTACAATTTCTTGTCCGGGGACGGGATGCCCAGCTGGCGCTTACCCCCGGCTTGACCGTGAAGGCAGAGCTGGTATTTTATCCGTCTGCCGCTCCGTTACGGGCCCTGATCAAAAGACAAATAGCCACAGAACGATCGGATTCCTTTAAAAGCTTTGGCGGCTGGGACGACGTATTTGCTTCAGGAACCGATACCTGCAGCGCTCTTCCCGTCTTCTTTGACCGCCCCTACATCGTCGAACAACTGTTACCGGTATGGCATCAGCAGCAATGGTGGCTACAGGACAGACAACAACATCTCATGCCGCTAAAAGAGAATTCCGCCGCTCTCTGGAAAATATTATCGCTCAGCGGCGGCGAACGGTTAAACATGGCCGTTATCGGAAAAGAATACCTGTTTGAACCCATCGGCGTTTGGTTCAACAACGAATATAAAACAGTCTAAGGCATCCCAATGAAATTTTGGAACGAGATCTTACATTCCGCGCTGTTAGGTTCCGACAAACGAACGGTTGACCCGGCAACGCTGCCCCCCGATCTGGCCCCGCTGGCCGAACAGATCGCCGCCGAAACACCGGACAAGGAAGATCGTTTCCTCCGCCTGGCGGCTATCACTTTCAACTACCGGCAGGCAGGTCTCCTTCCCCTTTCACAGGAAGGACTTACGCTGACGCCGGCAGAAAAAGAAGAAAAACCATACTGCTCTGCACAGGCCACATTAGTACTCGGCGATGTCTTACAGGAGAACAATGCCTGGCTAACCCATGCCTGGCTGAGACTTTGTTGCAAGAATGGACAGATCGTACCCCCGGATATCCTGCCTGCATTGCTCCAGGCCGGCGCCACCGTTAAAACCCTCCGCGCAGAGATCATCACCTGCGGCGGGAAAAGAGCAAAATGGCTCGGCAGATTGAACCCCGACTGGGCCTTTATTGCCGGTACCGGCGAGACAAAGGAAGAGTTATGGCAGACCGGTAGCCTTGACCAGCGCAAGACAATTCTTTATCAGCTGCGGCTCGAAGATCCCGATATGGCGCGGGAATGGCTGCAGCAATCCTGGTCCACCGAAGATGCTGCGACAAAACTGGAACTGCTCATAATGTTATCCGCTGGTCACACCGATAAAGACCTCCCTTTTTTGGAAAGCCTCCTGGTGGACAAAAGCAAAAAAGTAAAAGAACAGGCTTTGATCATCCTGAAAAAAATGCCTTCATCTCAAATTGTCGCATTATACCAGGCTACCCTGCGACAATCCCTGACGATAAAAAAAGAACGAGCTTTACTCGGGCTGAGCAAAAAGAAAAGCCTTCAGACCCACGTGCCCGAAGTCATCGACAAAACTGTTTTTGATTCGGGGATCCAGCAACTCAGCAATAAAAAAGAATTTACTGACGAAGAGTTCCTGCTCTACCAGTTAATTCAAGCTGTTCCCCTTTCGTTCCTGGAAAAAGAAATGGAGGTAACCACTGAAGAGCTTATTCGCCTGTTCCAGGACGACCCGCTCGGTATCAAACTTTTCCCGGCCCTCATCCGGTCCGTACTCAATTTTAACGATCCGGTCCGGGCTCTCTTGATGACACAGCACTCCGACGTCTTTTACCTGGATCTCATCCCTCTTCTGCCTCCGGCACAACAGGACCTTTACAGTATTAAATTTTTCGAGCAGGAACCCGACAAAATTATCCGGTACGCCATGCGGCGTAAAGAGGAGTGGAGTGTTGACCTTACCCGTCTCTTTTTCGCACATGCCGAAAAAAAACCCTATCAGTATACCCGGAATTTCTTCAATCAGATGATCGACAGTATACCTCTGGCCTCGATAGATCTAAACCCGCCCGAACCACTCGTTAGATTGTTGCAATTAAAAAAACAAACCATCAACGCCTTTAAATAATCTTTCTATGTCAATCCTCCGCCAACACGCCGAACAACTCTTTGCCCAGGAACTGGAAGAACTGCAGAAGCGGGATACCGGCAAACGCCCGCCCGGCTGGAAAATGTCGCCCCAGGCAGTCGTAGACTATCTCATCGGCGCTAAGCTAAACAACAGCTTTGAGGTAACGCCAAAGTATATCGGCAGCCGGCGTTTGATGGAAATAGCCGTGGCCACCCTCACGACCGACAGGGCTCTCTTATTGTATGGTCTTCCTGGTACGGCAAAAAGCTGGGTCAGCGAGCACCTGGCCGCCGCCGTTAGCGGGGACTCCACAATGATCATCCAGGGTACGGCAGGTACCAGTGAGGAGTCGGTCCGCTATGGATGGAACTACGCCCGGCTGCTGGCCGAAGGGCCTACAGAAGCAGCGCTGGTTTCCACCCCGGTGATGCGCGCAATGAAAGAAGGAAAGATAGCCCGCATAGAAGAGCTGACCAGGATAGGCGCCGACGTACAGGATACCCTGATCACCATCCTCTCCGAAAAAACACTGCCCGTTCCCGAACTGAATACGGAAGTACAGGCCGTAAAAGGATTTAATATCATCGCCACGGCCAACAACCGTGACAAGGGCGTCAATGAGCTGAGCAGCGCTCTGAAACGACGTTTCAATACGGTGATACTGCCCGTTCCCGATACCATCGAAGAAGAAATGGACATCGTACAACGCCGGGTGGCCAGCTTCGAAAAGGTAATGGAACTTCCCGCCGAACTGCCGGCCCTCAGTGAGATCAGACGGATCGTAACCATCTTCAGGGAACTGCGCAGCGGTCTGACCCTGGATGGGAAAACAAAACTGAAAAGCCCCGGTGGCACCCTCAGTACAGCAGAAGCTATTTCCGTGGTCAATAATGGTATGGCGATGGCCGGTTATTTTGGTGACGGTCAGCTAAAAGCAGCAGACATTGCCGCCGGCATCCTCGGCGCCGTAGTAAAAGACCCGATCCAGGACTCCATCGTATGGAAGGAATACCTCGAAACAGTAGTAAAAACAAGAGACGAATGGAAAGACCTGTACAGGGCTTGCCGCGACCTGTAAACCTTTTTCAATAATGGCAATACATTTACTAGGCATACGGCATCATGGACCGGGTTCCGCCCGCAACGTCCGGACCTTTCTGGAGTCCGTAAAGCCCGATATAGTCTTGGTTGAGGGCCCGCCCGAAGCAGATGACCTCCTGAAATGGGTAGGGCATGCCGGACTACGACCACCAGTGGCAATGCTTTGTTATCAGCCCGAGAACCCGCAGCATTCTGTGTTTTATCCCTTTGCAGAGTTCTCCCCGGAATGGCAGGCTATCCTCTATGCCCAAACGCAGCATATCCCGGTTCGGTTTATGGACCTGCCGATCTCAAATCAGTTCGGCCTGGAAAAGGAGGCCGCCGCCCCGCCAGCCCCGCCTAACCCATCCGACCCCTCTACCTCACAAGACGCCCTCAACCCCTCCAATCCACCTACACCGCCGGATACAGAAACGCCTCCTCCTGTCGGGGAAGGCAGCCCCATGTCCTGGCTGGCAAAAGCCGCAGGCTTTCAGAACGAAGAAAAATGGTGGGAACATATGTTCGAGAACCGTGCCGGTGAAGACCCCGTCTTCGATGCGGTACAGGAAGCGATGCAAGCCCTTCGGGAACATTTCCCCGACCGGGATGACAGGAGAGAGAAATGCCGCGAAGCCTTTATGCGCCAATCTCTCCGTACAGCAGAAAAAGAAATGTTCGGCAACATCGCCGTGATCTGCGGCGCCTGGCATGTTCCCGCCCTTACCGATCTGTCCGGCCGTAAAGAAGACAGCGAGCTGCTAAAAGGATTGCCAAAAATAAAAACAGAGTGTACCTGGATACCCTGGACCTATCAGCGGCTCAGCTATACCAGCGGATATGGCGCCGGCATCTTTTCGCCGGGCTGGTACGAGCATATCTGGAACTATCCAAAGGACGATGGCACAAGATGGCTGAGCACCGTCGCCGCACTCTTTCGCGCGAGTCAAATGGATGTTTCCTCAGCCCACGTAATGGAAGCCGTTCGCCTCGCCTCATCGCTTGCCTCCCTGCGCCAGCTTCCACGCCCGAGCCTGGAAGAGTTGAATGAAGCAACCCTCAGCGTGTTCTGTCAGGGAGAAGATATTCGCTTGACCCTGATCCGGGAAAAGCTCATCGTCAGCGATCGCATCGGCGAAGTGCCCGCGGAAACACCCAAACCTCCTTTACAGGTCGACATCGAAAAACTGCAGAAACGCCTGCGGCTGCCGCCCACCGCCGACTGGAAAGATTATACACTCGATCTCCGGAAAGACACCGACCTCGAAAGAAGTGTCCTCCTTCATCGCCTGTTGCTGCTCAACATCGGCTGGGGCACCTTTTCCGAATCCTCGGGTAAAGGGACGTTCAAGGAACAATGGCGGCTGCAATGGGACCCGTCTTTCTCCATAGACATCATCGAAAAAGGTAGCTATGGAAATACTGTACAAGAGGCGACTTCATCCTTCGTCATCAAAAAATGCCAGGAAGCAAAGTCCCTCAAAGAAGTGGCTGGCCTGCTCGCCAACACCCTTCCGGCCGAGTTACCCAGAGCCACAGAGGCTCTCATTCGCCAGATCAATGACCTTTCCGCTGCCAGCGGAGACGTGATCCAGTTGATGGAAGTCATCCCCGGGCTGGTCACCGTTAGCCGCTATGGCAATGTGCGCAAGACCGATGCTCAGCAGGTGGTAGGCATCCTGGAGAGTATGATCACCCGTGTCTGTATCAGCCTTCCCGCCGCCAGCACAGCCATTGATGAAGAAGCCGCCACAGAGCTGCTAGCCCTGTTTGCGAAGATGAACGATTCCCTCAACGTCATGCAGGACGAAGCCGCGCTTTCACAATGGCTGACAGCCCTTCAAACCATCGCCGGAATTACAGCCGCCTCCGCGTCAGGTGCCGGCTCATCGACATCAGGCACCAGCTCATCAGCCGCCCCCCTCATCGCAGGTTATGCAACGCGCCTGCTCGCCGATCATAAGATCCTTCAGGGTGAATCATTGGTAAGAACATTCTTCCTCGCCATGTCCAGAGCCACCGCACCAGTCACTGCCGCCGCATGGGTAGAAGGTTTCCTGAAAGGCAGCGGCTCCTTTTTACTTGTAGACAACAATCTCTGGGATGTCGTATACGGCTGGGTAGGGCAGCTGGAGGCAGATAATTTTACAGAGATCCTGCCCTTATTAAGAAGAAGCTTTGCTCATTTCACCCAACCCGAACGAAAGAAGCTGGGCGAGAAAGTAAAGACAGGCAATAAAGGATCAGATATCCCCGTCTCCGAATCAAACTTCGATCACCAGCGCGCCCGGAAAGGAATACCCGTCGTCCTGCAGCTGCTGGGCCTTCGCACAAACCCCAACAACACATGAGCAATAACGAAGAGCTTCTGCGCAGATGGCGCCTGATCCTCGGCGGTCAGTCCAATGACGGGACCGGTTTTACCCTTCAGACCAGGGACCAGGCCATCGACAAAACACTCGAAGAGCTATATGACAGCAAGAACCGGAAAGGCGATCTCAGCGGTTCTTCGCCTAATGTGTCCCGTTGGCTCGGAGATATCCGGACCTTTTTCCCCTCCTCTGTCGTACAGGTCATGCAGAAGGATGCCCTGCAGCGACTCAACCTCACCCAGCTTTTACTCGAAAAAGAAATGCTGGACAACGTCGAGCCCGACGTCCACCTCGTGGCCACCCTGATGACCCTAAGCCGGGTCATTCCGGACAAGACAAAAGATACCGCCCGGCAGGTCGTAAGAAAAGTTGTCGACGAGCTGCTTCGAAAACTCGCACAACCCACACAACAGGCCATACAGGGAAGCCTCAACCGCAGTGCCCGAAACCGCCGCCCACGGCACAATGAGATCAACTGGCCGCTGACCATTCAAAAGAACCTCAAACATTATCAGCCCGAATATAAGACCATCATCCCCGAAACAAGGATAGGGTATGGCCGCAAAAGAAGTTCGCTCAAAGACGTTGTCCTCTGCCTCGACCAAAGCGGTTCGATGGGCGAATCCGTCGTTTATTCCGGCATCTTTGGTTCCGTCATGGCCAGCATACCCGCCGTCAAAACAAAAATGGTTGTCTTTGACACGGCCGTCGCCGACCTCACCGAAGAGCTTTCCGATCCGGTAGAGCTCCTGTTTGGTGTACAGCTGGGCGGAGGAACAGACATCCATGCCGCCCTCCAATATTGCAGCCAGATCATTACCCGTCCTTCGGATACCGTCCTCGTACTGATAACCGATCTTTTCGAAGGCGGAGATCCACAGGGGCTTCGCAAAAAAGCGGCGGAACTGGTTGCCGCAGGCGTTCAATTCATCGTACTGCTGGCCCTCAGCGACAGCGGAGCCCCCTCCTATGATCACGAGAACGCACAGTTCCTTTCCAATCTCCGCGTACCCGTCTTTGCCTGTACACCCGATAAATTTCCCGACCTGATGGCTACAGCCCTTAGCAAACAAGACATCGATATCTGGGCCGCAAAAGAAGACCTCATTCTAAAAAAATAAAAGCACTCTTCTTGCTGCACGAAATGCTTGCTGCTATCGATTCCATAGCCCTTAACAATCCCTAAAAATGCGTTAAAAAAGTATACCTCAACTGGCACAGTAATTGTCTTTCACATAAGTATTCTTTTACCTAATACCACAATTATGGAAAGGATAAAAAAAATGCGAATGGTGTTCTGTAAATACCTCTTCACTATCGCCAAAGAAAAGAACTACACCATAGAAGAAATCGCGGGCAAAACAAAAAAGACATACACAGAAGTTAAAAAGATCCTCGAAGGCCTGATCTCCCCAACGCTCGACGATCTGCTCCAGATAGCAGACCTGTTGAATATCCACGTGACCCTTAACGTTGAGATCCCCCTGGGACAAAAAAAGATCGCCAGGACCATCTCCCTGTTTACAACACCCGCCAAAGAATAATTATCCCCAATTTTTATTTTTTTTATCCCCACAAACAAATGACATACCTATATTCTGTCGCGAATCAATACTTTTAATCCCCTGACCGGAAAATGGTCCGGTTCAAAAACGAAAGTGTCAGATGGCGATATCGGATATATCCTATTTATTTGAAACCTCTCCCGCAGTGCAGATCATCCGGATGCGGAACGCACACTGGGTAATCCCCTTTCTATTTAAAGCGTTTAAGACTGAGAACATACTTTCACTGCCGGAACAGGTCCTGATCAACGGGCTGGCCGAAGAGCTGCGCAATCATACCGAAGGGACAGAAGACCTCGAAGAAGCCCGCATCGACTTCGGAGAAGACGAAGAAAGCCGCGCCCGTAAATACCTTCTCAACTGGGTACAGAAACGACTCCTCC
>Ga0310811_10009237_pt1 | contig 12719 bp, 9 predicted proteins | sample YCmetagenome_FD_207642 | JGI IMG/M metagenome (GOLD analysis project Ga0310811, IMG submission 207642) | Soil microbial communities from experimental microcosm in Duke University, North Carolina, United States - YC | ecosystem: Engineered > Artificial ecosystem > Soil microcosm > Unclassified ... | reverse complement strand
TGGAGTGCTCACCACCACGACGCCGTTGCGGACGTCGAAGTCGAGTCCCGTCACAAAGCAGAGGATCTCCAGCGTCTCGCGGAGCGTCTGGTTCTCGGCGCTGAAGGTGTCGATCGCGCCGAGCTTCAGCGTCGGATCGAGCAGCACATTCAACGCTGAGAAGTCGTTGATGAAGGCGAGGATGTTCTGCGCTCCGGCCCCCTGAAAGCTGAGATCGAGCTTCCTCGTTTCCAGGGTGCGGCGAACCCGCTCGTCCCTCGCATCCTGACGGAGGGCGCTCTTCAGATCCCAGAGAAGGGCCTGGAGGTCCTTGAAGCGGGGCGAACCTTGGAAGCGGGCCCGCGCCGCGACAAGGCCCGGGATGGCCTGGCGGCCCAGCTTCAGGATCTCCGCCCGGGCGGCGGCCCGCTCCACCGCGGGACCGTCCAGGAAGATCGCCACGGGATCGGGCTTCGGCGTGGGGAGCGGGGACGGCATCGACCGCGTCGCGATCACTCCCAGGACGACCAGGAGCATCGCGGCGGCGGCGCCGAGCGGGATCCAGCGCGCCGCGCGGCCCGCGGATCGCGGTCGGGCCTCGGCCAGCACCTCTGCGGCGGCCGCGACGCCGGCCCAGGAGTCGCGGCACGCCTCGCAGGACTCGAGGTGCGCCCGCTCGCCGGGCTTCGTGGCCTCGAGCCCTCCCTGATCGAGAAGCTCGATGAAGCGATCTTCGGCCAGGCAGCTCATAGGGTCTCCTTCGGGCAGAGGCGGGTGAATTCCGACTCGAACTTCCGCAGAGCGTGGAAGAGCTGCGAGCGGACCGTCCCGGCCGGCCGCTTCAGCTCGCGCGCGATCTCGACCGACGTCCGGGACTGGAAGAAGCGCATCTCGAGGACGCGGCGGGACTCGGCGTCCAGGGCGGCCAGGGCCCGGCGGACGACCTCGTGCCCGGGCGCCTCGGCGTCGGCCGTCGCCCGGGGACGCTCCGCGTCGCGGTACTTCCGCTCGAGACCGCGGCGCCGGAGCACGTCGTACCAGCGCCGCCGGAGGATCTGGTGGAGCCAGGCGCCCAGGACGCCGACGCGGACCCGGGCCGCGCCCCGGACGGCCGAGGCCAGGCAGTCCTGGACCAGATCCTCGGCCTCATGATCCGACGCCGTCAGCCGGCGGGCGGCGGCGTGCAGCCCGTCCAGGTAGGGCGCGAATCCGGCCCCGTCGGCCACCCGGTTCCCTTCCATGGCGCGATCCCTCGCAACGCCCTGTAGTCGCATGAGACGCCGGGAACGTTGAACGAAAAGCGCGGCCAGACAAATCCTCACCCGCGGGGATTCAATCTTGACGTATACTTTCCCTGGACCGGGGACGCATCTTTGGAGTTGGGTAAAGAGGCCGTCAGGTGAATTCATCGATCACGCCGACCACCATCAAGCCGGTCCCCATCCAGATCCTGCTCGTCGATGACGACATCGCCAACGGCGCCCTGGTCACCCGGATCCTTCAGGCTGAGGGCTACGAAGTCGAGCACGTCCTGGACCCCCTCAAGGCCATCCCGCTCGTCCAGAGCGGCGGCTACGCCCTCGTCGTCCTGGACCACGAGATGCCCCGCATGGACGGCCTGACGCTCCTGAACAAGATGCGGAAGGAGTCCAATATCCCCGTCGTGATGCTGACCGGCGCCGATCGCTCGGCCCTCGCGGTGCAAGCGATCCGCCTGGGCGCGTTCGATTACCTGACCAAGCCCGTCGACGAGAAGCGCCTGATCGACACGGTCCGCCAGGCGATCGGCTCGGGCATCGGCGCGGGGGAGAAGATCGCCCACTATGAGATCGAGCGCGAGATCGGCCGCGGCGGCATGGGCGTGGTCTACGCCGCGCGGGATCCCCGCCTCGACCGCAGGGTCGCCCTGAAGGTCCTGCTGCCCGAGTTCGCCGCCGACCCCGGCTACGAGCTCCGCTTCCTGCAGGAGGCGCGCAGCGCGGCGAAGTTCTCGCATCCCAACATCGTGACGGTCTACGAGGCGGGCCGCTTCCACGGCCGCCTTTTCATGGCGATGGAGTACGTCGAGGGCGAGCTGCTGGAGAAGCACATCGTCTCCGGCACCCCCCTTCCCACCACGCGGGTCTTCGACATCGGCGGCCAGGTCGCCTCGGCCCTCGAGTCGATGCACCGCGCCGGCATGGTCCACCGCGACCTGAAGCCCTCGAACCTCATGATGACGTCCTGCGCCACCACCGTGAAGGTCCTGGACTTCGGCCTCGTGCGCCCCGCCGACTCGGACCACAAGGACGAAGCCTCGGGCACGCTGTCCTACTCGCCGCCCGAGATCCTGCTCAGCGGCCAATGCGACATCCGCGGCGACGTCTACGCGCTGGGCGTCGTCCTCTGCGAGCTCCTGACCGGCCGGCGCGCCTTCGAGTCGCGCTCGATGTTCGACCTCATCAACCGCATCACCGAAGGGCGCGCCTCGAAACCCCTGGACGAGCTCACCCACGTGCCGCAGGAGGGCGTCGCCCTGCTGCGCCGCATGACGGCCCTGAAGCCCGAGGACCGCTTCGCGTCGATGACGGATTTCCGCGCGGCGCTCAAGTCCCTCTGGCGCACGATCGGCGACCGCCGCGCCTCCCCCGCCTAAGCGAAACACAGAGGCACCGAGTCACAAAGGAAGATTCCTGTGGTGCGACCCCGAAAGGGTCTTCTTTGTGCCTTTGTGTTTCGGCTCTTCCCGGGAGGAACTTACTCGGTGGTGACTTCGACCCGCTCGAGGTAGTCGGCGAGCTCGACGAGCAGCTTCTGGATTTCGTCGCGGGCACCGTTCTTCGCGGCCTCCTCGAGCTGGCGGCCGATCTCCGTGATCGGCGGGAAGCCGTAGGAGCTGCCGGTGCCCTTCATGTTGTGTCCCATCACCCGGATGGGGTCGAAGTCGTTCTTGCCGAGCGCGTCGCGGATCGCGCCGAGCTCCTTGCGCCGCGCCTCCAGATAGCCCGGGATCATGTCCGCGAGGATCGGGCGCACCTTCACGAGGATCCGCGGCTTCGCGTCCGCCTTCGGAGGCAACGACGGCGGAGGCCCGTCCCGCTTGGGCGCGCGCTGCAACAGAGAGCGCACCACGCCCACGATTTCCGTGCGCAGCTCGTTACCCTTGCGGAGCACCACCGAGACCGATTCCTGCAGGTGGCGCACCTCCTGGACGGTGAGCTCCTTCGCGGTCGCGACCACGACCGGGAGGTGGACGAACTTCGGATCGCGCCGGATCGTGTCGAGGAACGTCATCCCGTCCATCACCGGCATCATCAGGTCCAGGATGACCAGGTCGGGGTTGAACGTGACCAGTTTGCGCAGCGCCTCCTGGCCGTTCTCCGCCGTGTCGATCTGGGCCTCCTCGTCCGCCAGGAAGGCGCTCAGGATGCGACGCGCGTCCTCGCTGTCGTCCACGACGAGCACCTTGCCCTTCCCGTGCTTCACGTTGCGGCGCAGCACGGTGCAGAGCTCCTCGCGCGACACGGGCTTGTTGAGGTGGTCCGCGGCGCCGAAAATCGTCCCGCGGTTCTCGGTCGCCACGATGCTGACGACGACCACCGGGATCTCGAAGAGCTCCGGGTCGGCCTTCAGCTGGCGCAGCGTGTCCCAGCCGTTCATGCCCGGCATCATCAGATCGAGCGTGATGAGGTCCGGCTTCAGCAGGCGCGCCTTCTCGAGCGCATCCGAGCCGCTGTCCGACTCCGCGACGTGGCAGCCGCAGTCGCTCACGTACTGACGCAACAGGAAGCGCGAGTCGTCTTCGTCGTCGATGACCAGGACCAGGCGATCGCGCAGTTCGGGGTCCCCGTGGTCCACCGGAGCCACTTCCGGCATCGGCCGGCGAATCCGAGTGGTCGAGGGGCTTTCCTTGGCGGGGACGATCGGGAACAGGTGGACCGAGAACATCGAGCCCTTCCCGACCTCGCTCTCGACCTCGATGCGGGCGCCCAGCAGGTCGCAGAGCGAGCGCGAGATTGTCAGCCCGAGGCCCGTGCCCTCGTACTTCCGCGACATCCCGCTGTCCACCTGCTGGAAGGCCTCGAAGATCTTCTCCTGCATGTTCTTGGGGATGCCGACGCCGGTGTCGACGACGTCGATCCGGCGCGGCACGTGGCTCATCGGGTCGACGACGACCCGCACCGTCACGGAGCCCTTCTCGGTGAACTTGATCGCGTTCCCGACGAGGTTGATGACCACCTGCTTGAGCTTCTCGGGATCCGTCGGGAACGGCGCGATGCGCGGCGGGAGATCGGCGACCAGCTGGATCTTCTTGTCGACGATGCGGCCCTCGAGCTGGGCGAGCGTCTCGCGCACCAGGGCGTCGAGCTCGACCGGCACGACGTTCACCTCGACCTTGCCGGCCTCGATCTTCGAGAGGTCGAGGATGGTGTTGATGAGGCCGAGCAGGTGCTTGCCGTTGTCGAGGATGCGCTCGAGGTACGTGGTCTCCTGAGGCGGCAGGGTCTTGCCCTTGCCCTTGAGGACGACCGTCGAGAAGCCGATGATCGAGTTGAGCGGCGTGCGGAGCTCGTGGCTCATGTTCGCCAGGAACTCGCTCTTGGTGCGGCTGGCCGCCTCGGCCAGCTCCTTGGCCTTCCGCAGCTCCTCCTCGTTGCGCTTGCGCTCGGTGATGTCCCGCACGAAGGCGCTGAAGGCCGCGCCCTTCCCCTGGGTCAGCGGCGTGATGGAGAGCTCGACCGGGAACTCCGTCTGGTCCTTGCGGATCGCCTGGATCTCGATGCGCTTGTTCAGCACGGGCCCTTCGCCGGTCTGCTTGTAGCGGTGGAGGCCCGCCTCGTGGGAGGCACGGTACTTGGGCGGGATGATGAGCGCGGACAACGGCTTGCCCAGCGTCTCCTGCCGGGTCCAGCCGAACATCGCCGCGGCCTGGGGGTTCCACTCGGAGACGCGGCCCTCGATGTCGATCGTGATGACCGCGTCGAGCGCCGACTGGATGATCTGCCGGGTGCGCTCCTCGGATTCCTGCAGCTGGGCTTCCGCGGCGCGGCGCCGGGCGTTGTCCTCGGTGGCCTGCTCCCACTCGCGGCGCAGGCGCTGGGCGATGGCGTTGAAGGAGCGGGCCACGCGGCCCAGCTCGTCGTGCGTCTCGAGCACCAGCTCCTTGCCGGGATCGGCCCCCAGCATCTGCTGCGACGCGTGCTCGAGGTTGTCGACGGTGCCCATCACGCCGGCGTAGAACGCGAACCAGAGGTAGCCCACCAGGACGAGCGCGATCGCGGTGCTGAGCCACGCGATATACCGGCGGTTGACGTAGGTGGCGACGCGCGCCGCCATCAGCTCGTCCAGCTCCGTGGTGGCGCGGGTCCAGAGGTCGAAGCTCATCGACACGGGCCGAGCGACGGCGACCGCCACCGTCTCCGGCGCCACGTTGAGCGTCTTGGCGTCGATCAGGCTGCTCTTGAGCCCCTCGATGGTCGTCCGGCCGTTCTGGACGAAGTCGGCGTAGCTCTTCTCCAGGCGCGGGCGGACGGTCTTGGAGGGATTGTTGTCCATCGACTTCGTCGCGCCGTCGAGGGTCTCCTTCAGGTTGGATTCGATCGCTCCCAGCAGCACCAGGTACTGAGCCCGGTCGTCCGGCGACATAGACTTGGTGAACGCGAAGCGCTCGCCGTCGATCCCGGCGTCCATGAGGAGCCCTTCGCCCTCGACGAGCTTCAGGAGGATGGAGTCCATCAGATAGTAGGTGTCCAGGTCGGGGTCCAGGATGAGGTTGGACAGGTCGCCGACGTGGCTGTAGAGGAGGCGGATCTCCTTGAGGAAGTCCGCGAACAGCTTGTCGGCGTGCTCCGCCGCGGGGTCGAAGGCCTCCTTCCGGAGGAAGCCCCAGTTGTCCTTGAGGGTGTTGAGCTTGGCCGTCGAATTCATCGAGGCGCCGAGCTCGCGGTCGACCGCCTCCAGGGCCTTGACGTCCTCGTCGATCTGGGCGAGCTTGCGGACGACCTCGGGCCGGCTGGTGCGGTCGCCGCGCGCGTAGACGCGGGCCAGGCGCCGGGCTTCGCCCGCGTCGCGGTAGAGGGCGATGAGCGGCCGGAGGTAGCGGGTGCCCTCGATTTCCTTCGCGGTGAACTCGATGCTCTTCCCGAACTCGACCAGCATGAAGTACATCACGAGGCCCAGGGCCGCGAGGAAAAGCACGCTGATGAGCAGGAACTTGCGCGGGTAGGTCAGCCGGTTCATCAGGCCGACGGCGGGCAGCAGGAGGGCGTTCTTCGAACGCGCCTTGCGCGGCGCGGGCTCAGGCGCGTTCAAGGAGCCTCCGGATGGCGCCGAGCAGCACCTGTTCGTCGACGATGGGCTTGGAGACGTAGTCGTCGAAGCCGGCCTTGAGGAAGCGCTCGCGGTCGCCGTGCATCGCGTGGGCCGTGAGGGCGATGACGGGGAGCTTCTTGAGGCTCTCGTTGGTTCGGATCTTGGCGAGGACGGCCAGGCCGTCCATGCCGGGCAGCGAGACGTCCAGCAGGATCAGGTCGGGTTTGGCGTTCGGAAACGCCTCCAGGGCCGCCATGCCGGTCTCGTACTCGACGATCTCGTAGGTGTCGGCCAGGAAGGCGCGGAGCAGGAGTCGGTTGTCGGCGTTGTCTTCAACGACGGCGATGCTCTTCATGGATTGCCCAAGTGTACACCAGTGCGCGCCGAATGTCAGGACGGTTTCCGGAGTTCGGCGCGCGGGACGGGATCGGCCGTCAGGTCGCGGCCGCAGGCGCGGTTGCGACCGCCCTTCTTGGCCTCGTAGAGGGCCTCGTCGGCGGCCGACAGTAGCGCAGAAGGATTGGTGGCGTCGTCGGGGGTCATGGTGGCGACCCCGAGGCTCAGCGTGACGTGGGGGGCCGTGGTCGACGCGGCGTGCTCCACGTCGATCTTCTCGATCGCAACGCGCATGCGTTCCGCAAGGGCGCGGGCGCCGTTGGCGTCGGTGTCGGCGAGGACGGCGACGAACTCCTCTCCCCCGTAGCGGGCGACGCTGTCGCCGGGACGCGCGGCGGTTTCCCTCAGGGTCTGGGCGACGCGGCGCAGGCATTCGTCTCCGGCCGGATGTCCGTAGCGGTCGTTGTAGGCCTTGAAGTGATCGATGTCGATGAGGATGGCCGAGAGGCTGGAGCCGACGCGGATGGCGCGCTTCCACTCATGGAGGAAGAGCTCGTCGAAGCGGCGCCGGTTGGTCAGCCCGGTGAGACCGTCGAGGGACGAGAGCCGTTCGAGCTCGAGGTTGGCGTCGGCGAGGCGGTGCGCCATGTCGAGGAGCTCGGCCTCGCGCTGCTTGCGCTGGTCCATCTCGCGCTTGAGCCGGAGCGTGGAGCGGATGCGGGCGGCGAGCTCGATGGGGTTGACGGGCTTGAGGAGGTAGTCGACGGCGCCGGCCTGGAAGGCGGCCGGCAGGCTCTTGTTCTCATTGCTGGCGGTAACGACGATGACGGGGATGTCGCGGAGCTTCTGGTCCTCCCCGATGAGGCGGCAGGCCTCGATGCCGTCGATGCCGGGGAGCTGCAGGTCCATGAGGATGAGCTCGACGGGGGCGCGACCGCTCTTGAGCAGATGGAGGGCCTCGTCGGCGCTGTCGGCCTCGAGAAAGTCGCGGTACCCGTCCTCCTCGAGGAAGCGCCGGACCAGGCGCCGGCTGTCCACGGAGTCGTCGACGATCAGAATGGCCATGGGATCCCGGTACGCACTGGCTGAAGTATAGCCCGAGGCCCGTGGCGTTCGTCATCGCCGCACGATTCTCCGCAGGAGGGCCAGCGCCAGGAGCGCTTCAATTCCCGTCAACCCGCAGCCTCCGTGACCGGAGCCGCCGCCCGACGAGCCGCCGCCGGAAGAACCGCCGCTGCCACCACCGCCGCCGCCCCCTCCCCCTGCGGCCGTCACCGTCAGGGTCGCGCTGGTCGAGGTCACGCTTCCGGACGCGTTCGATACGACGACGCGGAACGTCGAGCCGCTGTCGGCCGTCGTCGTGGCCGGCGTGGTGTAGGAGGACGCGACCGCCCCGCCGAGGGGTGACCCGTTCTTCTGCCACTGATAGGACAGAGGCCCCGTCCCGGTTGCGCCGACGCTGAAGGTCGCCGACTGCCCCGCCGTCACCGTCTTGTTCGCGGGCTGGATGCTGATCAGCGGGGCTCCGGATCCCGCCGAAGCGCCGTACTCGTAGGCGCCGACGTCCCACTTCGCCACGCCGTCGCCGTTGCCGTCGACGGGACGGGCCGCCTGCAGCGCGTCCAGGGCGGGCGCATCGGTGGAGGTGCCCGCGTCGATGGCCGCCGAGCCCGCCTTAAGGCGCAGGTCCTGGGCGGCCCAGTTCACGAAGTAGGCGGAGTAGTTCGTCGTCTCGATGTTGTTCGACAGGGTCGCGGCGCCCGAATCGATGGCGAGGTCGCTGACGAGGTTGTTGCGCACGATGTTGCCGCTGCTCGGCGTGCCGTTCTTGTGCGCGGTCACCATGAGCCACGCCGGCCCCGCGCCGGTCGTGTTGATGTCCACGACCGTGTTGTTCACGAACTTGCAGTTCCGCGCGCCGTAGAACGAGATGCCGTGCCAGTGGTCGACGATCACGACGTTGTTCTCCACGACCCAGTCTTCGAAGAACCCGTCGAAGCAGCCGATGCCCTGCAGCTCCCCTTTGAACGGCAGCGTGGGGTCGTCGTAGTTGATGATGACGTTGCCGCGCAGGACGACTCCTTTGACCACGCCCGTGCCCACCCCGCCGGGGCCGTTCGTCCAGGACTGGAACCCGTCGTCGTGATTGGCGTTCGTGGCGACGCAGTTCTTCACGACGTTGTACTCGAAGGTGCAGAAGTCGGCCAGGCCGCGCAGGCCGTCGCCGTTGAAGGTGTCGATGGTGTTCGACTGGATGAGATTCTGGGTGCCGGGGCGGTCCGCGGCGATCCCGAAGTCGATGTTCCGGAAGACGTTCCGGCGGACGATGTTGCGCGAGCCGGACATGTACACCGCGTCGCAGGGCAGCGTGTTCCAGTTGTCGGAGGTCCAGCCCCGCGAGTCCTGGACCGAGTAGCCCTGGCAGTCCTCGACGATGAGGTCGGACGCGCTCGACATGTCGATCAGGACATCGGCGGTGTAGGTCGGCGCCGTGGAGGGCGAGATCTCGAGCCCCTGCACGCGCCAGAAGCGGGCGGCGGAGGAGAACGACAGCTTCTTCAGCGTCGCCCGCGCGCCGGTCTGGGGTCGGACGATGACGAATCCCGGATTCGCGGTGACCAGCCGCGGGCTGCCGTGATGGCCGGCCATCAGGATCAGCACGTCCCCGGTCGCGAAGGTCCGGCCGGAGGCCGCAACCGTCTGCAGGTTCGGCCACGGGGAGGCCTGCGTCCCCGGGTTGCTCATGCTTCCGCCCGTGGCGCTGAGGTAGTAGTCCCCCGCGGCGGCCGGCAGGGCGGCCGCGGCCAGGCTCAGGAACGCGACGGCAACGGCGACGACAGAGCGAGAGCGGGCGCTGGTCATGGTGCCTCCTATACCCGGCTCGCCCGCTGCCTACTTCGAACGAGGGACGGCGATCTCCACGTTGTCGACGAAGAGGATGCCGTTCCCGGTGTTGGTCTGGATGGTCAGGTTCTTGATGAGGTCCCCCTCCTGCATCCGCTTGTCGCCGACGCGGAGCTCCGAGAGGGTCACCGTGGCGCGCGTCCACTGGCGCCGTGCGAGATTCCGGATCTCGAACTGGCCCATGCTCAGCGTCTGGGTCCGGTTCCAGACGTAGATGCTCAGGATCTGCGTTTCGCCGTCGGCGTAGTAGTCGAAGGTCAGCACCGCCCCGTCGCGGTAGCAGAAGATCCCGTTCGCGTCGTCGCAGAGCATGCAGCGGGTCAGCCGGTCGTCCGGGACGTAGCGTCCCTCCAGGCAGCCGGTGTTCCCCGCCCGGGGCGGTCCGGCCGCGACGGTCCCGGTCCACTCCGGAGAGCTCTTCCCGTCGTCGAACGTGAAGCGGGCCATGGGGACGTTCGGCGAGAGCGGCCTGGCTTTCATGTCGCTCCCGACGGCCGCGACCGCGAACTGGCCGCTGCCGACGATGACGGTCTTGCGGTCCGAGAGGCGCCGCAGCTCGACCCGGCCCTTTTCGACTTCCAGCGTGCTGCCCTTCTTCGGGTCGCGCTCCGCGACGACGCGGAGGATCGTCCCGAGGACCTTCGCTTCGGCGTGCGGCGTGGCGACGACGAGCGGCTTGGTTTTCGGCTGGGGGGTCACGTCGGCCCGGAGCGAGCCCGACGTCAGGGACAGGCGCGTGCCGCCGTCGATCTTCACGTCGCTCAGCGCGCTGTCGGGCCCGAGCTCGACCCGGGTCTTGTCCGCGAAGACGAAGACGATGCGGCTCTCAGCGCCGCCCGTCTCGAGGCCTTGGCTCGCGGCGACCTCGGCTCCCGCGACCGCGGGCACCTTGCCCTCCCTGGCGATGACGAAGGCGCTGCCGTCGACCTTCTCGATGCGCGCGACACCGACGACCTGCGACACCACCGGCTTGGGGGCTTCCGGAGCGGGCTTGGGTTCCGGCGGCGGCGCCGGCTTCGGCTCCTCGCGGGGTGCCGGCGCCGGCTCCGGCCGCGGAGGTTCCGGCGCAGGCGTCGTCGGCCGCAGCGGCTCGGGCGGGCTCGGCGGCTTGATCTTCGGGGCCGCGGGCGGCTCCACGACCGGAGCGACCGGCGTCGGGACGCGCGCGGCGCGTTTGGGAGTCTCCTCGCGGGACGAGGAGAGCAGGGTCACGAAGATCGCCACCAGGAGCCCGGCCGCGACCCAGACCCAGGCGCGGGAGGAGCCGGGGCTGAGCGAGCGCCGGGTCCGGACGACGCGGCGCGATCCGAGGCGCGGCGTCGCGGTCTTGCTTTCCGCCGGGGCGCGGAGATGGCTGCGGATCGCGCTGCTCAGAAGGAAGTCGTCGACGAGCACGGCGCGGGCGTCGCGGGTCTCGAGGAGCTCCGACAGCTCGCGGAGCTCCTCGGGACCGGCGCTGCCGTCCTGGAACTTGAAGAGGAGTTCTTCGAGCCGCGTCACGCGTCGCCCTCCATGGGCTTGAGCTGCTTCTCGACGCAGTCGCTGAGGGCGGCACGCAGGCGGCTCAGGCTGACCATGACGCCGTTGAGGGAGCGGCGCAGGAGGCGCCCGATCTCGGCGACGGAGCGGCCCTGGTCGTACTTCATCTTCAGGAGATCGCGGGCGTGGTCCGGGAGCCGGTCGATGCAGCGCCCGAGGGCGGTCCGCTTGGCGCCCCAGCGCTCGACGACGCCCGCCTGCTCGGCGAAGGCGGTTTCGACGAAGTCGAGGATCCGGGTGTCGGGCACTTCCCTCTCGCTGCGGCGGTCTCTCCAGTAGTGGAGGATGAGGTTCTTGGCGGTGCCGCGGCACCAGCGCGGCAGGTCGTCGATGCTGCTGCCCTTCTCGACGGCTTCCGCGAGGCGGATCCAGACTTCCTGGAAGATGTCCTCGGCGGCGGCGGGGTCGCGCACCAGGCCCTCGATGAAGGCGGTGAGGGCATGGCGCTGCCCCATGAACTGCGCCGCGAGCTCCTTGAGTCCGGTCATGGTCACCCTCCTGTTCCAGCGGGCAGGGAAACCTTAACACGGAATTTGAAACGGGGGGTGCCGTCGCGGATTGGCGGCGGTCCGGGGTTCAGCGACCGTTCAGCGCTTCGTTCCGCACCGTCGCGATCCAGTCGCGCGTCCAGGTCACGGCGTCGAGGCCCAGATCGAGAATGGGGGTCCCCAGAAAAATCATTCCCTTGATGCGGCCCTGCTGAAGCCATCGATAGCCCAGGTCCACCTGTTGCTTCATGCGATCGACGGGAATGGGGGTGTTGTGGTTGAAATCGTAGAGATAGCAGCCCAGCAGGATGCCCTTCCCGGGCGCGAGCTCCTCCAGCTTCTTCAGGTTCTGTTCCAGATGATCCAATTCCTTCGGGTCCCAGGTCCAGAGGGCGACGTTATCGACGTGTTCCAGGTGGAATCGGGCGCGAGGGACGATCTGGGTCGAATACACCACGACGGTCAGCGGCAGGCTGCGATCCTCGATGGTCAGCGACGGCCGCAGATCGGCAAGGTTCTTCGGAGTGAGACTGGCGGGCAACGGAGAGTTTGCCTCGGCGTTATCCTTCGGCGCCGGAGGCGTCATGTCCTTGAAGAAGTCGTCCATGATGAATCCGGTGATGTTCTTGTGCTTCGCCGCCAGCGTGAAGACCTCCTTGCGTTCCTCGGCCGACGTGAGCCCCGCGGCGCCGGTCAAGGACCAGACCACTCGGTCGAGCGACTTGAACGGCTCGTAATACGGGTCGAACGGGATGGCGGGGACGTTGTTGTAGCGGATGAAGTAGGCGTTCTTCAGTCCCATGAACTTGACGCCGTCGACCGGCTCGATCGTGGAAGGCTTGATTCCCTTGAGATAAGGTTCGTTGTTGTACGCGCCGGCCGGATGGGCCCAGACATACAGTCGGTCGCCGACGGTGTCCTTGCTCGTTCCCGGATCGGCTTTGGCGGAGACGCTGCAGAGAACGGCAAGCGACGCGACGAGGAACAGCCGGATCATTCGTTTCATGAGCCCCATTATAGGATGGTCAGGTGAGGATCGGCATCTGTAAAGGACTGGCCGCGGAGCGGTGAACCCTTACCAGGAAACGCGAAAAGGTGTCGATTGCGCAGGTTCCGGACGAGAGGTAGACTGCGGGGAACGCCACACGGGTCCCGGTAGCTCAGTTGGATAGAGCGGCGGTT
>Ga0310811_10009236_pt1 | contig 12720 bp, 11 predicted proteins | sample YCmetagenome_FD_207642 | JGI IMG/M metagenome (GOLD analysis project Ga0310811, IMG submission 207642) | Soil microbial communities from experimental microcosm in Duke University, North Carolina, United States - YC | ecosystem: Engineered > Artificial ecosystem > Soil microcosm > Unclassified ... | reverse complement strand
GGTCAACCAGCCAAAACAGCTCGCGACCGTGTTGCAGAAACTCGAAGCCATCCAGAAGGAGTTCAATGGCTCGGCTGCCGGCGGCAAGAAGGTCTCATTGGCAGACCTGATCGTTCTGGGCGGCTGTGCGGCGGTGGAGAAGGCCGCAAAGGCAGCCGGGCACAACGTGACGGTTCCCTTCGCACCGGGACGCATGGACGCCTCGCAGGACCAGACTGACGTCGAATCCTTCGCTGTGCTGGAGCCAGCCGCTGACGGCTTCCGCAACTATCTCAGCGGCAAGGAGCTGATGGCGCCTGAAGAGGCGTTGGTGGACAAGGCCCAGCTGCTGTCCCTGACCGCACCCGAGATGACCGTCCTCGTCGGCGGCCTGCGTGTTCTGGGGGCGAATGCCGGTGGTTCGAAACACGGTGTGCTCACCAGTCGGCCGGAAGCGCTCACGAACGACTTCTTCGTCAACTTGCTCGACATGCGCACGGAGTGGCAGCCCGCAGGCTCCGACGGCACATACGAAGGACGCGACCGGAAGACAAAGCAGGCCAAGTGGACGGGCACACGTGTGGACCTGATTTTTGGCTCGCACTCGCTGCTTCGCGCGTTGGCGGAGGTTTACAGCGAGAGCAATTCCGCAGGAAAGTTCGTGAAGGACTTCGTGGCGGCCTGGAACAAGGTCATGAATCTGGATCGCTTCGACCTCGCACACACCTGATCGAACGGCGCTTCGGCAGAGGCGGAAGTTAAAGTCCCGCCCCTGCCGGGCGTCGGTGCCAGCTTGGCTCCCCTGGCGCGTTTGCGGGAGCCCAACAATCCAAGACCGCGTCAGAAGACGGCTTGGGAGGAACGGCTATGGATCGCACGATGGAAGCAGCGTGCCGGGAGGAGTTGCGGCGCGCCGGCCTGCCCGGCCAGGGAGCACTCGTGCGCTTGCTCGTGCTCCTGCGTGCCGCACCAGAGCCACACCTGAACCTCAGGCAGGTGCTCCGCATGATGGACGAGCAAAGCCTCGCCACTTCGGCTGCCGAGCTCGACCGGCAACTCCAGATGCTGGCGGATCACGGTCTGCTCGGCCGGCTGGCCGGTATCGCAGCCGAACCGGTCTTCGATACCGTTCCCGAACCTCATTCCCACGTTGTCTACGAAGAGACTGGGCAGATTGTCGATCTTCACGTGTCACCCGAAACGCTGCTTGCGGTCGTTCGCCAGGCGCTGACCGAGCAACCCGACAAGGTAGAGATCCTGGTGCGCGTCCGCAGCACCTCCACCCCGCACGCGGGCAACATCTGATTCTGACAGCGCGGCCGAATGGTTACCCGCTGAAACCCACCGAGCCTGAGGGAAGCAACGTATCGAGCTCCCGCTGCAACAGCTTCGCGTGCAAACGGCAAGTCCTGGCCAGGGTTTCGAACTGTTCGGCAACGTCGTCGGCCTCATCGACCCGGGCAGCCCGCATCATCCCTGGATATATATTCGTATAGTCGTGCAGCTCCCGTAATATGGCTTCGCGAAGGTTCTCGCCTGTGCTGCCGGTTTGCAGGCCGTCCTGCCCATACAATGCGTGCAGATGCTCCCCGGCGTGGCAGCTTCTCCGGTGGGCAATGCGGCGAAAAACGGCTGCGATCTGTCGGTGGCCTTCGTCTTCCGCGACGGCGGCACATGCGAGATAATGGCGCCAGGCTAGCATTTCGCTGGCATAGGCAATTGCCAGATTTGCCGCGGTCAGGTTTGTGCTGCTTATGGTCATTGGCGTCCTCCCTTTCGGGGATCTGTCAGAGCCTGTTCACTCTAACGCACCAACTTCTCGAGCGCGGCAAAATCTATCGCCTGGACGAAACTCTTCAGCGTCGGATCAGGCGTCTCCTTATTGCCCGATACTTTCACGATCACCTTGTCGGCCACCAGCGCCATATAGCTGTTGTCGTTCTCGGCATACGACATCCGTCGCCCGCCAATCACCACCGTCTTCATCCCCCCGGCGGCGGCAAATGGGCTGCCGAGCAACGCGGCCAATCCTTGCAGCATCGGTGAGTCCCCCATGATCTCCACCTCGACCTGCTGCGCGTCCAGATGATAGGTGCGGCTTGCTGTGGTGCCCCCGCCCATCATCGCCACGCCGACGGCCGTCGACTCGGCGTTGTCAGCCGACCATCCGGGAGGTACTGGCGGCAGCAGGTTTTTCAGCGCGTCGGCGCGCGCCTCACGCAACAGATTCTCCGCCGCGTCGAGCGCTGCGATCGCCGCCCGCGTGTCGTGATTCTGATAGGCCTTCAGCGCCTCGTTGATCTGATCGGTCACGTCGTCAGCGTGCACGGCCTGAGGGACGGCAACTGCGAGCAGCAGCAAGACAAGACAACGGCGCATGGCAACCCCCCTATAACGTCAGCAATGCCTGCGCGCAGGCGTCGAGGATCGCATCGGTGTCCATGCCATACTCGCGATACAGATCGGGGATGTCGCCGGTCTGCCCGAAATGATCCGGCCCCAGCGGCACCACACGCTGCCCTCGCACCGCCCCCAGCCACGCATGCGTCGCCGGATGCCCATCCAGCACCGTCACCAGTGCTGCGCCCGGCGCCAGCGGCGCCAGCAGGTGCTCGATATGCGACATCGCCGCCCGATCCCCGCCGCGCCGCGCGCGCATGGCCGCCAGCCAGCCCGCATGCAGCCGATCGGCACTGGTGATCGCCAGCAACCCCGCGCCAGGCTCTTCCGCCGCCAGCTCGGCAAATGCCGCCGCAGCCTCAGGCGCCACCGGCCCCTGATACGCGATGGCGATCCGCGCGCCATCGGCCGGAGGCACCACCCAGTGCGCGCCCTCGATCACCGCCGCCGCGTCCAGGACCCGCGCCGGCTGCTCGAGCTGGCGTGTAGACAGGCGTAGCCACACGGCGGACCCGTCCGGCCGCTGCATGAACGCGAACGCATGGCGCAGCAGGATCGCCAGCTCATCGACATGCGCCGGCTCGAAGCTCGCCAGCCGATCCGCCGCCAATCCGATCAGCGGCGTATTGATCGACTGATGCTGGCCGCCTTCCGGCGCCAGCGTCAGCCCGGATGGTGTGCCCACCAGCAGGAACCGCGCATCCTGGTAACAGGCGTAGATCAGTGCATCGAGCCCGCGGTTGACGAACGGATCGTACACCGTTCCCACCGGCAACAGCCGCGCTCCCGTCATCGCCGGCGTAAGCCCTGCCGCTCCCAGCAGCAGGAACAGGTTCTGCTCCGCTATGCCAAGCTCGACATGCTGCCCCTTCGGCGACATGCCCCAACGCTGCGCGCTCGCCAGCTTGGCATCGCGAAACACGTCGTTGCGCGTATGCCGATCGAAGATCCCGCGCCGGTTCACCCAAGGCCCGAGATTGGTGGAAACCGTCACGTCCGGCGACGTCGTCACGATGTGCTCGGCCAGGGCCTTCAGCTCACCCTGCCCACGCCCGATCTCCGCCAGGATGTCGCCAAACCCCGCCTGCGTGGACATCTTGCGCCCAGCCACATGCGGCATCGGCAACGAGGCAGGCACCGGCACCATCGGCGCAGTCAGCGTCCGCCCTTGCGGCGTCAACGGGGTGGCGAACGGGCATGCGTCGATGAACGCCTTCACCTCCTCTGCCGGCACATCCAGCCCTTCGAACATGTCCCACTCATGTCCAGGCCGGATGTCCATGAAGGCACGGAACACCTCCATCTGTTCCTTGGTCATCAGCCCGGCATGGTTGTCCTTGTGCCCCGCGAACGGCAGCCCCATCCCCTTGATCGTATAGGCGATGAAGCATGTCGGCTGATCGCCATCAGCCTCCGCGCGCAGCGTATCGATCACGGTCTCGATGTCATGCCCGCCGAGATTGGTCATGAGCGCGCCCAGCTCGTCATCCGACAGCGGGTCGATGATCGCCCGCGCCTTCGATCGTCCCAGATCCGCCAGCAACGCCTGGCGCCACGACGCACCGCCCTGGAACGTCAGAGCGGAATACAGCGAGTTCGGGCAGTCATCGATCCATGCTCGCAGCGACTCCCCGCCTTCCCGCTCGAACGCAGCCTCCAGCTTGCGTCCGTATTTGATGGTGACGACGTTCCAGCCCATGTCGCGGAACAGGCCCTCGATCCGGCCGAACAACCGGTCCGGCACCACGCTGTCGAGGCTCTGGCGATTGTAATCGACGATCCACCAAAGATTCCGGACGTCGTGCTTCCATCCCTCCAGCAGAGCCTCGTAGATGTTGCCCTCATCCAGTTCCGCATCACCGGCAATGGCAATATGCCGCCCCACCGGCATATCAGCGCCGCTGAGATTGTGCAGCCGCACATAATCCGCCATCAGCGCCGAGAACGTGGTCATCGCCACACCCAGCCCCACCGAACCGGTGGAAAAATCCACCTCCGGGCCATCCTTCACCCGCGACGGATAGGACTGCACACCGCCCAGGCTTCGCAGCCCCTGCATCTTCTCCGGCGACTGCCGCCCGAACAGGTAGTTGATCGCATGGAATACCGGCCCGGCATGCGGCTTCACCGCGATGCGGTCCTGCGGCCGCGCAATCTCGAAATACAGCGCCGTCATGATGGAAATCACCGAGGCGCACGACGCCTGGTGCCCGCCCACCTTCAGCCCATCGCGGTTCGGCCGGACGTGGTTGGCGTTATGGATCATCCATGACGACAGCCACAGCAGCTTGCGTTCCAGCTGCCGCAGGACATGCAGCCGGTCGGCGTCCCGGGCAGGCGGAGACAGAACGGTCTGTGGCGTATCCATGTCGTCCTCGTTGGCCGGTGAGCGACAGGAGTTTAGCGCCTTGCCCTTGCGAGGGCACCCCACCGACCAACCCGACGCTGACCGCTACGGCGCACTCCAGATGAAGCCGCCGAGTTGGAACTGATCATACACGTCGAGATAGCCTTTTTTGGTTTCCTCCCAGGCCTTCGGGTTCTGCGGTCCGAACCCGACCTTCGGCAGGCGTGCACAGAAGTCCCGCGGCGAATGGCGGAAAGACAGCACTTCCTTGCGGTGACCCAGATTGGGATAGTTCAGGATCCAGGTGCACCACAGGCCCACTGACTCTGCCGCATCGTCGGCGGCGCAGAAATCCACCCAGACCAGGTTGCCGTCGCCCTGGCCGTCGGTCTGCAGCTTGACCGTCCGGCATTTCATCCAGGTGTACCAGGCCGGCTTCTGCAGATTGAAGTGGCAGCCCGTCTTGCCGAAGATCTTGCTGCCGCCCCAGCCGCTCTCGGCCGCCGCACAGGCCAGCATCGCCGGCACCGGGAGGTCGTTATCATAGGCAACCTTTCCCCCCGATTCATTCAAATTGAAAAGGAAACGATACTGCGCACTGCCCACCTGTCCATCGGCGCCCGCATCGGCCATGACCAGATCTCCCTGATGCGCCGGGGCCCCGCCGCCACGACCGGACCATCCCGGAACGACGAGGGAGCAGCGCGGTTTCGAACCGCGCCACCATACCACTAATGTTGCAGAACCGTGCGAATTACTTGTGGGGGCGGCCGCCCCTCAGCTCCATCCCCGCGCCAGCCGCCGCACCGTGGTGGACGCGTTGCGCTTTCCCTCCCCGGCGTAATCCTCGTGCCAATCCTCGATCTTCGCCGGATCATACAGGTAGTTGACCATCAGGGTGGCGCTCTCCTTCGCCCCCTTCTCCGACGTGTCGCCGAGAATGTTGATCCGCTCGATCCGCGCACCATTCGACAGATGGAAATGCGCCACCGGATCGCGCGCCCGCTTCTTCCCGTTCGACTCAACCAGCAGGTAGCGCGCGCACAGCCGCACCAGCACCGGCTCTGCCGTCTTGCGCAATCCCACCTCGCGCCACCACCCCTTCTTGCCGACGATCCCTGCCAACGACTCCCGGCCCGACGGCGCCGGCATCGCCGAACCGAGGCTCGCTGCCTCCTCATCCGAGAGCAGCCCCGGTTCATCCGTAGCCAGCTGCGCGTCCAGCCACGGCCGGAACCCGGGGATCGGCGACAGTGTCGCGAACGCCTTCAGATTGCGGAACTCCGCCGACAGTTCCTCCACCACGCGCTTGATCAGGAAATTGCCGAAGCTGATCCCTGCCAGTCCGCGCTGGCAGTTGCTGATCGAATAGAAGATCGCGGTATCCGCCTCGCGCGCATCCTCCACCGGTGCTTTCTCATCGAGCAGGCACTGCACGCTGCCGGCCAGCCCCTTCACCAGCGCCACCTCGACAAAGATCAGCGGCTCGCCCGGCATGCGCGGATGGAAGAACGCGTAGCACCGCCGATCGGAATCCAGCCGGTTCTTGATATCGCGCCACGAGCGGATCGCGTGCACCGCCTCATAGTCAACCAGTTTCTCCAGCAACGAGGCCGGACTGTTCCAGTCGATGCGTTGCAGCTCAAGGAAGCCGATATCGAACCACGCTGCCAGCAGCCCGCGCAGATCAGCCTCCAACGCCGCCAGCAGCCGATCATCCTTACGCAAACGCAGCAGGAATTCTCGCAGGTCAACCAGGAACTTGCGGCCGTCCGGAATGGTGGTGAACTGCGTCAGCAACTTCAGCCGAGGCGGCTCGAGCGCACGCCTCAAATCCGCCTTTGCCACCGCCAGCTCAGCCGGATCAGCCGCCGCCTGCACCTCGGCATAGGCACGGGCCACCGCCTCGGCATCCGAATCAAACGCGGCCAGCGTGCGCAGGAAATCCTTGCGCCCTGCATCATCCAGCGCCTGGTAGGTCTCCGCCAACTTCGCCGCTCGATTGCGCGCGCTGACCTCGCCGCCCCGCGCCTCCAGGCACGCCCGCATCTGAGCCGCGATCGGCTCATCCACCGGCCCCGATGCCATGTCGCGCCAAACGGTGGTGATGCGACGGATCGCGCGATCCAGCAGGCTCGGGGCAGCAACGTCACTCATACAGTTCGTCCTCGCGGCACGTTCGCATCATAGGCACTCACCCGACATATGCGGTGCACACGATGCGTCGACCAGTGCCGGAGCGATCGCGGTTAGAAGATCTTCGGCAACAAGCCCCTGCCCCGCCAGCGCCCCAGCGCGCCCATGCACCCACGCGCCCGCCGCGGCGGCCTCCCACGGCTCCATCCCCTGCGCCAGCAGCCCGCCAATGACTCCCGCCAAGACATCGCCCGACCCAGCCGTCGCCAGCCACGGTGGTGCCGAGGCATTGATCGCCACCCGCCCATCCGGCGCCGCCACGATCGTATCGGCGCCCTTCAGCAGCACCACGCCGCCCGTGCGCGTTGCCGCCGCGCGCACCGCACCAACCCGATCCACACCAGACGCACCGAACGCGCGTGCAAATTCGCCCGCATGGGGCGTCATCACCGCCGCACCGCACAGCGCGTCAGGCTCTCCGGCAAACGCCGTAAATACATCCGCATCCGCGACCACAGTGCGTCCCGCCGCCAAGAGCACCGGCAATGCCGCGCGCGCCGCCTCCGGCCCAAGCCCTGGCCCGCACACCCAGACATGCCGCCGCTGATCCTCCAGCAACGCGGCCAGAGGCGCATCGCTCACCAGCACCCCCGCCGAACCACCGCGATAGATATCCCCGCCCCCACCAAAAGCGGCGATAGTCACCAGCCCCGCGCCCGCGTGTCGCGCCGCATCGGCCGCCAGCCGCGCCGCCCCGGTCATCGTCGCGCCACCCAGCACCGTGACATGACCGCGCGAATACTTGTGTGCCTCCGCTCCCGGCACCGGCACCCGCCACAGCTCCGGCACGTTCCCAAACGTGCGCGCCCGAACGGTGTCCAGCACCCCCAGCGGCATCCCGATATCCGACAGCACGATCTCGCCGCACAGCTCCCGTCCCGGCACCAGAAGATGCCCCGGCTTCAGCCGGAAGAACGTCACCGTCAGCGCAGCGCGGGGAGCAAACCCCCGCGCCGCTCCCGTCGTCCCATCCAGCCCGCTCGGCACATCGACCGCCACGATCCTCCGCGCGGCGCGCAACACATCCGACACCGCCCCATCAACATCGCGCGCCAACCCGGCCCCGAATACTGCGTCGATTACCAGTTCCGCACGCGCAGCCGCCTGCACCGAAAACGCTGCGCCGCCCTCCTCCCACAACCCGCAGGCCCACGCCGCATCCGACCCGGCACGCGGCGGCGCCAGCGACGCAACACCCACCGGCCACCCCTCCTGCGCCAGCAGCCGCGCCGCCACATACCCGTCGCCGCCATTGTTCCCAGGCCCCGCCAACACCAGCGTCGGGCACGGTCGGAATCGCGCCCGCACCGCCCGCGCCACCGCGCGCCCGGCATTCGCCATCAGCACCCGCGAGGGCACACCCAGCCCCGGCGCTGCCGCATCGGCAAGCCCCATCTCGTCCGGCGCCAGCAGCTCCGCCCGCCCGGCCAGCATCCGCATCAACCCATCATTGAACACCGCCATGCGTTGACTCTGCGAACCCACAGCGCTGACCTCAAGCCCCGAATCGGAGAAACTCCCATGACCCAGGTCGCTGTCATTGGCGCGGGACTGATCGGTCGCGCCTGGTCCATCGTGTTCGCCCGAGCTGGCTTCGATGTCGCGCTCTGGGATCCTGTCCCGCAGCAGGTCGACGCCGCCCAAAGCTTCATCGCCGAACGCCTGCCAGAACTAGCCGAAGCCAAGCTCCTACGCGAACCGCCCGCCCTCGTCGCCGCCCGCGTCCATCCCGCCACCACCCTGGCCGACGCCATCGCCAACGCCGAGCACGTCCAGGAAAACGGCCCCGAGCGCATGGACGCCAAGCAGGCCCTGTTCGCCGAACTCGATCGCCTCGCGCGCCCCGATGCCGTACTGGCCAGCTCCACCAGCGGCATCCCCGCCAGCGCCTTCACCGAGACCCTGTCCGGCCGCGCCCGCTGCCTGGTCGCCCATCCGGTGAACCCGCCCTACCTGGTGCCGCTGGTCGAGCTATGCCCCGCACCCTGGACCGATCCCGCCGTCGTCAGCCGCACCCGCGCCCTGATGACCGCTGCCGGCCAGGTCCCCGCCACCATCAACAAGGAGATGGACGGCTTCGCGCTGAACCGCCTCCAAAGCGCCCTGCTGGCCGAAGCCTTCCGCCTGCTCGCCGACGACGTGATTTCGCCCGCCGACCTGGATGCGCTGGTGAAACACGGCCTCGGCCTGCGCTGGAGCTTCATGGGCCCGCTGGAAACCATCGACCTGAACGCCCCCGGTGGCCTGGCCGACTACTGCGAGCGCTACGGCCCGCTGATCGGGCGCATCCAGCAGCAGGCGACGCCGCTGCCATGGGACGCGCCGCTGGTGAACAAGCTGCACGCGGCGCGCCGCGCGGAGTTGCCGGCCAACATGCAGAACGTGCGGCAGGAATGGCGCGACCGCCGCCTGATGGCCCTGCTGGCGCACAAGGCGACACAGCCAGAGTAGTGCCATCCCTCCATCTCTCGCGAGGCGGGGGAGGGTCGGGGTGGCGGACTGGCCGGCGCTGGGGCTTCGCGCTGGCGATGCCCTGCATCTGGCGATCGCGTCGCAGCACGGCGCGACAGTATATACGCTCGATCAGCGGATCGCAGAAGCCGGACCGGCGCTCGGCGTGTCGGCGCAGCTCTTGGTTTGATGGACGCAGATTCGCTCCGACGCCCCGTACAGGAAAACGGCCGGAGCCAACGCCCCGGCCGTCCTCCTCACACAAGGCTAACCGCTAGGGGTATTCTTCCCGCTCGAAGATTTCCAGCGCCGCGGTCATCTCCTTGCCCTTGGTTTCCGGCCCCAGGTACACCGCGATGACATACACCACCAGCGACCCGACCGTGGCGTACAGCATCGGCTTCGCGAACCCCAAACCCTGGTGAACCGCGAAATACGTCAGCACGGGAGCGACGAATGCGCCCCACACCGCGCCCTGGTGATACACGAAGCCCGACGCCGTCGCCCGAACCTCCGTCGGGAACCGTTCCGCCAGCCAGCCGGGATTGAGTGCATCCTTGCCGCCGACGAAGCAGATCATCAACATGAACAGGATCAGGAACATGGTCGGATCTGTCGTCGACAGATACAGCGGCGCGATGAAGATGGCGATGAAGGTCGGAATCATCAGCGCCCACCGGCGTCCGATCTTCTCCGACATCCCTCCCCAGAACGCGCTGGCGGCGAACGTGATGATATTGCCCCAGAACACCGGGATCGACGCCTGCGCCGGCGTCCAGCCCAGTTCCTTCGTCAGATAGGTGCCGAGCATCGCCCAGATCGCGTAGTAGACCCAGAAATTCGCCGCCATCCACAGGCAGCCCGTCAAGGTGTTGAACAGGTATTTCGGCTTGAAGATCGCGAATAGCGGCAGCGACGCCTGCTTCTGCGTCGTATCCTGGAGCCTCTTGTTCTCAGCCCATACTTCGGGTTCCTTCACGTAGATACGGATCCACACACAGGCGAGCGCCGGCAGCACACCCAGGATCAGCATGCCGCGCCAGCCATAGCCCTTATGCCAGGCTTCGAGCGGCGAGTACAGCAGCCCGTAGGCGGCCGCCGACAACGCGAATCCCAGACCCCAGGAGCCCTGCAGCACCCCGGACATGAAGCCGCGCGACCGAGCCGGCCACGACTCCATGGCCAACGCGGCACCTGCCGGCCATTCCGCACCCATCCCGATGCCCAGCAATGCCCTGATCACGAACAGGAACATGAAACTGGGCGAGAGCCCCGCAAGCAGATTGCATATTGAGTACCACAGGATGGAGATCAGCAGCGGCGCCCGGCGCCCCATGCGATCGGCCAACCAGCCCGAAGCCGTCGCTCCGCCCAGGCGCATGATCAGCGTCACCGTGAAGACCGCGGTGACATCGATCAGCGGCACACCGAATTCCTGAGCGATCGGCGACATGATCAATAGGAAGACGGTGAAATCGAACGCATCCAGCGTCCAGCCCAGCCAGGCTGCGATATATGCGTACCATTGGTCCTTGGTGGGTTCCTTCCACCAAGGCAAAGATCCTCGGCTCGTTGCAGACATTATGAAGCTTCCCTTGTCGTTTCGTGCGTCTCGGTCAGACGTCGGCGTCGGTTTGGCGTTCGGCACTGCCAAAATCAGGCAGCGTCAGTCACCCCAACAAAGAAACAATGCGGATTTGTCGTGATTGAGTCCAGTTCCTTGCAAGAGGGCCCTTGGCACACGCTCCCCCGCACCCAGTGGGCCATGCAACACCCGCGAGCCTCCACCACCCGCAACACCGCAAAACAGTTATGCCATTCCCCCACGTCATGTTCGCATGCATGGAAGCGTCCTGTCCCGCTCCGGCTTCATGCCCACATTGGTGTGCGAAAGGAGGCTGCGATGCGCTTTGTTCGAGTATTGGCCGCCTCGGCGATGTTCCTGTCCCTTGCTCCCGCGGGGATGGCCGCCGCGACGCCAGATCATTCCATGCCCTTGCAACTCGTCCGCGGTGGAGGTGGCGGATTCGGTGGTCACTCCGGTGGCTTCCACGGCCATGTCGGCGGATTCCACGGCGGTTGGGCACACCACCACCGGGGCCGCTACGACGGGTATCCCTACACTTACGCGTGTCCATACCCGTATTATTACAACTATGCCTACTGTCCCTTCCCGAACGGCTGAGGCGTGATGCGGCTGCGGAGGCCCACTCCGCAGACCCGCCGCGCTACTCCACGATGCGAGCCTCGAACGGCGGCACCAGGTTCGGCGCATCGAACTCGAGCACCCAGACATCGGGATCGAACCGCACCTGCCGCGCCACGTAGCCATCCGCCGTCGCCTGATCGACCGTCCCCGCGCCCGTCCCCCGCATCCAGGCCAGCGCCCCATCGGCCGCCCTCACCTGCGACAGCACGGTCAGCCCCTCGCGTCCCCGCAGCACCACCAGTACACCGCCGGCGTCCGCATCGCCCTTCCGCAGCACTACGCCGGCCGTGCCTTCGCGGTCGGCCATGCGCAGCGCCATTTTTACCCAAAGACCCGCCTTCAGCCGAGGTTCTGCCATGCCATCTCCCCGATCGCCTCGCCATTGTGCAGGATGCGCCGCCCAAAGCGCGAATCGAGGCCCCCATGCGATGGCTCGCCGCCCTGCTCGTCCTGCTCAGCGCCACCGCCGCCCGCGCGGATGACGCGGTCACCTTCGGCCTCGACTGGCTCGCCGAGGCCGAATACGGCGGCTACTACCAGGCCCTCGCCACCGGCATCTATCAGCGCCACGGCCTGACCGTGACCATTCGGCCGGGCGGCCCGCAGGTGAACCAGATGCAGCTCATGATGGCAGGCCGCCTCGACTTCAATCTCGGCGGCGGCCGCGCCATCGAGTTTGTCCAGCAGAACCTCCCCTTCGTCGCCATCGCGGCGATGTTCCAGAAGGACCCATCGGTCCTGATCGCCCACCCGGGCCAGGGTGACGACAGCTTCGCCGCCTTGAAAGGCAAGCCGATCCTGATCGGCGCCGACACGCGCTCCGGCTGGTGGCGCTTCCTGGCAGCGAAGTACGGCTACACGGATGCGCAGATACGTCCGTATACCTTCAACCTCCAGCCCTTCCTGGCCGACAAGACGCTGATCCAGCAGGGCTATCTCGGCTCCGAGCCCTTCGCCATCGAACAGGCCACCCACACCAGGCCCGTGGTCATGCTGGTCGCCGACGGTGGCTATCTCGGCTACGGCAACATCGTCACCACAAGTGTCAAGCTGGTGCAGGAGAACCCCGACCTCGTGCAGCGCTTCATCGATGCCTCGATCGAGGGCTGGTATTCCTACCTCTACAGCGACCCCGCCC
>Ga0310811_10009235_pt1 | contig 12720 bp, 8 predicted proteins | sample YCmetagenome_FD_207642 | JGI IMG/M metagenome (GOLD analysis project Ga0310811, IMG submission 207642) | Soil microbial communities from experimental microcosm in Duke University, North Carolina, United States - YC | ecosystem: Engineered > Artificial ecosystem > Soil microcosm > Unclassified ... | reverse complement strand
TATATGAACAGGATATGAATGAAGAAGCTTATCGTAACGGATCCGGTACGGATCTGTGGATCGGATCTGATCGGATCTGACATCCGGAACTTCGGATGAGAAGCGCGAATGTATGGGATATGACACATATGTACTATATGCATGTTGAACACTGATAGCTTGGGCTGAGAACTTATATCCCTGCCTATCACAGTAATCCTGAACTGTGTATGACTTGCATGCTGGTTCATGGAAGGACACATTTGTAAAGTCATGCAGAAAGATATGCACCCACTGGTGAGCGAGATGTCAGTGAATGATTCTGGCAGTACCAGCACCAATGCAAGTGCTAATAACTTTGTTATGGCTTTGGGGAAATTACTGTTTAGAGTTACAGTTCTGGCTAGATACCCAAATGGGTGGGCCTGGCTGCTAAGTGAAGGAGTGAATTTGTCATTTGGGTTTCATATGCAATATTCACAGGTGTAACTATGGGTATATGCAAGTTGTACAAGGTGTCTGCAGAAGCTACATGGTTATGATTGTGCCCAGCAGTCATTTGAGGAGATCCAACATCACATGGTGATCAAAAAGTGTCTTGTATGCATTGCTGGATGAAGGTGAGAAAGAGTGTGGCTATGATGGCATGTAAAATTCCTGCAAATAGTCAAGTTAAATATCAGGAGATTGATAGACACCTTTATGAAATGAAAACTCTCTCCTTATTTGGAGTCTCATGAAAATATGTTGGTCTTAGTCACCACAGCAAGCAATGCATGGTAAGTGGAGCTTGTGCTACCTTTGTGCCAGAGGGCATAGGAAACCACACTCATGTTCGAAATTTGGGACCCAGTTGACAAGAGTGATGTAGAATTAGTAGCCCAGTGCAATGGTAAATCATTGATGACAGGCACTTCATATTTGATGTTGGAGTAAAACTGGGTTGTAGTTTATTCTTAAGCATGGTGGCCCATGTGTTGAGCTGCAAGGCTCCAGGATTGAGTCATCTTGATATTCCTCCTGTATGATGCCAGATGAGTAAACTATAGCTTCATGAGGCAGAGTGCATACATACAGTAGCCTGTGAAGACTCATCCTCATTCCACCCTCTAGCTTGTCTGCACTCAAACTCCTTGACAGTGATAGCTGCATACTGTTCTGCAGCTCTACATTCTGATCAAGAACAAGCATATCAATTGGGGCTAGCACACTTGCCTCTTTTCTATCTACCATCTCCAGTGACCAAACCTATGATCAGTAGACAGTGAACACATGAGATTGTGTTGATCAATGGGGTCTCCTGTCTGCACACCATGAATTTAGACCACTTTGTGTGGCAACATTGTTATAAGTTGGAAGGAGCTGGGAAATGTGAGCAGCAATGAAGAAGAGTAGGTAAGGCCAGAATGTGTGTTTTGAGTTTGGGAGTGGGAGCATGCTTGGAATGTTGGGAAGGTGTGAAGGTTGTCAGAGGTGGCAAGGAATTTGGTTAATGTTAGGTGGGTGAGAGTGTATGTATTGCTAATTACAGGAAGGAAAGAAATAACTGATATGGTTGTAGCACACCTGCAGTTTGCCTTCTATAACTCAATAAGTTCATGTTTGTCCTATATATTGTGGACTCATTGTCTACACCAAGTCCATGGCCTGCATGTATCCATCATCAACTAAGCAAACTAACCTACCTACAAGTGCATTGGCAGTGTTTGCTATTGTAGGACTTGGTTTCTGTAGGTCAATAATGTCACACTTGTGACACCTTGAGCACCTTGAGCACCTTGAGCACCTCTTCTGGAGCATCAGTGCTTTGATAAACATTGCTCTTAAAAAACATTGGGAGAAAAGGACACACAGCATGGATTTCACATTAGAGGTCATGAATTTTGTAACAAGGCAGAGGTGGGGCTGGGGAAATGTATACATATTTGAGGAATTGTCCACCAGCCATAGTTGCATGACATTAATATTGACACCTGAGACACAGCTGGAAAAGTTCTTACAATCTGGCAGTTGGATGTCCTGAATGCATGCAATGAGATTATCTTGGTAACTTTGGCTCTGTGCCTTCAGGGTGTAAGGGATTCATCTTCATCAACACTAGACTTACATGTAATCAGCAACAAGCAGCACAATGAAATCATTTTTCAAACATAAACATGGTTACTATTAAGAGAACCATGCATCATCAATGTCCATGAGATGGTCTTCATCTCCATCTCTAACTTTTATACCTCCCTAGAGTAGAGAAACTTAGAACAAGCAAAAGGATAACAAATGTATGAACATACCATTTATTTACCTCTGATGTCATTGATGTCCATGGAATGACTTTCATCATGGAGCACATCTCCCTGAAATGACAAAATTCAGAATAAATTGAAAGTGTGAACATGAAAAACTGATGAGACTCACATGATGGCCTCCCCAAGCTTTGTCCATGTCCATCAGATGATCACCTCCTGAGGCTTCATCAATGACCATTGGATCATCTTCAATTTCATGACTTTGAAGTAGTACATCTCCCTGCGGTTAACAGCCTCACCTCTTTGCATCAAGGTCCTTAGCAGGCCGATCCAGTTTGAAGACATTGATGGCTGGGGCAGCACATCTGTTAAAAGATAATACAGGTGTCCTAAGGGGGACTCATTAAGAACAGAAATCTTGAGTGGAACAAAAGGGTAAAAGTCCCCTTGATTTTGATTTTCAGTGTGAATACAAACCATGAAAGTGTGGCCTATCAATTCTTTAGTCCCTCGGAATTTGAGGCTAGAGGTGCCAGAAAAGTTACCACAGGGATAACTGGCTTGTGGCAGCCAAGCATTCATAGCAACATTGCTTTTTGATCCTTCAATGTTGGCTCTTCCTATCATACTGAAGCAGAATTTGGTAAGTGTTAGATTGTTCACCCACTAATAGGGAATGTGAGCTGGGTTTAGACTGTCATGAGACAGGTTAGTTTTACCCTACTGATGGAGTTTGTCATCGACAGTAATTGGGCTTAGTACCAGAGGAACCACTCATTCAGATATTTGGTATTTGCACCTGTCTGATCGGGCAATGGTGCGAAGCTATCATCTGCTGGATTATGGCTAAATGCCTCTAAGTCAGAATCCATGCTAGAAGTGATGATGTTTGGTCCCACAAATGTTGATGGAGTTGAGATAGAGCTTATGCTTGTGCACCAAATAAGGTGGGCTAGGCCCCTCTGGCAGAAACACTGGTCAGGTTTGTCCATGAATTGAAAATGAAATATCCATGGGGGTAAATCCTTTGCAGACGACTTGAATGGGAATGGGGTACTGTAAGTGGTAGAGTAGCCTTGTTGCTATGATCTACTGAGGTTAAGCCCTTGTTCTATAGATTTGTTTGACTTTTGAAAAGTTGGGCATCTTCTCTTTTCTTCATTGTCATGCCTCATGCTTCAGGGCCAATTCCATTTGAACTCAGCATTTCCACAGGGCATGTCATTGAGGACAGAGTTTGAAGACCCAAATTGATAGGGAGAGTCAAGGAAAGCACAAGCACAAAGGGTAGAAAAGTGAAAGGCTAGGCCGGTGAAGGCATGAAGACTGACTGTGGCATGCGCAATCAATCTCTAGATGTGAGATCAACAATGCTGGTGGGGCAGAATGTCAGGTCTTGCTGTGCCTAGGCTGCTATGCCTGAGACAGGCACATTCAACCCTAAAGGGGACTGCTACCACACACAGAACCAGAAATAAGAGATAACTCAAGTAGACAGGGGGCCTGCACAAGGATATAGAGAGGTGTAAAGCGCGCAATGAGAATGCATAGTAAGTGGAGTGCAGGAAGCACATGCTAAGGTCAGCAAAGCACAGTGGACCAGGGGTCCCAAGGCATAGACCAGAGGCAGTCCAGCAGCGAGGTTCAGAGCTGAGAGGCGACCTTGCGGAGATCTCCATAGCTTAGTCAGCCAGTAGCATAGGCAGCCAGCCTTGTTCATAGCATAGCATCGCAACCTTCACTTACTCCAGAGCTTGTTCTCATTGTCCGAGCCCTAGTACAACGTGGTGAACAGAGTGATTTTGAATTGACACAGCCTAGCATTCAGCATGCAGTAGAGCATAGTCATAGCCTGCAGCACTAGTTTTGAGCATCACATCAGAAAACCATCGGTTCAGAATAATAACTAACCAATTACAGAATCAGCAGCAATATTACATTGCAACACACCTTAAAAGCCTGCATGTATTACAAGCAAGGGCTGAGTTCATCCTACTGTTTTACGTGGACAATTAATGCCTAGCACTAATAGTTTAAGACCCAGAACGGCAGGAGGACAAGCGGTGACCAACGTTCATTTAAAAACAAACTGGTCAAATTGGTCGACAGAGACGTCGACAGCTTCATCCCCACTTGACACACCAGAAACATCCGCGCATAACACACCAAACCGCTCGAGCAGCTCATCGTCAAGCAGTTTGGAAGAAGAAATTGACGACTGCATTCCATTCCCGGAGTTAGAGGTCCCAGAACTAGATTCCCAGTTGCCGTTACTTGAACTGCAGCCAGCACAACGACTCAAAAAGACAGAGCCGCTCAAATCCATTTCTACAGTACCAAACTTCGACTTAGCCAAGTTTTTTGTGCTGGCACAACCAAGAGCAACCATGCCCATAGAGACTCCGCAGATCTTTCATGGAGATGGACGAGTATCAGAGAACCCGGCAGACTTTTAAAGTTGTTCAATCGAGCAATGCGACAACAAGCAGTGATGCAGAGCAACGACAAGCTCGATGCGTTTGGAGACTATCTGGGGACGAGCTCACAAGCAGAGAGGTGGTTCAAAGCGTTAGCATCCACAGATAAGGCCACGTGGGCCACATTTGTAACAGCATTCGAGAAACGTTGGCCGCCAATCATAATAGTGGAAAAGATGAAAGCAAAATACAAGAAGGAGCTACTAGAACATGTGCTAGGAAGTGGAGAAGTGGGGAAGAAGACAATGTTCTACGACAGGGAGTGTTGGATGCACGTAGCATGGGCAATGAAAGTGCAGCAACTAGCCACAGACGCAGGCATCGAACAAAGCACATCAATGATCTGGCAAGTCCTCAGCAAGCTACTGGACATAGTGAAAGACTTACTGAAGGACAAGGAGTACATGAAGTGGGACAAATTTACAAAGGCAGTGACGGATCTGAAGGGAAGCAGATTAGCGGAGAAACAAGAGCAGCATGTCAAGCAAATGCAGGAGCTCAGAGCATTACGAGCAGATCTAGCTCGAATTCAAACACGAGCACCGATGCAAAGCCCAATCACATCCCTTCAGAATCAGTTCAGTAAAATGTCGCTCAGCTCACCAACAACAACACCCACAACAAATGCATACAATCGAACACCAGTAACTCACAACAACCAAGCCATGCAGCCCACGTACAGTCGTCAGCCAACCATAACGCAACAGCCACTCACGATTACAGAAGAGACAATAGCAGCAATTCAGCAGCTTGTTCAAGCATCACCACACCACCCAGATAACGCAGCGGGGCAAGCCGCATATGCAGCACAATTAGCGCAGTGGAATACTAGATGGGGAGAGAACATTTGAGTTATGCAAGAGATGGGGTACCCGTTAAAGCCGGGCACAGCAGCTATAGCATCGAGCGAGTGCTTCACATGCGGAGCACATGGACATAATGGTTGAAACTGCCTATTACCACCAGACCATACAGAACAACTATCTCACAAAGAATCAGCATAGAGAGCGATCATTAGCAAGGCATTAGGCGCATATAATAGGGCGACAGCAACACCCATCTCGCTTGTTATGAATAGTGGATATGAGGAGACGCAAGCGTGGATTTAAGAGAGCACAGAGCAACAGGGAAAAGTGGACGGGTCGACGTAGAGTGGAGCAGTACATCAACCTGAAACACCGAATACCAGCAGGAGGGAGTAGAAGTCCTCGCATGTGAAGAGACAACGTGCGAGGACAATAATGGAAACAACAGCCCCAGAGTCTCAGCTGGACGTGTAGCTAAGAATCCCGCATGTACTATCAAATCTCACAATGCAATCGAGATCTTGGACCTGTACTCAGTCGGACACCCACTCAGCACAAACACGCAGCTAGAGAAAAACGAGGTGATCCCATTCATACACCGAATAGAACTAGAAGGTCCACAAGGAGAAAGAGTTGGAATTAAAGCACTATTTGACGATGGCGCTATGGTTAGCATAATGTGCACATCAGTCTTTGAGAAAATCAAGCACAAACTGCATAACTGGGGAGAATCACAGAGATGGTTGAGAATGGCGAATGGAAACATAGTCAGAGCAATAGCAAAATGGACAGAAACGGTATGGATCAAAATACTAGGGCTCAGGGCACATTCAAAGTCTTCAAGAGCAGAGGAAGCTGGGGATTTTTACTTGGGAAACCGATGCTTCAAACCTTCGCAGCTGTTCACAACTACACTTCGGACACTATCAAAATAACAGACCAAGCTCAGACGATTTCAATCGAAAACCAAATGCAGGACGAAAGGACATCACAAGGGGAGGGAGAAGCAAATCTGATGTTAGATGAGAAGCAGAAGAAAAGAAAGATCGGGCAGAGGAAGAAACAAAATCAAGAAGATGATATGAAACCATCGAACATACTGATGGGCCAATGGAGACCCACGAAGTTGCAAATGAGACAGAAAGAGGAGAATAAAACTCGAGAAAGGATCAAGGGGGGTGAGGAGCCCCCCATGAGGGAAGTCTCGACAAGCTCATCACCACTGAAATGAATGCACCCTGACACGAAAACAGTGATAGCAGATATCAATGTGCTAGTCACACAAGAGACACAGGGAGAGGAGGAACAGCTATTAGACGAAATTCCAGAGTTAGAGCCGAGGACGAGCGACACATCAATATACACACAGCAAACAGACTCCTTCAATCCAGCAAGAGTCAAAGAAATCATATGGCAAGTCGAGTTTGGGAAAGACCTATTGATAGAAGAAAGAGAGGAGTTAGAGCAATTCGTAAAGGAGAACGCAGACAGCTTTGTGCTAGCATTAAAAGAGGTAATTCCAATTCCAGGAGTGACACTGAATTTGAACGTACCAGAAAACACAACATTCAATCTATGAGTACACCAACGCCCTTTAACACCAGAACAGTCGAAATTTTATAACGAACGAGCAAATGACATGCTAACAGCAGGTATCATCGAGAGAGCACCCCCAGAGTTGATCCGATGCACAGCGACTATGGTCATAGTGCAGAGAGCGCACGAAATGGGGGGGCTACCATGGGAAGAATTGAAGCAACGAATCAATGATCAGCACCGAGCAGCAGAACTACAACCAGCATACAAATTACCACCCAGAGAAGTACCAGCCCCAATGAATGAAAGTGCAACAGAACAAGAACCAAAGAAGTGGAGGATTTGCCAGAATTTTGCGCAATTAAATAAGGTAACAGAAGTCGTGCCGATGCCACAAGGAGATATACTATCAAAGCAACAGAGGTTAAGTGGTCAACGCTATATATCAATTTTTGATTTTGCAGCAGGATACTACGCAATAGAAGTACCGGAGAAGTGGCGCCCATATCTAGCATTCTATATCGAAGGGAGAGGGTATTTCTGGTATCGGAGAATGCCAATGGGGATTACGGGAGCACCAACAGCATTCTGCGATGCATTAGCAGAACGACTACACGACCTACTAATAACACATTACATGGAGTTATTTATGGACGACGGAGGATGCGCAGCAAGTACGTTTCGAGAAATGATGAATAAACTAACACGTCTATTTCAGCGGTTCCGAGAATGCAAATTCTCGATAGCACCAAGCAAGACAAAGTTATGTATGACAGAAACAGAATTCGCAGGGGGGACAGTAGGACAAGACGGGGTCAAACCAGACTTGACGAAACTGACAGCAATTGTAGACTGGCAACAGCCACAAGACGCACAGAATTTAGCCTCATTTTTAGGTCTTACAGGATTCTATCGCACACTGATCAATGCATATGCAAAACAAGAAGGCCCATTAAGGAATCCATTGCTCAAAGTACCATTGGACAACACCATGTCTAAAGCAACATATCAAAGAACTATGAGCAATTTCAAGCTAAGTACCATTTGGACACAGGAGCACACTAAAGCATTTTTAGATCTAAAAACAGCAATCACATCAAGACCAGTACTCCAAGCGCCAAGATATGACGGATCGCACTTTATAGTAACATCGGATGGGTGTATCAAAGGATTTGCAGTGGTCCTATCGCAAAGGATCAAAATGCAAACACCGACGGGAAGATGGGTGGAGCATCTACACCCATTAGGGTTTGCATCAAAACAAACATCAGCAACAGAAAAGAAGTATAAATTGTACTTACTTGAATTTGCAGCGCTTAAATTTGGACTGGACAAGTTTTCGAGCATAATATGGGGATTCCCAGTGGAGATCAAAACAGATTGCAGTGCAATGAAAAGCACTCTGCTAAATCCACAATTAAATGTAGCGCATGCGAGATGGAGAGAAGGAATATTAGCATATCATATAGTGGACATAAGGCATGTACCAGGAAAATTAAACATGGTAGCTGACGGTATTAGCAGAAAATGGGAGAATACACCACCAAGACCAGGAGACAGGAGCGAATGGACAGTAAGTGAAGATTGGGAGGCGAGAACAGGTCTAGTCAATGATATCATGACAATAACAGCAATAGACGCATCAGTAGATGCACTATGCACAAGATTCGAGAAGGAGCTGGTTTTCAAGGAAGTAATAGAAGTGATCTATAATTTAGATCAATCCAAAGAAATCAAGAAGAAACAACAGAACTTCAGGCAGTGCCAGGACGACAAAAGAAAGCCTTAGCAACATTTTCAACGCATTCACGACGCCAGAAACATTCATGGTGGACGGAGGCAAACACTTCAACAATGAAGAAGTGAGAACATTCTGTGAAGCAAGAAAATGCAAACTACACACCGTCGCGGCATACTCACCTTGGATCAATGGCCTAGTAGAAGGAACGAATAAGCTGCTATTGCATGTATTGAAGAGATTATGCACACTGGAGATAGGAGAGAACCAGGATCAAGAAACGGCATGGGATGCATTGCCATACTCATGGCCAGATCATTTAGATGACGCGGTGCACGCTCTCAACTATAGATTGTTACCAGTGCTGAAATTCTCCCCCAAAGAACTTCTTCTAGGTTTAGTAATTAACACGCCAAAGACCAGCATAGAGGAAAGCACTTCGTCAATACGCACATCGGACATACTGATGCAGATCACATACATCGAACAACAAAGGCTAGACGGCTATGATGAAGTAGTGAGGCATACAATCAAGAGGAAAGCAGCATTCGATAAGAAACTGCTACAACGAGCACCAGGTGAGTTTATATTTAAAACTGGTCAATTAGTTCAAGTTTATCGCAGTGATTTAGATTATATGTTCAAAGCAGAATGAAAACTCATACCAAAATGGTTGGTCCCGCATAGAGTAAAGGAGAGAATCCTAAACTCCTACAAGCTTGAGACACTCAAAGGAGCCCCAATCCAAGGAGAGTTCAGTGCAAGATGACTGAGAGTCTTTTTCCCAAGAGAAGAAACACAGTTAGCAAGGGAGCAGAAAGAACACGAGAAAAGAATTAGAGAAGAAGAAAATGAAAACCCGGAAAACACAGTAGAAAAAGATGGAGGACAAAACGAAGACGTAGGCGATGAAGAAAAGGATGACGAAGGAGATAGCGCTGATGAGGAGGAAGACAGTGATGAAGAAGAGAGAGAGTAGAAGAGTGGAGGAAGAAGGCGTCGAGGGCGGCGCCTGTTGTTTTTAGGGGAGCACATGGACCAGGGGTCCCAAGGCATAGACCAGAGGCAGCCCAGCAGCGAGGTTCAGAGCTGAGAGGCGACCTTGCGGAGATCTCCATAGCTTAGTCAGCCAGTAGCATAGGCAGCCAGCCTTGTTCATAGCATAGCATCGCAACCTTCACTCACTCCAGAGCTTGTTCTCATTGTCCGAGCCCTAGTACAATGGGAAGGCATGCACCTATGGTGCATGTGGGTGTGTGAAGGCACGCAAGTGATGCAGAAGGCAAGGAGTGGTGTAGGGATTCATAATGAGTGTGAAGCAGCATGAGTGAAAGTGAGTGCGATATAAAGCAAGAGCAAAAGTGGAGCAGACAAAAAGCAAGGTTTGATTAGGCGATCTAATCTAAGCCAAAAACATGATAACCACAGGGCATGTGCCCTAATGGTGACTGCTACTCTAAAGTAAAACCCAAATATTAGGGAAGTACAGTAAAGGGGAGTTAAGGGGAGTAATAGCACTACCATCAGGCTTTATACTAAGTAAGATCTCATCGGACATGGAAGGGATATGGAGAACATGCGCAATAGTATGTAATGACATGTAATAGTGCTGCAGTCCTTGTTACACTCATGCAGCATGGAATATGACATACCAAAGGGGTGTTTGGACATGAATTGGCCCTCCTGAATGATAGGTGATAGTGCACAGGAACGCATGCTAAGCGCAGGCGCAGGAAAGTGCATAAGCGCAGGAAAGCATGTGCCTTTGGCACGCTATGCAGGAAAATGTCACGCAACTCCATAGTGCAAATGATCAATGGACAGCTCATGTAAATAGGCCCTTTCCACACCTACAGAAATATGATTCCTTACACTGGTTGCCACCTATGAAAAGACATGCAGAAGATTGTATTTAGGGCAGACTCAGAGAGGACTTGGCTGCTGAAAACCAATGGAGGACTTGAAGTGGAAAAATGCTATGAAATGTCTAGTAAAAAAACACAAAAATAGCAAAGTCAATAGAGGAAACAGTGAGGCAAAAGAAAAGGCTAGCAAAAGTCTAGAAAAAATGCAAAAATAGCGAAGTCTATGAGGGACGAGTGAGGCAAGAAAAAAAAGCTAGACAAAAGTCTAGAAAAAATGCAAAAGGCTAGGAAAAGTCTGGTTTAGGGCAGGCCCTGAGAGGACTTGGAATGCGTGAAGAATTTGATGGGTCGAAGCAAGGCAGAAAGACTAGGAAAAGTCTTGATGAGTGCAAAATATGCGAAGTCCACAAGGAAAAGTCAAGGGAGAAAAAATGCAAAATTGATAAGGCAATGTTTAGGAAAGTGGGCAGGAAAAAAACCACAGCACCTAGGATTCCCATGTGGTCCCCCACCATGGTACTAACTAGGCAGCACTTTGGTTGACTGTGCAGATCAGACAGGATGCAGTACTTTCAAAGTCCTATGGCCATGGATATAAGATACAGACGCAAAGGGACCATATGGGAACTTGGCAATGTCACAGTTTTGGCGATTTTGGGTAGACTTTCATTAGGAAAGTTGCTCAAAACATAAGAGAAGTGCAATTTTGACTTGCTTGTATATAAAAAGTGTAGTGATTGATGTAGTGGATGCTTGCTTATGGACACAATTTTGACATGTGTGTATAGGAAATATATAGTGGACACCTGCCCAGCAAAAGTGTAGTGATTTGATATGATGGACATTTGTATAGGGACACAATTTTGGACATGTTTGTATAGCAAAGTGTAGTGTTTTGATATGGTGGACATTTGTATAGGGACACAATTTTTGTTGTTTTGCATAGGAAAGTGCAGTTTTTGATATAGTGGACACTGGCATGGAAAGTGTGCAGTGATTGATATGGTGGACATTTGTATAATAAGGATGCAATTTTGACATGTTTGTATAGGAAATGTGTAGTGTTTGATATAGTGGACACTGGCATGTGGTCTTGAAATGATGTGTAGTCATTTGATATAGTGGACATCTGCATAAGGACACAATTTTGACGTGTTTGTGTAGCAAGTGTTTTGATATGGTGGACACTGGCATGTGGTTTTGAAATATGTGTAGTGATTGATATAGTGGACACTTGCTTATGGACCCAATTTTGACATGTTTGTGTAGCAAAGTGTAGTGTTTTGATATAGTGGACATCTGCATAAGGACACAATTTTGACGTGTTTGTATAGGAAATGTGTAGTGTTTTTGATATGGTGGACAAGTGCTTATGGACGCAATTTTGACACCTTGGTGTTGCAAAGTGTAGTGGATTGACATGGTAGACATTTGTATAGGGACACAATTTTTGTGATTTTGCATAGGGAAAGTGTAGTGTTTGATGTGGTGGACATATGTATAAGGACACAATTTTGATGTGTTTGCATAGCAAAGTGTAGTGTTTGGTATAAACAATTTTTAAACAAATTTGTACAGGAAATGTGTGTTGATTGGCATTGTGGACATATGTATAAGGATGCAATTTTGACATGTTTGTGTAGCAAAAGTGTAGTGTTTTGATACAGTGGACACTGCGATGGATCGTCCGAGTAACCATGAAGCTAGTACTCCAGGGGAAAGCAGGATGGTACGCGAGGACGGTTGTCCGGTCTCTTATGTCGACGAAAGGTTTGCGAACACTCCAACCTCGATGCAGCCTCGCTTTCATGGCGAGGTCCAGAGGAGCTGATGCTTCGGCGTCGTTGGAATCAGTAGTTACCTGGTTGATCCTGCCAGTAGTCATATGCTTGTCTCAAAGATTAAGCCATGCATGTCTAAGTATAAACAAGTTTGTACTGTGAAACTGCAAATGGCTCATTAAATCAGTTATAGTTTATTTGATGATATCTTTCTACATGGATAACTGTGGAAAACTAGAGCTAATACATGCAACTAAAGCCCCGACTTCCGGAAGGGGTGTATTTATTAGATAAA
>Ga0310811_10009233_pt1 | contig 12721 bp, 8 predicted proteins | sample YCmetagenome_FD_207642 | JGI IMG/M metagenome (GOLD analysis project Ga0310811, IMG submission 207642) | Soil microbial communities from experimental microcosm in Duke University, North Carolina, United States - YC | ecosystem: Engineered > Artificial ecosystem > Soil microcosm > Unclassified ... | reverse complement strand
AGGATCTTGTTCCGGCGGCGTCCACGGTAGGCGTGCCGGCCGTGAACCGCAACGGAGCAGCGGGGTCAGTAGGCGACGACCAGTGCCTGCGGGGCGGCGTGCCGCATCCGGGTGCGCAACCACAACAACTGCACGGCGAGTTCGCCTCCGCAGCGGCGGACCACGTCGAGCAACTCGTCGTCGCGGGCTCCCTGCGCGCCCTGCGCGATCATCGCGCAGGCGATGTCGCACTCGGTGGCCAGGAGATAGAGGTCGTGCAGGTCGCGCAGCAACCCGAGCCCTCCGGGTCTGGTCCCCGCGAACAGCGGCTGGTGCAGCCGTTCCGGCTCCGGGGACGGCGACGTCCACGGCTCGTAGCGCCGGACGAAAGGTTCCAGCCATCTGGCCTGGTCACGGCACTGTACGGCCAGGCGCTCGCAGACGCCGTACATGTCGGGTTCGTGGGGGTGGCCACGCCTGATCTCGCGGAACGCCTCCGCCAGCGCGGTCTGGGACCGGTGGAGCAGTCGCAGGTAGTGGGCGAGGTGCATCGCTCATACCTCCTCTAGCCGTTGGGAGACCTCAACAGGCACGACGCCGTCCGCCTCAGCACCTCCTCCCGCTCCGCCGATCTCGGTCGTCTCGGTGTCCGGGACGGCGTCGAGCGTCACCGGCACCGTCGCCACGCTGTATGTCGCCACGCTGTATATCGGCTGTTTGGACACGGGGTCCCAATACAGCGGGCGCCCGTCTCCGATCGCCTCGGACGAGGGCTCGTAGTGCGCGGCGTGGAGGAAGGCGCGCCCGTGGGGCTCCTTCGCGCAGTAGCACTCCGCGCCCCACTCGGCGCCCGTCGCGAGATCGTGCCCGAAGCTCTGGCAGACGCCGGGGTCGGTGGCGAACCGCCCGCCCGCGTACAGGCGCTCGGCGCCGTGTCCCGTCGAGGGGGTGCACGGCCACTGGACGCCGCTGCCCCCGCGCAGCCGGTCGTAGGTGATGCCGGTGCAGTCGCACGGGCGCCCTTTCGAGCAGGCCTTCCACGCCTCGAACGCCGACTCGGCGTCGTGCCAGCCGATGAGGGGTGCGCCGTCCCTGTCCCGGAAGCCCATCCGGCGGGCGTAGTCGAGGAAGATGTCCAGGTCGGCCCGGGCCTCCCCGGGCGGTTCCACGGCCCGCTCGCAGAGGTGGACCGTCCGGTCGGCGCCGGTGACGGTGCCCGGCTTCTCGCCCCAGCCTGCGGCGGGCAGGACCACGTCGGCCAGCCGGGCGGTCTCGGTCAGGTAGAGGTCCTGGACGACGAGGAACAACTCCTCGCTCCCGAGGACCTTGCCGACCCGGTCGGCGTGGGGCAGCGAGACCACCGGGTCGGCGGCGGAGATCCACAGCAGCCGGATCGAGCCCTGCTCGGCGTAGCGGAAGATCTGCATGGCGTGCGTCGGCGGCCCCCAGTGCGGGATGGCCGCGAGATCGACGTTCCACAACTCGGCGAGTTCCCGCACGTGATCCGGGTTCTCCCAGTTGCGCATCCCCGGGAGTTCGCCGCTCGCACCCGTCTCCCGCGCGTGCTGCCCGGCCGGCCGGCCCGTCATCTGGAACAGGCCCGCGCCCGGGCGTCCGAGCATCCCGCGCAGCAGGTGGAGGTTGTTGACCTGGCAGGCCGCCGCCGTCGCCTGGTTGGACCGGTAGAAGCCCGGCAGGACGGTCGACACCAGGCGCTCGCACGAGCCGAGGATCTCGGCGGCCTGCTCGATCAGTGCCGCGGGGACGGCGCAGATCTCGGCCGCCCGCTTGGGCGGGTACGCCTCGACGACCCGGCAGAGTTCGGCGAAGCCGAGCGTGTGCCTGGCCACGTACGCGGCGTCGTAGCGGTTGCCGGCGATCAACTCGTGGAGCAGCGCGTTCATCAGCGCCACGTTGGTGCCGGAGCGGACGGGCAGGTGGACGTCGGCCTCCTTGGCCACCTGCGTCTCCTGCGGATCCACGGCGATCATGGCGGGCGGGCGCGGCCCCAGGCGGCGGTCGAGCATCCGCTCCCACACCACCCGGGACTCGGCCATGTCCTGCCCCCACAACGCGATCGCGTCGCAGTGGTCCACGTCGGTGTAGGAGCCGGGCTGCCCGTCCGCGCCGAAGCTGGCGGTGAGGGCGGCGGCCGCCGTCGCGTCGCCGACGCGCGTGCTGCCGTCGACATGGGGTGTGGCGATCCCGGCCTTGGCGATCACCGCGAGCGTGTAGTGCTCTTCGAGGAGCAGCCGGCCGCCGGTGTAGAAGCCGAGGCGGCCCCAGCCTCCGGGGGCCTCGAGCAGTTCCTTCGACCGGCCGGCGATCCTGCCCATGGCCGTGTCCCAGTCGCACTCGACCAGGCGGCCGTCCTCCCTGATCATCGGGCGGGTCAGCCGGGTGCCGTCGCCCGCTGTGGACGGCCCGTGCCGGTCCCGGGGATCGATCCGGCCGTGGTTGACGCGGTCCACCCCGCGCCCGCGCACGCCCACGATCCTGCCGTCCCTGACCGCGATGTCGAGCGCGTCGCCACTGGATTGGACGGCGGAGACGTTCTGGACCCAGACGTCGACGTCGGCCTCGGTGACGCCCTCGTCCAGGTAGGTGTCCACCCGCACCGGCCAGGGGCTGCCGACGCCGATCTCGGCGGGAAGCGCGTCGCGCAGTCGTCCCGGCAGTGCCGCGGCGAGCCGTTCCACCCCACCCGGAGGTCCGTACGGCGTGCGCCTGCCTCCGTGGTCGGCGATCGGCTCCGGCACCTGGCACCTCCGCGGTCACGCGACAGCTCCGACATGGCTCCAACACGGGTTCCAACACGGCTCCGACGACCTGCGCGAACGAGGCTGCTCGTACCCGGCTGTGCAACGCTGACCCCGGAAACGGGGGAACTGACCGGTTTCTTTTCGAATAATTTCCATAGGGGGTTAATGACGTTGTGTGTCCGGTGTGGGGGGAGCATGATCTGTAAAGTGCGTTTACTGAGGAATGTCGGCGCGAGCGAGCGGAACCTCGGGCGTCTCCGCATCGCTGTGGGGTGGGAATGGACGGTCGTACGACCACGCCGGCCGTGACCGGCTCTCCCACGCCTGCGCCAGGCGCTCCGGCAGGGCCTCTGGTCGGACGGCACGACGCGCTGGACATGTTGCGGAGCGCGCTGAACATCGGCGACGGCTTCCGGTTCCTGACGTTGGCGGGCGATCCGGGAGCGGGCAAGACGCGGCTGCTCTCCGAACTGATGACCATGGCCGCCGAGCGGGGGTTCACCACGCTGTGGGGAAGGGCCGCCGAGTACGAGCAGGTCATGCCGTACAGCGCGCTGGTGGACGCGCTCGACGACCACATCGACACCCACCGTTCTGACGTGGTCGAGACCGTGGGAGCCGCGCAGGCCGCCATGCTGGCAGGGGTGTTCCCGGCGCTGGCCACGCAGGACACCGGGGAGACCATCGCCGACGACCGCAGCGGGCTGGCCCGCTACCGGCTCTACCGCGCCCTGCGCCAGATGATCGACGCGCTGGCCGGATCCAAGGGGCTCGTCCTCATCCTCGACGACGTCCACTGGGCCGACGAGAGCTCCATGGAGTTCCTCGACCACGTCGTCCGGCACCCGCCGAACGGTCCCGTGCTGGTGGCGGTGGCCTACCGCCCGGCGCAGGCCCCGCCGCGGCTGGCCACGCTCGTCGCGGCGGCGGGACAGCGCGGCCACGAGGTCACGGTCGGCCCGCTCAGCCAGGCGGAGGTCGAGCAGTTCCTCGGCCCCGAGGTCGCCCGCAGCCGGGGCAGAGCCCTGTACGACGCCAGCGGGGGCAACCCGTTCTACCTCGAGGCGCTGGCGCGGATGGACCAGACGGAGATCGGGGAGCTGCCGCCCACCGTTCTGGCCATGCTCCAGGTCGAGCTCGGCGTCCTGTCCCCCGACGCGCTGCGGGTCGCGCAGGCGGCCGCGGTGGCGGCGGACGAGTTCGAGCCGGCGATCGCCGCCGTGGCGGCCGAGGTGGCCCAGGCCACGGCGCTGGCCGCCATCGACGAACTCGTGGAGCGGGACATCGTCAGGACCCGCGGCGGGCGTTTCCGGTTCAGGCATCCCCTCGTCCGCTGGGCCGCCTACGAGTCGGCCGCGGCCGGCTGGCGCGTGGGCGCCCACGCGAGGATCGCCGCCCACCTGGCGGAGCTGGGCGCGCCGTCCACCGTCCAGGCCCACCACGTGCAGCATTCCGGTTCCTTCGGGGACCACAAGGCCGTCGGCGTCCTGCTCGCGGCCGCCCGCACCGTGATCGCGCAGGCGCCCGCCACGTCGGCCCACTGGCTGCAGGCCGCGCTGCGGCTCATGCCGGACGACCACACGACGCGCGAGGACCGCCTGGCCCTGCTGATGGAGCTGAGCTGGGCGCAGGGCGTCAGCGGAAGGCTGGCCGAGGGCCGTGACACCGCGCGCGAGCTGCTGCGGCTGCTCCCCGGCGACGACTACTCCCGCCGGGGCCGGGCCGCACGGGTCTGCGCGCTCATGGAACGCCAGCTCGACCGCCCGCAGGAGGCCCGCGCCCTGCTCCTCGACGAGCTGAGCCGCATGCCCAACCCGCGGTCGGCCGCCGCGGTGCCGCTGCGCATGCGGCTGGTCGCCGAGAGCCTCATGCGCGTCGACTTCCGCGCCGCCCAGGCCGTGCTCGACCTGATGCCGGACGCGGCCGAGGACTGGGAGCCCGGGCTCGCCGTTGCGGTGGCGGCGCTCCGGCCGATGCCGGCCTACGCGGCGGGCCGCGCCGCCGACGCGATCGGGTACGCCCAGGCGGCCGACCGCCTCCTCGGCTCCGTGCCCGACGACCATCTCGCGGAGTGGCTCGACGCCATCGCCTGGCTGTGCTGGGCCGAGATCAACCTCGGCCGGTACGGCGACGCGCTGCGCCACTTCGACCGGGCGGCGGAGGTGGCCCGCGCGACCGGCCAGAGCTACATCCTGACCAACCTGCTCGCCGGACGGGCCAAGACGCTCGTGATGATGGGGCGGCTGGCCGATGCCATGACCACCGCCGAGGAGTCCGTGGAGGGCGCCCGGCTGCTCGACTCGGGACAGCAGCTCGTCTTCGCGCTCACCCAGGTCTGCCTGGCCGCCTCGTGGGCGGGTGACGACGACGCCGCCCTGCTCGCCGGGAACGAGGCCGTGCAGCGCGGCGTCGGAGGCGGCGAGGTGTGGGGAGCCCAGGCCCGCTACGCCCGAGGACAGGCGCTGATCAACGCCGGTCGCCTGGAGGAGGGCGTCGAGGCCGTGCTCGACGCGTGCGACCGGTTCGAGTCCCCGCGGCTCGACCGGGTGACGCTGACCTCGTCGTGCGAGGTGCTGGCGCGGGTCGCGGCGTCCCGCGGCGACGAGGCCGAGTCGATGGCGTGGGCGGCGCGCGCGGCACAGCTCGAGGATCGGGGGCTGGCCGCGTCGTCCGGGATCGTCCCCCTGGCCCGGGCCCATGCGTTACGGGACAAGGATCCGGCGGCCGCGGCGGCCGCCGCGGAGGAGGCGGCCCGCCTCCTGTCGGAGGGACAGCGCGACCTCGACGCCGGCCGGGCCCTGCTGACGGCCGGGCTCGCCCATATGGAGGCCGGCGACAAGAGCGCGGCACGCGACAGCCTCAGGTCGGCCGCCTCCGCGTTCGACGCGTGCGGGGCGCGGGGTCTCAAGGCGCAGACCGACCGTGAGCTGCGCCGCCTCGGCGTCCGCGTGAGCGGCGCGGCGAGCGCGTCCGGCGCCGGCCGGGACGCCGGGGATCTCGGGCTGTCGCCGAGGGAGTTCGAGGTCGCGCGCCTGGTCGCGGACGGGCTCACGAACCAGCAGATCGCTCAGCGGCTGTTCCTCAGCGTGCGGACGATCGAGACCCATCTGTCCCGCATCTTCACCAAGCTCGACGTGTCGTCCCGGGTGGGCGTGGCCACGGCACTGAACCGGCGTCACTGACGTTTCACCACGAGTACGGGTTTTCCACGATGCCGCCGGCCATGGCCGGATTGGGATCGTTGCCGTGGGCCAAGGAGGACGATCAGATGGAACACCGAATTCCCCGGTTCACGCTTGACGGCGTGCGGGACGCCGAGGTGTCGGTCCATCCGTTCGCCACCGAGGATGAGTTGGGGCTGACGCTGACCCGGTTCCGCCGGGGCGGAGGTCCGGCGCCGGAGGGGACGCCGGACGACGTGGTCCTGCTCATCCATGGCCTGACCTCGTCGAGTGACATGTTCATCATGCCGGAGCACACCAATCTGGTCGGGTTCCTGCACGAGAACGGTTTCGGCGACGTATGGGCACTGGACTTCCGGATGAGCAACCGGTTCCCGTACAACGTCGAGACTCGGAGGCACACGCTGGACGACATCGCCCATTTCGATTACCCGGCAGCGCTACGTGAACTCCGCCGCCACGTGGGGGCGCGGCGGATACACGTGGTCGCACACTGCCTCGGGTCGTTGTCGTTCAGCATGAGCCTGTTCGCCGGCGCGGTCGACGGGATCGCGAGCCTGGTCGCCAACAGCGTGGCGCTGACGCCGCGCGTGCACCGGTGGTCCAGGGTGAAGCTGTCCGCCGGGCCCGTGCTGATGGAGTACGGCACGGGCCTTTCCTACCTCGATCCGAGGTTCAAGGACGCCCCGCCGCTCACCCGCAGGTGGCTGCTGGCCCGGGCGGTCTCGCTCCTCCACCCCGAGTGCCGTGAGCCGGCCTGCCACATGCAGAGCTTCATGTGGGGCAGCGGCAAGCCCGCGATGTACCGCCACGGCAACCTGCGGCCGGAGACCCACCTGCACGAGCGCCTCGCCGACCTCAACGGCGCGTGCGACCTCCACTACTACCGGCACGTCCACAAGATGGTGGCCGCCGGGCAGGCGGTCAGGTTCGACCCCGGGGATCACCGTCACGACGACCTGCCGGAGGACTACCTGGCGGCGGCGGCCGACGTGACGACGCCGATCCTGTTCATGACCGGCGACCACAACGACGTCTTCACCGACTCCAACATCGTGTGCCACGAGAGGTTGTCCAAGGCCGCGCCCGGACGGCACGAACTGCGGGTCGTCCCCGGCTACGGGCACATCGACACGCTGATCGGCAAGGACGCGCACCTGGACGTGTTCCCGCACATCCTCGACTTCATCAAGCGGCACTAGACCGGCACGGGCCACTCGGACTCACGGGGCGACACGGAAAGCGAAAGAGATGGAACACGTCGACGCGGTTGTGGTCGGCTCGGGGTTCGGCGGCGCGGTGGCGGCCTACCGGCTCGCCGAGGCGGGGCTGTCCGTGGTGGTGCTCGAGCGCGGCAGGCCCTACCCGCCGGGCTCGTTCCCGCGCAGCCCCTCGGAGCTGGGGCAGGCCTTCTGGGACCCGCGTGAGGGCCTGCACGGCCTGTTCGACGTGTGGAGCTTCCGCGACTGCGACTCGGTGGTTTCCAGCGGGCTCGGCGGCGGCTCGCTCATCTACGCGAACGTGCTGCTGCGCAAGGAGGAGAGCTGGTTCGTCCGGGACGAGCCCCTCCCCGGCGGCGGCCACGAGTCCTGGCCGGTGACCCGGGCCGACCTCGACCCCCACTACGACGTGGTCGAGCGCATGATCGGCGCGACGCCGTACCCGCTGGGGCACCCGGGTTACGACGACACGCTGAAGACGCTGGCGATGCGGGACGCCGCCGCGGAACTGGGGCTCGACTGGCGGCTGCCGCCCCTCGCCGTCAGCTTCGCCCCCTCACCGGGTGCGGAGCCCGGGCTCGGGCTGCCGATCGTCGACCCCGTGTACGGCAACGCGCACGGGGTGCCGCGCCGTACGTGCCGGTTGTGCGGGGAGTGCGACATCGGGTGCAACGACGGAGCGAAGAACAGTCTCGACCACACCTACCTGGCCGCCGCCCGCCGCAACGGCGCGGACCTGCGCACCCTCCACGAGGTGCGGGCCATCAGGCCCAGCGTCGGCGGCGGATACGACGTCGACTACGTCGAGCACATGCCTCGCGCGGAGAACGAGGACCGGCCGCGCCGGGAACGGTGGACCGGCCCGCACACGATCAGCTGCGACCGCCTCGTCCTGGCCGCCGGCACGTACGGGACGACCTCGCTGCTGCTGAAGAACCGGGCGAGGTTCCCCCGTCTGAGCGAGGCGCTGGGCACCCGGTACTCCGGCAACGGCGACATGCTGTCGTTCCTGCTCCGCGCCAAGGACCGGACCAGGACCAGGCCGATCAACGCGAGCCGCGGCCCGGTCATCACGAGCGCCATCCGGCTGGCCGACGGCGACGAGGGCCGGGGGGCCTACATCGAGGACGGCGGCTACCCGTCGTTCGTCGACTTCCTGGTCGAGGGCGCCAGCGTGGGAAGCGAGCTCGGCAGGGCGGCCCGGTTCCTGCTGGAGCGGCTGCGCGGCATCGTGACCCACGACACCAACCTGTCCGCCGAGATCGCCGGGCTCATCGGCCCCGGCGAGCTGTCCGGAAGCTCGCTGCCGCTTCTCGGGATGGGCCGGGACGTGCCCGACGGGGAGCTCCGGCTGCGCGACGGCCGTCTCGACGTGGTCTGGACGGCCGAGACGAGCGAGGAGTACTTCGACCGGGTGCGGTCGACGATGCGGCGGATCAGCGACGTGCTGGGCGCCGAATACGCCGACAGCCCGTCGTGGCGGCGCAAGCGCGTCATGACCGTCCACCCGCTCGGCGGCGCCCCCATGGGGCGCCATCCCGGTGAGGGCGTCTGTGACGCCTACGGTGAGGTCTTCGGCCACCCCGGGCTCTACATCGCGGACGGCGCGGCCATGCCGGGCCCGGTCGGCGCCAACCCGGCGCTCACGATCGCCGCCCTGTCCGACCGCATGTCGACGCGGATCCTCGAGAACCGGCGGACCGCCGCCCTGGAGGTCCCGCGGGCGAAGGCGGCCGTGCCCGCATGGGACGCGGGCTCCCCCGGCGACCCGACGTCGCTCTGGTTCGTCGAGGAGATGCGCGGGTCACTCGCGGTGGGCAGGTCCGATCCGCACTCGCGGATGGGCACGTCCGAGGCGGGCCAGTTCATGTTCCGCCTCACCATCACGGCCGACGACGTGCAGCGCTTCCTCACCGAGCCGGAGCACCAGGCCAGAGCCGAAGGGTGGATCGAGGCCGATATGTGCGGGGGCCGCCGTCCCGTCACCAGCGGCTGGTTCAACCTGTTCGTGCCCGGGGACTCGCCCGACCGCAGGGAGATGCGCTACCGGCTGCATTTCTGGGACTCGGAGAACCGGCCGCGCACTCTCGCGGGGTGGAAGGACGTCCACCACGGACCGCCCACCCGGTTGTGGCTGGACACCTCCACGCTGTACGCCCGGCTGCTGGAGGGCCACGTCGAGGAGGGCGCGGACGACGACGCCAAGGCCATCGCCGCGGGCACGCTGCACATCCTGCCCACCGACCTGGTCAAGATGCTGACGACGTTCCGTACGGCCGGCCCCGACGGGCCCTCCTCGCTCGCCCGCTTCTGCGGGTTCTTCCTCGGCGAGCTGTGGGAGATCTACCGGCCGCGCCACGGGTCGTAGTCGACTTCGAGGGGTTCCTGGCCGGGCCGCTCGTCCTCGGGGACGTGCTGCAGGTTCACCCGGATCCGCGTCCAGTTGGTGCTGCTCCCGCGCATCGAGTCGACCAGGACGTCGGCGGGTTCGAGCCGTTCCGCGGCCTCGGGGTGCCTGGCCTTCCAGCGTTCGAAGCCGGCCATCGCCTCGTCCCTGGTCTCCGCCCGGGCGATCTCGATCAGCGGCATCACCGGCACACGGCGTCCCGTGCCCTTGGGCGCCGCCGGCCGCGGCTCCTGGGCGTCGGCGAGTTCCAGGAGATGTTCGAGCGAGCCGGCGGTCTGCTCCATGCCCGCCCACGGGTCTCCGGCCTCGCCGTACCTGTCGGGCACCGTCGCCATGGTGAACTCCTCCGGGCGGCACCCCTCGACCTCGTCCCACCCGAGCGGTGTGGAGACCAGCCCCGTGGGGCGGACGGAGTAGGCCGAGGCCACGGTCCTGTCCCGCGCGTTCTGGTTGAAGTCGACGAAGACGCCCTGGCGCTCCTCCTTCCACCACCGGCTCGTGGCGATGCCGGGCGCCCGGCGCTCCACCTCGCGGGCGACGGCCTCGGCGGCCCGCCGTACGTCGCGGAATTCCCAGCGGGGCTCGATGGCGGCGTAGACGTGGAAACCACGGGAGCCGGACGTCTTGGGCCAGGCGGTCAGGCCGTGCTCCTCCAGCACGTCCCTGGCGACGAGGGCGATCCTGACGATCTGCTCCCATTCGATCCCCGGCACCGGGTCGAGGTCGATCCTGAGCTCGTCGGGATGGTCGAGGTCCCCGGCGCGGACCGGGTGCGGGTTGAGGTCGACGCATCCGAGGTTGACCGTCCACAGGAGGTGGGCGAGGTCGCGCATGACCACCTCGTCGGCCGTGCGGCCCGAGGGGTAGCTCAGCTCGACGACCTCGATCCAGGCCGGCCGTTTGGACGGCGCCCGCTTCTGGAAGAAGGCCGCCTGGTCGGTGCCGTGGACGAAGCGTTTAAGGATCACCGGCCGGTCGGCGACGCCGCGGAGCGCGCCCTCGGCGACGACCTGGTAGTAGGCGATGAGGTCCCGCTTGGTGTGCCCGGTCTGCGGGAAGACCACCCGGTCAGGATTGGTGATCTTCACTTCCCTGCCGTCGACCTCCAGCGTCATGCCGCCACGATACGTCGCGGAGCCTCATGATCACGGGGTTGCGAGATGGCGCTCGGCGAGTTCGCAGGTGCCGCGGGTGTATCCCGCGCCGAGCTCGCGCGCGATGTCGACGGCGGAGTGGGATCCGATCCAGCCGACCAGCAGCAGGCGGCGGAACATGACGAACGTCCAGATCTCGTCCTCGTCCGCGCGGGGAAGATCGGCCACGGACCGGTAGCCGCGGACCCAGGAGGCGACCATCTCGGGCATCCGCGGGTCGTGCTCGATGAAGCTGACGGCCGCGCCGAAGTCGTAGAGGTACCACCCCATGCCGCAGTCGTCGAAGTCGATGACGCTGGTCCCCGCCTCGCCGTCCACGAGCAGGTTGGCCAGGCGCAGGTCGGCGTGGATCAGGCCGTAGCGCTCCGGCCCCGTGCCGAACCGCCGCAGCCGGTCGCGCAGCCTCGCCTCCAACCGGGTGAGGACGGCACGGGCCTCGGCGTCCATGCCCGGGCCGTCCCGCCAGCTCCCCCAGCGGGGGGAGGCGCCGAACGCCGCGTCGAGGTCCCAGTGGAAGCGGGTGAAGGCCGGCGGCCTGGCCCACCCGCGCGCGTGGAGGTGCATCCGCGCCGTGATCGCGCCGAGCGGCTCGAAGTCCTCGACCAGCCGGTCCTGCGGCGGCTCGCCGCCGGGGAGGAACTCGAACATCACGCACTGGCGGGTGTCGGCCCCGGGGGTCTCCACGGTGACGATCCTGGACCCGTCGCGTGCGGGGATCACCCGTGGCGTGCGCACACCCGCCTCGGCCCGCAGAGCCCCCGCCCAGTCGAGCTCGGACGCGATCGCCTGGGGCGAGTGGTAGCCGAGGCGGTGGACGCGCAGGATGGTGCGGACGCCGCCGTCGTCGACCGTGAAGGTGGCGTTCTCCGACACGTTGATGAGCCTGACGGCGGCGTCGGGCGCCACATCGTAGCGGCGCAGCGCACGGCGGGCGACCGTCTCCACGTGGGCGAGGACGTCGTCTCCTCCGGACAGGTCGTGGACCCGCATGCGCTACCCCCCGTCGGCCGGCGACCCTGAACGCCAAAGGTTCTCAAAATCCCGCTACAGCAACAAACCGCCGCCGGGCTGTGACCTCTGCGGCGAGGGCCGCCCCGCTCAGCCCGCCATGGCCGCGTCGATCTCGGCCCGGGCGGGCATGGACGTGCTCGCCCCTTCGCGCTGCACGGACAGGGCCGCCGCGGTCGCGGCGAAGCGCAGGGCCTCCGCCTGGGGCCGGCCCTCGGCGCGGGCCACGCAGAGCGCGCCCACGAAGGTGTCGCCCGCGGCGGTCGTGTCCACGGCCCGCACCGGTACGGCGGGCACGCGCAGGCGCTCTCCGTCGCGCGAGCCGTACAGGGCGCCCTCGGACCCCAGGGTGACGACCACCTCCGGCACGCGTTCCAGCAGCGCACCGAGCGCCTGCTCCGGATCGGAGAGACCGGTGATCGCCCGCGCCTCGTGCTCGTTCGGGACGATCAGGGTGACGGCGTCCAGCAGGTCGCGCGGCAGTTCCTGGACCGGCGAGGGAGTGAGGACGACAGGCGCCCTCGACGCACGGGCGGTCGCCACCACTGCCGCCATGGGGAGTTCCAGCTGGAGCAGCAGCGCGTCGGACCTATCGATCACCTCGAGGTCCTCCGCCGAGGCGCCGGCGACGGCGCCGTTCGCCCCCGGGATGACGATGATCGAATTCGCTCCGTCGTCGTCCACGACGATCTGGGCGATGCCGGAGGAACCCGGGACCGTCCTGAGGCCGCGCACGTCCACCCCCGCCGACTCCAGCCCCCGCCGCATCACGGGTCCGAACGCGTCGTCCCCCACGGCCCCGAAGAAGGCGACGTCCGCGCCGGCCCTGGCCGCGGCCGTCGCCTGGTTGGCGCCCTTGCCGCCGGGGATCGTCGCGAAGGTCCTGCCCGTCACCGTCTCGCCGCGCCGGGGAGCCCTCGCGGTGTAGGCGACCAGATCCATGTTCGCGCTGCCGAAAACCGAGATCATCAATCCGTCCTCTCACGTGCCCGCCCAGGCTCTCACGCCC
>Ga0310811_10009232_pt1 | contig 12723 bp, 13 predicted proteins | sample YCmetagenome_FD_207642 | JGI IMG/M metagenome (GOLD analysis project Ga0310811, IMG submission 207642) | Soil microbial communities from experimental microcosm in Duke University, North Carolina, United States - YC | ecosystem: Engineered > Artificial ecosystem > Soil microcosm > Unclassified ... | reverse complement strand
GCCCTTGATGACCTTGCCCTTGCATAATATACAAGCTCGGACATCTGGGTCGAGCGATACGACATAGATGGGGTCCTTCAATGCTTCTGATAGCAAGATGGGCGGTTCTTCATCATCATTGGCATCGTCGTCCTCCATTTCATTTCCAGCTTCCTCCAGGTCCTCATCGCCTGATTGCAATTGGTCTGCGTCCGAGCGCTCGTCAGAGCTAGAGTCCGAGTCTGATGCAGATTCATCCGAATCGGTGTCGTTGAGCCCCATGAACTCTTTCATATCTCCATCAATTCCCAATTCTTCCTCTTCTTCCAGCTTTTTGCGCTTCTTGTCGACTCGTTTGAACATAGTGATGAGCGACGAAGGGAAGATGAATCAATGGTAGCGAATATGTCACTTGATCGGTCTTTCAGTCTTAACTTTTTGCACAGCCACGGCATCATTTTCCTCCGCTTCCTTTCATGCATCGTCGCGCCAGTCAACTGGTTGCGGACATCTGGCCCATTGTCCAGCCAAGGCAACCATCTCCGATAGCTACACCAATAAGCAAAGATTCAAAGGGCTTTAACCGTCGACCTCGAAAGCTACCGCCCGATGACCTCGATGCAGCCTTCAAGCTAACGGATAAGCTCGTCCGTGTTGCTGCTGGCACCAAATTCACTCCCAAACGTCCATGGAAGCACACGAAGACGCTCAGAGGCGATGAAATGCGTCTACTGGAGATGGTGAAGCCGAAGCCACCCATGACAGAAACGCAAACTGTCTTCGCAAATGATGTAGAAGATGCAGACCTTGGGGTGGGACCAGAGGACGCTTCGTCGGCTTCTAATATAGAGGTTGGATCTCTTGTTGAGATTCGGAAGTGAGTGTATGGTTCATTTATTTATTCTCCGTGACTTATGATATTGCAGGGGTTCTACATATGCACATGGTATAGTCTTGGGCCATTCGTATGTGAACGGTCGCATGTGGCATCTCTCCTTGATCAGTTCAGGTGAACTCGTTCAGCACGTCGAGTCAGATGTGTACATCGAGGTCCCTCGTATGACTGACAGGGACCTCGCCCTCCGCGGAGGCACCGGCATAACCCCAGCGGACCGCATAGAAACAAATGCGCGCGTTGAAATCCTGAAGTACCTACGAGAAGCTGAAAAAGAGATAAATAAGGCATCCATGATCATTGGGCGGAAGAACACGGCACTATATCCCCACGTGCGGGCGAAGCACCCAGACGAGTGGGCGTCCGTCAGTCTTTCAGAAGCTGCGAAACTGGTGTGCGATTATAGGCCGGAGAGCTGGTCGACTCTTGTCGCAACTCATAAATATATCATGGGTCGTCCTATCGAATTTGTGCCGCACATGCAGTCTCAGAGACTTGCACTCACGTACGACGTGCGACCAGAAAACCATGTTGTCAAACTGCAGAGAGTTGTGGATATGGTGCGGAAAAGGAGTCCGGAACTGGAGGCGTTTATCGAGAAAGCTCGGGGCCTTATTCTTTCTGCCAGGGAGAAGGCTAGCGAGTCTTGGGATGAGCCTCCGAGCAGAGTTGTTGTAAAAGATGTCACGTTGTCCCCGGACGATCGCACCATCCTGGATGTCTTGCACCTTGCATTACGCAGGACGCGTAACACTGGTGTTGATCCCTTTTCTGGAGTGGTCACATCCATCCTCAAGAGGATCGGCTTGCATGCTCATAAGATAGTGGATGACGTATGTCTGCGGCAGTTCTTGATAGAGATGGGGGAGATGGCCCCTTGGGAGGATATCGTCACGCAGAGGAAGGAGCTGAATCTGGACTTGACGCCAGATGAGGAGTCACGGCGCGTCAGAGATCAGGACGCTCTTGTTAAAAGGGGCCTGTCTTCGCTGCGACCCTCGCGGGCGAAGGCAAAGCAACCATTAGGACCAGAAGACTTCTATGATCGTGATCCCGTCGAGCATCTGCGACACGACTTCGGAAGCTTACCAGTCTATGTGATTGACGATGTGAGCGCAGAAGAGCTGGACGATGGCTTGTCGGTGGAACCTGTTCTTCACGAGCCTGGTTCGGCTTGGATACACGTCCATATTGCAGACCCTACTGCTGTCCTTCCACCAACTCATGTTATCTCAGAAGCAGCACGGCGAATGAGCTCCTCCGCATACTTTATCCACAGGACATGGCCTATGCTACCTCCCTCCCTTACCCACAACCGACTAAGTTTGTGCTCGCATTCTCGGAAGGGGGAACCTGAGCCTGTACTTACATTCAGCTTCAAGTTAGATGCTGAAGGCAGCATAGTCGACTACGATGTTAAAGCGGGTCTCATTCGCAACGTCAAAAGAGTTGATTACGATAGTGTGGATCGACTTCTTGGAAATGAAGGTGTCCAATTTGAGTACCCATTCGGGGCACCGCAAACCCCTGGAGTCTCTCATGTACCCATAGAAACCAAAGATGTGGAGAATATGCGTCTTATCGACAACCTGACGCGCAGGTTCCGACAGCGTAACCGCCAGACACTAAATCCATTCGTATTCTCAGCTCCGATAGCCACTCTTGTGGCCGCTGCCAAACCAATTCACGGCGCTCCGACAACACCAACTTGGAACCCTTCGTATTATCGTGGCTTCCCTGACCTTACCTATCAAGTATACTCTCAGAAGACAATGGAGCGCGGCTCACGGCTATTTGTTGCCGAGTGCATGAAAACAGCATCCCGCGTTGCTTCACGGTGGTTCGCCGCAAAGGGAGTGCCGATGTTGCGTCGTTCTGCACGGCCTCCAATAGCCCTCGAGGACAATGGAGACATTGAGAGGCTAGTTGCGAGGATGGACGAGGATGGATTTGTGGAACATACGGAGTTCCTCCAGTCGAAATTGCACGTTCCATCTGTTGAGTATGTCCTTGAGCCAGGTATACACTGGTCTATGGGTATCCCGGAAGGGGAAGGCTATGTGCGTGTCACGTCACCGCTACGACGGTACAACGATCTGGTTGCGCACTGGCAGATCAAGGATGCACTGCTGCGACCAAAGGCATCTACACGTCTATTCACTCCCGGGTGGCTCACTACATATGCCACCGAGGTACGTGCGTACGAGAAGCTTTGGAAGCATAGCGATCAGAGTCATCGCATGCAGTGGACGCTCATGTACATCAAGCGCTTCATTGAGCACCCGAACCCTCCCAGTGATCGCATCGACCCTCTGCAATCCCTCAGTGCATATATCACAGAGCCTGGCAGGATGCGCGACTTGCTGACGAACCAATTTCCGTGCCACATCCCATCACTTGGTCTACCAGCAACAATTGTCACGCCTAGGACTACGAATATCCCGGTAGGGCAATATGTGAATGTGAGAGTCAAGGACATACAGATCGGTTTGAAGGCGTTGTGTATCCTTGAACTATGTGGTGGTGCATAGCTTCGCTTTATTTAGATTTTAACACGTCGTAATGCATCATAGGTTAATCTACTGCATATTTCAAAGTTCACCTTATTCTCAAGTTTCTCTCCGTCGGAAGAAAGTCAATTGTTGGAATATGATTGGTCCGGATGGTGAGATGACTAAGCCACGTACCATGGTTCGACAACCTATTTTGGCAGGATAAAACGGGCGCTGAAAAGCAAAGTTACACCAGTCGCGTTCGTGAGACCTGCCAGTGCCCCTTGGACAGCGCGTGAGCATTGACATTGATTTACATCTTATTTTCGTTCTTTCATGTCGTTCGATTCGACAGCCCCACCTGCGGGCTACGTCGCAGCTCTCGTCGATGCTACGCAGCAGTATGTCGCCGCCTCTCCTGGTAGAGCACTTTTGCTTGGACTCTTCTATACGCCACTTCTCGTCGTCGTGTTAAACATCCTTAAGCAGCTGGTGAGCGTCTAGCAACCCCTGTTCGCGTGTCTACTAATGCAATATTGCCAGGTTGTTCCCCGAGATTCTTCACTACCTCCAGAAGTGTTCCACTGGATTCCTTTCATTGGGTCCTCCATCGCTTACGGCAATGACCCGCTCAATTTTTTCTTCAAGTGTAGGGAAAAAGTACGGTCGTGTGATATACCTCTCTCATGTCATGATTTTGTCTCATACTCTTTTTCAGTACGGTGATGTCTTCACATTCACTCTACTTGGACGCAAGGTTACCGTCGCACTCGGTGCTAAAGGCAACAACTTTGTTTTGGGTGGTAAATCGACTGCATTCTCTGCGGAAGACGCTTACACGGTACGTGCAATCATTTTGGTCTTGTACATGTCTTTCTCAACCACAAACAGCACCTCACGACACCCGTCTTCGGTAAAGACGTCGTATACGATGTCCCCAACGAAGTATTCATGGAGCAAAAGAAGTTCGTTAAAGTCGGCCTCTCAACTGAGAACTTCCGGGCGTACGTGAGCATGTTCGAGCAGGAAGTCGACGACTTCATGCGTAGCGATCAAGCATTCATCATCTGGCAAATGAACGACATCAATGAATGGGGACGCTTCGATGTGACAGATATCATGGCCCAAATCACTATCTTGACTGCCAGCCGGACTTTGCAAGGCAAGGAGGTTAGGAGTGGCTTGGACAAGTCATTCTCTGCACTCTATAACGACCTGGATGGAGGCTTCACCCCGTTGAATTTCATGTTCCCTAACTTACCTTTGGAATCTTACCGCCGTCGGGACGAAGCGCACAAGAAGATGAGCGAATATTATACCGACATCATCCGCAAACGCAGAGAATCGGGTCACTCTGTAAGGTGTTTGCTTTGAGATCCGGCGAATATTCACGATACATCCTTCAGGACGAACCTGATATGATCTCGGCCTTGATGGATCAAAAATATCGTGATGGCAGACCTCTCCGCGACCACGAAATTGCGCACATCATGATTGCCCTTCTCATGGCAGGACAGCACACTAGCTCTGCCTCCGGTTCATGGACACTTCTTCACCTTGCTCACAACGTCGAAGTCCAGTTAGTCCAGTTTGTTGTCGGCAGCTAATGTATACTGATCGTTATCATAGGGAAGCACTTTACCAGGAGCAAGTTGACCATTTCGGCAACCCGGATGGTTCTTTCCGCCCGATGACCTATGAGGGCTTCCGCAAGCTCCCAGTTCTTGATTCAGTTATTCGCGAGACGCTCCGCATGCACCCGCCTATTCACAGCATCATGCGCTACGTTCGTTCTGATGTCCCTATTCCCGCGACTCTGGCTGCCCCCTCCAAAGATGGTGTCTATGTCGTCCCGAAGGGCTACTACGTGCTTGCTTCTGCTGCCGTCAGCCAGGTTGACCCCCGTATCTGGGCTAATCCCATGAAGTGGGATCCAACACGGTGGAGTGATCCTGAGGGCGTTGCTGCTCAGGCGTTCAAGACTTACTCTGACGAGAACGGCGAGAAGATTGACTATGGTTTCGGTGCTGTCAGCAAGGGAACTGAGAGCCCGTACCAACCCTTCGGTGCTGGGCGGCATAGATGCATTGGCGAGCAGGTGCGCTTGACTATGTGGTTACTGAGATGAATTTGGCTGATATTGAAAATAGTTTGCATACTTGCAACTTGGAGTCGTGATTTCCAACATCATCCGCAAAGTCGAAGTTCGGTTAGAGGATGGCATCACAGAGATTCCAGCACACAACTACCATGTTTGTCTCTTTAGTTCATCATTGCTGACGAGTTTTGTTGACCATCCTTCCATAGACCATGATCACGATGCCAAAGAAACCTCGGAATATCTGCTACAGACGCAGGAGGTTCGATTAGAGGATGTGCTCCACCTCTAGATACTTATATTATATGTCTTCCGTATTTACTCTTGGATGCTTGGGGACTTGCATACAATATATCACTTCTACAGAAACGCCGGGGTAAATTAATAATGGAGAAGATGTGACTGCTTGATCATAGAGAAGAATCCTTCCAGTGAGCATATTTGCTTCAATGTGAGCAGGATCCATGCCGTCGACGAACTTGAACTTGACCCTCTCGACAATAACATGCAAGTGAATATATGCTAGACTCATTCGACTTCAAGTTTTTGAGCAAATATTATTATTTAATCATTCTTCTTACTGATTTGTTTGTTGTACACCATGAAGCATCCATTTTGTTCTGACGACAATTTGATTAGTTCCGAGTGGGATCGCTAGTTCAAGTTACTCGCTATTCGCCCTTGTCACCAAGAATGTAGTCGATGACACTGCAGCACCGGATTCGTTTGGGTTCAATGAAGATGAAATAGCCTGGACAACGAGCCAAAGTCCTGCCAGAAGGTACTCTGCGTAACCCTGTAGCGGCTAGGATGAACGGGGGTGCTGACACGATCCACAGGCACCACTTGAGTGGTCGAGTACTTCTCTGGAGTCAGGAGCAAACAGACTTCCACCAGCCGCTACGATTTTGACAGTATTACTGAGATCGGATGCGTGAACCTCGGCGTCAGGGAGATCTCTGCCCATAGTTTGTTAAAAGCTCTTCAAGTTGTATGACCTATATCTACTTCGTAACTTACATTCTCCCGCTCCCTACACAGTACCCGCTCATTGCAAATCAACCATATCGAGCATCTCCTGCGCTACACACTACTACTGGTTAACACATGGACGTGCTCCTGAAAAGCAATTGATGTCATAGCGGTTAGGGAACCAGTTGCTTGATCGTTGTTCTATAGCTGTGTCTTGAAAATATCACCCAAAACTCACCAGCGCCAACACGAGTGATCAGGCCTAGCAGCGACAAGGAAGTGGATCCGTGTATTTAGATGAGAGAAAGCGCTAGCTTTTGTAGTAGCGTTGCCAACAACAACCTTCAAGACCTCACTTGTGACACTTGATCAATATTTGTTTGTACAATACTATGCGTTGGTGGACTAGTCACACATACTATACAACAACGATGGCCTGACTCCGAGGAGCACCAAAAGTTGCAAACAGAAGCATTGCTTCCCTAATGTTAACCACCTGCTTGCTGAACTGGCACACAGCAAACCCAGAGCAGAAAACGAGCCCGCCATCCAGCTTGTCGTATGGTAATATCATGTCTTGTGCCGGCCACCCCTGTGGGGCTAGTAACTGCGGGAGGCGTGGTGGATGCCGTAGCAGTGGCAGGTGATTGCTGTGATGACGATGGATTGCTTTGAGTCGCTCCCCCACTTTGTTGCTGCGTAGTAGGAGGTTTGGTAGGTCGAGAGGAGCTTGCAGAGGGCTTCTTTCTTGCATGATAATTTCTCTGCATCAACATGAGGTATTGATAATGTCCTTGAGCAAAAAAACGCACAGGCTTGCCCGCTGTTAACGGCACCTCGACTATTGCTGGCAACCGGACATTTGATCCATCTCGTCTGCGTAGCATACCAGATATGAGATTTTGAGCCCAGCTGAGCGGGTTATGAGATTGGCGTGGAGCTGCGGTATTGGGGCCGCGTGGTGGCGAGGACTGTTAACATATTGCTCAAAGGAACCGTAGCCTAAATTATAGATGGGGTCACATACATTATCAAAAAACCCTTGGGGTATGCGACGAGGGCCTTCAATTTTCGGGGCTCGCCGTCGTGTAGCATCAGCCTAGAGTGCACATACTCAAAGTCATGCAGCAGGTCAAGAAAAATATGAAATACATTCAATGATGATTTGTTGACAGTGTTCTGCGATAGCAAAGATGAATGAATGCTTAGCATGGTTGTGAAGAGACTTGACACAACATACCACCTGAAAGATATGTTAATATGATTGAGAATGAGATGCATCAAAGCCGCGGCTACTTACATTGTCCGACAGAAGGTTATCGAGACCAGCTTTTTTGATGATAGCAGATACGTCCCATGTGTATATGCGGCCGTCGTCACAACCAGCGACAACGAGCTTTCCATCTTCAGAAAATACCACGCATCCCACCATCGCTTCATGGTAGAGAGGTGGTTCAATGAGCTTATCGTTTTCGAGGTCCCATAGTCGTGCTGTTTTCTCGCTCGATACACTTGCGAGGATGCGCTCGTTTACAGATAATGAAAAATCTTTGATTCTTTTGTGCCCTTCAAGATGAGTGGTTTCGGTCCAGGTAGCGGTGTCGAGCTTCCTGATTATTCCACCAGCACCGTAGGAAATAAGTGTCTTTCCATTGGAGATCCATGCCAAGAGCACAACTCTTCCTTGTATTTTTTTCATTAGTTCGCCTGTGTTGGCATCCCAAATTTTCAGCTGGAGCCCGCTCGTCGCAATCATCGTACCATCGGGAGAGTAACGAGCCAACACAGGCATGTTTGATGTTGCCTCAATTGGTCTGAGGAGTGTGTCTCCGCTCTTGGCATCCCACACTCTCAATGTATGATCCATGGATCCGCTCGCCACTTGTCCTCCGTCTGGACTCCAGCACACAGACCACACAAGTTTTGTGTGGCCTGTCCATTTTTTGATAACCCTACCTGTGTCAATGTCCCACAATCTCACTGCACCATCGTGACTCCCGCTTGCTACCGTCGTACCATCCGGCGACAGTGAGATGGCGGCCATTGCTCCACTTCCTTCGTCCTTCCAGGCATCCCCGACCTGCTTACCGCTCTCCAAGCCCCAGATTCGAATAGAACCATCATTTGAACAGGTGATGATCTGCTGTCGGCGACTGAGCAGTAGGATGCCAGCGACGGCTTCAGTGTGTCCTTGCATCTTTCTAATAGGCCTTATCACTGGTTTCGCTTGTTTCACAGTGGTCGTCGAAGACATGGTTCTGGCTTGGGGGCTTCACCTAATGGGCACAGAATGACTTTAACATATCAAGCTAATGCCATCACTCACTCAAAGAATTGTATACAGAACAAAAATTTAAATTAAACGTATGCAGGGTAAGAGCTATAGCAGAGTGAACGTTGCATTCGACACAGCGTTGAATCAGGAGGGAGGTTGCTATTTCAGTCCTCTCAGGTGCGTCTTTCATGTTGTATTCTCGGGTTTTTCTGGTTTGATTCACAGCGTGAGCATGCTGTGCTAATCAAGCGCCCAAAGTCTCGTTTTCTCACCGTGTCAGCTGACTGGCGCTCATCAAGAACATGATCATCGATCCCTCATGAAATAATTTGAAAGCTTCCTCTGTACATGGTTACACTAAGGACAACGTCCGGGTCTTTGTTTCTTTCATTTCTGTTTGTAGTCTAGTAATGGAATTGTGCTAATCGTCTATCTCTCATAATCAACTTGGTTATGCTGGGTATGTCTTCTGAGCATATTTGCTGTTTACTTTTTATAACCGACATCATACAGCCAGTGTTCTGACAATCTCGCTGATGGACACAGTGAGTCTTCTGCACAGATGCCTGCTTTTTAATTAACTGTGGTGCCCTGTAGGAGTGAGTTGCTAACCTTCTGGGTTACTAATGACTGCTACGCTATACTGCCGCAGATGTGAGTCTGTGTGGAGTGTGTGCTACCTGAGGCTGATCACTGACTGAATTCCTCAGCCTGGGCTGTGTACGTCGTATATAATTGGACGTATGTTGTCGGCCTTCATATCACAATGACAATACGCAATAGGATACATGTATCCCTCAACAGCGCCTCAGTAGTAACAATCCTAAACATATTCATATCCGTATCTGTATTTCCGCCTCGTCGGACAGAAGTCAAAGTCAAGCTCCTCCACAAGTAGTAACCAACCTCAATCTCGTCAAAACTCATCAAGTATGCCTCACATCATCAAGCTACACATGCACGAATGTGCCTTGCGCAGCTTATAATCGTCCTGAGCGAATCTTCTGTAAGCTAGTTGGCGCGAGTCTGGTGAGAAGACAAGGGTGGGATGTTAAATTACTCGGTGGCGGGAAAATGAATCGAGGACAGATTGCCGAGCAACAGCAGTAGTGTTGCACGACTTGACTCTTGCGCGCCCATTTGTCCAAGCAATTATAGTATAGGGATGGTTTTCATCACATAGAGAAAATAAAGGCCAGTGGTTGGTGCGAGTGTGAGTAGGTAGCCATAGCAAATAACTCAACTATTGCACTGATTATACTACGATGAAACAGATGTCCTTGAAATCTACTTCGGAACACCAAATAACTTAATCAATACCATCACGAAAGTCGGAATAAATGTAGCAAATTACCCTGCGACTTGAAGAGCACTAGACAAATTCACCAAGCATTACACACTAATTCCAGTCGATATATGCACACGCTCTTGGAAAGCGATTGAGGTCATACCAGTTGCTGCGTCGGAATCAGCCACAATCTTAGCATGATATTCTCGAATATCAAGGACCAGGCGGGGTCCCAGCACAAACGCCTGCACAACTGTCAAAATCTGAAGAAGTCCAGAAAAAATCTGAGTTTCCATGGAACGTTGATCCTATAGAAATGATGAACCTTGGTGGCATGCAGTGGTCAGTGGAATATTGACGCACCGTTGAGAGTATTGGAGAGAAATCAAAAATGATGCCGACGCAAGATACAGCAACAAAGCTAGCATGTCCGACCCTTTAACAGAAACGGGAACCCATATTCACAGCATGAGCTCACCTCGCAAAGTAAAGCACGTGAGTTTTGATCAACACCGTGAAACAGTCCCCGATAATCCCTCCGACTGGATGTTGTCGCAGTTCGCGGAAGCGTTTTATCGCAATCCAGACTGCGAGACACAGAGCGAGAAACTCCCACACAATGGAGACTGTCCAAGCAATAGAACCCAAAAATAGTATTTCTTCCGCATAACCAATCGAGCCAATCGAGCATTGATAAGTGCCGGAGAGAATGAGTTCCTCTGATATTCATCAGTGAGATCCATTTTTTGTCATCCACAATTAAGCGTACCCCCTGAAGTATATATTGTTGTCATTGCGGCGACCACTCCGTTGAAAATGTTATCAGCCAGAAAAGTGATAATGAGAAATATAAGGATTTTTCTGGATCGTTGATACATGGCATGCAACCGAGTGATGATGATGACTTGCAACATGTTTCAGTTAAGTCAATCTGAGGTCTCGCGAGTGACAAGCTCACCCCATAGCATTGCGAAAATCAAAACGCGCGCCCAATACCATACGATGAACATGATCCAGCCTGACGAATACGGTCAGTGATCAGCCTTGGGTAGCGCACGCTCCAAACAGACTCACATCTGTGGCAGTATAATGTGGTAGACATTAGTGAACCAAAAAGTTAGTAAAGAATCACACCCACTCCTAGAGGTCACCACGATTAATTGAAGGGGAATATCAGGCGTCTGAACAGAAGACTCACTGTATCAGTCGATGAGATAGTAGTAACACTGTCTGTATCATGTTGGTCAGAAGCAAAGATAGAGAACTTGAATGTACTAAGACATACACAGCATGTACATGCTGATTATGAGAGATAGACGATCAGTACAGCACCGATTGTTCAGCTTTCCGAACATACACAGAAAATAATATTCCAAGGTAACGCACCTAGAATATTCTCACTTCAGCACAACATGATAAGAGTGACAGGTAAGCTACATACACCGAGATACAGAACTGACATTAGGGACCAGCGTTGCCTCTGAAATTAAGTGTATTTTCATGCGTGTTCCCCTGACATAAGACTCCGAGTCACTCACCCAGACTAATTCGACCTATAAACCCATTATTAGCGAAATGACTGCTCTGGTCATAATATTGTCATACCTCCTGTCCGAATGTAAGTGCTGAAAATACCTGTAGGCTGTCAGTAGTTCCTTGATATTATCATGCTCACCCCAATCATACGTCAGTACAACAAAGGCGGCGACTGCAAAACCGCAGCCAAGGTTAGATTGAGACATTGGCTTCAACATCCAACTGTTCTCTACGGACCTCCAAAGTAGCTGGAAACACGGCCTGAATTAATGACCGGCCACCAAATGGGATCATTTGAGACTATAGTCATACTGTTAGAAAATGAGTGTAGTTAAGAGGTGAACTTAGCGGACATACGACGATGGTATATATACCGTTACTCAATAGTTGAATCACCGAGAAAAGATTCAGGGATGGTGCACTGGTGGATGATGTCCATTCCTGCCTTGATTGATCAAACCTAAAATCGGGGCTCGACGTGCGGGATTTCCCGACTCATGCTCCCACGTCAGTAGAGGAGTCGTTGTCGGATTCCATCATGTCTAATTGATTAGCATCTGCTATACAGTTTCGCACTTAGACTCGTGACCAGCCCGTCTATTTCGCACTGGTATAAGCCGGCTGTCATACGGTATACCTTTATGGACAACTACTCTAAATTTGTTGACCGGTGCTAGAGACGTTCTCGCATTGAAACACTTACGGCGGTAGGTAATTCAAACTCCAGATGACAACAAACGCGTACCCTGCCGTCTACGTTTTTGTATCGCACTTGTGTACTTCAGGGTGACATAATTTGACACACTCGGCCTCTTGCGTGAGCGAGTTATGAGATACCATCATCATCAGGCAATTGACCTGAGAATGATATAGCTTTATAAAGTTTTGTCTAGCATAAAATTGATATAATATCCATCATAATTGTACTCAGCTTGACAAAGCTTTAGATAGGCAGGTTATGCTGGGGAAAACCACCAAAGACACAATTATGACACATATTGCAAATATCTGCCATGCTTGATAAAGTTTTATAATGCTAGATCACTTCAAACAAAATTGACAAGTAATTACTAAAAAGTTTCAATCTTAACACTCATTTTATCATTTTATAAATCAAATCAAATTTTAATTGGGATTAGGGTATATACAGGTGGTACTAATACAGGAGAGTAGAGAGACACAATATGA